>Ga0136633_1003046_pt1 | contig 11172 bp, 8 predicted proteins | sample AntDrymeUQ832206_2_FD_105494 | JGI IMG/M metagenome (GOLD analysis project Ga0136633, IMG submission 105494) | Polar desert sand microbial communities from Dry Valleys, Antarctica - metaG UQ83 (22.06) | ecosystem: Environmental > Terrestrial > Soil > Desert | place: Antarctica: Dry Valley...
CTGTTCTTCCTCGTCACCGGCCTGCTTGACCGGCTCGTCTACCTCTCCACCGGCCTATCGCTGATCCTCGCCTTCATCGGCGTCAAGCTCGCCCTGCACTGGGGCCACCTGCAGAGCGACAAGGTGCCCGAGATCTCCACGACGACGTCGCTGCTCGTGATCGCCGTCGTGCTCACCATCACGACGATCGCAAGCCTCGTGAAGGTCCGCCGCGACCCGTCGGCGCGAGCACACGCCGGCTCCCTACGCGCGCGCCCACCCGACCGCGGTACGCGCCCCGCACCGCCACGCTGATCTCCACGGGCCCGCATCGCCGTCGGCGATGGGCTGTCAATCCAACAGGTCAAATCGCGTTTCGCGCGGCGTGACGAGCAGCGGGCAGCCCGCCTTCTTGGCGAGGGCGGCGGTCGTGCTGCCCAGCAGGACAGCGCCGATCGGCCCGTAGCCGCGCGAGCCGGCGACGAGCAGGTCGGTCCGTGCGACATGTGAGACTCGCCGAGACGCCCGAGCCGCGCTGGTGCTACCGCCGGGCGCGCTCTCGGCCGCGCCTTGGGCCGCAGCACGCTGCTGATCACGACGGCGACTAACGCCGCACGACGGCGACCGAGGCCGGCTAACGCTTGGCGTTGTCTCACACAGACTTGTGGTCGGAGCCGTGTGTCACGAACGCTGAGGGAGGAATCGTGTAGGAGATCCTTTCCATGGCGATGCTGTGCAAGAGATGGAGGATGGTTGGCCCTCCAGCGTCGGCCTGCGGGGGCAGGCGCTAAACCACCCTGTGCTGCGTTGGCTGAAGACCGTCATGGTGAGCGACAAGGAAAAGGCGCGGCTTGATCGCGCCAGGTGGGGACCGGGAAGACGTCCCAGAAGCGCTCGGCCTGGGAAGTCCGGGTCGGGCGTCGCCGTTGAAGCGTCGAAAACCTTAGCCGATACCGTGAGCGCGCCGCGGGCGTGGCGGCTATCAGTCGACCGTCCTCCGATCGGTGGAAGCGATGCAACCAGCGAACGAGTCGCTGGACGGATCGCCGTCAGGCTCCGGCATGCCCAGACTGTGGCCATGCCGTTCGCCCAGCACACCGAGGATCAGCCCCGCCGCACGGCCCGCTCGCCGTTCTCACCCCTCCGCCGGTGGCGGAACGATGACGAGGAGACTGTCGAGCAGGCAAGCACGGAGCAGGTTCTGAACGGCTTAGAGGACGGGCGCCCCAACGCGCTGGCCGCCGGCGCGGCGACGACAGCCGTGCCGGCAGACGGCCACGCCCCACGATCGCCCGTCCTCGCCCCCGGATCGGTGCTTGTCGCCTATGACGGCGGCGCCGCCGGGCGGACGGCGCTCAAGTTCGCCTCGAGTGCCCTTTCCGGCACGCTGGCGATCGTGCACTTCTGGGCGGCGGTCGACCCGCTGAGAGCGCTCCGCGGCGCCAGTCATCCGGGCGCCGGAGCGCACCTCCTTCACACGGTCTATCTCGACAACGAGCGCGGCCGCGCCGAGGCTGAGAGCATCGTCGCCGCGGCCGTGGCAATCGCTCAGGAAGCGGGACGCGACGCCATCGGGCTCGCGCGGCGCGAGGACGACACGGTGTGTCGCGAGGCACGCCTGCGCGCGCTTGTGCAGCGCCACCGCGTCGGCCACTTGGTGTTGGCGGCGACACCGCGCTCTTGGTGGCGGCGGCTGCTGCTCGGACCCGGAACCGCGGAGCGACTGGCTGCGAACCCTCCCTGCCCGTGCACCATCGTGCCGGTCGATGCCGTCTAGTCGGCGGCGAGCCGTGCCAGGGCCGAGCCGGGAGGAGCACTGATGCTCCGTCGCCACGGTGACGTGCCGAACCGCGGTGGTGAGCGGCGTTCGCCGCGCGCCCCCGGCCGGTTGGTGAGCTGTGTGCTCTCAGGGCCGCTGCGCTGGATCGAGCGCGACGGGTCGCGAGCCGTCCTGCTGGTGACCGACGCCAACGTCAGCGGACGGAGGCTGATCGGGCAGACGGTGACCCTCGACTTGGCGGCGACCGCCATCAGGACAGGCGATCGCAATCGCGATGGCCGGCGCAGCGCCGAGGACCTCCTCCCCGGCGAGCGAGTGACGATCAAGGCGCGCCTGCCCCCGCGGGCGACCGTTGACCCGGAAATCATCTCGCCCGGCCGGCTGATCGCGGTAGGCCCGTGACCTCGAGCGAGGCGCCTATGCTCGGCGCCATGCCGCAGCGCACCGGCCGGGTCCGGATCCTCGTCGCCGACGACCACCCACTGTTCCGCGAGGCCGTCGTGCGCGCGGTCAAGGAGCGGCCGGAGTTCGAGCTGGTCGGGGAGGCCGTGGACGGACGGGCGGCGCTGGACGCCATCCGCGAGTTGCGCCCGGACGTCGCGGTGCTCGACGTCAAGATGCCCGAGCTCGACGGGCTACGTGTCCTGAACGCGGTCAAGCGCGACGGTCTGGTCACGCGGGTTGTGCTGCTCTCGGCCTATCTCGACGGGGCGACGGCGTTCGAGGCGGTCGCCAACGGCGCGGCGGCGTTTCTCTCCAAGGACGCCGACCGGCGGGAGATCCTCGACACGATCGCCAGGGTGAGCCGCGGCGAGACCGTCCTCGGGCCGGAGATCCAGGCTGGCCTGGCTGAGGAGATCCGCCTGCGCGGCGCGAAGGATCGGCCGGGCCTGTCGCCGCGCGAGCTGGAGATCCTCAAGCACATCGCCGAGGGCCGCAGCGCGCCGGAGATCGGGCGCCTCATCCACCTCTCGCCCGCCACGGTCAAGAGCCACCTGGGAAGCCTGTACGAGAAGCTCGGCGTCTCGGACCGCGCGGCTGCGGTGGCCGAGGCGATGCGCCGCGGGCTGCTCGAGTAGGACTTCCCCGAGCGCGGCGGCGTGTCTGACGGCCTCGCATAGCCTGCGTGCGGATGGGCACCTCCCTTCAGCTGTTAGCGGTGGCGGTGATCGTCGCCGGCAACGCGTTCTTCGTCATCGCCGAGTACGCGCTGATCACTGCTCGCCGGTCCGCGCTGCGGCTGATGGACGATCCCGTGCGCGTCATCGGCACGGTGCAGATCGGAATCACGGCGCTCGGCATCCTGCTCGGAGCGGTCGGCGAGCCGGTGTTCCGCGAGCTCTTCGACGATGCCGTGCCATCGTGGCTGTCGTTCCCGCTGGCCTTTCTCGTGGTCACGTACCTGTCGGTGGCGTTCGGCGAGCTCGTTCCCAAGGCGCTCGCCCTGCACGCCGCCGAGCCCGTCGCGATCTTCGTCGCGACTCCGATCGAGCTGCTGGCGCGGGTCATGCGGCCAGCGGTCTGGGTCCTTCAGTGCTCGGCGCGTCTCGTGCTGGCGCCGCTCGGCGTTCCCGGCGTGACCGCGGGCGACCGTCCGGTCGGCCGCGAGGAGCTGCGCGGCGTCCTTCAGGAGGCCGAGCAGCACGGAGTGCTGGCCTCGGAGGAGGAGGGCATGCTGACCGGTGTGATCGATCTGCGTCTGCGGGAGGCCGCCGACATCATGCGCCGCTGGGAGGACGTCGACGTGGTGCGGCTCGACTGCCCGGCGCAGGAGGCACTCGACGCCATGCTCAGCGCCGCGCACACGCGGTTTCCCGCCGTGGAGGGCGAGGAGGTCGTCGGTGTGATGCACGCCCGGGATGCCTGGGTCGCCTGGCGCGACGCAGGAGCGCAGGCGCCGGTGGACCTGCGTGCGCACGTTCGCGACGCTGTCGTCGTTCCGCCGACGGTTCGCGTCGACGCATTGCTGCGGTCGCTGCGGCGCGCGCGTCAGCAACTCGCGGTGGTCGTCGGGGAGTACGGCCGGCCGGCCGGGATCGTGACGATCGAGGACATCCTCGAGGAGATCGTCGGCGAGATCGAGGACGAGTTCGACGAGCTCGACGAGCGGTTTGAGCGCGTCGGCGAGCGGGCGTGGCTCGTCGACGCGGCAGTGTCGGTCAGCGACTTCAACCGACGCGTCAAGGCCGGCCTGGATGGGGGTCGTGCACGTTCGCTCGGCGGCGTCGTCGTCGAGCACGTCGGGCGGGTCCCGTCGGTCGGCGACAGCGTGCGGCTCGACGGCGTTTCGCTGACCGTGGCCCAGGTGGACGGCCACCGCGTCGCGCTGATCGAGGCCGTCGTGGAGTGATCGGGCAGGCGGATCCGGTTCGGGCATCAGCCCGCGACGGCCGCCGCGGCGGCGCTGATCGCCGTGCTGTGGCTCGCGATCTGAACGGCAGCCCATCCTCGCGATCCCTCGATCGAATGGGACGCCGCGCCGCGCGGCTGCGCGATCATCCGTGCGATGCTTCGCCGCGGCCTGACGCTGCCCCCCATGCTGGCCGATGCGCCCGTGCTCGGTCGGGCGCAGTCGCGCTCGCCGGGCGACGCCCCGGCGAGCGGCCGGCGCAGCAGGCGGCCGCGCGAGCTGCTGGAGACGGCAGGCAGCGTCCTGGCGCTGATCCGCCTGGTGGCCATTCCGGTGTTCTTCGCGGGCGAGCGGCTCGTCGACCACCCGGTGCAGAACTCCGGGCCGTTCGATGCGCTGCTCGCCGCCGCCGGACTCTACGCGGTCATCGCTGTGGTGGCCGAGCTGCGCGGCAGGCCGCTGGCGACGCCGTGGAAGCTCGCCGCGGTCGACCTCGCGTTGATCTCAGCGCTGGTCGCGACGTCGGGCGGTCCGTTCTCACAGCTGCGCTACGCGTTCTTCCTGCTGCCTGTCGGTGCTGCGCTGTTGCTGCGCCCGCGCGCGACCGTCGCAGCGTCGGTCGCCATCGTGCTTGCCTACTCGCTCATCACGATCACGTTTCCCGGCGACGAGGATGTGCTCCCCGACGCCCGCGGCTTCGAGGTCACGCAGATCCTCTTCCTGGGCTGGATGGGCGCGGCCGCGACGCTGCTGTCGGCGGTGCTGACGCGTGGCGCGCGCGAGATCGCGGCGCTCGTGGAGGAGCGTACGGCGCTGGCCGAGAGCCGTGGCCGGCTCGTCGCGCAGGCGCTCGACGCCGAGGACATGGCTCGGCGCCGGCTGGCCGAGGCGCTGCACGACGAGGCGCTGCAGAATCTCCTCGCGGCGCGCCAGGAGCTCGGCGCGGGCGACCGCGCCGAGCTCGAGATCGTCGCAGAGGGTCTCGACCGGACGGTCGTGCAGCTGCGGGAGGCCGTGTTCGATCTGCATCCGTATCTGCTCGAGCAGGCTGGCCTGGGCGCCGCGCTGCGCGCGGTGGCCGAGCGCGCCGGCCGTCGCGACGGCTTCGACGTCCACGTCGACGCCGACGCACGCGACGGCGGGCGCGATGATCAGCTGGTCTTCTCGATCGCGCGCGAGCTGATCACCAACGTGGTCAAGCACGCCCGCGCCTCGAAGCTGTGGGTCGCCGTGCGCCAGCGCCGGGGCGCCATCGAGCTGACGGTCTGCGACGACGGTGTGGGAGTCGATCCCGAGAGCGCGGCGCTGGCTCCGCGAGCCGGCCACATCGGTCTGACCGCCTGCGCCGAGCGCGCCGAGGCCGTCGGCGGCACGTTCGAGGTCGGCGCGGGGCCCGGCGGGGTCGGCACGCTGATTCGTGTGCGCCTGCCGTTCCGGGACGACGGCTGAACGCGAAGGCGCCGCGCGCCCGCCGCGGCGGGTCTACGGCTAGCCCACGATGCGTGTGTGCTGGACGCGCGCTCATGGTGGGCGTCCTGCGTCCGCGCAGGGGCTCGACCGGCTCAGTCAGCCAGGGCCGCTCCTTCCGCGCCGTTCGAGCGGTCGCGGTCGCCGGCCCGGCTCGTGGCGGTGGCGCGGGTAAAGGGCGCCACACCGGGATGGTCGTTGAGCGATATTCCGCAGGCCGGTGAGACGTCCGCCCGTCCTCGTCGCGGGCGTTACGCGTCCGGCGCAGCGAGCCGGTCGCGCAGGACGTCGCCGGGTGACTCGACGGCATAGAGCAGCCGGCCGACGGGGTGTTGGCGCTCGACGGGGTGGCGCAGCGGCCTGGTGCGGTCGATTGTCGTGTACGTGGTGTCGGCGTGCTGCTCGCGCCCGACGTAGCCGCCGGCCTCGAGGTCTCGCAGGATCGCGGACACCGTCGCGACATCGAGGCCGGCCTGCTGCACGAGCTGCGGCACGGTGCTGCGTGGCTCGCGCGCGAGGAGCACGAGGACGTGCGCGTGGTCGGTGAGGAAGGTCCAGTCGCTCACGCGGGCGCTCCGGGTGCCGGGCGGCGGCGGCGCAGGGCCTTGTCGAGCTCCATGAGCGCGAGCACGGCGACGGCCAGGGCGGCGCAGACGGCGAGCTCGGCGGTGTCGAGTGGCGCGGTGCCGAAGAAGTCCTGGGCGAAGGGCAGGTAGACGGCGCCGAGCTGCAGGACGAGCGCGCCGGCGACCATCGCCAGCAGCACGCGGTTGCCGCGCAGGCCGGTGCGCCAGATCGGCTCGGTGAACGAGCGTGTGGCCAGCGCGCGGGCGAGCTGGGAGAAGGCCAGTGCGGTGAACACCGTCGTCATGAGCAGCGCCTCCTCGGCGTCGGTGACCGCGTTGTCGCTGCCGCCGGCGCCTTCCCATAGCGTCCAGCCGAGCGCGATCATGGCAGCGCCGATCGCGGGGCCGACCCAGGCGATGTGGGTGGCGATGCCGCGGCTGAGCACGCCCTCGGTGGGGGCGTAGGGCGGGCGGCGCATGGTGTCGCGCTCGGCGCGCTCGACGCCCATACCGAGGCCGAGCAGCCCGTCGGTGAGCAGGTTCGACCACAGGATCATGATCGGCGCGAGCAGCAGCGGCAGCCCGAAGATCGGCGGGATGGCGACGATGAGGACCTTGGCGACGTTGCCGGAGATCGAGAACTGGACGAAGCGGCGGACGTTGTCGTAGACGACGCGGCCCTCTTCGACGGCGGCGACGATGGTGGCGAAGTTGTCGTCGAGCAGGACGACCTCGGCGGCCTCCTTGGCGACATCGGTGCCGGAGCCCATGGCCACGCCGATGTCGGCCTTCTTCAGCGCGGGGGCGTCGTTGACGCCGTCGCCGGTCATGGCGACGACCTCGCCCTGGGCCTGGAGGGCGTCGATGATGCGCAGCTTGTGCTCGGGCGAGACGCGGGCGTAGATCGAGACCGAGCCGACCAGCTCGCGCAGCTGCTGGTCGGTTGCGGCTTCGAGGTCGGGGCCGGTGAGCACGCGGGCGCCGGCGGCGGCGATGCCGAGGTCGGTGGCGATCGCGCGGGCGGTGAGCGGGTGGTCGCCGGTGATCATGACCGGCCGGATGCCGGCGGTCGCGCAGCGCGCGACGGCGTCGCGGGCCTCGGGGCGGGCGGGGTCGACCATCGCGACGAGACCGAGGAAGATCAGGTCGCGCTCGGCGCGCTCGGCGTCGGCGTCGCCGGGCAGCTCGCCCAGGCCGCGTGCGCAGACGGCGAGCACGCGCATGCCGCGCGCGGTGAGCGTCTCGATGTCGGTGGCGAGCGCTTCGCGCGCGTGGGCGTCGAGTGCGGCCGGGCAGCGCTCGGTCCAGCGCGCCGTGCAGCGCTCGACGAGCGCGTCGGCGGCGCCCTTGGTGATGGCGAGATAGGGCGCGCCGCCGGCGAGGTCGCGCAGCGGCTCGTGCGCGGCGGGGCCGCCGCGGCGCAGGGCGTGGATGGTGGTCATCCGCTTGCGGGCGGAGTCAAAGGGGATCTCGGCGACGCGCGGCAGGGCGTCGTCGAGCGCCGGCTTGGCCAGGCCGAAGCGGGCGGCGGCGACGACGAGGGCGCCTTCGGTGGGGTCGCCGACGGCCTCGAGAGTGTCGCCGGCGAGGACCGCGTCGTTGCACAGCGCGGCGGCGGCGAGCAGCGGCGCGAGCGGCGCGTGCTCGTCGGCGAGCCGCAGCCGCGCTGCGGGGCCGTCGCGGCGTAGCGTCTCGGTGAGGTCGAGCGCCGCGCCGGCGGCGCGCAGCTCGGTGACGGTCATCCGGTTCTGCGTCAGCGTGCCGGTCTTGTCCGAGCAGATGACGGTGACCGAGCCGAGCGTCTCGACGGCGGGCAGGCGGCGGATCAGCGCGCGGCGCCCGAGCATGCGCTGCGCGCCGAGCGCGAGCGTGAAGGTCAGGACGGCGGGCAGTCCCTCGGGGACGATGGCGACGGCGAGCGCGACCGCGGTGAGGAGGATCAGCCCGGTCTCCTCGCCGCGCAGCAGGCCGGTGGCGAACACGACGGTCGCGATCGCTAGGGCGATCAGCGCCAGCGTCTGGGCCAGGCCGTCGAGGCGGCGCTGCAGCAGCGTGCGCTCGTGCTCGACGTCCTGGATGAGCTCGGCGATCCGGCCCAGCTCGGTGTGCATGCCGGTCGCCACGACGACGGCGCTGCCGCGGCCGAAGGTCACCGCGGTGCCGAGGTAGGCCATGTTCGTGCGGTCGCCGAGCGGCGCGTCGGCTCGGCCGACGGGGTCGGTGGTCTTGTCGACGGGCTCGGACTCGCCGGTCAGCGCGGCCTCCTGGGTGCGCAGGTTGACGCTTGAGACGACGCGGCAGTCGGCGGGGACGACTGACCCGGTCTCCAGGCGCACGAGGTCGCCGGGGACCAGCTCGCGGGCCGACAGCTCGAGGACGCGGCCGCCGCGCATGACGCGCACGAGCGGGGCGGCCATCTGCTTGAGCGCGGCGATCGCCTTCTGGGCGCGGTGCTCCTGGACGACGCCGAGCACGACGAAGAGCACGACGATCGCGAGGATCGCGCCGGCGTCGACGGCCTTGCCGAGCGCGGCGGCGAGGCCGGCGGCGACGACGAGGATGAGGATCATCACCGACGCGATCTGCTCCCAGATGATCTGCCAGAGGGTGCGGCCACCGCGCTCGGTGATCTCGTTGGGCCCGTGCTCGCGCCGGCGCCGGTCGGCATCGCCGGAGTCAAGGCCCGCTTCGAGGTCGGCGTCGAGGCGCCCGGCGACGTCGTCGACGGGCAGCTCGTGCCAGGCGGGCCCGTCATCGGCCGTGGCGTGGGCCGGGGTGGATGTCGTCATGCCGGGGCCTCGGCGGGGCGGTGGTGGCGTTCGAGCTGTTCGGGCGTGACGCGCTTGAGCTCTGTGGCGGGGAAGCGGGCCAGCAGCTCCCAGGCGAGGTCGAGCGTCTGCTCGATCGTGCGGCTGGCGCCGGACTGGTCGACGTAGCGGCGCTCGAAGTCCTCGGCGAAGGCGAGGTAGCGCCGGTCGGCATCTGACAGGGCGGCCTCGCCGATGATCGAGGCCAGGCGCCGTAGCTCGCCTCCGCGGGCAAAGCACGCATACAGCTGGTCGGCTACCGCGCGGTGGTCTTCGCGGGTGCGCCCGGCGCCGATGCCGGCGTTCATCAGCCGGCTGAGCGAGGGCAGCACGTCGACCGGCGGGCTGATGCCGCGGCGGTCGAGCTCGCGCGAGAGGACGATCTGGCCTTCGGTGATGTAGCCGGTCAGATCGGGGATCGGGTGGCTGATGTCGTCGTCGGGCATCGAGAGGATCATCAGCTGCGTCACCGAGCCGGAGCGGCCGCGGATGCGCCCGGCGCGCTCGAACAGCGATGCCAGGTCGGTGTACATGTAGCCGGGGTAGCCGCGCCGGCCGGGGATCTCCTCGCGCGCGGCGGAGACCTCGCGCAGCGCCTCGCAGTAGTTGGTGATGTCGGTGAGGATGACCAGCACGTGGCGGCCCTCCTCCCAGGCCAGGTACTCGGCGGCGGTGAGCGCCGCGCGCGGCGTGAGCAGTCGCTCGACGGTCGGGTCGTCGGCGAGGTTGAGGAACACGATCGTGCGCTCGAGCGCCGCGCCGCTGGCGAGACGCTCGCGAAAGAACGCGGCCTCGCGCTGGGTGACGCCCATCGCGGCGAAGACGACGACGAAGTCCTGCGCGTCATCGCCGAGCACGCGGGCCTGCGCGGCGATCTGGGCGGCCAGCTCGTTGGCGGGCAGCCCGAACCCGGAGAAGATCGGCAGCTTCTGGCCGCGCACGAGCGTGTTCAGCCCGTCGATCGTCGAGATGCCCGTCTCGATGACCTCAGAGGGGTGGTCGCGGGCGGCGGGGTTCAGCGGCTCGCCGTTGACGTCGCGCTCCTCGACGGCGACGATCGGCGGGCCGCCGTCGATCGGGCGGCCGGAGCCGTCGAGCACGCGCCCGAGCAGGTCGGGGCCGACCGGCATGGTGGCGGCGCGTCCGAGGGTTCGCACGACGGTGGTGGGGCGGTCCAGGCCGCGGGTGCCGCCGAGGACCTGGACGACCATGCGGTCGTCATGGACCTCGAGCACGCGCCCGCGCCGGACCTCGCCCGCGGGGGTGATGACGTCGACCTGCTCGTCGTAGCCGACGCCGTCGGCGTGGTCGGCGATCACCAGCGGGCCGGTGACGCCCGTCACGGTGCGGTGCTCGACGGGCACGCGCTGGGGCCGGCTGTCGTTCTGCTGGGGGGCGTTGGGCATCAGGTGCTCTCCAGGTCGTCGCGGATGCGGTCGGTGAGCGCTCGGGCGCGTGCTTCGGCCTCGTCGTCAGGCCAGCGGCGCATGCCCGCGAGCTCCTGCAGCACCGGCGCGGCGGCGGCGTCCTCGGGAGCGGCGCCGGCCTCCACGGCCGCCTCCATCGCCGCGTGCGCCGCGCGCACGACAAGCAGCATGGCGTGCTGCTTGGCCAGTGTGCAGGAGGCGTCGAGCTCGTCGAAGGCCGACTGCTGCAGGAAGTTCTCGCGCAGCAGCCGCCCGGTGGCCAGCACGACGCGCTGCGGTGCGGCCAGCGCGTCGGGGCCGAGCAGCTGCACGATCTCCAGCAGCGAGGTCTCGCGCTGCAGCAGCTCCAGCGCCCACGCGCGCAGCGCCGGCCAGCCGGGGTCGACCTCGCGGGCGAACCAGTCGTCGAGGTCATACAGCGTGTAGCTGCGCGTCCAGTTGATCGACGGGAAGTGGCGCTGGCGCGCGAGCGTCGTGTCGAGCGCCCAGAACGTTCCGGCCAGGCGCAGGCTGTGCTGGGTGATCGGCTCGGAGAAGTCGCCGCCGGGCGGCGAGACGGCGCCGACGACGGTCACCGAGCCCTCGCGCTCGGGGGCGCCGAGGCAGGCGACCGCGCCCGCGCGCTCGTAGAACTCGGCCAGGCGGGTGGCGAGGTAGGCGGGGTAGCCCTCCTCGGCGGGCATCTCCTCCAAGCGGCTTGAGACCTCGCGCAGCGCCTCGCCCCAGCGGCTGGTGCTGTCGGCCATCAGCGCGACGTGCAGGCCCTGGTCGCGGAAGTACTCGGCGATCGTGATGC
>Ga0136633_1003048_pt1 | contig 11162 bp, 12 predicted proteins | sample AntDrymeUQ832206_2_FD_105494 | JGI IMG/M metagenome (GOLD analysis project Ga0136633, IMG submission 105494) | Polar desert sand microbial communities from Dry Valleys, Antarctica - metaG UQ83 (22.06) | ecosystem: Environmental > Terrestrial > Soil > Desert | place: Antarctica: Dry Valley...
CGAGTCCGCCGGGGTGCGGATCGTCAACGGCACGACGTTCGCCAGCCGCGCCGACGTCGTCGTGGTCGCCTATCACCCGGACTTCCACTACGCCGAGCTGCGCGAGGCGACGCAGGCGGCGCTGCGCGGCGCGTACATGCTCGGCTCCAACCGCGATGCGACGTTTCCGATGCCCGACGGGCTGTGGCCGGGTTCCGGCGCGGTCCTGGCCGCCGTCGAGACCGCGAGCGGCCGCACCGCGGAGATCGTCGGAAAGCCGGAGCCCGTGCTGATCCAGACCGCGCTCGATCGCCTCGGCCCGGGTCGTGCGCTGATGATCGGCGACCGCGTCGACGCCGACCTCGGTGCCGCGCACGCAGCGGGCATCGACGGCGCGATCGTGCTGACCGGCGCCACGGACCGCAAGCGCGCGGAGGAGGCGAGGGAGCCGCGTCCCGTGGCGATCGCCGCGCGGCTGCAGACGCTGGTGCTCGGCGCCGGATGATGTTCGGACCGAAGATCGCGCTCGCCCGTGCGGCGGGAGCGCTGTCGCGCCGCAGCGGGCGCGGCGGTACGAGCCTGCCCGGCAAGCTCCTGATGCGCCTGCAGCCCGACGCGATCGCGCGCCTCGCCGCGCGCCTGCCCGAGGGCAGCGCGGTGATCTCGGCGACCAACGGCAAGACGACGACCGCGGCGATGGTCGCCGCGATCCTCGAGGGCGACGGCACGCGGCTCGTGCACAACCGGGCCGGCGCGAACATGGCCGGCGGGGTCACGAGCGCGCTGCTCGGCGCGGCGCGCGGCCACCGGATAACCGGCGATGCCGGGCTGTTCGAGGTCGACGAGTTCTGGCTGGACGGCGTCGTGCCGCAGCTGCGCCCGCGCGCGATGCTGCTGGCGAACCTGTTTCGCGACCAGCTCGACCGCTACGGCGAGCTCGAGACGATCGCCGACCGCTGGGCGGCGGCGGTCCGGGCGGCGCCGGCGACGCGGCTCGTGCTCAACGCCGACGACCCGCTCGTCGCCGACCTCGGCCGCGAGCGGCCCGACGCGATCTACTTCGGCGTGCAGGACGACGGCATCGCGCTCGCCGGCATGGGCCACGCCTCGGACTCCAAGCACTGCCGCCGCTGCGGCGCCCCGTACTCCTACGACGCGATCTACATGGGCCACCTCGGCCGCTACCACTGCCCCAACGGCGACAGCGCGCGCCCGCAGCCGCACGTGTCGGCGCACGACGTGACGCTCGACGGCACGCGCGGCGCGCGCTTCGAGCTGCGCATCGGCGACGAGCGGGCGCACGTCGCGCTCCCCCTCCCCGGCCTCTACAACGTCTACAACGCGCTGGGCGCGGCGGCGCTGACCCACGCGCTCGGGTCCTCGCTCGGGGCGATCGTGCGCGGCCTGGAGGCGACGCAGGCGGCGTTCGGCCGCGCGGAGACCGTGCGCATCGGCGACCGCGAGCTCGCGATCCTGCTCGTCAAGAACCCGGCGGGCGCCAACGAGGTCCTGCGCACGCTCGCGCTGGACGCCGGTGAGCACGACGTCCTCGCGGTACTCAACGACCGCACGGCCGACGGCCACGACGTGTCGTGGGTGTGGGACGCCGACTTCGAGCTGGTCGCCGGTCGCGTGCGGCGCGTGACGTGCAGCGGCACGCGTGCCGCCGAGCTCGCGCTGCGGCTGAAGTACGCGGGCGTGGACCCCGCGCGCCTGCACGTGGTGCCCGACCTGGAGGCCGGTCTGGACGCGGCACTCGCCGACGGCGAGGGCCGGCTCGTCGCGCTGCCGACGTACACCGCGATGCTCGAGCTGCGGCGGCTGCTCGTCGCGCGCGGCGCCGCGCAGGGGTCGTTCGCATGACGAACGTCATCTGGCACGACATCGAGTGCGGCGGCTACCTCGCCGACCTGCCGGTGTGGCGTGCGCTCGCCGACGACGAGGCAGGCCCGATCCTCGACGTCGGGGCCGGCACGGGCCGCGTGACGCTGGACCTCGCCGGGCGCGGGCACGAGGTCGTCGCGCTGGACCTCGAAGACGAGTTTCTGGCGACCCTGCGCGCTCGCGCCGGCTCGCTGCCCGTCGAGACGGTCGTCGGCGACGCGAGCGGCTTCTCGCTGCCCGGACGGCGCTTCGGGCTGATCATCGCCCCGATGCAGACCGTGCAGCTGCTCGGCGTGGCCGGGCGCGCGGGCTTTCTGCGCTCGGCGCGCGCGCACCTCGCGCCGGCCGGGCTCGTCGCCTGCGCGCTCGCCGACGCCGGCGCGATGGAGCCGTTTGCACCCGGCGAGTGCGTCCTGCCCGTGCCGGACTTCGGATTGGTCGACGGCGTGAGCTACTTCAGCCAGCCGGTGGCGCTGCGCGACGCCGGCGCGCGGATGGCGATCGAGCGCATCCGGACGGTCGTGCACCCGACAGGCCAGCGCTCGGCGAGCGACGACGTGATCCACCTCGACAAGGTTGACGCGGCACAGCTCGAGCTCGAGGCGGCCGCTGCCGGATTGTGGCCGCGCGTCGCGCGATTGATCCCGCCGACCGACGAGCACGTCGGCACGACCGTGGTGATGCTGCGTGGCTGAGCTGCGCGTCTGCGCGCTGTATCCGGACCTGATGAACATCTACGCCGACCGCGGCAACCTGCTGATGCTCGAGCGCCGCTGCGCCTGGCGCGAGATCGGCTTCCACGTGACCGCTGCGGGCATCGGCGACGCGATCGACCCCGACGCGCACGACCTGTTCTACCTCGGCGGCGGACAGGATCGCGACCAGCGCCTGTGCGCGCTGGATCTCGTCTCGTCCAAGCGCGAGGCGCTGCACGCGGCGGCCGATCGCGGCGCGCTCGTGCTCGGCGTCTGCGGCGGCTATCAGCTGCTCGGCCATCGCTACGGGCTCGGCGACGAGGAGATCCCCGGGCTCGGCCTGGTCGACCTCGAGACGATCCGCTCGACCGACGGCTCGCGGCTGATCGGCAACGTCGCGATCGAGGTCCGCCTCGACGAAGACGCCGAGCCGCGCGTGCTGGCCGGCTTCGAGAACCACGGCGGCCGCACGCACCTCGGCGCGGGCGAGCAGCCGCTCGGGCGCGTGCTCAGGGGCCACGGCAACACCGGCTCCTCCGGCGTCGAGGGCGTGCGGCGCGGCAGCGTCATCGGCACGTACCTGCACGGGCCGCTGCTGCCCAAGAACGCCTGGTTCGCCGACTGGCTGATCCGCCATGCCACGGGCCTCGACGAGCTCGCGCCGCTCGACGACGAGCTCGAGGACGCCGCCCATGCCTCCGCGCGTCGAGCGGCGGGCATCTGACGCGGTTGAGTCTGCGGCGGCCCAGCGGGGTAACGGTCCGACATGAGCGAACCAGAGCAGCCGCCGACCGACGCCGGACCGGGCCTTCCCGAGGACGGACAGCCCGGCACGGGCATCGATCCACAGGAGCACGCCGAGAACGAGGTCGACCCTGATCACGCGCCGCGCACGAGCACGTCGCACGACAGCGATCCCGCCAAGGCGACCGGAAATCCGAAGGCCGCCGGCGGGGACGGCGACCTCCGCGGTGCCAGAAGCTGACATGGCGCCGGCGCGCGTTGCAGGCGAAATCGCCGGAGTGCGCCGCGTCGAGGGATAGGATCGCGGCCGTGGAGGCTCAGACCGGCCACTCGCAAGCGCAGCCGCTGGAGTTCCGCGAGGTCACCAAGCGCTATCCCGGCAGTGCGGAGCCCGCCGTCGACGGCCTGTCGCTCGAGGTGCCCGCGGGCGAGATCTGCGTCCTCGTCGGCCCGTCGGGCTGCGGAAAGACGACCGCGATGCGGATGGTCAACCGGATGATCGACTTCACATCGGGCGACATCCTCATCGGCGGGCGCAGCGTGCGCGAGCGCAAGCCCGAGCAGCTGCGGCGCGAGATCGGCTACGTCATCCAGCAGATCGGCCTGTTTCCGCACCGCACGATCGGCGACAACATCGCGACCGTGCCGAAGCTGCTGGGCTGGGACAAGCCGCGCATCGCCGCGCGCGTCGACGAGCTGCTCGACCTCGTCGGCCTGGACCCGCAGCAGATGCGCGACCGCTTCCCCGCACAGCTCTCCGGCGGCCAGCGCCAGCGCGTCGGCGTCGCGCGCGCGCTCGCGGTCGACCCTCCGATCATGCTGATGGACGAGCCGTTCGGCGCGATCGACCCGATCAACCGCGAGCGGCTGCAGAACGAGTTTCTGCGCCTGCAGGCCGAGCTGCGCAAGACGATCATCTTCGTCACGCACGACATCGACGAGGCGATCAAGATGGGCGACCGGATCGCGATCATGCAGGTCGGCGGCAAGCTCGCGCAGTACGCGCCGCCCGCGGAGCTGCTGATGTATCCGGCGAGCCGCTTCGTCGAGGACTTCGTCGGCTCCGATCGCGCGCTCAAGCGTCTCGCGCTGCAGCGCGTGCGCGACATCGACCTGTGGAAGGCCGCGGCGATCCGCGCCGGGACCCCCGTCGCCGAGGCGCGCGCGATGGTCGCGGAGGCCGACGTGCCATACCCGATGCTCGTGGACGAGCAGGGCCGGCCGAAGGGCTGGCTCAGCGATCGCGCGCTGACCGGCGAGCGCGTCACCGAGGACCTGCGGTCGCCCGCCCATCCGATCGTCGAGCTCGACGACGTGCTGCGCGACGCGCTCGCCGACCTACTGTCGTCCGAGACGCGCTACGGCGCCGTCGTCGACAAGCACGGGACGCTCGCCGGCGTCCTCTCGCTCGAGGTCATCCAGACGTTCCTGCACACGGCGCCGGCCGCGTCGCCGACGGGCGCCGACCTGCTGACCGAATGAGCCTGCTGCCGCTCGCCCAGCTGAAGATCCAGAAGCCGGGAGGCTCGGACTCCTGCGCGGCGGCCAACGACTTCTGCCCGGGCTGGATCGTCGACAACATCGACCGCTATTGGACCCCGCTGCTCGAGCACGTCTATCTCACGGTCGTGCCCGTCGCGATCGGGTTCGCGATCTCGCTCGGTCTCGCGATCCTCGCCCACCGGCGGCGGTGGCTGACCGGGCCGATCATCACCGTGACGGGGATCTTCTTCGCGATTCCGAGCGTCGCGGCGTTCTTCCTGCTGCAGCCGATCACCGGCCTCGGCTACACGACGGCGATGGTCGCGCTCGTCTCCTACACGCTGCTGATCATCTTCCGCAACATCACCACCGGGTTGCGCAACGTGCCGGCCGAGACGGTCGATGCCGCGATCGGGCAGGGACTGACCCACCGCCAGGTCCTCTACCGCGTGGAGCTGCCGCTGGCGACGCCGGAGATCATGGCCGGCCTGCGGATCGCGACCGCGACGACGGTCGGGCTCGCCGCGCTCGCCGTATTCGCCGGCGCAGGCGGGCTCGGCGCGGAGATCCTCGTCGACAAGCACTTTAAGTCGAACGTCGTCGTCGCCGGCGGGCTCGCGCTGCTGCTCGCCGCCGTCCTGGATCTACTGATCCTCGGCGTGCAGCGCGCCGTGACACCCTGGCAGCGAGCGCGCGGATGATCGACCCGATCCCGGCCTTCCTCGGCGACTTCGGCGAGGCGATCGAGTTCATCTTCAAGGAGCGCGAGTCGGTCTCGGGCGGCGTGCAGATCGGCGGGATCCCCGAGCTGGCGGGCTTCGGCCTGACGCACATGGAGGTTTCGCTCGCCGCGCTGCTGATCGCCGCCGTGCTGGCGATCCCGCTTGCGCTGTGGCTCGGGCACATCGGCCGCGGCGACTTCATCGCGACGGCGACCTCGAACGTCGGGCGGGCCGTCCCCTCGCTGGCGCTGCTGGCGTTCTTCATCTCCTTCGTCGGACTCGGCTACACGAACGTGATCGCGGTGCTCGTGCTGCTCGCGATCCCGCCGCTGATCACGAACACCTACGTCGGCGTGCGCCAGGTCGATCGCGACACCGTCGACGCCGCCCGCGGAATGGGCATGAGCGGCATGGAGATCGTCCGGAAGATCGAGCTGCCGCTCGCGCTGCCGGCGATCTTCGACGGTCTGCGCACGTCGGCCGTCAACGTCGTCGCGACCGCGACGATCGCGCCGCTGGCAAACGTGCAGACCCTGGGCGAGCCGATCATCACCCCCCAGACCTACGGCTTCGTCGGCCAGCTCGGCGCCGCGATCGTCGTCGCGCTCATCACGGTCGCCGTCGACTTCATCTTCGCCCGCCTGCAGCGGGCGGCCACACCTGCGGGCCTGAAGCTCGCTGAACCGGCACCGCGCCGGCTGTTCGCACTCCCCATCAAAAGGAGACCGGAGTCCACATGATGTCGATGCCCCGCAGGACGCTGGCCGCACTGGCGGCCGTGTGCTTCACCGTGGGTCTCGCTGCCTGCGGCGATGACGACGAGACCGACAGCGCCGGCACCGGCACCGGCACCGGAGCCGCACCCGCCGCCGACACCAAGGTGATCCAGCAGGACGCCGCCAACGCCTCCAAGGGCACGATCACGGTCGGGTCGAAGAATTTCACCGAGCAGTTCATCCTCGGCGAGATCTACTCGCAGACGCTCGAGGCGCTGGGCTACAAGGTCAAGCGCCGGCTGAACCTCGGCTCAGAGCAGGTCGCCTACAAGGCGCTGCGCGGCGGCGACATCGACATGTACCCGGAGTACACCGGCACGTCGCTGACGTCGTTCTTCAAGGTCAAGCCGGTCGACGTCCCGCGCGACCCCGACGAGGCGTACGAGGACACGAAGGCCGCCTACGTGAAGGTCGGCATCACCGCCCTCGCGCGCACGCCGTTCTCCAACACGTACATCATCTCGTCGACGAAGAAGACCGCCGACGAGGCCGGCAGCCCGACGACGGTGTCGGAGCTGTTCGCCAAGAACCCGAACCTGTCGATCTCGGGCTTCCCGGAGTGCCGCCAGCGCCAGGACTGCCTGCTGGGCCTGCGCAGCGAGTACGGCTTCAAGGGCAAGTTCGTCTCCTCCGACGGCAAGTTCAACGACCTCGACGGCGGCCAATCGGACCTCACGCTCGCGTTCTCGACGGACCCGCAGCTCGCCTTGAAGGACAAGTACACGGCCTACCAGGACGACAAGATGTTCTTTCCGCCGTACAACATCGCGCTGGGCATCGACAACGAGATCTTCGAGAAGGTCGGCCCGGAGACGACGAAGACGCTCGAGGCCGTGCAGGAGGGCATGACCGACGACGCGTTGGCGGAGCTCAACCGCCGCGTCGAGCTCGACAAGCAGGAGCCGAAGACGGTCGCCGCGGCCTACCTCAAGGAAGAGGGCTTCACCGAGTAGGTCAGGCGCCGCTGGAGCCGAACCCGCCCTCGCCGCGCACGGTCGCGGCGAGGGCGCCGACTTCCACGACCTGCGGGGCGGCGACGGCGACCACCACGAGCTGCGCGATGCGGTCGCCCGCGGCGATCTCGAACGCGGCCTCGCGGTCGGTGTTCAGCAGCAGCACCTGCAGCTCCCCGCGGTAGCCCGCGTCGATCAGCCCCGGCGCGTTGACGATCGTGATCCCGTGGCGCGCCGCCAGCCCGGAGCGCGGCAGCACGAGGCCGGCGTGCCCGGGCGGCAGCTCGATCGCGATCCCGGTGCGCAGCTTCGCCCTCGCCCCCGGCTCCAAGCGGGCGGGCTGCAGCGCGTAGAGGTCGTGGCCGGCGTCATCGTCGTGCGCGCGCGTGGGCAGCCGCGCGGCGAGATCCAGCCTCTGGACGCGCAGCGGGTGCGCGGTCACGCGGGCGTGCCGTCGACCGAGAAGCGCGCGTAGCGCTCGGCCAGCGTCGCCGGCAGGCGCGCGTGGATGCGCACGCCCTCGGGGGTGTCCGTGCGCTCGAGGTCGCCGGCGGCGTCGTGCAGCTCGGCGAGCGTCGCGCCGTCGGAGTACGGCAGCAGCAGGTCGACCGAGCGCAGCGAGCGCCGGAACTCCTCCTCGATGCGGTCGCCGAGCTCGTCGATCCCCTCCCCCGTCACCGCCGACAGCAGCATCCCGTCGGGGTGCGTGAAGGCGAGCTCCGTACGGCGGTCGTCGTCCAGCGCGTCGGACTTGTTGAGGACGAGCAGGCGCGGGCGGTCGCCGGCGCCGACGGCCTCGAGCACCTCGTCGACGGCGCGCAGCATCTCGGTCATCTCCCCCTCCTGGGCGGAGGCGTCGACGACGTGCAGGATGAGATCCGCCTCGCGCGTCTCGTGCAGCGTCGCGGCGAAGGCGTCGACGACCTGGTGCGGCAGCTTGCGGATGAAGCCGACGGTGTCGGTCAGCAGGTACGGGCGACCGTGGATGCGCAGCTCGCGCGTCGTCGGATCGAGCGTGTGGAAGAGGCGGTCGCGGACGCCGGCCTCGGCGCCCGTGAGGCGGTTGAGCAGCGTCGACTTGCCGGCGTTCGTGTAACCGGCGAGCGCGATCTGCGGCAGGTGCGCGCGCTCGCGCTCGGCGCGCATCGTCGCGCGCGACGAGCTCACGCCCTTCAGCCGGCGCCTGAGCGCGGTGATGCGGTTGCGGGCCAGCCGGCGGTCGGTCTCGATCTGCGACTCGCCGGGTCCGCGGGCGCCGATGCCGGGCGCCGCCGCGCTCGCGCCGAGACGCTCGAGGTGCGTCCACAGCCCGCGCATGCGGGCCATGTTGTACTCCAGCTGCGCGAGCTCGACCTGGAGCTTGCCCTCGGCGCTGTGCGCGTGCCCGGCGAAGATGTCGAGGATCACGCTCGTGCGGTCGACGACCGGCATGCCGAGCCCCTCTTCGAGGTTGCGCTCCTGGCGCGGGCTGAGCTCGTCGTCGCAGACGACGACGTTCGCGTCGGCGAGCTTCGCGGCCTCCTTGACCTCGATCAGCTTGCCCGGCCCGATGTACGTGTTCGGATGCGGCTTGTCGAGGTGCTGCACGCTCTGACCGACCACCGCGACGCCGGCGGTGCGCAGCAGTTCGCGCAGCTCGGAGAGGTCGTCGCCGGCCGGCAGCGCAGCGACGCAGTACGCGCGCTGCCTGGGGCGCCCGGCCGCGGCCGCGTCGCCCTGCTGCTGCTCTCCGACACGCCCATGGCGATCTCGTTGCACGCCTTGCAGTCTAGATCTAGATCGCCGGTCCGCACCGCATGGGGTGGCGGACTCGAACCGTCCGCAGGCGCACTCGGGGTGCGCGGTGGAGTCTCCGGCTGTGCCTGCAGTTGTGCGATCGCTCGGCCGCGCGTGTGTGGGCGGCTCAAAGGGTCAGTCGCGTGCCTTGACAGGCGACGGCCGCCCTGAGGCGGCCGTCGAACCGGGTGGGTGGGGTGCTGCTAGGCGGCGGGGACCGGCGCCGGGGCCGGGACGTCCGCGTCGCGATCGGAGATCGTGACCTTGCGGACGTTCGCGGCGCCGTAGCGATCGGCGAGGCTCGTGCCAGCCGGGGCGCAGCGCTTCTTGGTCAGCGCGATCTTGCCGACGACGTGGACCTTGTCGCCGATCGACGGGGTGTCCGGGGCCTCGTAGCCGTTGAGCTTGACCGTGTAGGCATCGGTCGCGACGGCGAGCGTGACCTCGGCGCCATCGACCTGCACGCCGGACTTCGTGGCGTCCTGGTCGGCGATGTTGCCCGAGACGCGGGCGGCCTTGTTGGCCGACGTGACCTTCAGCGTGATCGAGCCCTCGTTGACCATCGTCGTGAGCGGGTTGTCGATCGTGGCGCTGACGAACGTGCCGCCGATCGTGTAGCCGACGCTCGTGGCCTTGGCGCAGCCCTTGGACTTCGAGGCGGCCGTGGCCGGCTTGCCCTTGGTCGCGGGCTTCGCAGCCATGCCGATCGCGGGGGTGGCGAGCAGTGCACCCGCGGCAGCCAGCGAGGCGAACGTCCGTGTCTTGTGCGTGCCGGTGAAGTTCATCAGTTGATCTCTCCTTGATAACGGGGGTGCACGAAGCACTATCCCCGCACATCACCGCAGGACAGCGCCGCTCTCACGGAGTCCTCAGGAAGTCTCGCGCCGCAGTCGATCGATCGTCCGGCCGACGAACGGACCCAGCGTCCGCGAGAACGTGCGCGTCATGTGGCCGATGTCCTTGATGACGAGCGCGCCGCCGATCACCGGTGCGCAGACGTCCGCGTCGCACATGTACGCGCTGAGGTCGAGGAGGTGCACGCGGTCCGCCGGATCGAGCTGTGCGGCGACCGCCTGCAGGTCCGATCGGAGCGCGTCCGCGCGCGGCCGCGCGCAGCGCACCGCCGGATCGCGATCGCGCGCGACGGCGTCTGCGACGCAGCCCGGCGTGCTGCTACGACCGTGTGGCACGTCGCGCAGGACGTACACGTCGCGGACCGAGTGCGGCAGCGCCTTCCAGGCGCGCCGGTAGCCGTCGACCTTCGTCTCGGCGCGACTCATCCCGGGCGCCGCGATCGTCCCGGAGCCGGCGTTCGCCGACACGAACAGCGTGTCGACCTCCGGGTGGTCGCGCAGCTGGCGCAGGACGCCGCGCGTCCAGCCCTTGCAGCGCTCATGGCTCGTCGTGCGGGCGAGCGTGAACGGGCACAGGTTGCGGTTGATCGACACGCCGTGCCATCCGCGCCGGCGTGCGAGGTAGGCGATCGCCGCGCGCCAGTGCGTGGAGTGGCTGTCGCCCGCCAGCGCGACCGACCTGCGGGCCTGCCTGCGCGGCGTCCCGAAGCTGCACGCCGGCGGCGACGACCGCTCGATCCGCTCGCACGGCTCGCTGGGCTCCAGCGGCGCGTCGTCCGGGCTGGGGATCGCCGTCCGGGCGAGTGCCGGGTTCGAGCATGGTTGCTCCGGGTCGCGCGCCGCCGCACCGAAGCACGCCGGCGTCGCGGCCGCGCGGGCCTCGCCCGCCCCGGCGCTCGCGCTCGATCCGCCTGCCGCGCCGCGGCTCGCGGTCGGGCCGCCTGCCGCGCCGTGGCTCGCGGTCGGGCCGCTCGCCGCGCCGCCAGCCGCGACGATTGTCGCGAGCGCGACGAGCGCCACCGCCGCCGGCCTGCTCACGCCAGCCGTGCTCTCGCCGGCGGCGGCAACGGGTCGTAGCGCGGCAGCAGCTCGTCGACCGGCAGCACGATCACGCCCTCGCGCGGGTCGCCGACCCAGGAGCCGCCGCCGGTGGCCAGCACGTACGCCGCGTACGCTGCGGCGCACGCATCGAGCTCGTCGAGCGTGCGATGCCACAGGCCACCGTCGACGTCGACGATCGCCCGTGCTCGCAGTGCCGCGATCCGCTCCTGCAATCCCCACGGCGTGCGCTTCGGCG
>Ga0136633_1003049_pt1 | contig 11159 bp, 6 predicted proteins | sample AntDrymeUQ832206_2_FD_105494 | JGI IMG/M metagenome (GOLD analysis project Ga0136633, IMG submission 105494) | Polar desert sand microbial communities from Dry Valleys, Antarctica - metaG UQ83 (22.06) | ecosystem: Environmental > Terrestrial > Soil > Desert | place: Antarctica: Dry Valley...
CGGGCCGCCACGCTCCTGGCCCAGGGCGCCGGCCGCCTCCTCCGCTCCTCGGCCGACCGGGGCGTGGTGGCCGTCCTCGACCCCCGCCTGGCCAAGGCCGCCTACCGCCGCGACCTGCTGGTGTCGATGCCGCCGCTCAAGCGCTCGACCGCCCGCCAGGAGGTAGCCGCCTTCTTAGCCGCCACCCTCGGAACGCCTCCCTCAGCGCACGAGGAGGGTCAGGCCTCGGTGTCGTCCTCGTCGTCGTCGTCGTCGTCCTCGTCGTCCATCTCCTCGGCGTAGGTGCGCGAGGCGGCGTCGGCTACCTCGTGCGGGTAGCCGAGTCGGCGGAGCCGGGCGTACTCGCGCTCCAGGGCGCTGGTGGCGCCACCGCTCAGGTCGCTCACCTGCTTCACCGCCGGCGCCAGCTCGTTCAGCAGCTTGAGGAGGTCGGGTAGGCCGTCGACCACCACCGCCTCGCCAGCCTCGCCCACGGTGACGATGACGGCGTAGCCGGGCGAGTCGCCGGTCTTGGCGTACACCTCACCGGCAAAGCTGTCGCTGTCGAGGTCGCCGAGGCGCATCGCCGGGTCGGGCTCGTAGCCGTTGCTGCGCAGCTCCTCGCGCCAGCCCCAGTCGTCGCTCGACTTCCAGTCGCTCGTGAGATCGGTCCACGAGCCCTTCTCGTACTTCCACGCGATGGTGCCCACGACGCCCGACCCTACTGCTGTGCGCCCTGGGCAACTGCTGGGTGGCCCAGGTGCGCTGAGGAGTCCCGTACGGTGAGCAGCCGTGCCGTGGCCGCGTCCGGTCCCGCTGATCGGTGACGCCAACTCGGCTCCGGAGCGGATGCTGGAGCCTCAGGCGTGCTCGCTGCGCCAATGGAAAGATCAGCCCGTAGAAGGGGACCCTCAGATGACAGACGGCGGCCCAGCAGCGATCGGCCTTCGACAGCGTCACAATGCTGCAACAATGACCGCGAACACGAGCAATATAAACGGGCTCTTCTGCTTTGAGCGGGGGTTGACCTCCCGGTAGGGGTCCGCGGACGCGGCTCGTGGCCCGCCGCTGCTGTGCTACTTGGACCGGCCCGACGTCGGTTCGGGTGAAGCGTTGGCGGGGATCCTGCGGGCAGGGAACGCCGGGTCGAACACCGCCGCCGATCACATCAAAGTCCTTGACCTGAGCTTGGCGAGTCTGCCTGAGCAGGCCCGCCCGGGGCCCGGCGGGCCGAGGGTGGTGATGCGGGCCGACAGTGCGGGGGCGACGCATGGGTTCTCGGCCACCTGCCGCGTTCGCAACGTCGAGTTCAGCTTCGGGTTCGCCATCACCGCCCCGATCCGGGAGGCGATCATTGAGGTTCCTGGCGCCGTGTGGCAGGTTGCCATCGAAGCCGACGGGATCCGCGAGGGTGCCTGGGTGGCCGAGATCACCGGCATGATCGACCGGGCCGTGTGGCCGACCGGGTGCCGGGTGATCGTCCGCCGGGAACGGCCGCACCCCGGCGGCCAGCTGTCGCTGTTCGATGATGCCGAAGGTTTCCGGCACACTGCGTTCATCACCGACACCGCCTGCGGTGTCGTGCCCGGCCAGCCGCCGGGCTTGAGCTTCGACACCGCCAGCACGCCCGGGTCGAGGACCGCATCCGACAGGCGAAAGCCGCCGGGATGATGAACCTGCCCTGCCGGGCCCAAGACGAGAATGCCGCCTGGCTTGAGTTGGTGCTCGCCGCCGCCGATCTCGTCGTCTGGTCGAAGCTGATCTGCTTCGCCGACAACGAACCGATCGCCCGCTGCGAGATCGCCACCTACAGGTTCCGGATCCTGCACACCGCAGCACCCAGTCGAGGATGATGACCTACTTCCGGCCCGCAGTCCAGCAAGGCATCGACCAATAGCCGGGCTCGTCGCCCTCGCCCGAGCACCAGACCGGCACACCATCAGCGGCCTCGGCCTCACCTGAACAACCGACGCCGACACGGTCCGCCCCGGTTGCGTGCTCCTCAATCCGCCTCGCCCGCCCTACTCCCACGCGCCCACGAATCCGCTATTTAGGTACCTCTTACCCGCCGCCATTGCGGTGGCGATTACGACGTCTAGGGTGACTGACTGCAAGCAGTTGACGGCGTTGTACCGTTGTCATCGCAACGAGTCCGACCACCAACCAGAACGTGATGATTGCCATACCGACACAGGCTTCCAACCATTGTCCGGTGGCAAACTCAAATGTGACAACAAGAAGAGCGAGTAGAAACATGATCCGCAGTGCCCAGACCTGCCCACCAGAAAAAGGGTCTGCTAGTCCCATATTCGATTCGTGCACGCTACGAACCTTTCCTTGTGATGCGCCAGCTCGCTAGTTGGGGCTGTTAGATACGACGATGCAGTACTCGGCCAACAGGCGTGCGAGGCCTCGATTCGGGGACTTGTGCTGCTACGGCGCCGGCGTTTGGCTAGCACGGAGGTGGATCGGTATTGTAGAATTGTACGCCCGTCGGGAACGACCCAAATGGAGAGAGGAATAAGCCAAGCCTTATGTTCCCTATATCGCCGCTCCTGGCGACGTTAGTGAGCCATTGCTTAAACTGCGTCGTTATGATGGGTTTTAGAATGACGCCGCAAAGGATGCCGCCGATGAGAGCACCGGGCAAGTTTCCTAGCGCAGCCCCAATCACGCCACATATCGCTCCCAGGTTTGCAGAAACTGCCAGACTTCCCGGGATGGTTGACATATTTGCTACGATCTCCTCTGCCTTTTGTGGTCCTATCGCAACGTTGCATGAGACGATGATGTGACCTTCACAATCAGCCTGTATCGAGTTCGCGTTCCAGTCGAGGCCCGTCGGATCGGTGCGGTTGAGCGGGTTCCCTTCGACGTAGCTGTAGGCGCTGCGGGTGATGGTCTCGATAGGGTCGCGTGTGAGGAATTGTGCGGTGGCGGGGTCGTAGTAGCGGGCCCGGAGGTACTGGAACCCGGTTTCGGGGTCGATGTACTCGCCGCACGTGGGCATCACTGATCGTCAGGTCCACGACCTGTCTCCCCCTGGTCTTCCCATCTCCTAGTAATAGGGACGAGTACGAGGCCAAGAATCAGCGCAGCAACGAGGATCAAGAAAGCATCTCCACCGGCGCCGAATAGGAACGGCAGGCCGGCCACAAGCGCAAAGCCAACGTTCGTCAGCCAGTGGAACCACCAAGGCCGAGGAGTGCGGCCGTTTTCGGCATCCTCTACCATCTGAACCCACCGTGCCATCCGCCGTATGTGGGCCTTACGGGATCGCTCCAGAACGGCTGCTTGGCTAGACCCTGGAGTCCCGGTGTACCGGGCTTTGGCCGGAGAGGCCCGCCCGTACCAAGGCCGCGCCCCCAAGCGCCTCGATAGACGCCACCCGTCCCCCCTGCCCATGCCGAAGAAGCAACCCATCCCAGAGATTTCCCAACAGTGATCTCCTCACAAGCTGCTAGCGCGCCAGCGTGGTGCGCGACTGTGCCGACCGCCATCCCCACCGCCGCTCCCGCGAAGATGAGGCAACCAAGACCTGCCGTCCCGGCGCAGATCGCGGCCGCCGCGGCTCCCGCCGCAATGCCGACGCCGACGTTGATCACGAAATGCATCGCATCGGTATGTTCACTGAGGAAGGCCCTTGTACTCCTCACCGCGTCGCCCGCCCAGTCCCAAGGGGCGAGGCCCAGCGGGTCGGTCAGGTTCAGCGGGTTCCCCCCGACGTACCCGTAGGCGCTGCGTGTCAGCCCCTCGATCGGGTCGCGGGTGAGGAAGTTCCCGGTGGTGGGGTCGTAGTAGCGGTTGCGGAGGTAGATGAATCCGGTTTCGGGGTCGGTGTATTGTCCGGCGAACCCGAAGGGGGTGGTCACCGTTCCGGTCGACGCCGTTTTCTTGCCGTAGGGGTCGTAGGTGAAGGTGGCGACGACGCCGGTTCCGGTTTGGGTGAGCATGCGGACCGAGCCGATTTGGTCGTAGTGGAGGTAGGTGGGTACGCCGTTAGGGCCGATCTGTTCGATGGGTCGGTCGTTGGTGCCGTAGATGTAGCGGGTGGTGGCACCGTTGGTGGTTTCGGATAGGAGCAGGGGGAGCGCCCCGGTTTGGTCCCAGGTGTAGGTGGTGGTTGTTGTTCCGACGGTCTTGGAGAGTCGGAGGCCGTCGCCGTTGTAGGTGTAGGTGGTGGTGGGTGTGTTGATGGTGGGCCCGAGGGTGATGGTGGCCTGGTTCTGGGTGTACCAGGTGGTGGTGGGATGGCGGTAGACGGCGAGGTCGGCGGTGTTGTCGCCGTTGTAGTCGGCTGGCACGGGGATGTCGCCGGGTTGGGTGCCGTAGACGGTGCTGAACTGGTCTTTCACGAACCAGGTGCCGGTGGAGGGGCGGTACACGGCCACGTCGGTCTTGCCGTCACCGTTGAAGTCGGCGGGGACGGGGATGTCACCGGTTATGCCCCACTGGGCGACCAGGCCTCCCTTGACAAACCAGTTGCCATTCGACGGGCGGAACACGGCGAGGTCAGTTTTGCCGTCACCGTCGTAGTCGCCGGGGACGGGGACGTCACCGTTTGTGCCCCACTGGGTGGACTGGCCTCCTTGGACGTAGAGATACCAGGTGCCGTTCGACGGGCGGAGCACGGCGAGGTCGGTCTTGCCGTCACCGTCGTAGTCGCCGGAGGCGGGGATGTCACCGTTTGTGCCCCACTGGGTGGTCTGGCCGCCCTTGACATGCCAGGTGCCGGTCGATGGGCGGAACACGGCCAGGTCGGTCTTACGGTCCCCGTCGTAGTCGGCGGCAACGGGCAGGTCGCCGGGTTCGGTGCCGTAGGTGAGTGTGGCCTGGCCCTCGATGTGCCAGTTGCCACCGTGGAACACAGCCCGGTCCTTTGTGCTGTTCCCGTCGAAGTCGCCTACTTGGGGGTACTGCGGTTGGGTCCCCGGTGGTGGCCCAGTCGCCGATGTCATCCGGTCGGCCTGGTCGTAGCCGTAGGAGGACGCCGGCCCACCATAAGGGGTTTTCGATGTCCGGTTGCCACGGTTGTCGTAGCCGTAGCGGGTCGCTCCGGTCGGGATGTTGGCGGTGCACGACGCTGCCGGGTTGGTGGTGGCGTCGGTCCAGCACAGCTGGTTCGCGACGTCGAAGGTCTGCTTGCCGCCGGTGATGGTGCCGGTGAGGTTGTCGGCCGGGTCATAGGCGTAGCTGGCGCCGTTGGCGGTCTTCAGCTGGTTGAGCCCGGTGTAGGTGTAGCTGTTCGATTCGGTCATCGATCCGCTGCCGCTGGTGGAGGTGAGCTGGCCGGTCGGGGTCCGCCCGTAGCTTTGGGTGGAGGTGGAGAACAGCAGCGCGTACCCGACGTTGATGGCGGTGACCCGGCTGTTGGCGTCGTAGGCCATGCCGGTGTCGAGGCCTTGGGCACTGCGGCTGATGAGGTTGTCGTCGGCGTCGTAGCCGAAGGTGCTGGCCGTGCCGGTCCAGTCGGTGGTCGAGGTGAGGTTCCCTGCCGCGTCGTACACCCGGGGCACGGTCTTGTTCCCCGGGTAGTTGGTCGAAGTCTTGCTGTTCCGCAGGTCGTAGGCGTAGCCCACCGTCTGGGCACCGCCAACTAGCCCGCTGCCGGTGCTGGACGACACGAGGCGGCCAAGGGAGTCCCAGGTCCAGGTGGAGGTGCCGGTGCCGTCGGTCATCGAGGTGCGCTGGCCGAGGGCGTTGTAGCCGACAGTGACGTTGGGGGTTGCCCCCTCGGAGTAGCTGATCGTGGTCTGCTGGTCGGCGGCGTCGTAGCCGAAGGTGGTGCAGCCCGTCTTGGGGGTGGCCGTGCAGTTGCCGCCCGGGTCCTGTTTGGTGGTGATGTTCCCGGCCGGGTCATGGCCGTAGGTGGTGGTCCGCCCTTGGGGGTCGGTGACCGTCGCCAGCCGGCCCAGCGGGTCATAGCCGTAGAGCGTGGCCGCGTTCGCCCCGTCGACCTGACGGGTGACCCGCCCGTCGAGGTCATACGCGGTCCCGACGGTGCTCGTGTCAGGACGGTGCACCACGGTCGGCTGGTCGGCGGCGTCGTGGTCGTAGGTGGTGGTGCGGTTGTCGGCGTCGGTGACCAAGTCGAGGTTGCCGTTCCGGTCGTAACGGCGGACGGTCACACCACCCAACGGGTCGGTGACCCGGGTGAGCCGCCCAGCCCAGTCATAGGCGTAGCTGGTGGTGTAGGCGGCCGGGTTCGCGAACAACCCGGTGCCTCGGGCGCTGACCGTCGAGGTCTTGCGGCCCAGGGTGTCGTAGGCGGCGGTGGTGACCCGGTAGAGCGGGTCGGTGGTCGAGGTCCGGTTCCCGTAGGTGTCATAGGCGTAGGCCCAGCGTTGCCCGTTCGGGTCGAGCATCGAGGTGACCTCACCCGAGTTCGGGTTGCCGTTCTCCCCGTAGTTGAACGTCACCTTCTGGGTGGCCGAGGTCGCCCCGGCGGCGCCGAGGAGAGGCCGGGACCGGGTCAACAGGTTGCCTTTGGCGTCGTAGGTCATGGTGGTGGTCACTAGCTTGGCGTCGCGTTCGGAGGTGACGTTGTTCAAGTTGTCGTAGGTCCAGGTCGTCTGGCGGCCCAACGGGTCGGTTCGAGAGGTCAGGTTCCCCCGGGCGTCATAGGCCTTGGTCGTGGTGCGGTTGTTGGGGTCGGTGACCGTGCTGCACCCCAGGGTGGCCGGGTTGTAGGCCCGGGTGGTGGTGGCCGCCTGAGCGGTGCCGTAACCGGTGGTTTGGGTCACCAGCTGGCCGTACTGGTAGGTGTCCAAGGTGACGACACCGGCCGGTGAGGTGACTTTGGTGGAGCCGGGCACCGAGGTGTAATCGAACGTGGTGAGCCGCAGAAGCGGGTCCGTTTGGCTGACGACCCGGTCTGAGCTGTCAAAGGTGTTGGTCACGACCCCGCCCCGAGGATCGGTCATCGTCTTCATCAGTCCGTTGAGGTAGCTGAAGCGTGTGATCCCTCCGGTGACGTCCGTGACGCTGGTCAGTTGCGCAGCGGCGTCGTACCCGTAGTCGACGGTCCGCCCGGCCGAGTCCACCACCTGAGCCACCCTCGAGCCCGCCCAGGTCCATGACAGGGTCCGCCCGGCTGGCTCGGCCACGCTGACCAGGCGGTCACTGCTGTCGTAGGACAGGGTGGTCGTGTAACCGTTGAGGTCCTTGATTGAGCTCAGCCTCCCCGAGGCTGCGAAGTCGAAGATCTCGCGGGCCTTGCGGGTGAAGCTGTACGTGCCGTCGGCGTTCTTCACCAGCGTGGCCAACACCCAGCTCGGCGCCCAGTAACCGCCGTTGAACGGTACGAACCGGACCTCGCTCCCGTCCTCCTGAACGACCCGAACGGCCCCAGACGGATCCGCCTCGGCCCTCATCTGGTACGAAGAAGACCAGCCGGGCCCGAACGGCCCGTCCACCCCGCCCGGTCGAGCAGCCGCCGAGTTGTACGTGCGAGTCACGTTCAGCCCCGGCCCCCGCCCGGGGACCGACAAGTCAGAGAAGGTGTGCCAGAAGTTCCCCGTGCCGGTCGAGACCGGTGCAACAACGTTCTGCTGGCTGCACTTCAGGTTCGTGGCCGCGTTCGCAGCGCCTCCCCGTGTCGCCTGGGCTGTTACCCCCGGTCCGCTCCCCGAGTGGGCCTGCACCTGAGCGGCAGTCAGGGCGTAGCCGTAGACAGCCACCTCATCGATCGACCCTGTGGTGTACGAAGCGGCGTCGCCGTCTCGGCCGATGGCGATGCCCGTGCCGGCGTAGGCGACCGGCTCGGTGTGCGCTATCGACTGGGCGACGACGCCGTCGACGTAGAGGTTCGAGGTGGCGGCGTCCTTGGTCAGAACCAGATGATGCCAACGGTCATCGGCGACCGATGAGGACCCCTGGAGCTTGTAGGCGAAGGACCCCGACAGCGACTCGGCGCACGGGGCTGCTGCTCCGCACGCGAACGCTGTCGGTTTACCGTCTTGAAGGTACAAGCCATAGCCCGAGAGCCGCGACCGCATGACCGTCTGCAGCCCCATCGCCGTCGTCTTGATCCACCCCTCGACACTCAGCGCCGCCGTCGGCTGCAGCAGCGTCGGCGCAGCAAACCCGACGTGACCGGACCCGTTGAACGACATCGCGGCCTGCGCGACAGCGTTCGTCTGGCCGGGGGTGACACCACCATACAGCTGGCCGTGGTTGCGGCCCTGAACATCGCAGGTGCCCGAAGAGCCCGAGCTCTCGTTCAGCGGCCAGTAGGAGATGGGGTTGTGCGCCAGCACCTGACCGGCGTACCGGTCAGCCCCATTGGCACCCCCGCCGACACAGTACTGGACCTTCAGCGTCGGAAGATCGGTGTACTGGAACCCATTCGACCCGGTCGGGGTCGGGTGCCCGTCAACGATGTACTTCATCTGGGTGTAGCCCGTCTTCGCGATGCCGTCGGTGTTGTTGTTCGCAAATCCGATCTCGTTGAACGCGTTTGGCTTGAGGTGACTCATCTTTAACCCCCCGGCCGGCGCCGGCCCCGGGTTGGAGACGAGGTCCTCGTTGCCCGCCGGGTGCCACGGGCTCCACGAGTACATCAGCGCCTCATCGTTCACCTTGTCAACCGCTCCCACGCTGCCGCCGACAAACGCCCTGAAAGCAACCGCGTCGTCGGGAAGCGAAGACGTGTCCCACCTCGCGAGACCAGTCGTCGTCGCATAACACGTCGCAGGGCACGCGACCCGTCCGTTCGAAGCCCCACCCGGCAGGTAATCGTTCCCCGCACCGAACACCGACGCCACCGCGCTTCCAGCCGGTGGAGGATAGGTCGACGAGTAACCGGTAACCGCAGCCACACCCGTGCTCGTGGAGTCGAAGGTCGTCGTGGGATCGATCACGTAAGGGAACGCTTCCTGGGCAAAGGAGCTGTCATCAAGGTCATACGCAACCCGCTGACCATCGAGCACCAGCCACGACCCCTCAACCAGAATCTGCCCCCGCGCTCCGAGCACTGTCGGGCGAGGCACCACGAAACCCTCACCTACCAGATCACCTCGATCGTTCAGCTCCAACGGCCTCGGGTTCTCACCAACCAGATTGTACCCGAACTCATAACGCCGAGGACCACGGGCCGCCGCCACCCTGCCCGTCACCTTCGCCCCGCTCGCGTTCAACTCATACTGCCACTCCAAACCCTGATCAGTCACCTTCGCAAACCGCCCCGCCACATCTGCGCGGGTTGGCGTGAGCCAGTTGATCCCCTTCCCGTTCGTGCGGTCAGACAGCGCTATACCGCCGTCGTTGACCCGCACCACAACCTCACTGCGGTCCACGACCTGCTCCGACCCTGACTGTCTGAAGTTCAGGTCCACGTCCTCCCACTGCCCCGGCGCAGCCTCATAGTGCAGCCTGTGGCCGAACACCGCCAGGAACAGCCCATCGGCCAGACGGAAGCGCTTCTCATCCCTCGTGCGAGCCGAAACAACCTCCTGAGCGACGGGAGGAAGCGAAGCGCGGACATCACTGAAAGTCGCCACCTGATCCTGACCCGGAGGAGGCGGCAAAGGCGACATGAGGCCCCCCGGGGACGTTCCAGCATCCGCGGCCGTCGTCTGAGACGTAGAACCACCAGCCGATCCGCCCGATGCCGGCACCGTGGTAGGCGGCGGACCCGAAGAAGTAGAAGTAGGTTCACTCGTCTCCGCCGAAGCCGGCTTCGCCCCGCCCAAAGCAACCGGGAGAGCCACCCCCGGCAGAGAAGCAACCGAGACACCGAACACAACCAGCCAAACCAGACCCAATCCGGCCCGCCGCCTCGCCGCGGACCGCCAACAGTGCCGGCTCGCCAGCTGTCGACCCATCAAACGCGCGTCCCCCGACGTCACCTTCCCGAGCCGCATCCGCCCCGCGAGCACGCACGCGATCCACCGAGCGCCGGTCCAGTCATATAACCATCCCCCGATCCGCCAACGTGAGCAGATCCCGGCGGAACGAGGTCGATCCGACGACTACGAGACATGCAGAACCGCTGCAGCCGGAGGTTTAGAACATCAACGAAGGGTTGTCAAGGGGCAACATAAAGAACTCTTGGTGCCAGCACCTCCACCCGCTCGTGCGGTCCGACGGACAGCACCAGATCATGGCCTACCGCGGGGATCCGGTAGGGACGGATCGGTAGACGCCGTCGGCGGCCATTCCGGTCTTCGTCATGCCGTCCTCCCCCCGGTGGGCGGAGATCTCGATCTGGCAGTTCGAGCACGGTGCGGTAGCTCAGCGGTGTCCCAAACGCCCGCTCAGGTACCTCGGGTCTGCCCCCATCCCGGTTGACCCGTTGGGTTGGGGGTTCATGATGCTGCTTGGAGGGTGGTGGCGAGGGTCTCGAACTCGATGGGGGTGAGCCGTCCGAGGCGGCGTTGACGTCGTCGGCGTTCTTCACCAACATGGCCAGCACCCGGCTCGGTGGGTGGGTCAGTAGCCCAGGCGCTGCAGCGCCTGGGGGCGGTGCTGCCAGTCCTTGTCGACCTTGACGAACAGCTCGAGGTAGACGCCGTCGGGCAGCTGGGCCCGCACGGCCGTGCCCACCGCCTTCAAGATGTTGCCGCCCTTGCCGATCACGATGCCCTTCTGGCTGTCGCGCTCGACCAGGATCTCGCAGCGGATGCGGGGCCACTCCCACTCGGTGACCCGGCAGGCCACCGAGTGCGGCACCTCTTCCTTGGTGACGTGCAGCAGCTGCTCGCGGACCAGCTCGGCTATCCAGAACGCCTCGGGGACGTCGGTGACCATGTCGTCGGGGTATAGCTGCGGCCCGGGCGGCATCCGCTCGACGATGGCGGCCAACAGCTCGTCGACCCCCTCGCCGGTGGTGGCCGAGACGGGGTGGTAGGCGGCGAAGCCCAGGTCGCCGGCCTTGCGCAGCTGTTGCATGACCTGCTCGGGCGAGGCCAGGTCGATCTTGTTGACGACGCAGATGGAGTCGCCAGGCACCAGGCCGGCAACGAAGCGGTCGCCCTTGCCCACCGGGGCGGTGGCGTCGATGGTGAAGACCACCACGTCGACGCCATTGGCCGCGTCACCGGCCACATCGTTCAGCCGCTCGCCGAGGAGGGTGCGGGGCTTGTGGATGCCGGGGGTGTCGACGAACACCACCTGCACGTCGCGACGGGTCAGGACGCCACGCACCTGGTTGCGGGTGGTCTGGGCCTTGTCGGAGACGA
>Ga0136633_1003050_pt1 | contig 11153 bp, 9 predicted proteins | sample AntDrymeUQ832206_2_FD_105494 | JGI IMG/M metagenome (GOLD analysis project Ga0136633, IMG submission 105494) | Polar desert sand microbial communities from Dry Valleys, Antarctica - metaG UQ83 (22.06) | ecosystem: Environmental > Terrestrial > Soil > Desert | place: Antarctica: Dry Valley...
GCCGTCGTCCAGCTCTTCGGCCTCGTCCAGCTCCGCGTGGCTGGCCCGTGATGCGTTGGCCCGCAGCAGCCCGATCCGCCCGATGGTCGCGGCGTCGGCCCGCTGCACTTCGGTGTCAACTGCGCCCACCCGGACCACTTCACCGAAGCGCTGCGGGCCGACGCCGCGACCATCGGGCGGATCGAGCTGTTGCGGGCCAACGCATCACGGGCCAGCCACGCGGAGCTGGACGAGGCCGAAGAGCTGGACGACGGCGACCCCGCCGAGCTCGCTACGCAGTACGACGCGCTGGTCACCGAGCATCCCCATCTCCAGGTTCTCGGGGGATGCTGCGGCACCGACGCCCGCCACGTCGAGGCCATCGCCCGCGCCTGCGCCTGACGGCAGATCACGGGCGGCCCCGGTGCCGGTGCCAGCCCGGTCGGGGCGCTACTTTCCGGCGCGGCGGTAGTCGGCTTCGGTCGCTAAGGCTTCCTCACCGGATGGGGTGATGTTGTAGGCCCGGATGACGAGCTGGTCGGGTTCGGGCAACTCGAACTCGGTGCGCCAACCCCACTGCTGGTCGGGTTCTCCGTAGGTGGTGGTCACCGCCCCCGGCGGGCCGGTGCATAGGAAAATCCCGTCACCCGAGTGCCACGTGTCGACCCAGGACACCTCCCATCGGTCGGCGGCCGGGCAGGCGAGCAGGAACTCGCCGGACTGCGCCCCGCCGTCGCCGCCCGTGTCCGTCCAGTCGTAGGCCGCCCGCACGAACCGGCCGCCCCCCACCGGCTCGCCCCGCAGAGTCGAGTCGCACTCGGTGCGCAACTTCCCCGGCTCCAACCACAGCCGGTAGGTGCCGGCCCACGAGCCGGCCATCGCCTCGAACATCTCGCGCGGCTCGGGTTCTGTTTGCATCGGTCTCGAAGTCAGGCCCGGTCGAGGCCGAGGCGGGCGCGCACTTCGGGACGACGTAGCGGGGGGACGGTCGACGGAGGTTGCCGGCGGGGCGGAAGGGCGCCGAGCAGCTTGGTCGTGGCCGCCGCGATCTCACGGACGGCTTGGTCGACGGCGCCTTCGTTGTTGGCCGACCGCTGCTGCACGCCACCGACCTTGCGCACGTACTGGAGTGCGGCCGCCTCGACCTCTTGGGAAGTGGCTGCTGGTTCGAGGCCGCGCAGCGGCGTGATGTTGCGACACATGCGAGTCACGGTAGGTCGCCGACCGATCTCGCCGCACCCTCTGGGGACGGAATCCGCCACATGTGGCTGATTGTCCCCCCGAACGATTACGGGACGGGCTTCAGTTCAAGTTCTCGAGGAACCGCCGGACGGCGCGGCGGCTGCGGAGGCGGATCCAGCGGTGCTCGCCGACCGCGGCGGCACTGCCGTAGCGCTTGCGGTTGCGGGCGAACTGGTTCCACGACCACAGCATGAGGTTCTTGTGCTGGTCCCGACTGAACAGCGAGCTGATTCGCTCCCGATTGTTGGTGTCCCAAAGGTTCTCACCGGTGATGGAGCGGCGGACGGTGCGGGCGAGCAACGCGGCCATGATGCGCCAGCGCGGCAGGTCGAGCCAGACGAAGGTGTCAGTCAGATGGTCGATGCGATCGGCCAGCCGGCCGTTGTAGTTGCCGTCGATCACCCACCTCGGGTGGGTTGACGCGAACTCGAGCACCCGCTTGCGGAACTCCTCGGCGTCGCGTTCCTGCCAGTCCGCCAGCCAGTGCACGCTGTCGAGCTCGAGCCGAGGGACTCCCCGTCGGTGGGCAATGGCCGTCGCGGTGGTCGTCTTGCCAGACCCCGCGTTGCCCACCACCCGGATCCGATCCATAGGACATCGGAGGTTAGGTTCGACCACCTACGCAGATACCCCGGCTTCGCCGACTACGAGAAGGCGACAACCCGCCAGATCACGGTAGGGCGACGGGCAGGGCGGCGAGGCCTCGGAGGACGAAGTGCTCCCGGTAGGGGGGATCGTCGTCGGCCAGCTCCATGTTGGGGAAGCGCTGGGTGAGCCGGTCGAACACGACCTGGCCTTCCAGACGGGCCAGCGGCGCACCGAGGCAGTGGTGCATCCCGTGGCTGAACGACAGGTGATCGCCGGCGCCTCGCGCCAGGACCAACGCGTCGGGCTGCTCGATCCAGCGCGGGTCGCGGTTGGCGGCGGCCAGGCCACACACCACACCCTCGCCCGGTTCCAACGTGATCCCGGCGATGTCGACCGGTTCGGTGGCGGTGCGGCCCGTCACCTGCACCGGCGAGTCGTAGCGCAACAGCTCCTCGGTGGCGGCCGCGGCCAACGGTGGGTCGGCCCGCAGCGCGTCGAACTGATCGCGGTGGCGCATCAGCGCGAGGGTGCCGTTGCCGATCAGGTTGGTGGTCGTCTCGTGCCCGGCCACGAACAGCAAGATGATCATGGAGAACAGCTCGCCCTCCGACAGCTTGTCGCCCTCGGCTTCGGCCGCGATGAGGGCGCTCAGCAGGTCGTCGCGGGGATCAGCGCGCCGCTCGCCCATCAGCTCGGCGAAATACATCACGAAGCCCTCGACCGCGGGCCGGGCTGCCTCGACCACCTCGTCGGGAACATCGCCGTCGAGCGTCCGGGTGATGGCAGTCGACCAGGGCTTGAACCGATCCCAGTCCGAAGACGGCACCCCGAGGAGGTCGCAGATCACCATCACCGGCAGCGGTTCGGCCAGCGCCGTCATCAGATCGCAGGTCTCCTGCTCCGCGGCCTGGTCGAGCAGGTCGTCGACCAGTTGGGTGACCCGCGGCCGCAACGCCTCGACGGCGCGCGGGGTGAACGCCCGGTTGGCGAGCCGGCGCAGCCGGGTGTGGTCCGGGGGATCCGACGTCAGCATCGAGGTCGGCCCCTCCTCTGCCGACGCAAGTCGATTCAACCCCCGCCGGCCGGCGGCGCCAGCGCGGTGGCGCGGGTTGGACGACAGGCGCGGGTCGCGCACCGCGGCCAGCACGTCGGCGTGTCGGGTGAGCACGTAGAGCCCGTCGGAGCTGAGCTGCAGGGTCGACGAGTCCCGCAACTCGGCATAACGGGGGTAAGGGTTGCGGCGGAAGGCCGCGTCGGCTCCCTCGAAAGCCCGCCCGGCCGACGCGTCCTTGACCTGCGGCGCGGTCGGGAGATCAGTCACAGCCGCGGAACCGATCCCGACCGGGGGCGGGCGAAGCGCCCGATGCCGCGAGCGTCGGAGCCAGCGTCGACGACCGGCGCGGGTAAGAAGCGGGCGAAGGGTCCCACCAGGCGCGGCGGGATGGAGTGGCGCATCAGCCACATTGCGGCCAGAAGCAGGTTGAAGACGATCAGGGCGGCGACCATCCGGATCCGCGGGTTGTCGGGCGCGAGCGGAATCGGCGCCGACGGCGACGGGACCGAGCGGGGCGCGGCCACTGCGTCGCCGCTGGTCGCCGGAGCTTCCACGGATTCGGGCGGCGGGCCGAAGCTGGTGCCGGCCGCGGGGGTGGGCGCGCTGAATGCCGACCGGTCGAAGCCATCTGACTGGCCCAAGTCGCTGGACGCGTAAGTCTCGGAGCCCGCGAACGTCTCCGCGCCCGGCGAAGGTTTCGGCGAGGCCACGATCGTGGCGTCGGTCGGCGCCTTGAAAGTCGCTTGGAACACCGCGCCCGGCTGAGGTTCGAGAATGAAGTTGAGGAACCCGTCTTGCACCAAAGCGGCGGCTGGTATGCGAACGCGGTTCTCCTCTACCACCGCGTCGATCGCCCCCGCGGCGCAGTCGTAGGGAGGAGCCGAGCTCATCGGACCGCCGTGCTCGGGAGCCCACACCACCACGACGGCGCAGGCCCGCAAGGCTGGGGTGCCCTGCACGCTGTCGATCTCCAGCACCACCTCGGTGACGTCCAGGTCGAGGACATCGGCCCGAAGGGCGGAGATACCGAACGGCCCGCCGGGGTCGCCGGCCACGTAAAGGCCCCCCTCGGGAACGGTCGTGGGGGTGTCTGCCGGCAACAGCGCCCCGAGGCGGGCTTCGGACCACCACCCAACCGCGTCGGGCGCTTTGGCTTCGGCCGGGCTCGCCCCCACCACCAGCACGAGAGCCGCCGCAGAACCGACCACGGCGCGCACCACCACCACCATCACCATTCTCATACGCGAGCTGGCCTCATACGCGGGGTGGCCTCATACCGGCGCCACGACCGCGTTGATGTCGCCGCCCAGGTAGGACTCGACCACCCTCGGGTTGGAGATGACCTCGCGTGGCGTGCCCTCGGCGATGACCGCGCCGAGGTCCAGGGCCAGCATCCGGTCGGAGATCGAGGTGATGAGGGGCATGTCGTGCTCGATCACCAGCATGGAACATCCGGTCTCCTCGCGGATGCGCCGCAGCACCGGCACCAGCGCTTCGGTCTCCCGCTGGGCGATGCCCGACGACGGCTCGTCGAGGATCAGCACCGAAGGATCGTGGGCGATAGCCATGGCCAGGTCGACGATGCGGCGGGACCCGGTCGACAGCTCGCCGACGAACTTGTCCCGGAAGGCGCCGAGACTCATCAGCTCGACCAGGTCCTGCACCGTCCAGGCGATGTCGTCCTCCTGGCGTCGCGCCTCGGGCAGGCCCATGGCAGAAGCCAGGTGATCGCGCACTTCGAGATGTCGTTCCAAGCTCATAGCCAAGTTCTCGGCGACGGTGAGGCTGGGGAAGATCCGAGCGTCCTGGAAGCTGCGACCCAGGCCCTGCATGGCGCGGCGGTCGGCGCTCCACGAGGTGATGTCGTTGCCGTCGAACCACACCGTGCCTTCGTCCGGGGTGGTGAAGCCCGAGACGAGGTCGAACACCGTCGTCTTGCCCGCGCCATTGGGTCCGATGAGCCCGAGGATCTCGCCCAGGCGCAGCTCGAACGACACGTCTTCGACTGCATGGATGCCACCGAAGCGCTTGGACAGCGACCGCACCGACAGGATGGGCTCTCCTTCGGCGTCGATGCGGATCGGACCTCCGCCGTTGCTACCGGCCGTCGCGGCAGCGGCGCGGCGGCGACTTCGTGCCGGTCGGGCCGTTGCCGGCTGAGCCTTCGTGCCCTCGAGGAAGACCGAGCGCAGGATGTCGCCGCGCTCGAGCAGCTCGGCGGTCGGCCCGGAGAACCGCACCTCGCCCTTCTCCAGGAAGTACGCCCGCTCGGCCAGCGTCAGCGCGACGTTCACCGATTGCTCCACCACGATCACGGTCGTGCCCTGCGCGTTGATCTGGCGCACCATGTCGAGCAGCCGCTCGACAACGCTGGGCGAAAGCCCGAGGGACAGCTCGTCGATCATCAGCAGCTTGGGCTTGGCGACGAAAGCCATGCCGAGAGCCAGCATCTGCTGCTCGCCGCCCGACAGGTCGCCCGCCATCTGGTCCCATCGCTCGCGCAGGACGGGGAAATTGGTGAAAACCTCCTCGGTGGCCGCCTCGACGCGCTCGCTCTGGTGGGCGAAGAGCCACGTCGCCACCGTGAAGTGCTCGGCCACGCTGAGGGTGGGGAACACGCCACGCCCGCCCGGCATCTGGATCAGGCCGAGCTTGGTGGTCTGCACCGCGTCGGCATGCGTGATGTCGCGGCCCGCGAAGAAGATTGCGCCCCCGATGGGGTCGACGGTGCCGCTGATTACCTTGAGAAGAGTGGACTTGCCCGCGCCGTTGGTGCCGAGCAGCGCCACGATCTCTCCTTCGCGCACTTGCAGGTCGACGCCGAACAGCACCTGCACCGAGTCGTACGCGACGTCGACGCCGCGGCAGGTCAGCAGCGCCTGCTCGCCCGTCTCGGCCAGGTCCTTGCGCAGCTGCACCGCGGTCTCCAGGGTGGCGACGGCTTGGTCGATGTCGCGGCGCACGAAGCGGAAGGCGGAGAAGGCGAACACGCCGCCGAGGATGAGAAGGCCCGACAGGACGGCGATGGCGACGCGGTAGCCCGCGTCCGAGTCGCCGATGGCGGCGATGACCGGCGACAGCAGTCCGCCGCAGCCGAGGAAGACGATCGCCCAGGCGAACCCCTGGGAGCGCACCCGCGGCGGGCAGACCAGACCGACCAGCGGGAAGTAGTTGGGTTGGTAGGCGCCGAGACCGATGCTGGCCACCAGCACGAGCCCCGCCGACACCGCCGACCACGGCGCGAGAGCCATGGCCATCAGGCCGGCGCCCAAGGCCATGAACGACAGCCCGTTGTAGCGGGCCAACTTGTCGGGCCGGTTCTCCGCGAGAGCGGCCACGGCCAGGCGTTGGCCGAGGAACAGACCGGCGACGATGCCGAGCCCCGAGAGGAAGGCGACCACGCCACGGCCGGTCGGGCCGAAGCCGTACTCCTTCTCGAAGAACAAGGTGATGACCTGGCTGAGAGTGATGGCGCCGATGCCCAGCAAGAAGATGCCGGCCCACAGTCGGCGAAGCGTCCGCACCGCGAAGAGCTGGCGGCGCGCCTCGCCGAACGGCACCGACTCGACGGTGCTGGCCTCGGCCGCCAACTCCGCGTCGACGCTCTCGCCCCGTAGCGGCTCGCGCAGCTTCAGCAGGGTGAACACCAGGACGAAGGTCGGCACCGCCAAGCCGAAGAACACGATCCGCCAGCTCCACACAGTGGCCAGCGCGCCGATGACGAGCGCGGAGGTGAGTCCCAGCGGGTTGGCGAGGCGGTGGAAGGCGAACACCCGCGGGTGGGTCTTCGGTTCGTAGTAATCCGAGAGCAAGCTGGCGTGCACCGGCTCGTTGACGATGCGGCCCAGCCCCGCGCCCAGCCGGGCCAGGAACAGCACGGCGACGATCGGTGCCGCGCCGGTGAGAATCGTCATGGAGCCCCATACGAGCGCGGCGAGGGCCGACAGCCGTACCCGCTTCACCCGGTCGGCGAGGTACCCGATCGGCAAAGCGGCGACCAGCACGATGACCGCGGCCAGCGACGCGATGGCGACCACTTCACTGTCGGTCAGGCCGAAGGCGTTGCGGATCTCGGGGGTGAGGACGCCGAAGGCAACGCGGTCGAACTCGTCGACCAGGTTGAGGCCGAACAGAACCAGCAGTGGCAGCGTGGGCGCGCCCGCGGTGAGTGTCGTCAGGCGGCGGCTCATTTGGTGGCCAGCTCTGGCTCCAGCGCCGGAACGGATGGCTCTTCATCGTCTTCGAGGCTGTCGGCCACCAGGCTCGGCACGTGAATGCCCCGGCGGGCCGCGACCCAGCGCAAGAAGTTGTCGCGGGCCCGGAAGCCAAGCTCGGATAGGCCACCGGGGAAGAACATGAGCAGCACCATCAGCCCCACGCCGGTGGCCAGCAGCTCGAACAGCTCGATGCTCTGGAACATCGGGAAGCGCTGGAAGCTGATGAGGTACACCGCGCCGGCAACGCCACCGGCCACCGTGCTCAGGCCGCCGACCACTGTCATCGCGAAGACCTTGAGGCTGGAGATGGCGGGGAAGGCCCCGGCGTCCACCGCTCCCTGCTGGTATGCAAAGAGCGCGCCGGCCACCGCGGCCATGAAGCCGGAAAGGGCGAAGGCGGCCAGCCGGGTGCGGGCCAGGTTGACGCCGTAGGACTGCGCGCCGCGCGCGTTGTCGCGTGCTGCAACCATCACGCGGCCCGAACGGCTGGATCGCACCTGGCGCGCCATGGCGACGATCAGCACCAGGAACACCAGACACAGGTAATAGAAGGTGAGGTCGTTGGAGGTGTCGAAGCGGCCGTAAAGCACCGGGCGGAGCACCGGCGCCCCCGGCTTGGGCAGGAGCCAGCCGAAGTACTGGCGGTTCAAGAAGAACGAGCGGGTGGCCGCGGCGAAGGCCAGGGTGGTGACGGCGAGAAACAGCCCTTGCACCCGCAGCGCAGGGATCCCCACCAACACCGCGACGCCGGCGCCCACCAGCCCGGCCACGACGACGGTGACGAAGAAGTCCCAGTGGTGGTTGGCCGCGAGACCGCCCGCCACCGCGGCGCCGATGCCCACGAAGCCGAACTGCCCCAGGCTGATCTGGCCGGCCCAACCGGTGAGCACCACCAGCGACACGCCGATCATGGCGTAGATCAGCAGCAGCGAGGCATCGTTGCGGTAGAGGGGCCCGACGAAGAAGGGGAGACCCAGCGCGCCGATGGCCAGCAGGACAAACAGCGTGGTGCGCGCCGCCGCGACCTCCCGCACGCCGCGCAACTCGGAGGGGATGGGGCGGAACTCCTTGACCGTTCGCCACGTCGACTGGCCGGTGTCGCGCGCCCGCGACACCGCGCCGCGCTGCACCAGGAGGGCGATGAGGATGACCGGCAACATCACCGCGTCCGACAGCACCGCGTCGCGGGTCGAGTAGAAGACCGACAGGTCGATCACGCCCATGCCCAGCCCGGCCACGAAGGCCAGAGGCAGGCTCTCCATGCGGGCCACCACGGCGGCGGCCAGCGCGTAGAGGAGTATCGAGGGGCCGATGATGGTGCCGAGCGGCAGGCCCACCAGCGGAGCCCGCAGGAAGATGCCGACGGCGGACAGCAGGGCCGCCAGCATCCAGACCAGCGTCGAGAGGCGGCGCACGGGGATCCCGGCCAGCGCGGCGCGCTCCGCGTTTTCAGCCGAGGCGCGTACCGCCACGCCGACGCGGGTGAAGCGGAAGAAGGCGGCGAGCGCGGCGACCGCGAGGCCGACCACCAGGACGGTCACGAGGTGGTCACCGGTGAAAACCGTGCCGCCGAACTCGAAACTGAACCCGGAGAACGGAGTCGGGAACTGGTTGGGCGGCAGCGTTTTGCCACTTATCCATCCCGGCGTGTGGAACTCGAAGTAGGCCAGCAGCTGACCGACGCCGATGGTCGCCACGGCCAGGATCAGGCGCGGCGCGTGGGTGAAGCGGCGGATGACGACGATCTCGACCACCGCGCCGAGGGCCAGCGCCCCGGCGACGAGGACGGGCAGGACGGTCAGGTATGGCCAGCCCCGGTTGGTGATCAACATGAGAGCGATCACCGCCGGCACCGCGCCGAGCCCGGCTTGGGCGAAGTTGACGACACGGTTGGCCCGGTAGACGAGGATCAGCCCGATGGCGATCAGCCCGTAGAGGGCGCCGATCACCGCCCCGTAAAGCATGATCCCGATCGGCCGGCTGCCGGGCAGAAAAATGTTGAGCACGACGGGCAGCAGCAGCACTGCCAGCGCGACGCGCAGCAGGGGCCCGGTCCGCCGGCCCCGCCACTGGGCCCTCGCTATGTCGAGGAGCTTGTCCGCCGCCACCGGCGTCACTGCTTGGGCTCGCCCGGCTCCCACTTGCCTATCTCCCAGCGGCGACCGCCCTGCACGGCGATGTAGGCGCCGGCCTTACCGTCGATCTTCGAGCGGGCAGTCGGGCTCCAGACGGCGTGTCGGCTGTCCTCGATGGCCGTGTAGTCCCCGGGCCCGAACTGCACCAGGACCGCGGCCGGATTCTTGGTGCGCTCCCAGCCACCGCTCGGCGGAAGGGTGAGCACCCCCCGCTCGATGTTGGGGGGGTTTAGGTTCGGCCCCGACATCTGGATGCCGGCGGCGACCAGCGACATGTAGGCGTACATCAGGTTGGCGCCGGAGTAGACGCCGCTCACTCCGACATCGCGGGCGGCCTTGGCTGCGTCGGATTGCTCGAAGGGGATGGGTTCACCGAGGTGGCCGGGGCCGAAGGCGTTGACCCACTGCTCCTGGAGATAGAGCCGGCCCAACACGTCGTAGTCGATCAGCCCCGACCCGGACAGCAGGTGCTCGGGGTACCACTGCTGCTCACTGGCCGCCTTGGTGAAGAAGGTCGGCCCGATGGGGTCCGACAGGATGACCAGAGTCGTCACCCCCTCGGACTTGAGCTTCTGAATGGCGGTGCTCGCGGTCTGCTGGGCCCGGCTGATGTCCGACGGCGTGTAGACGGGTGCAGCCGCGTCGCCCGGCTTGCCGCACATTCCGCCGGTGACGAGCCGCACGAACTCGAGCGCGTTGGGGCGGGTCACTCCGAAGTCCTGGGTGATCACCCCGACCTTGCGGGTCTTGGCGCGCAGCGCCGGGTCTCCCGCGTGCGCCGCGGGCTTGCCCGCCATCTTCTTGCACCAATAGTCGGCCAGGTTGCGCACCGTGCGGGTGCCGTCCATGAAGACGTCCCAGTGGTATGGCCGCTGCGCTTGGTTGAAGTCCGCGGTGAAGTGCCACCCGCCCACGTTCATGACCCCGAGCTGGCCCCACTGCTCGAAGAACTCCGCCTGGGTCGTCGAGCTCGTGTAGAAGACGCCGAAGGGCTTGTGCTGCGCGTTCAGGCGCTTCACCTCGTCGCGGAGGCAGGCGGTGTCGGGCGGGGTGATCTCGCAGTTGCCCTGCACCGTGACCCACTTGATCTTGCGCCCGTAGAACTCGTAGCGCTTGTCGAAGAATCGAGCGAAGGCGTCCTGGGCCTGCTGCTCCTCCGCGGGCGTCGAGGCCAGACCCTGGGTGCGCAGGATGGCGTCGACCGCGGTGTTGGACTTGGGCCGGTAGCGAAGGATCACGATCTCTTCGCGGGTCACGCCCTGGTAGGTGGCGCCGCCGTTGTCGCCGGTGAAGCGGGGCACGCAGGGCGGCGACGTGGTGGTGATGCTCTGCTGGCGCACGCCGTCGGGCGCGCACTTGCTGCGGTCGCCACCGGCCGCGGCGCCGCCCGGGGTTCCGGGGACACCGATTGCACCGGTGGGTCCCGTCGGGCCCCCGGCTGCCGATCCGGCGACGCCTGCTCCGGGCTGGCCGGCGGGAATCGGGTTGCCGAACTCGTCGGTCGCGACCTCTCCCTCGAAGGGCGCTCCGGGCGCGACATAGCCGCCGGGCCCGACGTTCAGCTGGCCGTCGGCGCTTCTGGGGGCGCCGGTCGAGGGGACGAGGGCGACGAGCAGCGCCTGCACGCCGGCCAGCAACAGGAACGGTGCGTACCGCCGACCGACCTTGCCTCCACCTCGGGCCATTCGTCCCCACCTCTCTGTCGGGTTTCGAGGAAACCACAGTGATGCCGGCTACGACCGGTGCCAACCTAGTTCTGGCGCCCGAGGTGAGTCGGGCCGCCGCCCCCGGCCCGCTGTCGGTGGCCGGGCGTAGCCTTCTTGACATGACGGACGTCGCCCTTCCCCTCTACACGGTCGAGGAGTACTTCGGCCTGGTCGAAGGGGGGCAACTCGATCCCGACGCGAAGGTCGAGTTGCTGGAGGGAGTGATCGTCGA
>Ga0136633_1003051_pt1 | contig 11153 bp, 11 predicted proteins | sample AntDrymeUQ832206_2_FD_105494 | JGI IMG/M metagenome (GOLD analysis project Ga0136633, IMG submission 105494) | Polar desert sand microbial communities from Dry Valleys, Antarctica - metaG UQ83 (22.06) | ecosystem: Environmental > Terrestrial > Soil > Desert | place: Antarctica: Dry Valley...
AGCGCGGCGGCGGGCGGCCCGGCCGTTTCGGCGGCCTGGTCTGGCACGTCGAGCGATTGCTCCCGTAGCTCGAGCGGCGAGGTGGCGGCTTCAGCGGCCGGCTCCTCATCCGGAGTCTCGCGATCGTGGACCGCGGGCCCGGCCCACCCGACAGGGTCCGACTCCGCGGCACAGGCGCTGTCGTCACCCGCAGACCGCTGGTGCCGCGCGTCGGCGGCAGGCACCGCTGGCAGGTCCGTACTCCAGGCACGCGGCATCGCGAAGGGCGGCCGTTCCGTGCTGCCCTCGTCCATCGATGGGGTGCGGAACTGGCCGAAAAGGGGCGACACCGCCGTGTCAGCAGGCGGGGGTGCGCCAAACGCCTCGGGGAGGGCGCCTGGCCACCGGTCCGCCGCGTCGAGTACAGGTGGGGGCGACCCCGCGTCGACGGGAGCGGCTGGCGCGTGCACCGGTTCGGTGATCTCGGGGGATGGGCCCGGGGGACTCGCGCCGAGGTCGACATCCCGACCCAGCAGATCGGCCCAATTGAAGACCGCGGCTGGTGCGGGCAGGACCGGCACCGCCTGCTGCGGGTCGGCAGCCGGCGAAGGGGTGGCGTCAGCCGGCGGCGGCTCCGGCACCACGGGCGCTGGCAGCACTCCGGACACCCAGTCGTCCCACGCAGGGCGAGAAGGGGTGACTGGGGCAGGCTCGGGCTCGACGACCGGCACGTCGGCTGCCAGGGACGACATCCACGGTGGGAGGTCGTCACCCTCGTCAAGGCCCGGCTCGTGGTCGACACTCCCGCCCGGCGGCGTCAACAGCGCAGCGAGGAACGCGTCCGGCGGCGTCACGCCGTCGCGGGCGAGGATGTCGAGCAGCAAGGTGCGGGCAGGTTCGGCGCCGGCCTCACGCACGAAGAGGTCCTCTGCCACCGCGCGTGCCTCGGCGAAACGGCGATCGGCGACATACGCACCGGCCAGGGCGTGCTGGGCACGAGCGAGGCCTGGAAGATCGGCATCCACGCAGGCCTCGACCCACTGCAGCAAGAGCGCGGTGGTGAGCAGTCCGCGTGCCTCCGCCTCTTCAAGCGCCGCCACCGCCTGCCCGGTCTGCCCTGCCGCCGTCCAGGCGGCGACGGCTGAGGCCAGCGCGGCCCGGGCGGCGCCCGGGTAGCGTGGGGCGAGGCCGTACACGGGGGCGAGCACGACGTCAGGCTGCGCGCCGGCGTTGACACGCCCGGACACCAGAGGGTCGATCTCCTCGGCCTGACCGCTGCGGTAGGCCAGTTCGACCAGCATCACGAGCGCGGGCGCCTCCGCGGCGTCCAGCGAGGCCGCCAGTGCTGACGCTTTCTCGAACGCACCGCGGTCACAGGCCGCCTGCACCAGCCTCATCCGTACGGCCATGTCCTCCGGCTCGAGATCCAGCACCGCCTGCCAGGCATTCTCGGCGTCGGGCCCGCCGTCGGCGAGGGCGGCCTGCTGGCGCAGCCGGGCCAATCGTTCAGCGCGCGATTCGGGCGGCGGTGGGGCTGGGGCTGCCTGGGCGGCGACCGCCGCAGCTGCCAGCGTCGGCACCGGCACGTCGTCAACCGCGGTCCGCGCAGGCGCGGCGATCATGGCCGCGACGGGCACGGGCAGCTGTGTGGCGCCCGCCCGATACGCCGGTGGCGTAGGGACGGCCGCACTCAGGCCGGTCGGGGTGATCTCGAAGCTGGCCAGTCGTTGGCGCGCGGCCTCGGCGCCCGCGGTGTCGCCGCGCCGCTGACGCAGATCGGCGACCCGCTGGAACGCCAGTCGGGCATCGGCTCGCAGGTTCACTTCGAGCGAGACCTCACCGAGTTGCCACAGCGCGTGCTCATCGGATGGCTCGAGCTTGAGCACTTTCTTGTAGAGCGCCGCCGATTTGGTGTGGAAGCCTTCGGCGAAGAGGTGGTCGGCCCACCGGGCGAACTGCCGCGCCGCGCCTTCACGCTGACTGGCCCGCTCGAGCAGGTCGGCCAGCTGCTTGACCATACCCCAGTCGACCGGCTCGAGGTAGGCCAGTTCCTGGTACTGCGCGATCGCCTCATCCAGCCGCCCCTGGCGCAGGCATTTCTCGGCTTGACGGGTCAGTTCCTCGCGAGTGGTCATCAGCAACCGGTGTCGTCGTCGATCAGCAGATCCAGCAAGGTGGCGGGCCGGAAGCTGCGGCGGTGCGCCTCGCTCAGCCCATGCACGCGGATAGCCGCCAGGTGCTCGGCGGTGCCGTACCCCTTGTGCCTGGCGTACCCGTACCGCGGGTCTTCCTGGTCCATCACCATCATCATGCGGTCACGGGTCACCTTGGCCACGATCGAGGCCGCGGCGATGCAGGCGCAGCGCCGGTCGCCCTTCACCAGACCCTGATGGGGCACCGCGAGACCCGGGATGGCAAACCCGTCGGCAAGGACGTAATCGGCGGCGGGGTCCAATCCCAACACCGCCTCCCGCATGGCGGCCAGGGAGGCGCGATGGATGTTGAGGGTGTCGATGTCCAGGACCGATCGGGAGACCACCCGCCAGGCGACGGCGTGGCGGAGGATCCGGTCGTGAAGACGCGCCCGGGCGTCCGGGCTCAGCAGCTTGGAGTCGCGCAGGCCGGTGATGGGCTTGGCGGGATCGAGCACGACGGCAGCCGCCGTCACGGGGCCGGCCAGGCAGCCTCGGCCGACCTCATCGACACCGGCCACACACTGGTGGCCGGCGCGACGCAGCGCGTTCTCGATATTGCGACGGGCCGAAGGCCTCGTCCGGGCAGGTGCGGGTGCCATCCGGGGACGGCCGGCTGGCGACTGCCACCCGGCCTCGCTGGAGACGGCTCTGTTACTGGGCCCGCGGTGCGACCTTGCGGGGCGCATCCTTCATGCGGGCCGCCTTGCCACGGAGTGCGCGCAGGAAGTAGAGCTTGGCGCGACGCACCTTCGCGGTACGGATGACCTCGATCTTGTCGATTACCGGCGAGTGCAGCGGGAAGATGCGCTCGACGCCCTGCCCGAACGACACCTTGCGCACGGTGATGGAGGCCCGTGTGCTGCCCCGGTGCATGCCGATGATCAGGCCCTCGTACACCTGGATGCGCTCCTTGTCGCCCTCGCGCACCTTGACGTGCACGCGGACCGTGTCGCCGGACTTGACGGCGGGGCGCTGGGTGAGTTGCTCGGCTTCGATGGTCTCGATCTGGGTCATGACTGTGGTCCTTGCCTCTCGCCAGCCGTCCACGCGGCTAGCCATTGTCGCTCTTGCTCGGTCAGCGCCTCGTCAACCAGCAGGTCCGGTCGCCGTTCGTACGTGCGTCGCAGAGCCTGCTGGCGTCGCCAGCGGTCGATCTCGCCGTGGTGCCCCGACAGCAGCACCGCGGGTACGTCCAGGCCGCCGAAACTGGCCGGCCGCGTGTAGTGCGGGTGATCCAGCAACCCGCGGGTGAAGGAGTCTCGCACCACCGACTCCGCATCCCCCACCACTCCGGGCACCAACCGGGCCACGGCATCCACGATCACGAGCGCCGGGAGCTCGCCGCCGGAGACGACGAAATCGCCGATGGACACCTCCTCGGTGACCAGCGCCGTACTCACCCGCTCGTCCACCCCTTCGTACCGTCCGCACACCAGCACCAGGTGCGCGTGGCGGCTGTACTCCTCGGCCACCGCCTGCGAGAACCGTCGCCCCTGCGGCGATGGCAACAGCACCGCGGCCGGCTCGCCACGGGTCTCCCGCAGGTGCGCCACCGCCCGGAAGATCGGCTCCGGTTTCAACACCATCCCCGGCCCGCCCCCGAATGGCGTGTCGTCGACGACCTTGTGGCGGTCGGTCGTGAAGTCCCTCAGGTCGTGGACCTGCAGGTCAATCAGACCGCTGCCCACCGCCCGCCCCAGAATCCCCTCCTGGAGGCCGGCCCGCACCATGGCGGGAAAGATGGTCACGATGTCGATGCGCACGCCGCTTCGGCCCCGGGGTGTTCAGGTCCAGCAACCCATCGGGTGGCCGGACCACGATCAGATCCGGTCGCAGTACCGGGCACATCGCCGGTGTCAACGGAATCTGGACTTCTTCCTGCCCGCGCTGTACGACCAGCATGCCCGACGATCCGGTCGGCTCGACCCGCATGACCGTCCCTACCGCTTCGCCCGACTCGGTCTGCACCGGCGCGCCGACGTACTGGTACCAATAGAACTCGCCTTCGGGCAACGGCACCAGCGCCGACTCGGGTACCCGCAGCTCCCGGCCCAGCGCCTCGATATCCTCGATGCGCTCGAGACCCCGGAAGCACAGCAGCGGCTTGCCTGCGTGGACCCGGGACCGTTCGATCTCCAGGACCACCACGGCCTCTCCCTGGCGGGCATGCAGATGAGCGCCTTCGGCGAATCTGACCTCAGGGAAATCGGTCTCCGAGGCAATCAGCACGTCGCCGCGCAGCCCATGCGGGCGCGCGATGCGCCCCACCACCACCATGTCGTCCCAGCGGTCCACGGTCGGCAGCGTCAGCGCCGCGGGGCGCCGTCGCGAAACTCGACCTGCACCTTCCGCCCGTCGCGTTCCGCGGTGGTCTGCGCCAGTGCTCGCAGCGCCTGCGCCGTGCGGCCCTGGCGCCCAATCAGCCGACCGAGCTCGCCGGGCGCCATGAACACCTCCACCACCGACACGCCGTGATGCTCGGCCTCGGTGACGGTCACCCCCGCAGGGTCGTCGGCCAACGCCCGGGCGACCACCTCCACGAGGGCGCGAACGTCACCCATCTACGCCGTCGCCGCAGGCGCCGCGGCGGCCTCGACGACCGGCAGCGGCGCGCGCTTGACCAGCGTCCGGACCGAGTCGGATGCCTTGGCACCGACGCTCAGCCAGTACTGCATGCGCTCGCGGTCGATCACAAGGATCTCAGGCGACTTGCGCGGGTTGTAGTGGCCGAGGATTTCCACGAACGCGCCTTCACGGGCGTTGCAGGAATCAATCACCACGATGCGATAGAACGGGGACTTCTTGGCGCCCTGGCGGCGCAGCCGAATCGTGACCATCTGCTCTCTCTTCATGGCCGGGCGCGCGACCCGGCCTCATTCATCGTCAGGGCAGCTCGGGGAGCTGCCTCTACCTAGCGCAGCGTCCGCTGCGCCTGCATGGCGGCCTTCATCATGCCCATCTGCTTGCGCAGCTTGCCGCCTCCCTTGCCACCCGCCAGCCCACCCATCATCTTCATCATCTTCTTCATCTCGAGAAACTGCTTGATGAGACGATTGACCTCCTCCACCGAGCGGCCGCTGCCGCGCGCGATGCGACGACGACGACTGCCGTTGAGGAGCTGATGGTTCCGGCGTTCCCGGGGCGTCATCGAGGTGATGATGGCTTCCACGTGAGCCATCTGCTTGCCGTCGATCTTGCCCTGCATCTGCTGCTTCACCTGCCCCATGCCCGGCAACATGCCGAGCAGGTTCTCGAGCGGCCCCATCTTCTTGATGGTCTGCAGCTGCTCGCGGAAATCCTCGAGCGTGAAATCGTTGTCGAGAATCTTCTGCTCGAGCCGGGCCGCGTCCTGCTGCGTGACCACCGACTCGGCCTTCTCGATCAGCGACAGCACGTCGCCCATCCCCAGCACCCGCGACACCACCCGGTCGGGATGGAAGGCCTCGAGATCCTCGATGCGCTCGCCGCTGCCCGTGAAGGCGATCGGCACGCCGACGACCGAGACCACCGAGAGCGCCGCACCGCCACGCGCGTCCCCGTCCATCTTCGAGAGCACCACGCCGGTCACGCCAACCCGCCGGTTGAACTCGCCGGCGCTCTTGATGGCGTCCTGCCCGGTCATCGCGTCCGCGACGTACAACTGGTCGGTCGGCCGTACCGCCGCCTTGATCGCCTCGAGCTCGACCATCAGCTCGTCGTCGATGTGCAGCCGGCCCGCCGTGTCCACGATCACGGTGTCGTAGCCGAGCGTCCGCGCTTCCTGCATGGCGCCCGACGCACGCGACACCGGGTCCAGATTGCCCGCCGGATCGTGCACCCGCACGCCAGCTTGCTTGGCCACCAGGTTCAACTGCTCGATCGCGGCCGGACGACGGACGTCCGTAGACACCACGATCGGGTGTTTGCCCTGCTTGACCAGCCATTTGCCCAACTTGCCCGTGGTGGTCGTCTTGCCCGACCCCTGCAGGCCGAGCATCAGGATCACGCGAGGCGTGGCTGACACCGGCGGCAGTCCGCCCTGTGTGTCGCCAAACAGCGCCAGCATCTCGTCGCGCACGATGCGCACCACCTGCTGACCGGGGCTGAGGCTCTTGAGCACCTCGGCATCCACGGCGCGGTCGCGCACCTTGTCGACAAACGCCTTCACGACCTTGAAGTTGACGTCGGCTTCGAGCAGCGCCATGCGGATTTCCCGCAAAGCGATTTCGACGGTCTCCGGCGTCAGGCGCACCTCTCTCCCGAGGTTGGCAAAGACGTTCTGGAGGCGGTCGCTGAGCGAGTCGAACATCACACACGTCCACCCGGACCGCCCGGCGGCCCTGTGGCAAACCACGAGTCTACCATGGGTTACGGTCCGATCGCCCCTGGATCCGGGGGGCTGGGGCGGCGGTCACACACCCCTACACCCCCTTGAGCGTGTGGCCCAGCTTCTGCTTCTTGGTCGTCAGGTACTTCAGCGTGTGCTCGCCCGCGGGGATCTCGAGCGGGACGGTCGAGGTGACCGATAGGCCGTAGCCCTCGAGGCCGACGAATTTGCGAGGATTGTTGGTGAGCAGGCGCATCGATCGGACGCCGATCTGTCGCAGAATCTGGGCGCCGATGCCGTAGTCGCGCTGGTCAGCCTTGAAGCCGAGTCGTTCATTGGCTTCCACCGTGTCCAGTCCCTGGTCCTGCAGCGCGTACGCGCGGATCTTGTTGGCGAGCCCGATGCCGCGCCCCTCCTGATTCAGGTACAGGAGCACCCCGCGCCCCTCGGCGGCGATGCGCTGCATGGCCGTCTCGAGCTGGGGGCCGCAGTCGCAGCGCGCCGAGTGGAACACGTCGCCGGTCAGGCACTTGGAGTGCACGCGGACCATGACGTCGGTGCCGTCGCCGATCTCGCCCCGGACCAGCGCGACGTGGGTCTCGTCATCCACCGGGCTGTCGAACGCGTGCACGGTGAAGTCGCCGTACTCGGTCGGCAGCCGTGCGGTGGCCACAGCCTGCACCAGCCGCTCGTGCCGCATCCGGTAGCGCACGAGGTCGGCGATGGTGATCATCAGCAACCCGTGCTTGCGCGCGAACTTGCCGAGGTCGGGCACGCGCGCCATGGTGCCGTCCGCGCGCATGATCTCGCAGATGGCCCCGGCCGGGGCCAGGCCCGCGGCGCGCGCCAGATCGACGGCGGCTTCGGTGTGGCCGGTCCGCACGAGCACGCCACCCGAACGCGCCCGCAGCGGGAAGACGTGCCCAGGCCGCGCCAGGTCGTCGGGCCGCGTCGCCGGATGGACGGCGGCCCGGATCGTGGCCGCGCGATCGGGCGCCGAGATACCGGTCGAGGTTGACGCCGTGGCCTCGATGCCGACGCACATGGCCGTGCCGGTCCGTGACGAGTTCTGCTGCACCTGCAGCGGGATCTCGAGCCTGTCGAGGCGCTCGGGTGTCATCGCCAGGCAGATCAGGCCTCGGCCATGGGTGGCCATGAAATTGATGGCCTCAGGCGTCACCAGCTCGGCGGCCATCGTCAGGTCGCCCTCGTTCTCGCGATCCTCGTCGTCGACGACGATCAGCATCTGCCCGAGCTTGAAGGCCTCGATGGCCTCTTCGACCGACGCGAACGGCGCCCGACGCTTCGACGAGCCCGCCGCGATGCGCATGCCAGTGGTCACGAGCGCGCCGCTCCGAGCGACATGCCGCGCAGGACGTACTTGCCCACCATGTCGCATTCGAGGTTCACGAGGACTCCTGGCGCAGCGTGGCGCAATGTGGTGGCCGTCCAGGTGTGCGGAATGATCTGGACGTCGAAGGTGCTCTCCGAGAGCGACGCCACGGTCAGACTGATGCCGTCCACCGCCACCGAGCCCTTCTCGATGAAGTATGCGGCCAGCGCGGGCGGGAAGGAAATCCGCACCCGGTGGAATTCCCCTTCCGGCGTGACCGCGTCGATGCGGCCCGTCCCGTCCACGTGGCCCTGGACGAAATGTCCGCCAAGCCGGCTGCCCACGGCCAGGGGACGCTCGAGGTTGACCAGGGATCCTGGGACCAGCGCGCCGAGAGCCGTCACCCGCAGGGTCTCGGGGGACACGTCCGCGCTCCATGACGTCGCGTCCCGCGTCACGACCGTGAGGCAGACGCCGCTGGTGGCGACACTGTCGCCGAGCGCCAGGGCCGCGCCGAGTGGCGTCTCGATCGTGAGCCGCTGGCCACCGGCCACCGACGCCATCGCCCGCACAGCCCCGGTTGCTTCAATCAGTCCCGTAAACATCGGCTTCCATGAGGACGTCGGGCCCGAGGGCCACGGTTCGAGGGGCCCAGCCGCTCAACCAGGCGGGCACGGCCCAGCGTACGGCATCGGGACCGAGCGCGCGCTCGGCGACGATCTCGCTGACGCGGTCGACGACACCCGCCTGCCAGCAGGCGGCCTGCAGCGTGGGTCCGCCTTCGACCAGCAGCGAGTGCACGCCACGCTCGACCAGCGCCGTGAGCGCACCGGCGATGGTGCCGTCGGTGGCCACCACCTCGACGCCCCGCTCCCGCAGCGCGGTGGCGGCCGGGCTGCTGCCGCCGGTGTCGCTGGCGATCACCAGGACCGGCCCCGCCTCCAGGCTCTGCACCAGGCGGGACGACACCGGCAGAGCCGCGCGTCGATCGAAGACCACGCGCAGCAGCCGACGATGGCGATAGACCTCACGTGATGTCAACAGCGGATCATCGACACGGGCGGTGGTGGCACCGACGGCAATGGCATCGACGCGCCCGCGCAACCGCTGCGTCCACCGCGCGGCTTCCTCGCCGCTGATCGCGGTGCGCTGGCCGGCGGCGGCGGCGACGGCACCATCGAGACTCATGGCGACCTTGAGATGCACCCACGGCCGGCCGCGTTCGACGCTGCGGAAAAACGGCGCGTTCTGGCGTCGCGCGTCGGCGCGGCCGACCCCCGTCGTGACGTCGATCCCGCAGCCTCGCAGGTACGCCAACCCGCGCCCGGCCACCAGGGGAAAGGGATCGCCGGTTGCAACCACCACTCTCCGGACGCGCGCCCGGGCGACGGCTTCGCAGCACGGACCCGTGCGGCCGGTATGGCTGCAGGGTTCGAGGGTGCAGTACAGCGTGGCACCGACCGCACGGGACCCGGCCGCCTGCAGCGCCACGACTTCGGCGTGCGGGCCGCCTGCCGCCTGGTGGTATCCGCTCCCCACCACCACCCCCTCGTCGTCCACGATGACGGCGCCGACGATCGGATTGGGCGTCGTGCTGGCCAGACCGCGTTCGGCATGCCACAGCGCCCGCGCCATGAAGCGGGCATCCTCCGGCTGGAGGTGGCCGTCGACGTGGCGCAGGTCTACCACGCCTCGTCGAAAAGGGCGTCGACGTACTCGCGCGGGTTGAACGGCACGAGGTCGTCAATCTGTTCGCCAGTGCCCACATACAGGATGGGCAGGCGTAAGTCCTGCGCGATGGCCACCGCGACGCCGCCCTTGGCCGTGCCATCGAGCTTGGTCAGGATGATGCCGTTGACGCCGGAGACTTTCATGAACTCGCGCGCCTGTGCCACGCCGTTCTGCCCCACCGTTGCGTCCAGCACCAGCAGCACCTCGTGCGGGGCCCCCTCGACCTCGCGGGCCGCGATGCGCTTGATCTTGTCGAGCTCGTTCATCAGGTTGACTCGCGTGTGCAGGCGGCCGGCCGTGTCCACCAGCACCGGATCGAGCTGACGCGCCCGGGCGGCCTGGATCGCATCGAACACGACGGCGGCCGGGTCCGAGTTGGGCTGCGCCCGGACGAAACCGACCTCGGCGCGCCTGGTCCAGATCTCCAACTGCTCGACGGCGGCCGCGCGGAACGTGTCGGCGGCGCAGACCAGAGGCTTCTGTCCCTGCTGCTTGAGCAGGTGCGCGAGCTTGCCGATCGAGGTGGTCTTGCCGGTGCCGTTGACGCCCACGATCAGCACCACGCGCGGATGGGCGCCCGGCGCTGGCGCCGGCGCAGCGCCCTCGAGGATCGCCAGGATCTCGTCGCGCACGAGGGGCATCAGGTCGTCGCCGCGGCGCGCCTTGCGCCGCACCGCTTCGACGATGCGGTCGGTGGCCACCACGCCCACGTCGCACGTGATGAGCGCCTCTTCGAGAGCGTCGAGCGACTCAATCCGCCGCGTCCGGACGTCGGCGGTGGCGCCCGTGCTGCCAGGGGCGACCAGGGTGCCGCCATCGGCGGCCCCGAACAGCTGGTCTTTCGTCTTCTGCAGGCTCGACTTCAGGCGGTCGAAAAAGCTCACACGGTCAGTGTAGCAACCCGCCTGAGGCCCGGGAGCGGGCGCCGCACCGGGCCTGAGCCGCCCGAGGGGCTGCGGCACGGCCGCGCGCCGGGAGCCAGGGCGGGCCGTGAAGCGGCCTACTGGCGCTCCTGCTTCTGCGGCCGCAGCATCAGCGCCTCGGTGGCGGCCATGGGCAGGGTACGACCGGCCAGCACGTCAGCCATCTGTTCGGCGATCGGCAGCTCGACTCCTGCCGCGGCACCCAGCGCCAGCATGCCCCCGGCCGTGTTCACCCCCTCAGCCACCATGCGCGTGCTGGACAGGATCTGGTCGAGTGCACGGCCCTCACCCAACTGCACGCCGAGGTGGTGATTGCGACTGGCGGTGCCCGTACAGGTCAGGACCAGGTCGCCAAGGCCGCTCAGGCCGGCCAGTGTCTCGGCGCGGCCGCCCATCGCCACCGCAAGACGGGTCATCTCGGCAAGACCGCGCGTCACCAGTCCGGCCAATGCGTTGTGACCAAGGCCCAGGCCTTCGACCACGCCGGCGGCGATGGCGATCACGTTCTTGTAGGCGCCGCCGATCTCCACGCCGGCCACGTCGTCGGTGGCATACACCCGGAACCGCTTGCCGCGCAGCTGGTCCTGGACGCGAGCGCTGGCCATGGCATCGGTGGCGGCCGCCACAATGGCCGTGGGCAGGTCGCGCGCGACCTCATGCGCGAAACTGGGCCCCGACAGCACCAC
>Ga0136633_1003052_pt1 | contig 11150 bp, 8 predicted proteins | sample AntDrymeUQ832206_2_FD_105494 | JGI IMG/M metagenome (GOLD analysis project Ga0136633, IMG submission 105494) | Polar desert sand microbial communities from Dry Valleys, Antarctica - metaG UQ83 (22.06) | ecosystem: Environmental > Terrestrial > Soil > Desert | place: Antarctica: Dry Valley...
CGCTCGAGCGCCGCTGACGCGCTTCTACAGTGGAGAAAGCACCAGCCGCGCGGGCCTCCGCGCGGCCGTTCTGCGTGCGCTCTCCCCGATGCTCCGCCCCTTCCTGCACCACATCTCCGAGCACGCCGACACGGTCCGCCTGCACGAAAAGGGCGGCCGCGCGTTCGTCTCGCTCAGCCTCCGTCCCGCCCTGATCGCGGCGCTCGCCGACGCCGACCCGAACGTCCCCACGATCGTGATCGCGGGCGACGACCGCCAAGCCCGCGACCTCGCGGTGGACCTCCGCCAGTGGCTGAAGCCGCGAACCGTGCGCTTCTACCCGTCAAGAGGCGTCACGTACGAGTCCCACCTCGCGCCGCCGCCGCATCTCGTGGGCCTCAGGGTCGCAGCCCTCGACGCCCTGACCGACACCACCCTCGAGGAAGCCCCGGTCGTCGTCGTCAGCGCCGTGGCCCTGAGCGAGAAGGTCCCGGACCCCGCGCTGCGACCACACTCGATGACGGTCAGGACGGGCGAGCTGCACGACATCGACGAGCTCGCAGGCGACATGGTCAAGGCCGGCTACGAGCGCGTCGACCAGGTCGAGGACCGCGGGCAGTTCGCCATCCGCGGCGGGATCCTGGACGTCTACCCGGCCACCGAGGACCGCGCCGTCCGGATCGACTTCTTCGACATCGAGGTCGAGAGCATCCGCTACTTCTCGACCTTCACCCAGCGAAGCCTCGGCGACACGGACCACATCGACATCGCGCCCGCGGCCGAGCTCGCTCAAGAGCACCGCGAGCTCGCGGAGATGAGCGCCGGCGACTCGGACGAGGAGCGCCCCGACGTCGCCGAGCTGCTGCCGGTCGAGTCGTTCAAGGAGTGGCTCCACCTCATCCCCGAGAACGCCCAGATCATCGAGGCCTCCGAGGAAGAGACCCCGGCTGCCCTCACCGACCACTGGACCGACGTCACGACCGCGTTCCACGACAAAGACGCGCACTCGCTCTACGTCCCCCCGGACCGCATCAACGCGCAACTCGAGAAGCGCATCAAGATCCGCCTGTCCGCGCTGGACTCGAACCAGGCCAGCGCCTTCCGCGCGCAGGCGGCCGACATCTCCGCCCGCACGCTCGCGGCCGCCGAGCCGGAGCTCGAGAAGCTCGTGCGTTCGAAGTACCGGACGGTCGTCGCATGGGCACAGAAGGGCGCCGGCGAGCGCGCCGCCTACAACCTCGGGCGCCTGAAGGCCGGCTGGGGCAACGAGGCCAAGACGCCGCTGGCCTTCGTCGAGGCCTCGCTCCGGGACGGCTTCATCGCTCCGCAGTTCCAGCTCGCGGTCATCCCCGACCACCGGCTCGTGCACCGGACGAGAAAGGAAGCCCAGCGCCCGACGAAGTCCGGCCGTGGCGCCCTGCGCAGCTTCGCGGACCTCCGCACGGGCGACATCGTCGTCCACGAGCAGCACGGGATCGCCCGCTTCGCCGGCTTCGACACGAAGACGGTGATGGGCGTCACGCGCGACTACCTCGAGCTCGAGTTCGCCAACGGCAAGGTCTCGATGCCGGTCGACATGCTGGCCAGGATCTCCCGCTACGTCGGTGCCGGCGGCGCCCACCCGCCGCTCTCCAAGATGGGCTCGACCCGCTGGGACACGATGAAGGCCCGCGCGCGCAAGGCCGCGCAGGAGCTCGCCGGCGAGCTGATCAACCTCTACGCCGAGCGCCGCCGGCGCCGCGGCCACGCGTTCGGTCCCGACCCGGAGGAGCTGCGTCAGCTCGAGGAGGACTTCCCCTACCGCGAGACCGCCGACCAGCGCGAGGCGATCGAGCACGTCAAGACCGACATGGAGTCCGACCGCCCGATGGACCGCCTGATCTGCGGCGACGTCGGCTACGGCAAGACGGAGGTCGCGCTGCGCGCGGCGGTCAAGTCCGCCGCGGAGGGCAAGCAGGTGATGATGCTCGTGCCGACGACGATCCTCGCCCAGCAGCACTTCGGCACGTTCTCCGAGCGTCTGCGCGACACCGCCCTGACGCTCGAGCACGTCAGCCGCTTCCGCTCGGCCGCAGACCAGAGGGAAGCCGTCAAGCGCTTCTCCCAGGGCAAGGTCGACATCCTGATCGGCACCCACCGGCTGCTCAGCCGCGACGTGCGTGCGAAGGACCTCGGGCTGCTGATCGTCGACGAGGAGCAGCGCTTCGGCGTCAAGCAGAAGGACCTGCTGCGCCAGCTCAAATTGAAGGTCGACGTGATCTCGATGAGCGCCACGCCGATCCCGCGCACGATGCAGATGTCGCTCGCCGGCCTGCGCGACATCTCCGTGATCGAGACCCCGCCCGAGGGCCGTCGCCCGGTCAAGACCTACGTCGGCGAGTACGACGAGCAGCTGGTCAAGCAGGCGCTGGAACGAGAAGCCGCCCGCGATGGTCAAGCCTTCTTCCTGCACAACCGCGTCGAGGACATCGACGAGACCGCCGTTCGCCTGCAGGCGCTGTGCCCGAAGCTGAAGTTCACCGTCGCCCACGGCCAGATGGACGACCACGTGCTCGAGGACCGCATGCTCGCCTTCCTGCGCGGCGACGCCGACGTGCTCGTCTCGACGACGATCATCGAGTCCGGTATCGACATCCCGCAGGCCAACACGCTGATCGTCGATCGCGCGGACATCTACGGCCTCTCGCAGCTCTACCAGATCCGCGGCCGTGTGGGCCGCTCACGCGACCGCGCCTACGCGTACCTGATGTATCCGAGCGCGGCGTCGCTGACCGAGGAGGCCGCCAACCGCCTGGCCGCGCTCAGCGACTACACCGAGCTCGGCTCGGGCTTCAAGGTCGCCATGCGCGACCTCGAGCTGCGCGGCGCGGGCAGCCTGCTCGGCGACGAGCAGTCGGGCCACGTCGCGGCGCTCGGCTTCGAGCTCTACATGCAGATGCTCGACGAGGCGGTCGCCGCGCTGGCCGCCGAGGACGGGGAGGAGGGCTACGAGGAGACGCCGGAGCCCGTGCGCATGGACGTCAACGTCGACGCCTACGTGCCGCCGGACTACATCCCGTACGAGCAGGCCAAGATCGACGTCCACCGGCGGATCGCGGGGGCACGCGAGGTGGCCGACCTCGAAGAGCTGCGCGGCGAGCTCGCCGACCGCTTCGGCGACCTCCCGCAGCCGCTGGAGAACCTGATCACGCTCCAGCAGGCCCGGATCAAGCTGGGCCAGGCGGGCGCGCAGGTCGTCACGTTCCGCCAGGGACGCCTGGCGGTGACGCCGATCGAGCTGGACTCCGTGCGGGCCAAGCGCCTGCGCGAGCGGATCCCCAGTGCGCTCTACGAGTCCGGCAAGTCGCAGTTCTCGATGCGCGTGCCCGACGACCCCGAGGCCCGCTTCCCGGCCGTCGTCGCGGCCGCCGACGCGCTGCTCGCCGTGCAGCGCGAGGCGGCGTGAAGCCGGGCCGTCAGGTTCGCGTCAGGTCGCCTGACCGCTGCGTGTCACACGATCGCGCCGCCCGCCACTATGGGGGTGTGGGCAGGCACCGCAACGACGTCGATCTCCTCCGCAGGGCGGGTCGCGACGATGAGGCCTTCGTGGCGCTCTATCGTCGCTGGGCGCCCGAATTGCACGCCTGGTTCACGCGCCGGACGTCGAGCCCGGACACGGCAAGCGAACTGACCGCGGAGACGTTCTCGGAGGTCCTGCGGAGCGCCCACCGCTTCCGCGGCGATCACGCCGGCTCCGGCGCCGCGTGGCTGATGGGCATCGCGAACAACCTGTTGCGGGGCTGGTACCGCGATCAACGGGTCGCCAGCGCGGCCCGCCAGAAGCTCGGCGTGCCGGTGCGCGCCTACGAGACCCTCGACGAGGAAGCCGTCTCGCACCGTCTCGACGCCGGGCCGCTGCGCGCCGACCTGCTGCGCGGACTGGAATCCCTTCCGGTCGAGCAGCGCGGCGCGGTCACCCTGCGCGTCCTCCATGAGCATTCCTACGAGGAAGTCGCCGTGGCCCTCGGATGCAGCCCCGCGGCGGCCCGCCAGCGCGTCTTCCGGGGCCTTCGGACCATGAAGGAAGCGCTGCCGGAGGTCTCCCCGTGACCGGACCGCTCGACCTGATCCTCGACGACCTGTCCGAGGGGCTGCGGCGCCGCTCGGAGCGCCGCCGCCGCCTGCGCGCCGTGCAAACCGGCGCCGCCTGCGCGGCCGTCGCGATGGTTCTCGGCTCGTCGGCCGCCGGCCTGGTTCCCGAGCGCAGCGTCACCGCAACCGCCGACGCCGGGCCCGTCCTGGGCCTGTCCGGCTGCGAACGTGACGCGTTCGGCTGTCTGAAGCTCACTTCCCCGCCGCAGGATTAGCCCCGCGGCCACGTTCTACCCTCTACCGCTTCCGAAACGAGAGATGTCCCCAAGTGAGAGTGATTCGTCCCATGCGTAAGTTCGTCGGCGTCCTGTGCGCCTTCGCCATCCCCGCCGCGCTGGTCGCCGGCTGCGGTGGCGTCCCCGGGAATGCCGTCGCGACCGTCGACGGTGAAGCCATCGAGAAGACCACGTTCGATCATTGGCTGATGGTGGCCGCGAAGTCCGGTGGCCAGCAGGCCGCCCAGATCCCGAAGCCGCCCGAGTTCACCGCCTGCGTCGCCAACAAGCGCAAGACGCTGCCCAAGCCGGCCAAGGGCCAGCCCAAGGTGACCGACAAGCAGCTCAAGGAGCAGTGCACCCAGGAGTACAACGCCCTGCGCGACCAGGTGCTGCAGCTGCTGATCTCCTTCGAGTGGATCGAGGGTGAGGCCAACGAGCTCGGCGTCAAGATCAAGGATGAGGAAGTCAAGAAGCAGTTCGAGACGACCAAGAAGGCCTCGTTCCCGAAGGCCGCCGACTTCGACAAGTTCCTCAAGGATTCCGGCCAGACGCTCGAGGACATCATGCTGCGCGTCCGCCTGGACGTCCTCTCGAACAAGATCCGCGAGAAGGTCACCAAGGGCAAGGACGCCGTCTCGGACGCCGAGATCAAGAAGTACTACGACGAGAACAAGGCGCGCTTCGCTCAGCCCGAGCGCCGCGACCTGCTCGTCGTCCTGACCAAGACCAAGGCGAAGGCCGATCAGGCCAAGGCGCTGCTCGACAAGGGCGGCAAGGCCGGCAAGTGGTCCACGGTCGCCAAGAAGTTCTCGATCGACCAGGCGTCCAAGGCGCAGGGCGGCAAGCTGCTCGCCGTCGCCAAGGGTCAGCAGGAGAAGGCCCTCGACGACGCCGTCTTCAAGGCGGGCGAGAAGAAGATCACCGGCCCCGTGAAGACGCAGTTCGGCTTCTACGTCTTCCAGGTCACCAAGATCACCGCGGCCTCCCAGCAGACGCTCGAGCAGTCCAAGCAGACGATCAAGCAGTTGCTGGCCTCGCAGAAGCAGCAGAAGTCGCTCGACAAGTTCGTCAAGGACTTCCGCGACAAGTGGAAGGAAAAGACCGAGTGCCGCGAGGGCTTCCAGACCCAGGACTGCGGCAACGCGCCGAAGCCGAAGGCGACCGCCACGCCTCCGGGCGGCGTCGCGCCGGGTGGCGCTCCGCCGACCGGTGCACCGCAGGGCGCTCCGCCGACCGGTGCACCGCAGGGCGGTCCGCCGACCGGTGCACCGCAGGGCGCTCCGCCCGCCGGCGCTCCGCAGGGCGCTCCGCCCGCGCCTGAGGAGTAGCCATGAAGGACCCCGCGGAGGCGGTGCGCCGGCTCGACGAGCTGACGCGCCGCCTCCGCGCGGAGTGCCCCTGGGACCGTGAGCAGGACGAGCGATCGATCGTCCCGCACACGGTCGAGGAGGCCTACGAGCTGGCCGCCGCCGCCCACGCAGGCGACGATGCGAAGCTCCTCGACGAGCTCGGTGACGTGCTCTTCCAGGTCCACTTCCTCGCGCTGCTGCTCGAGGAGCGCGGAGCCGGGTCGCTGGCCGACGTGGCCGAGCACTGTCGCCAGAAGCTGATCCGGCGCCATCCGCATGTCTTTGGCGACGTCGACGCGTCGACGGCGGGGGAGGTCCTGCGCAATTGGGACCAGATCAAGTCCGGCGAGGAAGGACGCGAGCCGGGCATCTTCGGCGAGGTCCCCGAGAACCTGCCCGGAACCCTCTACGCCCGCAAGGTGCAGCGGCGGGCCGCTTCGACAGGATTCGACTTCGAGCACGTCCCCTACGACGCCGTGTTCGGAGAGCTCGAAGAACTCGAGGCCGCCGAGACCCGGGAGGAACGCTTTCACGAGGCGGGCGACGTCCTGTTCGCGGCCGTCAACGTCGCCCGCAAGCTGAAAGTCGACCCGGAGCTGGCATTGCGAGCGGCGAGCGAGCGTTTCCGCGGTCGCGTCGAGGGCGCGGAGCGGCTCGCCGCATCGGAGGGCGCGGACTGGAACGATCTAGGTCCCGAGCGCCAGCTCGGCTACTACGCGCAGGCACGCCTCTCCGAACAGGACGGATGAACCTTGAGCCAGATCGAGACCCTCCACGCCCGCCAGATCCTCGACTCGCGCGGCAACCCGACCGTCGAGGTGGACGTGCGGCTGCGCTCGGGCGCCTTCGGCCGCGCCGCGGTGCCCTCCGGTGCCTCTACCGGTGAATTTGAGGCGACCGAACTGCGTGACGGCGGGGACCGGTGGATGGGCAAGGGCGTCGAGACGGCGGTCGCGAACGTCAACGGGGAGATCGCCGAGGCGGTCGGTGACCACGACGTGATGGACCAGGCCGGGCTGGACCGCGCGCTGATCGACCTCGACGGGACGCCGAACAAGTCCCGCCTCGGCGCCAACGCCATCCTCGGCGTGTCGCTGGCCGCCGCCCGCGCCGCGGCCCACGAGGAGAACCAGCCCCTCTGGCGCTATCTGGGTGGCGAGTCGGCGCGCATCCTGCCCGTCCCGATGATGAACGTCATCAACGGCGGCTCGCACGCCGACAACTCGGTCGACTTCCAGGAGTTCATGATCGTCCCGGTCGGGGCGACCTCCTTCCGCGAGGGGCTTCGCATGGGCGCCGAGGTCTTCCACAACCTCAAGAAGACGCTGCACGAGCGCAAGCTCTCGACCGCGGTAGGCGACGAGGGCGGCTTCGCGCCGGACCTCGAGTCCAACGAGGCGGCATTGAAGGCGCTCGTCGAGGGCATCGAGGCGGCCGGCTACTCGCCGGGCGAGGACATCGCAATCGCGCTGGACCCGGCGACGTCGGAGATCTTCTCCAGCGGCGCCTACGAGCTGACCCACGAGGGCCGCACCCTGTCCCCGTCCGACATGGCCGGCTACTGGGCCGACATGGCCGCCCGCTACCCGATCCTCTCGATCGAGGACGGCATGGACGAGGAGGACTGGGACGGCTGGAAGGAGCTGACCGACCGCATCGGCGAGAAGATCCAGCTCGTCGGCGACGACCTCTTCGTGACCAACACCGAGCGGCTCAAGCGCGGCATCGACACCGGCGTCGCGAACTCGATCCTCGTCAAGGTCAACCAGATCGGCACGCTCACCGAGACGCTGGCCGCGATCGACATGGCCCGCGCCGCCGGCTACACGGCCGTCATGTCCCACCGCTCGGGCGAGACCGAGGACACCACGATCGCCGACCTCGCCGTCGCCACGGGCTGCGGGCAGATCAAGACGGGCGCACCCTCGCGCAGCGATCGCGTGGCGAAGTACAACCAGCTGCTGCGCATCGAGGAGGCCCTCGGCGACGACGCCGAATACCCGGGGCGGTCGGTGTTCCGGTCGTGACCGTCCTCGGGCCCGAACAGCTGCGCATTGAGGGGTGGCTCGGCCGGTGGGCGGCGGGCACGATTGGATCCCGTCGCGCTTGACAACTGCGGCATTGAGGGGTGGCTCGGGCGGGTGGGCGGCGGCCTCGGCAAACCGCGGCGGTTTCGGTCTCCGGGGGGCGCAGATCCGACGCAGTTCGGGCCTGGTCGGCGAACCGTGGCGGTTTCGGTCGCTGGGGGGCGCAGATCCGACGCAGATCGCCCGCTCTGGCGACTGACTGCTGGCATCATCACGAGCGTGAGGGGGATTCGGTGGAGCGCGGCGGCGGTCGCCATCGCGGCGGTGGTCCTGCTCGCTCCCGGGCCGGCAGACGCGAGCTGCGTAGGTGAGCGGGAGCTGGCGGACGGGTCGGTGGCGAACTTCGTCGGGCACGTCGAGGAACTGGGACACAACGCACTGCGCGCCGTCGTGGTGGTCGACTCGGTGGCCGCCGGACGGGTTCGTCGCGGTGAGCGGATCGAGGTGGTCGACGACGGCAGCGGCACGTCGGCGGCGACCGGACTGCTGCTCGGCGCCCGCTACCGCTTCCGCCCACAGTCATCGCTGCGACAGCCGCTGCGGGTGAACGGCTGCATCGCGTCTCGCCTGCCGGGGTTCGTGCTGCCCCGCGCCGCGGTCCGCGTGGTCGAGCGTCGTCCGGGCTGGCTGGTTCCGGCGCTGGTGGGGGCGTTCGGGCTGGGCGTGGCCGCCGGTCTGCTTGCTCGCCGACGGTTCCCGGTTGACTCCGGGGCTCCGACGGCGTAGGAATCCGGAGCGATGCGGTGGGGAGCGGTGACGGTGCTGTGCGCGGTGATGGCCTTCGGGGCGGTCGCGGCGCGGGCGCAGGCCCCGGCGGCGAACGGGCCGATCGAGTTCGTGCGCAACGTCCCGTTCGACGTGGTCAGCGGAATCGGCTCCGACCATCACGGCGACTACCTGTACCTGACCGGCACGCGGGCGCTGTCGATCTACGACGTGTCCAAGCCCGACGATCCTGCGCTGGTCTCCCACATCCCCTACGGCTACGAGTTCCAGAACGAGGACGTGTCGACCAACGGGCGGACGCTGCTGATCAGCGAGAGCCTGCCGGGGTCGTTCCTGCACGTCTGGGACGTCAGCGACCCGAAGCTCCCGATCCGGACGTTCAGCGTCCCCGTCGCCGGCGACCACACGCACACCTGCGTCATGGACTGCTCGTTCTCCTACGGCTCGGAGGGCACGATCGTCGACCTGCGCGAGGGTGGCCTTCCGCAGGTCGTCGGTAACTGGCTCGACCTGGTCGGCAAGAAGGGCGTCGACACGCACGACATCGAGGAGGTCCGGCCGGGCCTCGCGGTCGTGTCGACGATCGACACGCCGTTCTTCCTGATGGACGTCAGCGACCCTTTGAAGCCGAGGCTGATCGCTGAGGGCGACCACCCCGCGCCCGACGAGTGGCTCTTCCATTCCGCCCGCTGGCCGAACGAGGGCAAGGACCCGTTCCTGCTCATGGAGGCCGAGGCCGGCACCGGTCCCGTGATGACCTGGAAGGTCGGGGGGACGTCCGAGAAGCCGACGTTCCAGTTGATCGACTCCTTCACGCTCGGCACCACCTCGCACTGGTTCGACGAGCACCCGAAGTTCGACGGCGGCGGTCTGGTCGTGGTCGGCTGGTACGCGGAGGGGGCACGCCTGCTCGACGTCGACCCGACCGGGAAGATCACGGAGATCGGCTACTTCAAGGCCCAGACGGGGCTGGCCGTGCCGCCCCTCGGCGCGCGAACGTGGGCGGTCTACTGGATCTCCGACGACGTCATGTACTCGATCGACAACAACCGCGGCATCGACGTGCTGCGCTACACGGGCAAGCTGCCGTCGCCCTCGGCGCCGGGGGCGAAGCCGCAGTCCCCGCCGCCGCCGCCGCCGCCGAGCAACGGGTCCTCCAGCAAGCCCTCAGCCTCGATCCCCGATCAGCAGCGCGCCGTCGACCAGGCCGCCTCACGTGCCGCGATGCTGGCACGCCGCCGGCGCCCCGCTGGGCTGCGCCGGGCACGCAAGCTCTCCGTCGCGCTGCAGACCTACGGCTCCGGCGTGGCGACCGTCGAGGTCCGCCTGCGCCGTGGTGGACGCACAGTGACCGTCGCCCGCGGCACGCGCCGCTACGACGCTCCCGGCCCGGGCGCCGTCGTCGCGAAGGTCTCGCGTGCGGGCTCGCGCTCGCTTGCTCGCGGCGGGCGGCTGACGGTGCGGGTGAGCTACCGGCTCGACCGCATCGGCGTGCTCTCTGCCACCCGCTGAATCCGCTCCGCCGCTGCAAAGCGCATCATTCCGTGCAGGAGGAAGGTGCTCTGGCCCGTCGAACGAAGTGCGCAGGCATGGCCGCCGCTCGGACCACGGCGCGCTCCCGCGCGCCCCGCACACCAGCCCCCGCCCGCAAGGGGATCCGTTGGGACCGCCTGGGCCGGATCGCCCTGATGTGCGTCCTCGGCTTGGTGATCTATCTCTACGTGGGCCCCGTGACCGCCTGGTTCGCCACCTACGGCGAAGCGGAGAAGCGCCGCGGCGAGGTCGCCGCCCTGCAGGAACGCAACACCGAACTGCGCAACCGCAAGGATGCCCTGCGCCGCGACGGCACGCTCGAGCGTGAGGCGCGCCGCCTCGGGATGATCCGCAACGGCGAGAAGGCCTTCGTGGTCGAGGGCCTGCCGGGCGGCTGAAAGCAAGTTCTCGGCGGGCCGAGCGTTCAGGGAGCAGGACTTGCCCTCTGCCGCTTAGAAGGAATCGAACTTGAAGCTCAACAGCATCTTTGCGCTGCTCGCGCTGGGGGCCACGACGGTCGTCGTCGCCGTGCCGGCATCGGCAGAGGATCCCAAGCCGGAGCCGATGCCGTGCGTCGGCGCTCAGATGAGCGACCCGAAGGGCGACGTCGTCGTGCTGCCGACGGGGGCGGCGCCCGACAGCATGGACTTCGAGCAGGCGTTCTTCCGATACGTCAGCGTGGGCGACAAGAAGGTGCTGACCGCGAACATGCAGGTCAAGAAGCTGACCAAGGATCGCTACAACGGCGCGGTCGGCATCGAGTGGGAGTTCCGCTGGAAGACACCCGAGAACTCCTGGACGGCAGGCGTCCGGCTTGACTCCCAGGGTGCGCTGTCGTACTTCTCAGGCTCGACGTTCGTCGACGACGCGCAGGGACCGACGCCTCCCAAGACGACCGGTCGGTTCATCGAGGGAGACCGCGGGGTCATCGAGATAGTCGTGCCCGAGCCTGCCCGATTCGCGGGCAAGACGCTCACGAACCTCGTGGCCACGGCGACTTTGAAGTACACCCCCGTCGACCGCGACGGGCAGGAGTCCGCACCCCTGGACCGCGCTCCCGACGGGACGGCGTTCGGCACGAACTTCCCGGTCGTGGAATGCCCGGTCGAGGCGACGGCCACGGCCAC
>Ga0136633_1003053_pt1 | contig 11149 bp, 7 predicted proteins | sample AntDrymeUQ832206_2_FD_105494 | JGI IMG/M metagenome (GOLD analysis project Ga0136633, IMG submission 105494) | Polar desert sand microbial communities from Dry Valleys, Antarctica - metaG UQ83 (22.06) | ecosystem: Environmental > Terrestrial > Soil > Desert | place: Antarctica: Dry Valley...
AGTACCACATGTAGAACGCGTGGACGCCGTGGTAGGCGTAGCTGTTCCGGTACAGGTGGATGTACCAGGGGTCGGTGGCGAAGTCCTCCTCGAACTTCTTCTCGATCTCGAGCGGGTCGGTGGTCTCGGTGAGGACCTGCTCGAAGAAGTCGATGTAGCTGGGGTGATGGACAGGGTGGAACTCCCAGCGGGTGGGGTGGCTCATGATGACCACGCCGCCCTTCCGTACCAGCGGCTTGTCCCGGTACAGGTTGAAGAAGTAGCCGAGGCCGAGGCACATCACCAACAGCGGGTTGAGGATGGAGTTGACGTTGTAGGGGCCGATGTACGGGAGGCCCATGGTGAGCACGTCGGCCTGGCCCTCCACAGGAACCAGGTGCTGGCGGTGCACGTGCTCCAGGGTCAGCTTGTGCACGGCCTCCACCTCCCCGGCCTGCACGCTGGTCATCTTCTGGGGCGACTTGATGCCGTGGAAGATGCTGCGGGCCAGACGGGGCGGCACCCGGTCGAGGCTCTTCGAGGCGGCCATGAACGACGCCCGGTCCCTGGCCGACCACTCCCACTCCCGCTTCTGCAAGAAGGAGAACGCGCTCGGGAAGGTGTCGGTGTTGACGGTGGTCTCGATCTGGAAGATCTTCACCGCCCCGGCCAGCAGGCGGCCCATGCGCCACGTGGAGTTGTGCAGCTCCGAGTTGGGCGGGTCCATGAAGGACCGGCTGTGCTGCATCCCGGTGACGTTGTGATGGTGCTTCAGGCTGCGGTACGACGAGATGCCGGTCATCGTCGACTTGTGGCCGCCGTCCATGGCCACCAGGTTGACGTTCACGTAGATGAGCAGGTCGCTGGTGACGGCCCGCTTGTTGAGCTCGACGTGCTCGCCTTGATCGGTGCGGCCGACGAGGAGGAGGTTGTCGTGGTCCTCGGCGTCGTGCTGGGTGAGCATGCCGTGGGGAGCGAAGGAGTCGTAGATCCGGTCGCCCAGCATGTGGCGCATCTCGTGCTCGGTCTGCCGCCGGTGCAGGCCGTGGGCGATGATCAGCTCGAGGTCGTCGACGCCCGCCGCCGCCGCCATGTCCAGCACGATCTCGATGACCCGCTGGCGGTTGTCGGGCTGCTGCATCGGCGGCAGAGGCACCGCCTGGTTGTCCATGGCGATCGTGAGCTTCATGCCGGCGCGCAGGAGCGAGGGGAGCGGCTGGCTGTCGCCCACCGGGTTGAGCAGGGCGTGGCGGATGGCGGCATCGGGGTCCTTCAGGGGCGCCACCGGCTCCGCTGGGTAGACCACCCGACTGCCCGCCGGCAGCTTTTCCAGCCGGAACCCCTCGCCGTGGTGGAAGAGGATGGGCGGCGTCGACCGGTCGACTTCAAGTACAAACCCCGGACGGCTCACCTGTTGCGCTCTCCTCGTAGGTCGAAGACCACCTTCACTGCTCCGCGAGATCCGGCGTTGGCGGCGTGGTCGATGGCATCACGGTAGCGGTCGAGGGAGTAGGTGGCCGAGACGAGCCGGCCGAGATCGGCGTCTGCTACGAGCTGAAAGGCCAGGTCAAAGGTGCGTTCGCCGGATGACTCCTGCCCGTAGGCGTAGGCGCCGACCAGGCGGATCTCCTTGTGCCAGAGGCCGGTGAGATCGACGGAGATCCGGCCCGGCATGCCGACCAGGACCACCTGGCCCTGCGGGCGCACGACGGCCAGGGCGTCGTCGAGGCTGTCGGCCGAGCCCACGCAGTCGAAGACAACTTCGGCGCCCTCGCCCACGCCGTCACCCACCATGGGCGACCGGCTCATCCGGCGCACCGCCCGTCGCACTTCGCCGGGCTCGACCACCACGTCGGCGCCGAGCTCGAGAGCGAGCCTGCGCTGCTCGGGGTGCTTGGCCGAGGCGATGAGCGTCTCGGGCAGGAGATGACGACGCACCGCGGCGATCGTGCACAGACCGACCGTGCCTGCGCCCAGCACCACCACGCTCGACGGTTGTTCGACGCCGGGACGGCGGGCGGCGTGCACCGCACACGCTGCGGGCTCCACCATCACGGCCGCTTCGTCGGTCATGTCGTCCGGCACGGCGTGGAGCTGGCTTTCATGCGCCACCATGGCGGTCGACCAGCCGCCGCCCGTGTCGGCGCAGTAGCCGGACTGCAGGCCGGGTTCGAGCCGGCCGAGCGTGATGTTCTGGCAGCTCCCGGTGAGGCCGGCGGCGCAGTAGGAGCACAGCGGGTCGATGCCGCGAGGCACACAGCTCAGCACTGGTTCCACGACGACCCGTCCGCCGTCGCTGTCGGCCACGATCTCGTGGCCGGGGACGAACGGGAACGACACGATGGGCTCGAAGTAGCGGGAGGACTTCCCGTCGATCGTGGAGAGGTCGGAGCCGCAGATGCCGGCCAGGCGGGGGCGGATGCGATGCCACTCCGGGCCCGGGAGGGACGGCTCGTCGATGTCGGCCAGCCGCAGTGGCCCGACCCGGGCGCCGAACCCCGGGGCCAGGCTGCCGGCCACCATGGCCGCTGCGTACTTGGGGAGCGACCGGCGGAACTGGAGGGCCCTCACCGGGCCAGCCCGCGTGGCGCCAGGGGCAGGAGCGGCACCGGGGCGCCCGGGGCCTTGGTCCACTGCTCGATGTGCCACCCCCGCTTCCGTGCGATGGCGGCGAGCTTGGGCTCGGCGTTGACGGCCACCGGATGTCCGACCGCCTCCAGCATGGGAAGGTCACTTGCGGAGTCGGCGTAGACCACCGACTCGGAGAGAAGCAGGCCCTCGGCGGCGGCGTAGTCGGCGATGACGATGGCCCGGGCCTCACCGGTGGGCGGGGCGTCGATCATCTCGCCGGTGAGCAGTCCGTCCCGCTCGGCCAGGCGGGCGCACACCACGTCGTCGAACAGCGGACGCAGCGGCTCCACCACGAAATCGAGCGCACCGGTGATGAGCACGGTCCGGTGCCCGAGGGCGCGGTGCTCGCGCACCCGCCGAATGCCGGCGGGGAACGACTTGGCCAGGAGCAGGCTGAACAGCTCCCATGCGTCGGCCCGGATGCGCTCGGCGTCGGCGCCCTCGTAGCGACGGTAGAAGTGGCGCAGGAAGTCCCCCCGGTCCCGGCGGTCGAGAGCGAGCAGGCCGGGGCCCTGGCGCATCATGTCGAGGGTGAAGCGGGCCCGCTCGTCGTCGGGCAGGCGTCGGGAGGCCAGGAAGGAGTACGACTCCACAACGTTGGACGCAATGAGGGTGTTCTCGAGGTCGAAGGCGGCGATGTGGCGGTCGGGCGACAGGATCGAGCGCTTGCCTCGCTCGTAGCGGTTCGGCCCCTCCCGGACGCCCCCTGTGGTCCGCACCCGAGCCTGGCGCACGACCGAGGGCAGGTGGATCACCTGCACGTAGTGACGCCAGTCGATGACGTTGGCGTCGATGTTAAAGACGTCGCGGTCCCCGGGAGCCATTTCAGCGAGTAGCGCCCGAAGGCGGGTGTCGTCGAAGACGGCCTCGGTCTCGGCGTATGCGCCGTACAGGCGGACGTAGTCGAGCGCCCGCTCGCCCTGGTCGCGCCGCTCCTCCAGCCGGGCCGCGACCTCGGCCCGCTTGCCCCGGATGGGGAGCGACGCCACCACCTGCTCGGCCCGATTCAGCGCCTTGACGCCTCGCTGGAGCTTGCGCAGTGCCTTGCCCCGGCCCGAGAACGACCAGTCGGGGGCGACGATGGGCTGGCCGTCGGAGTCGTAGAGCGGGTTGTCGAGGAAGTACTCCCGGACCAGGTTCACCAGGTTCCGGTAGTAGAGCGGGTTCCGGTTACCCGTGGCCACCTGGTAGACGCCGTGCCCGTCGGGCTCGGGGCCCTTGGCCGCCACCGTGATGATGGTGGCCACGACGATGTCGACAGGGATGACGTCGACCACGCCCTCGGGGATGCCCGGGAACTCGCTCAGCAGGCCCCGGCCGTAGGAGATGAGGACGGGCTCGGCCATGCGGAAGCCTCGGATCCATCCTGGATGGGGCTCGGCCCAGGCCGACTCGATGATCGACGGCCGCACGACCGTGACCGGCACGTGGCCCCGCACCTCGAGCACGGCCCGCTCGGCCAGGGCCTTGGTGTAGGCGTAGGCGTCGGGCCAGCCCAAGCTCTTCGCCCTCGACCGGCCGGCCTCCACCAGGCGGTCCGCCATCCACTTCTCCCGCCGCTTCTCGGTCTTGGCCGCCAGCAGGGGAGGGCCGGCGGCGCCCAGTTCCTTGCGGGCCTCTTTGGCGAAGGAGGCCAGCAGGTCGGGGTCCCGGCTGGCGGCGTCGGCGTCGGCCCGGGCCCGGCGGGCGGCGGCGATCTCGCCCCGCCAGTCGACCTCGGTGCTGAACGGGGTGTCGCTCAGCGCCGCCTCGGCGGCCCGACCCCGGCGGGTGCCGGCCACGTAGGCGGTGGACACGGCAACGAGATGTGCCGCCGACTCGGCGTCACGCAGCAGCTCGACGACCCGCACGGGCCCGAGCAGGTTGACCTCGGCGGCGACGTCGATAGGGGAGTCGAAGCTGACGATGGCCGCCGAGTGGATGACTGTGTCGCAGCTCGCGAAAAGGGCAGTCGCCTCCGCGTCGAGGCCGAGGCCGTCGACCGACACGTCGCCGGCCACGACCTGCACCCGGCGGGCGATCTCGGCGTCGAACTGGTCGCCCAGCTTGGCCTTCAGGGTGCGGAAGGCGTCGTTGCCGAAGATCTCTCGTTTGGCCCGGGCTGCGGGAGTCGTCCGTCGACCGGCGCGGACCACCAGAAGCAGCTCGCAGTCGGGCACGGATCGCAGCAGACGCTCGACCAGAGCAGTGCCGAGGAAGCCGGTCGAGCCGGTGATGGCGATGCGTTTTCCGGCAAGAGCCTCGGCAATCACGCTCAATCTCTAGCATCAGGCCACCCATGGACTGCCAGACGGACACCTAGATGCTTGCCTTCGACAGCGGTTTCGAGCTCGAAGCGACTCTGCGGGGCGGCATGAGGGCCGTCCTGATCGTCGTGCTGGCCGTGCTGTTCTCCCGGCTGGGAAGTCGCTTCGCCGATCGGTCGATCCGATCGATCGCCACCCGTTCCCCGTTGCGCGAGGCCGGCCCGCGAAGCGAGCAACGGGCCGCCACCCTCGCCGGCGTCACCGTGAGCCTGATCCGGATCGTCGTCTGGACCATGGCGGTCCTGCTGCTCTTGGGGGTGATCGGCGTGAACCTGGCACCCCTCCTGGCCGGCGCCAGCATCGTCGGCGTGGCCCTTGGCTTCGGCGCCCAGAGCCTGGTCAAGGACTTCCTGTCCGGCTTCTTCATCCTGGCCGAGGACCAGTATGCGGTCGGCGATGTCATCACCATCGCCGACCAGACCGGCACCGTCGAAGAGATCGACCTCCGCATCACCCGGCTGCGGGCCGTCGACGGCACCGTCTGGTTCGTGCCGAACGGCGAGATCCGCAAAGTGGGCAACGCGGCCAAGGAGTGGGGACGCGCCATCGTCGATGTGATCGTCCCCCGCAAGGCCGACCTGGCCGCGGCCACCACCGTGATCAGCGAGGAGGCGGCGGCGGTGGCGGCTGACCCGGCCTGGTCCGATTCGGTACTCGAGCCGCCCGAGATCCTCGGCGTTGACGCCATGGGCGTCGACAACATCACCGTCCGGTTGTCGACGAAGACCACCCCTGCGCAGCGCACGCCGCTGGCCAGGGAGATGCGCTCACGTATCTCCTACCGCCTCCAACGCGACGGCGTGGTGGCCGAGCTGGCAATCCCGGAGCAGGAGAGTCCTACCTCCGAGAGCTGAGCACCCTCTGGTAGAGCTCGGCGTGCTCACGGGCCATGCGCTCGGTCGAGAACCGGACCTCGACGTCGGCCCGGCACTCGTTTCTGTCGATCTCGCCGATGGCGTTCAGGCGGGCGGCCATGTCGCTCTCGTCCGTACAGAGCCAGCCGGTGCGACCGTCGGCCACCACTTCGGGCGCCGCTCCCTCGGCGAAGGCCAGGACCGGCGTGCCGCAGGCCAGAGACTCGAGCATGACCAGCCCGAACGGCTCGTCCCACCGGATGGGGAAGAGGGTGGCCTTGGCGTCCGCCAGCAGGCTCAGCTTCTCCTCGTAGGGGACCTCGCCCAGGTACTGGACCCCGTCGCCGAGGAGCGGCTCGATCTCCTTCTCGAAGTACGCCGTCTCCCATGGCTCGCGCATCTTCCCGGCAAGGAGGATCGGGACGCCGGCCTCCCGGGCGGCGACGATCGCCCGATGGGCCCCCTTCTCCGCCACCATGCGGCCGAGGTACATGCAGTAGTCGCCCGTGCCTGCGCCGACGGGGAAGTCCTGCACGTCGACCCCGTGGTGAATCACTCCGGCCACCTGCAATCCCGGGTCGGCGGTGAGTTGAACGTGGGAGATGGCGATGAGGGGTACCCGGTCAGCGATGCGGCGGTACAGGTCGATCAGCTCGACATTCAGTGGCCCGTGGATGGTGGTCACGACCGGAACATCGGTCAGCGCCGAGGCGTAGATCGGGCCGATCATCGTGTGGTCGTGGATGATGTCGCAGTCGGTCACCGCCTCGTAGGCAGCGAGGACGTGGCGCAACTCGGGCACGCTGAACCCGATGCGGCTGCCCTCCGACTTCTCGAGCAGCCACCTGGTGGGCACGGGGCAGGTGGAGTCGCCGGTGGCGAACAGCAGCACCTCGTGGCCGGCGTCCACCAGACCACGGCACAGGCAGTCGACGGCCTGCTCGATCCCGCCGTACAGGTCGGGCGGGATGGGTGCCCACGGCGGGGCGATGATGCCGATCTTCACCGGGGGATTTGAGCACACGCCGGCCGGTACTGTGGGGTCGTGAGCTCGCAGGCACCGCACGCACCCTGGGTGCTGGGCGGCGAGTGCATCATGGCGGCGGCCCTGGCCAGGGCGACGGTGGGAGAGCTGCCCGACGAGCTGCGCCGGATCCCGGGGCCGTGCTCGATCACCGCAGCCCGCTACGACGACTCGCCGGTCGGGCCGTACCGGGAGCTGGCAGTAGGGGTGCCGGCCCGCTTGGGCGCCCGCCTCGGACTGTGCATCACGACGATGGCCGTGACGTCGGTCGACTCCCGTCTGGGGGGTCGGATGAACTGGGGGTTCCCCAAGGAGCTCGGAACGCTGGTGTGGGTCGACGAGGGGGACGACCGGGTATTGGAGTGGAGGGAACGCGACATCGTCGTCTGGGCGACCCCCGTCGGCCCTCCGCTGCCCGTGCTCCTGCCACTGAGGGCGCTGCAGCGCCGAGCCGACGGGCTGGTGTCGGTCCGCGGGCACGCCAAGGGGCGGGGGCGGGTGGCTCGGGTGGAGATCGAGGTTCCCGAGGATGACCCGTTGGCCGGCCTCGCCGGGCGCCATCGGGGGCTCATGGTTGCCGGGATGCGGCTGGTGGTGCACCCGGCGCGCCGGCCGGTGGGCCTCGCTGCCTCGCTCAGGGCGCCGCTCCGGGCTCCCGAGCCCGCGTTATCGTGGGGCCGGCAGTCCCAGCACACCCTCACGGGCGATTAGCTCAGCGGCAGAGCGCTGCCTTCACACGGCAGAGGTCGGGGGATCAAAACCCTCATCGCCCACATAAAGCCCAGGTCAGAGGCTATTTCGAGCCCCAGAACCGAGAACGCCTCTCGGTTTCGGCGCCGAAATGGCGCGAGAATTTTCGCGACTTGCTGAACATCCCGAAATGGCGCGGTCAGCGGGCTGTCGTGGGGGGCGGCGCAGGGGGCCCTCATCAAGTCGGTACCGGTGTCCTCGGTACCCAGAAGAACCGCCGTCTCCTGGGGCAGGAGCCGGCGCGGGGGAGTTCGGGGGAACCCCGCCGATGTCCGGTGCGACACAACGTCGATGCCCGGATCCTGCGGCCACGTCAGAGTGATCGACGCTGCCCGATGGCAGCCCAACGCTGCTGCGGACCCGGCGCCGCGGCCCGGACGAAGAGTGTGCACCCGATCCTTTGCCGCTGTCCGGATCACCGGCCGAGGGCCAAGTCCCGGGTCCGGCTGACGATGAGCGCTGCCGTGCGCACGAAGTATCCTGCGGCGCGCCTGGGAGGGCTCAGCTCCGCGGTGCGGGAACGACCCCCATGCGCAGGCCACGGTGGGGCCAGGATCACCCCGCCGGGGAGCCCCCGGTGCGATGCTGGCGGGCATGGCCTTGGTGTTCGGTCCCCACGACGAAGACGGGTTCCTCGCAGCTCGGGCGTCGCTGCTCGAGCGCTTCCAGCACTGGCTGGTAGAGGAGCAGCAGACCCCCGGCGACCGCGCCACGCTGATGGCCGGCGACGCCGGCCTGGCCCTGGACTGGAAGTGGAGCTACGCCGACGGCGACCTTGGCCTGTGGCGGACGCGCGACGTCGGTGAGTTCCTGCTGGAGTGGTGCCCTCGCAAGCTGAGCGTGTCCCAGGCCGATTGTCTGTCCATTCCCGGCTCGCTGGTGGCCTTTACCGCCTTCCTGGACGCGCAAGGGCTGCTGCGGTCCGGATCATCGTCGCTCGCCGCCCTGGCCGAAGCGGCGGCGAGGGTGACCGAGGAGTTCGTGGCGGCCATGGGGGACGCCTCCAACTTCGGCCTGGCCAAGTCGCTGTTCAGCGCAGCCAGCGCCGATGGCGTCGACCTCGACGACCCCGACGGGCTCCAGACCTGGATCGCCGAGTTCAACGCCCGGCCCGAGCAGGAGCGCCGGCGGGTCATCCCCGATACCGCCGCCCCGAAGCGGCCCTCCCTGCCCCCGGTGAGCATGCCCGAGCACGCCGACGTGGTCGCCTCCCGGGCGGCGGCGCCGATCCTGGCCATGTTCGCCCGCTTCGCCGGCTTCGTCGGTGCCGGCCGCAAGCTCACCCAGACCGGCAACCTGACCCTGGCCGACGCCCGGGCCCTCGTCGAGCTCCTGGGCACCGGCGACGCCATGGACGAGCGCATCGGGGACCGTACCTTCAAGACGAGGAGCTCCGCCGAGCTGCCCCGGCTGCGGCAGATATTCGCCTGGGCCCGCAAGGCCGGCGTCGTGCGGGTGGCCCACGGCCGGGTCATCGCCACCAAGGCCGGCCTGGCCATGGCCGGCGATCCGGCCGGGTTCTTCGACCGCGCCGTCGAGGCCCTCCTGGCCATCGGCCCGCTGGCATCCCAGCGCGACCCGAGCTGCTGGCTGGCCTGGCCGGAGGTGACCGAGCTGCTCGACCGCTTCGCTCTGCATCTGCTGACCGGTCCCTACGTCGCCCAACGGCCGATACCGATCGACGATCTGGCCAGCGTGGCCACCGGGGCCGTACTCGACGTCTTCGAGTTCACCTCCCTCGACGACGGCCATGTCGCCCGCCGCATCGGCAACGACGTGGTCGACATCGTCGACGCCCTGGAGCTGGCGGGCATGGTGCGCCGAAGCGGTGTCATCGAGGCATCCGACATCGAACTGGTCGGTCGGCGGCGTCACGGCGGCTCCGTCGAGCTCACGGCTGCGGGGGTGGCCACCACCCAGCGGCTGCTGGTCGCCGCCGGTTACCAGGCTCCCACTGCGGGGCGCTTCTCAATCGCGACCGCGACCGAGTTGCTGGCCGGCACGGACCTGGAGGACTTCACCGTCCTGTGGGGCGAGATCGAGGCATGGCGGCGCCGACTGGAGCCGGGCGAGGCCGCCCGCCAACTGGCCGACGCGGCGCGGGGCCTGGACGACCCCGCGTTGGCCAATCTGGCCCTGGCCATTATGGGCGACATGGACCCTGCCGTCTCCGGCCCCGAGGTCTGCCAGCTGGTCAGCGAGCCGGGCACCCGCGGCGTGGCCCTGTGCTGGCTCGTCGACCACGGCCTCGAGGACCCCCAGGTGCTGTTCGACCCCGACTATGTCGCCTACTTCGTCGACGTGCTCGCCCAGCGGCTGGTGACCGGGGGACCTGACGGTCTGTGCGACACCCTGGCGCTGGCCGGCAACCACGAGTCTCAGGTTCGGGTGATCGCCCAGCTGTGGCGCTCGCCCTCGAAAGCGACCGACACAGTGCTGGCTGCCATCGGCGAGGTCCATCCGGCGAAGGCCGTGGCCAAAGCGGCGCGCAAGGCCCGGTTCCAGCGCCGAAGCTGGGCCGGGGCATGAACCAGCGTCCCCGCGCCCATGGCATCCAGGCAGGGGCGCGCTTTCGCGACGATGGGACCCGTCGGGGTTATTGGGTCAGTTGCACCTGCGGCTGGGAAAGCGAACTGTGCGCCACGGCGGTGTTTGCCGAGGCGCAGGGTGAGCGCCACGTCGGGCCTCACGGCGACGCTCAGAGCCAGCAAATCCGACCCTGAGGCCGAAGCTCGCGCTGGTCGTTCGCGCACCTGCGGATGAGTACACCTCGCGCCTTTGGCCGCTGATGGCGTCCGCACCGCCGGCTGCTCACGGAGACGGTATCGACCCCGACTGTCGAAAGAGGCGGGATCGTTCGGAACGGGCTGCGCCGACCAATGGTCAGCGCGGCTCGCTCCGCCAAACCACGGGGCACGGGGGAGCGGCGGTGGCCGACTACTTCCCCCGCCGTGATCCGGGTCAGGCCTTCTTGACCGCAGCCGACGCCCTCTTGGCGACCTTCCTCGCCGCCTTCTTGACTGGCGCGGCCGCCTTGCGGGCTGCCTCCGCCGCAGCCCATTCCTTGGTCGTCTGATCCTCGATCGCTGCGTCGGCGGCCAGGCTCCTGACGGCGCGAATTCCACCCTTGGCCGATGCCTTCGAGTTGTACGCCTCGCTGGTGGCGACGACCTGGCCGTTGGTGGAGAGAAGGTTGAAGCGGAACTTGCCGGTGGTGCCTTTCTTCACGACAAACTTGCCGGCCACGGGCTGCATCCTCCGTCTCGTCTACTGGACGAGGACAGAGTACCGAGGCTGGAGCTCGGCATCAGCGACGGCTGCCGGGCAGCCGTGCCACCCGCCCATGCCCGAGGCGAGCCGCAGAATGGACCTCCCCGCAGCGGACCTTGGCGAGCCGAGGCTTTCAGCAACGCGGATGACCTGGGCGTTGGCCTCGGAGAACGAGCATTCTGAGCATGACCCGCTGCGCGCTGTACGTCAGGCTTTCGCACGACAGGCCGGACGAAACGTCCACCGAACGCCAGGAGGCCGACTGCCGCAAGTTGGCCGATGCCAAGAACTGGGAGGTGGTCGCCGTCTACAAGGACCTGCAGTCGGCCTGGTCA
>Ga0136633_1003054_pt1 | contig 11148 bp, 8 predicted proteins | sample AntDrymeUQ832206_2_FD_105494 | JGI IMG/M metagenome (GOLD analysis project Ga0136633, IMG submission 105494) | Polar desert sand microbial communities from Dry Valleys, Antarctica - metaG UQ83 (22.06) | ecosystem: Environmental > Terrestrial > Soil > Desert | place: Antarctica: Dry Valley...
CGACGAGGTAGCCACGAGCGTTGTTCATCCGCAGGTCGCCCAAGGCCCAGCGCCAGAAGTCAAGGACCGTCGCAGCGGCCAAGTTCTCGCGGCCGTCAAGTGGCGCGAGTTCGGTTGGCCGGATCAGCCGCTCGTCCATCGCGTCAGCATGCCTGACGCGGCGACTTCTGCGCATCCTGTCCGCCCAGGAGCACGAGGAAGTCGACCCGTACGTTGTCGCGGTGTGTGACGCGGCGTCGTTGCTCCACTCGCTCAGAGGGCGCCCGCTTCGGACGGTGACCGGACGCCAGAACCGGATCCTCGACGTTCAAGGCGACACAGTGCTCGTCTGGGCCACCCGGTCGCCGAGCGGACAGCCGGTCCCGATCGGATGGGTCCAGGACGCCCTCGACCGCGGGCGGTCGTCAGTCCTCCGCCGGCGCCAGCGCCGAGGTGCGCACGCCGGCGGCCTCGTCGTCCTGGGTTCCGACCGCGGCGACGACGCGCAGGCCGTGGCCTGGGCGGCGCTCCATCCGCGGGACGCCGCGCATGATCCGCGCGATGTCGTCGCGCTCGAGGACCTCGTGCTCGAGCAGCGCGAGCGCGAACTCCTCGAGCTTGTCGCGCTGGGAGGTCAGCAGCTCGGTCGCCGCGCGCGATGCCTCATAGGCGAGCTCCTGCTGCTCCTCGTCGCGGATGCGGCGAAACTGCTCGGAGTCGATCACGTTGCTCGCGATGGCGCGCTGCGCGGTGCCGGCGGTGCCCATCGCGTAGTCGAAGACCATCGCGCGGGCGACCTCCGAGACGCGCTTGAGGTCGTCCGACGCGCCGGTCGTGACCTCGCCGAAGACGATCTGCTCGGCGACGCGGCCGCCGAGCAGCACGGTCATGTGGTCGATGAGCTCCTCGCGCGTCTTGAGGTAACGGTCCTCGTCGGGGAGGTTGAGCGTGTAGCCCAGCGCCTGGCCGCGGGGGACGATCGAGATCTTGTGGACCGTCTCGACGCCGGGCAGCAGCTCGGCGCAGAGCGCATGGCCGGCCTCGTGGAAGGCGACGACGCGCTTCTCGTGCGCGTTGAGCACGCGGCGCGACTGCACGCCCGCGACGACCCGCTCGAAGGCCTGCTCGAAGTCGCTGCTCGTCAGCTGTTTGCCGGCCCGGCGCGCACAGCGGATCGCGGCCTCGTTGCAGAGGTTGGCCAGGTCGGCGCCGGTCAGGCCGCTCGTCCGCGCAGCGATCATGCCGAGCTCGACGTCGGGTCCCAGCGGCTTGCCGCGGGTGTGGACGCCGAGGATCCGCTCGCGGCCGTCGATGTCGGGCGGCGACACGAACACCTGGCGGTCGAAGCGGCCCGGGCGCAGCAGCGCGGGGTCGAGCTTCTCGAGCAGGTTGGAGGCGGCCATCACGACGACGTCGCCGGTCGAGTTGAAGCCGTCCATCTCGACGAGCAGCTGGTTGAGCGTCTGCTCGCGCTCGCTGGAGTTGTCCGAGCCGCGGCGCCCGCCGACGGCGTCGAGCTCGTCGATGAAGATGATCGCCGGGGCGTGCTTGCGCGCCTCACGGAACAGGCGCCGGATGCGCGAGGCGCCGAGGCCCGCGAACATCTCGACGAAGGAGGCGGCCGACTGGGAGAAGAACTGGGCGCCGGACTCGTGCGCGACGGCCTTCGCCAGCAGCGTCTTGCCGGTGCCGGGCGGTCCGTGCAGCAGGACGCCGGCGGGCACGCGGGCGCCAAGGTCGCGAAAGCGCTTGGGGTCGCGCAGGAACTCGACGACCTCGCGCAGCTCGTCCTTGGCCTCGTCGACGCCGGCGATCTCGTCCCAGCCGATCGAGGACTTCACCTCCGGCTTGATCTGCACCGGCTTGGTGCGCGGCATCATCTTCAGCGTCCTCCAGAGGAAGAACGCGATGATGAACATGAACAGGATCATGAAGACCCCGGACCACTCGGTGCCGAAGTTCTTGACGGCGTCTGTCCAGCTCTGTTCCATCCTCGCCCCGCTATCGGCAGGGCCGGCGCCGGGCTTCAGTCCTGCTGGACGGGTGTTGGCTCGACGCGCAGGATCTCGGCGAGCGCGGCGCGACCCACCTCGAGCTGCTGCTCGCTCGGCTCGCGCGTGCCGAGCAGGCGCTGCAGCTCGTGGCCGGGCTTGCGCAGCACCCGGGTGACCGCGCTGCCGGAGTGCTTCTCCGACCACACGAAGACCTCGACGGCGGCGCCGAGCGAGGCCACGCCGAGCGCGAACTGCGCGGCCGGGCCGGGACGCTCGATCGCGCGGCGCAGCAGCGCGCCACCGGCGAGGTTCGCGGCCAGCAGCGGCGCCATGAGGTGCGATCCGCAGCGGTCGTGCTCCTTGGCGGCGTCCGACGCGTCGGCGTCGTCGTTCTCGTAGGCGGCGATCGCCTTGTGCTCGACGCCGTGATACTCCGCGAGCTCGCCGCCGCGCAGCGCGACGAGGCTCGGCAGCAGCGAGACGCCCGCCAGCACGACCTCGGCGCCCGTGCCGGCCTTCAGGTGCGGGCGCAGCACCCGCCCGGCCAGCGTCGCGCCCGCCATCGCGCCGAGCACCTTGGCGTCCTGGAAGGGCAGCTTGGCCTCGGGCAGCGCTCGCTTGACCAGCGGGATGACGACCATCGCCTCGCCGAGGCGCACGACGCCGCGCACGCCGGCGAGCTTCTCGACGCCGTGCAGGCGCGGCTTGCGGCCGGAGGCGGTGGCGATCGTGCCGTCCTTGCGGCGCACGGAGGCCGACCAGTGCGTCGGGCCGTGGACGAGCAGGCCGTTGCGCAGCGCCATGCCGCCGAGCCGCAACTTGGCGCGTTCCTCGCCCTTCGCATTCGGTCCCATGGAGTTCGTGGTTGGCTCAGGCACCGAGCAGCTCCTTGCAGATGTCGCGGAAGAACGAGGCGGCGAAGCCGAGGTCGCGCACGTCGATGCGCTCGTCGGCCGCGTGGATGAGCGGCATCACCTCGTGCAGGCTCATGTGGCGGTGCGGACAGAAGCCGTAGGCGACGCACTCCGGGAAGGTGTTGCGCCACGTGCGCGAGTCGGTGAAGCCGGGCAGCATCGTGGGCACGATCCGCGCGCCGGGATCGTTCTCGGCGACCCAGCGCTCGATCGCGTCCATCAGTGGCGAGCGCACGGGCGACGCGTTGCCGATCACGCATTCGGTGAAGTCCAGGCGGTAGCCGTCCGCGCCCAGGACCTCGCGGATGCGCTTCAGCGCCTGCTCCTCGCCGAGGCCGGGCGGGACGCGGCAGTCGACACGCAGCTCGGCGCTGGCGGGGATGACGTTGATCTTCTCCGAGGCGCTGATGCGCGTCGGCGCGAGCGTGACGCCGAGCAGCGGCTCGACGAGCATCGCCAGGCCGGCGTCACGGGCGCGCAGGCGCTCGAGCGATGACTCGGCCCCGTCCGCGCCGCCGTCGGGCGCGACGCCGAGCCCCTCGAGCAGGGCGATCGTGCCCTCGGTGAGATCGAACTGTGGCTGCCGGGACGCCAGCCGCTCCAGCAGCGGCGCCATCTTCAGCAGCGCGTTGACGCCGATCTTCGGGACCGAGGCGTGGCCGGCGACCCCCTCGGTCGTCACGCGAAAGCGAAAGACGCCCTTCTCGGCGACGCAGACGCCGTAGTGGCGCGCGCCGTCGTAGGTGAAGTTCGCGCCGCCGCCCTCGTTGAGCAGGTAGTCGCAGCGCACCTTCTCGGGGTGGTGGTCGCAGATCCACATCGCGCCGAGCTCGCCGCCGACCTCCTCGTCGACGACCACGACGACGAGCAGGTCGCCCTGCGCCGGCCGCCAGCCTTCGCGCGCCAGCGACAGCGCCGCGGCGACCTCGGCGGCGGTCTGGGACTTCATGTCCAGCGCGCCACGCCCCCAGACGAAGCCGTCGGCGAGATCGCCGGACCAGGGGTCGTGCGTCCAGTCCGACGCCGTCGCGAGCACCGTGTCGACGTGCGAGAGCAGGCACAGGACCGGGCCGTCGGCGCGACCGCGCAGGCGCGCGACGAGGTTCGGCCGTTCGGGCACGGCCCCGAGCAGGTCGACCTCGAAGCCGGCTTCGCGCAGGTCCGCCGCCAGTCCCTCCTGGAGAACGCGCTCGTTGCCTGGCGGGTTGACGGTGTTGCAGCGGATCAGCCGCTGCAACAGCTCGGTCGTCTCCTGCTGGAGATCTGCGGACACAGTCGCGTCCATGGTAGTTGGGTGATCCGTCGGCCGGCCTACGTCGCGGCCGGCTCGAGGCCGGCGCCGCGCAGGCAGGCCTGCACGTGGCGGCCGCCGACCTGCTTGCAGCGCGCGCGCAGCGCGACGGGCGTCGTCTCGATCGAGCCGAGCACGGAGCCGACGCCCTCGTAGCAGTGGTTCTGGTAGCGGGAGGGGGCGCGGGCGCAGAAGCGGCCGGCCCGCGCGCCGCCGGCATCGGAGCTCGTGATGTCGCGCGACACGCCGTAGAGGCACTCACTCTGGTGGCTCGTCGCCAGGCGGCAGGTGGCGAGTGCCTTCTTGGCGTCCGTGCCGGCCATGCCCGAGGCGTCGCGCCCGTAGGACTCGTAGCACGTGCTCACCCAGGCGGCCTCGGCCTGCTTGCAGGCCGAGGCGGTCTTCTTGAGGTCGTAGCCGTTGATGCGCAGGGCGTTGGACGTCACGAGTAGGTAGCAGTAGAGCTTGTGGCGCTGGGCGACCGCGTTGCAGGGATAGATCGGGTCGCTCGAGCGCAGGTACTTCGACTGCACGCCGTAGGAGGACGTGAAGTTCTCCATGAAGACGCCACCGCTGCACGAGACGCGGTCAAAGCCCGTGCGCAGCCCGTCGCAGGTCTTCAGCGAGCCGGGCAGGTCGTAGCCCGTGTAGATCATCAGCCCGTGGCCGAGGCCGTGGATGCACTGATAGGCCAGGAAGCGCTGGACGTTGATCTGCGGGTCGCTGCACAGCTGGCGGGCGACGACGGCGAGCTTGTCGTCGGGCTGGCCGAGGAAGGCGCGCTCGACGATGCCGTGGTAGTAGCCCGACCAGCACACGGGGCTGCCGGCGATGAACGCCTCGGCGACGTTGTCCTTGAAGCGCTTGAGGGCGGCCGAGCCCATCCGGTGCGCGATGCGGTGGCAGTCCGAGGCGACGGTGGTGTTCGTCCCCATCATCGTCTGCAGCTCGTCCAGCGCGGGCTTGGGCCCCTCGCGGTAGACGAGGTTGCCGAAGGACTGCTCGTAGCACTCCGTGTCGGCGTCGCGGCAGCCAGACACGCGCTTGGAGTCGGGCTTGAACGGCGCGACGACGGGCTTGCCGGAGGACTGGCCGGCGCCCACGAACGCCGCGAGGTCGGCCTTCTCCTTCTCGCTGAGCTTGTCGGAGAAGCTCGGCATGATGCCGCCAGGCTTGCGCAGCTGGGTCATCACACGGCCGGGACTCGGGCCGACCGCGTCGAGATCCGGCCCGGTCCTGGCGGCCGAGTCGGCGGCCTTGAAGGTGTGGCAGCCGGCGCAGCCCTCGGAGGCGAAGAGCTTCTTGCCGGCGACCGGATCGCCCTTGCCGGCGGCGTCGTCGCCGCCGCAGGAGACGAGCCCCAGCGCGCCCAGGAGGACGAGGGCCGCGCCGAGGAGGATGCGCCCGGACTTCATCGCCACCGACGATAGCCGGGCCGCGCGTGGCGGCGTCGCACCCGACCCCGGCCGCCGGCCGCCCTCACCGCGATACTGAACGCCATGTCCGACCAGCTCTTCGACCTCGGCGACGAGCCCCCGCGCACCGCGACGCCGGTTCCCGTCAGCGACGCGCCGCTGGCGGTCCGCATGCGCCCGCCCACGATCGACGAGCTCGTCGGCCAGGCGCACCTGCTCGGCACGCCCGAGTCGCCGACCACGCTGCGCCGCGCGATCGCCGAGGGAAGGCCGCACTCGATGGTCCTCTACGGCCCGCCCGGCACCGGCAAGACGACGCTTGCGCGGATCGTCGCCGGCTCGGCGAACGCCGCGTTCGAGGAGCTCAGCGCCGTGCAGGCCGGGCGCGCCGAGGTGCGCGGCGTCATCGACCGCGCCGCCCACCGGCGCAGGGCGCGCGGGGAGCCGACGGTCTTCTTCCTGGATGAGATCCATCGCTTCAACAAGGCCCAGCAGGACGCGTTGCTGCCGGCCGTCGAGGAGGGCCTGGTCACGCTGATCGGGGCGACGACCGAGAACCCGTACTTCGAGGTCAACTCGGCGCTGCTGAGCCGCACCCAGGTCTACGAGCTGCACGAGCTCACGGCAGAGGAGATCGAGTCGCTGCTGCGCCGTGCTCTGAACCGCGGCGAGTGCGCGGCCGAGGTGCCCGACGATGCGCTCGAGTTCCTCGCCGCCCGCGCCGGCGGGGACGCGCGCACCGCCCTCGCCGCGCTCGAGCTGGCCTGCGCGACGGCGGCCAGCGCGGGCTCGGACGTCACGCTCGAGGGCGCGCAGGAGGCGCTGCAGCGCAAGGCGATCCGCTTCGACCGCGCGGGCGACCAGCACTACGACTACATCTCGGCCTGGATCAAGGCCACGCGGGCGTCCGATCCCGACGCGGCGCTGTACTACCTCGCGGTGATGATCGAGGGCGGCGAGGACGCCCGCTTCATGGTGCGGCGGATGGTCATCTTCGCCTCCGAGGACATCGGCAACGCCGACCCGCAGGCGCTCGTCGTGGCGACCGCGGCGGCGGCGGCGGTCGAGCACGTCGGTATGCCCGAGGCCGTCCACGCGCTCTCGCAGACGACGATCTACCTCGCGCTCGCGCCGAAGTCCAAGGCCGCGACGATCTCGATCGGCAGGGCGATCCGCCACGTCCGCGAGCATGGCGCCGCCGCCCCGCCCCCGCAGATCCGCTCGCACCCGGTCGACTACGACAGCCCGCACAACCACCCGGGCCACCTCTCCCAGCAGGAGGTCGCACCCGACGAGGTCGTCGGCGCGCGCTTCTACGAGCCCGACGAGATGGAGGCCGGGCTGCTGGCGCGGCTGCAGGACATCCGCCGCCGGCGAGGGCGCGCGTGAGCGTCGCGCGCCCGGCGCCCGCCGGGGCCGGCACCACGAGGATCGAGGCGATCAGCCCGATCGACGGCGCGCGCCTGGGCAGCGTGCGCGCGACCGCGCCCGCCGACGTCGCCGACGCGGTGGCGGTCGCCGCCGAGGTCCAGCAGTTGTGGGCGCAGCTGCGCGCCGCCGACCGCGCGCGCTATCTCGCGCGCGCCGCGCAGGCGGTCATCGACGAGTGGGACGAGCTCGTGCGGATCATCGTGGCCGAGCAGGGCCGGCCCTTCGCCGAGGCACAGACGATGGAGCTGTTGCCGGCGGTCGAGACGCTGCTCTGGCTCTCCGAGCACGGGCCGCGCATCCTGGGCCCCGAGCGCGTGGGGCTGTCGCGATCGCTGCAGATCGCCAAGCGCGCGCGGCTGACGTTCGAGCCGCTCGGCGTGGTCGCCGTGCTGACGCCCGGAGCCGAGCCCTTCGCCACGCCGCTCGGCGACGTCGCGATCGCGCTCATGGGCGCAAACGGCGTCGTCCTGCACCCGTCGCCGCTGGCGGCGCTGGCCGGCGAGCGGATCGCCCATGTGTTCGCGCGCGCCGGCCTGCCCGAGGGTCTGCTGCAGGTCGTCCACGGCGATCCCGAGACGGCGCGCGCGCTCGTCTCGGCGCCCGACATCGCGCACGTGCGCTTCACCGGCTCCTCGCAGGCCGGCCGCGACGTCGGCGAGGCCTGCGCCCGCGACCTGCGGCGCGCGACGATCGAGGTCGGCGGCAAGGACGCGATGCTTGTGCTCTCCGACGCGAACCTTCCGCGCGCCGTCGGCGGCGCCGTGTGGGGCGCCTTCGCCAACGCCGGCCAGTCCGGCGGCAGCCTCGCGCGGGCCTACGTGCTGCGCGAGCGCCACGACCGCTTCCTGGCCGGTCTCGTGGCGCGCGCGCGGGCACTGCACGTCGGCCATCCGGCCCAGGCCACGACGGAGGTCGGGCCGCTGCTCGCGCACGACCGGGCGCAGCGCCTCGTCGTCTTCATCGAGGAGGCCGTCGCCGCCGGCGCGACGCTGCACTGCGGCGGGCCGGTGGACGTCGCCGGCCACAGCGGCGCGTTCTTCGCGCCGGCGGTCCTGACCGGCGTGCCGGCCGGCGCGCGCCTGCTGCACGAGGACGCCCCCGGACCGTGGATCGCGGTGCAGGCCGTCGACAGCGAGCAGGAGGGGATCGCACTGTGCAACCAGGGCATCGGCGGTCTCGGCGCGTCCGTCTGGACCGCCGACCAGTACAAGGGCGCGCGGATCGCCCAGGAGATCCGCGCGGGGATGGTCTGGATGAACGACCACGTCGTCTCGCGCACCGAGCCGCAGCTTCCGTGGGGCGCCGTGCACGGGGCGGGGATCGGGCGCGCCCGCGGCGACGGCGCGCTGCGTGCGATGGTCGAGCCCAAGCTCGTGACGTGGGACCGGCCCGGCGGGCGGATCCCCTGGTGGCAGCCCTACGACAGCTCGCTCGTCGACGCCTGGCGCGCGCTGGGGCGGCTGCGCTCGGCGCGCGACTCCGACCGCGAGCGCGGCTGGCGTGACGGAGCGCTGCCCCTGGCGCGCGTGGCGGGTCGCACGCTGCGCTCGGTGCGCCGGCGATGACGATTCGCGAGCTGTCCGCCGCCGAGACCGGCCTTGCGTTCGCGGCGATGGCAGCGCTGCGGACCCACCTCACCGACGAGGCCGAGTTCGTGCGCCGCGTCGACGAGCGGCAGCGCCCGCAGGGCTACCGGCTCGTGGCCACTGTCGAGGACGACGGGACCGTCGGCGCGGTGGCCGGCTTTCGCGTGCTCGAGATGCTCGCGTTCGGCCGCGTGCTCTACGTCGACGACCTCTCGACGCTGCCGGTGGCGCGCCGCCGCGGGCACGGGCGCGCGCTACTGGACTGGTGCGCCGCGGAGGCACAGCGCGCAGGCTGCGACGCGCTGCACCTGGACTCCGGCGTCGGACCCGACCGCCGCGACGCCCACCGGCTGTACTTCAACGCCGGTATGCGCATCAGCTCGCATCACTTCGCGCGCGAGCTCTAGTGGACCCGTGGCGCCCCGCTCAAGCCCGCTCGCGGTCGCGTCGATGGTGCCCACGTGCCATGGCCGCGCCGTTCCCGCCCCGATACGGATGATCCCGTTGCGCTGACCGCTGCGTTCCTCGAGGAGCTCGGGGAGGAGTGGCGCCGCGATCTCGTCGGTCTGCCCGCGTGGAGGACGATCTCGATCGCCTCCGAGCAGACGCGCAAAACGGTCGTGCTCGAGCTCCTGCGCCACATCAGGCGCCGGGTGCGAGGGACGAGGTACGAGTACGAGACCGCGGTGTCGATGTGGTCGTCGGCGATCGACGAGCTGAGTCCGGAGCCGCCGATCCATCGATCGCAGCCCATGGCGCTCACATGGTCGGCGGCCGAGCTCGCGGCACTGTGCCGCGAGGTCGCTTCCGCCTTGGACGAATCGCGCATCTGCGCCCGGCAGTACACCGCCCAGCGCTGGGTCCACCTCGCCGAGCGCACCGGCGCCCTCGGCGACCCGCAGCTGCGAGAGGCGCTGCGTGAGCTCGCGGCGGCGCTGCAGCGAAACGCCGTCGATCGCGAGACGCACAGCATGCACCGCGGGCTCTACGAGGACATCGCGCGCATGCTCGACGAGCCCGGCCTCATCGCGCCGGACGCGTGGAGGCGGACGCTGGACGCCGACCCCTCACCGGTCGCCGCCGCGCTGCTGGCCCTGGCCACGACCGCGCCGGCGAGTCCTTCGGCCCGCTTTGCCAACCAGCGCGCGACCGTCGTCGAGCGGCTGGGCCCGGACGCGGCCCTGGAGCGCACCGCCGCGCTGCTGCGAGCTGCCGCCGCGACCCGGCCGGCCAGCGACGAGGCCCCGGTGATGGCGGCGGCCACGACCAAGCTGCTCAGGGGTCTCGTGCACATCGCGGCCGACTTCGACCAGGCCGTAGCGGCCGACGCGATCGCCGATCTCGGCATCGCCGCGTACCGCAAGGTCGCGCACTTCGGTGCCTGCTCGGCCACGCTCGGCACCGCGTGCTCGCGCGCCCTCGCCCGGCGGCCCGAGGCGTTGGCGCAGCTGGCGAGGATGCAGCAGCGCACGAGCCATCCGCCGTCGAAGGCCAAGCTCGACAAGCTCCTGCTCGAGGTCGCGGAGCGCCTCGGCGTCACGGCTGCGGAGCTGACCGAGATCGTCGTGCCCGACTTCGGGCTGGATCTCGACGGACGCGCCACGCGCGTGGTGGGCGACGCGACCGTCCGCATCGCCGTAGAGGGCGAGACCGTCAGCACCGGCTGGACGAACGCCGCAGGGCGCACGACCAAGACGCCGCCCGCGGAGCTGCGTGAGCAGCACGCCGAGGAGATCGCCGAGGCGAAGGCCCTGGCCAAGGGCGTACGCGGAGCGCTGGGAGTGCAGCGTGCGCGACTGGAGTCGCTCATGAGCGAGGACCGCGAGTGGCCGCTGCACGCCTGGCAGGTGCGCTATCTCGAGCATGGCCTCGTCGGCACCCTCGCGCGCCGTCTCGTCTGGCGCTTCGCCGACGCCGACGGCGAGTGCAGCGCGATCTGGCACGACGGGCAGCTCGTCGACATGCTCGGGCGGCCACTGCCGGCGGCGACCGCCGCGACGCGCGTGCGGCCATGGCATCCGGCCGGCGCGCTGCCCGGTGAGGTGGCGGCGTTGGACGGGCTGCTGGCCGAGCGCGGGATCACGCCGCCGTTCGCACAGGTCCGCCGCGACGTGTTCCTCCCTGACGACGGCGACCTGCGGGCGCAGGCCGTCGGCCGGTTTCGCGGCACCCGCGTGCGCCAGCACCAGCTCGCCGCGATCCTCAAGGGTCGCGGCTGGCGCTATGAGCTGCGGTCGGCGGCCTGGGACTCCGACGACTCGCCGACGCTCGAGCTGCCGGCGTGGGGGCTGACCGCGACGCTCACGCTCGCCCAGAGCCGGGAGGATGAGCCGGCGAGCGAACGATCGATCGTCCTGGGCGTCACCTGCGAGGAGCTCGTGTTCAGCTCGGCGGGCACAGGCGTGCCGCCGGCCGACGTTCCGCTCGTCGTCTTCAGCGAGGTCGTGCGCGACGTCGCGCTGGTCGCCGACGCCGCCGCTGACGACGACGCATCGGGCGAATAAGTGCTTCCCGCCGTAAGTTCCGTGGAGTACTAAG
>Ga0136633_1003055_pt1 | contig 11148 bp, 10 predicted proteins | sample AntDrymeUQ832206_2_FD_105494 | JGI IMG/M metagenome (GOLD analysis project Ga0136633, IMG submission 105494) | Polar desert sand microbial communities from Dry Valleys, Antarctica - metaG UQ83 (22.06) | ecosystem: Environmental > Terrestrial > Soil > Desert | place: Antarctica: Dry Valley...
ACCAGCGTCGGCGGCCGGTCGTCGTTGGCGTTGCCCACGTCCTGACGGTTGACCGTCTCGCAGTCGTTGGAGACGGTGTCCAGCGTGTCGACGTTCGCGACGTCGTTGCCGGCGCCGCAGGTGACGACGTCGGCAAAGCCGTCGACCGCGTTGATCGTGTCGTCGCCGTCCTGGCCCTGGAGGATGTCGTTACCGCGACCACCGTCGATCGTGTCGTTGCCACCGCCGCCCGTGAGCTGGTTGGTGGCGTCGTTGCCGGCGAGCGTGTCGGCCCCGCTGCCGACATTGACGCTTTCAACGTCTGCGCGGACGTTGTCGCCCTCGCCCGCCGCGCCGTCGTTGGCCTGGTCGTCGAGCGTCACGCTCACCGGAGCGGCGCCGGCGAAGACGAAAATGGTGTCAAGGCCCGACCCGCCGCTGTAGACGTCACCGTTGTCGGCATCCGCCCCGGGTGACACGAAGTTGAAGTTGTTCAGGTTATCGTCCCCGTCGCCGCCGTTGACGACGTCGGCGCCACTGTCGCCGGAGACGAAGTCATCACCGCCGTCGCCGTTGACCGTGTCGTTGCCACGCCCGCCGCTGAGGCCGTCGTTTCCATCACCGCCGTTGAGGATGTCGTTCCCGGCCCCGCCGTCTGCGTCGTCGGAACCGGCGTCGCCGTTGATCGTGTCATCGCCACCCCCACCGGAAATGAAGTCGTTTCCTGCACCACCGCTCAAGTTGTCATTAGCTCCCCCGCCGACGATGCTGTCGTCGCCTTCGCCGCCGCGGAGGGTCGCAGGGATGGTGCTGCTGAGGCCGGAGGCGTCGAGAGTGTCGTTCTGGTCTCCGGCGTCGGCCACAACTGAAGTGATGGCCGTGCAGGTCACCGTGTTGCCGTTCCCGCTCGTGGTGCACGTGCCGGTGGAAGCGATCGGATCGTTGTCGCCGCCTCCCGTGTTTCTTGCGATGGTGACCGTCGTCCCACTCTGAACGAAGTCGACATTGCTGACCAGTCCCGGGCCCCCGGTGTACGTCAGCGTCCCGTCCACTCCCGCGGCCGTGGCGGCCAGCGCATCGGCGGTGCCGAGCAGGGCGAAGCCTGCCGCGAGGCCCGCCCCGGCGGCGCGAAGCCGCTTTTTGGTGTTGTTGCGTCCCATTTTCCGTCCCTTGATTGTTGTTCGTGACCCGAGGAGCTCCGGGAGCAGCGATCAGCCGCCACGCGGAGTTGTCTGCCTGCCGGCCGCCCGCGTTCGTCGCGAGAATGCCGCGAGACTACGCGGCATCGCCCGGGGTGGCGCGTTCGAACTCGGCAGTCGAACAAAACGAGCCGTGCCGGTGCGAAGTCCAGAAATACGGTGCGGCGTATCGCCGCTCAGAACAGCTGGTTCTCGCCGCCGAAGACCTCGGACACGGATTCGTCGGTGAAGATCTGGCGGATGATGTCCGTCAGGAGGTCCGCGCACGAGAGCACGCGGACGTTCGCGGGGCCTCCCGGGCGCAGCGGGATCGTGTCGGTGACGACGATCTGCTCGAACGACGAGGCGGCGAGGTTCTCAAAAGCGTTGCCGGAGAGGACCGCGTGGGTGGCGGCGGCGTAGACGCTGCGAGCTCCGGCGGCCAGGACGGTCTTTCCCGCGGCACGCAGCGTGCCGGCCGTGTCGATGATGTCGTCGACGATGACCGCGGTCTTGCCGTCCACGTCGCCGATGATCGAGGTGATCTCGGCGACCTGCTGGCTGGGCCGCTCCTTGTTGAGGATCGCCAGCCCGGCGCCGACCTTCGCAGCGAAATGCTTGTTGAGCTTGACGCGCCCGACGTCGGGGGCGACCACGACGAGGTCGTCGAGATGCAGGTCGTTGAAGTACTGCGAAAGCATCATCGTGGCGGGCACGTGGTCCACCGGGAACTGAAAGAAACCCTGAACCTGCCCCGCGTGGAGGTCGACGGTGAGGACGCGATCGGCTCCTGCGGCCTCGAGCATCCGCGCGACGAGGCGGGCGCTGATCGGCTCCCGCGGCGCGGACTTCTTGTCCTGGCGCGAGTAGCCGAACCAGGGCATCACGGCGATGACGCGGTGGGCCGAGGCCCCGACGGCGGCGTCGATCATCACCAACAGCTCCATCAGCGCGTCGTTGACAGTCGTGCCCGTCACCGGATTGCCGCAGGTGGACTGGACGATGAAGACCTCGGCGCCGCGGACAGACTCCTCATAGCGGCAGTAGACCTCGCCGGAGGAGAACGTCTTGAGCGTCACCGGACCGAGCTCCACGCCGAGCTTCCGCGCGATCCGGCTGGCCAGTTCGGGGTTCGCGCGCCCCGAGAAGAGCATGAGCCGCTTGTCAGACTGGAAGGGGAGGCTCGTCGGCGGCGTCACGGAAGCCTCACTCGAATCACGGGCGGTGGGCGGTGGGAGGGAGGTCGTCGTCACGGCTGGGTGGCTCCGAGCGGGCAGCATAGTCAGCGACGTTGCGTTGCCGGGCGCGGGCCACACCGAGCGCGCCCGGCGGGATGTCCTGCGTGATCACCGATCCCGCCGCGGTCCACGCGCCGTCGCCGACGGTGACCGGTGCCACGAACGACGTGTGCACCGAGCCCTTCACGCGCGCTCCGATCGTCGTGCGGTGCTTCGCACGGCCGTCGTAGTTGGCGGTGATCGTCCCCGCCCCGAGGTTGGAGTGAGGCCCGATGTCGGCGTCGCCGATGTAGGAGAGGTGGGGCACCTTCGTTCCCGGCCCGATCTCTGAGTTCTTGACCTCGACGAACGTGCCGACCTTCGCGCCCTCACGCAGGACGGCGCCCGGCCGCAGGTAGGCGAACGGCCCGACGCTCCCCCCGGCCTCGACCGACGCCCCCGTCGCGTAGGAGTGCACGACCCGCACGCCGTCGCCGAGCGCCGTGTCGACCAGCGTCGTCAACGGGCCGACCGTGCAACGCTCCCCGACCCGGGTGGCGCCGCGCAGCGAGCAGCCCGGCTCGATCGTGGTGTCGCGGCCCACGAGGACTCCGGCGTCGACCGTCGTGGTCCGGGGATCTACCACCGTGACCCCCGCGCGCATCAGCTCCGCGAGGATCTGCTCCTGGGCGACGGACTGCACCGCCGCGAGCTGCACCCGGTCGTTGACTCCGAGCACGAGACCCGGGTCGTCGACGGGGTGCGCGGCGACGCGCTCACCCGCAGCCCGGAGCGCCGCAAGGGTGTCGGGGAGGTAGTACTCGCCCTGGGCGTTGTCGGCCCGGAGCCCCTCGAGCGCCCGACACAGCGCGCCAGGCTCGAAGCAGAAGATGCCCGTGTTGACCTCGTCGAGGGCGAGCTCCTCCGGGGTCGCGTCTCCTTCGGCCTTCGTCTCGACGACCCGCAACACGCCGCCCGCGGTGTCCCGCACGACCCGGCCGTAGCCCGTGGCGTCATCGAGCCGCGTCGTGACCATCGTCGCGGCCTGGCCTCCCTCGAGGTGGGCTGAGACGAGCGCGAGCAGAACTCCGGCCGAGACAAGTGGCACGTCGCCCGACAGCACGACGACCGGCAGCGACGCCTCGAGGTGCTCGACCGCAGCCCGCACCGCCCCACCCGTCCCGTCGGGAACGGCCTGCACCGCGAGGACCACACCGTCCGGGAGCCGGCCCTCGAGCACCCCGTCGGGACCGCCGACGACGACGACGCTCCTGGCTCCCGCCTCGCGCGCGGCCAGCACGGGCCAGTGGACCATCGGCCGGCCGCAGACCGGGTGCAGGACCTTCGGGAGCTCGGACCGCATGCGGGTGCCCTGCCCGGCGGCCATCACGACGGCGGTGAACGACACGGCTGGATCCTACGCGGCGCCCCGAGCAGAGCCCAGTTGGGGAGCAAGGACTTGAACCCTGTTTCCTGGGACCAAAACCCAGTGTCTTGACCAGTTAGACGACTCCCCAGCGTGTCGGGACCCGACAAGAATACCCACGCGCCGGGGCCGGCCACGGGGTAAGCTCGATCATCCCGAGACCAAGGAGATCCGCGACATGAAGCAGTTCGCCTGTGGTGCTGTCGTTCCCGGCTGCACCGCCACCTTCACCGGGCAGGACGAGGACGAGATCCTCGGGCAGGTGGCCACGCACGCCAAGGAGGCCCACGGCATGGAGGAGGTCCCCGCCGAGGTCGTCGAGAACGTCAAGGCAAAGATCGAGGAGGCTCCCGCCTGACGGGCAGGGCGTGGCGCAGGTGGCGCACGAGCGCCTCCGGGGCGAGGGGATCCGCGGCGAGCGCCCGCGCGTCGGAGGGGGCGACCAGGCGCCGCTCGGAGCGCAGCATCCCGATCCCGCCGCCCCGGGCCAGCGCCGCTTGGGCGAGGGCCTCGAAGCCCGCGTCGAGCAGGTCGAGCAGCTCGGGGTCGGCCTGGCGCAGGGCGAGCAGGAAGGGCGAGCCGTCCGTGGAAGGCGCGAAGACGACGTCGCTGCCCCGGGCGAGGTCGTCGAGCGCTGCCGCCCCGTGCTCCGCCCCGAGCGCGGGGACGTCGTCGGCGACGAGCAGCACCGGGCCGTCGTGTCCGCGCAGGGCTGCTGCCGCCATGAACGGGGAGGTCGCCTCGAACGCCCGTCCGGGGGCGGCCGCGGCGACCCATCGCCGAGCGCGAGCCAGGAGCTCCGTACGGATCGCCGCGACCGGACCCGGCCCCAGGAGCGCCACGAGCCCGGCGTCCGGGGCGGCCGCCAGGCTGGCCAGGACGACCGCGGCGGGGCCCGCGCTCACTCCCAGGAGAAGTGCGTGCCGGTCGGGGGCACCGCGACCTCGGCCAGCGCGGCCAGGGTCGCCGCGAGCGCGCCGGCGAACGTCTCCGTGCTCGCGGTGACCAGCCGGATGAGCTCGGCCATGGGGGTCGGCGCCTCGGGCTTGACCCCGTTGGCGTAATCCGTCGCGTAGCCCAGGAGGGCGAACGGCAGCTTCGCCTCGCCCGCGAGGACCGCCTCGGGCCCCGCGGTCTGGGAGACCGCGGTGACTCCCGCGCCCATCAGCATCCGGATCTCCGCCCGCGTGTTGAAACGGGGGCCGTCGACGTGCCCGTAGGTGCCGCCGTCGCGGACGGGATGGCCGAACTCGCGCGCCCCCGCCAGCAGCGCCTGGCGCAGGGTCTCGGAGAAGGGACCGTCGAAGATCCAGTGGCCGCGACCCGGCGCTCCGGGCTCGGTGTGCAACGTGCACAGCGAGCCGTCGGGCAGCCGGTTCTGCGGGAAGAACAGGTCGTCGAAGACGACGAGCGAACCCAGCTCGAGCTCGGGGTCGCAGGCGCCGCAGACCGTGGCCGCGATGACCGCGTCGGCTCCCGAGCTCGCCAGGGCGCAGATGTTCGCCTGGTGGGTGACCGCGGAGGAGAGCAGCGCATGGCCCTCCCGGTGGCGCGACACGTGCAGGACGTCGGTGCCACCGAGGGTGCCCGGGGTGACCGCCACCGTGCCGAAGCGGGTCTCGACCGGTGTGGGCTCGCCCCCCTCGAGCCCCGGCAGCGCATAGGTACCCGAGCCCGTGATGATGCCGACGCGCATGGCGGCGGATGCTACAAGCGCCCCACCGCTCTCGGGGCGGCGTGGCCCGGGACTCAGCGCCGTCGCGGCACGCGTCCGCCGCCCGCACCGGCTTCCGTGGCCGGCCCGCCCCGCTTGGCGATACCGAGCACGCGCATCGCCTTGAGGCCGAGCGAGAGCTTCTCGCGACCGTCCGTGGACCCCACGTCGAGCCCGGAGATCTCACGGACCCGCTCGAGCCGATAGCGAATCGTGTGGCGGTGGGTGAACAGGCGCTGGGCGGTTCCGGCCACGTTGGCGTCCGCGTCGAGGAACGCCTCGACGGTCTGCAGGAAGGGGGTCTCGTACTGCTCGTCGTAAGCCACGAGCGGCTCGACGGTCTCGGCGTAGAAGCGCTGCAGCTCGGCGGGGTCTTCGCTCATCGCGGGCAGCAGCAGGCGGTAGGCACCCGTCTCGTCGAAGGCGATCAACGACCGATCGCAATCGCCCTCCGCGACGTTGGCGGCCAGAAGTGCCTCGTTGCCCGCGCGTGCGAGCTCAGACGCGTCGGCCGCGATACGCGATCGCCCGACCGCGAAGGTGTGCCCCGCCAGCCCCGCCTGCAGCTCGTGCAGCACGCCCTCGGCAGCGCGCTGAGCCGCTCCGTCGTCGCCGCCCGGGACGACCACGACGACCTCCGCCGCGGACCCATCCCCCCGTTCGCCCGGGGCGGGAACGGCGAGGGCCGACGGGGTCGCGGCACGGGCGCCCCGCTCGACGACGGCGAGCACGCGGGTGCGCCAGCCGTCCTCGACGGGCACCTGCGGGTGCGCACGAGCGACGAGCAGGCTAGCGCCGGTCTCGAGGCTCAAGTTGATCTCCCCCGCGCGATCACGGATCTCCTCCGGATCGACGAGCGAGCGGTCGAGCACCGCGTGGACGAAGGCCGCCGCCGCCGCCTGGGACGCGCGCTGCGGCGCCCGGAGGCGCTCGACCTCGGACGCCACGAGCGTGCTGACGAGCTTGACCAGGCCGTTGCCGGTCGCAGCGGGGTCGCGCACGCGCATGCGCAGCAGGCCCACGGGCTCGTCGGCCACCCGCAGCTCGACCGTCTGCACCCCGGTGCCGTCGGCCGTCAGCGAGCGCTCGTCGGCCGGGGACCGAGCCGCGACGGCCAACACCGCTCCCGCACGATCGACGAGCACGAGACTGGCGTCGAGGGCGCGCGCGGCGGCGCGGACGACTTCGGGGAGGCCCGCCCCGGACTCCACCGCGCACGTGATGGCGTCGAGTGCTGCCAGGTCGGGCCGCACCGGCGACGTCTTGGTCGGGGTGGTCATGTCACCCCCAAGCTTACGGCCGGCACGCCGGTCAGGCCTGGATGCGATCCCAGAACCACACGATGCCGGCCCCTCCGCCGATCCCGGCCAGGACGAAGGCGGCGAGCACGTAGACGCTCAGGAACGCCGCCCCGACACGCTGCCACCACACCGAGTAGGAGGTGACCGCGGGAACCAGGATCAGCCCGACGTAGGCTGCGAGCGCCAGCAACCCACAGGCCACGGCGACGACGATGGTGATGGTCTCGTTGCTCATCGCGCGTGATCATTATGCCTCACGTGGCCGACGAGCAGGGCGGCGATGCCGCCGACAGCAGCGTGGCCGCGCCGAGCCACAAAAGCTTCACGCGTGAAGCCCGCCCGCGCTGGCCACGGGCTCGGTCAGCACGAGCCCGGGATGATGGCGACGCAGGGCCTGCGCCGCGCTGCGAGCGACTCCGGCGGCCGAGAAGAGCCCGAGCACCGTCGGTCCCGAGCCGGACACGATCGCGTGGTCGGCTCCCGTGTCGCGCACACGCGCGAGCGCCTCACCGACGCCGGGCAGCAGGGAGATCGCGGCCGGGGCGAGGTCGTTGACCACGAGCGCGTCCGGGAGCCCGCCGGGTCGCCTGGCGGTCGCGGCGCGCACCTCGGCCAGCCTCGCGGCGAGATCGTCGGGCGAGCGCTGGAGCCCCAAGCGGTCGAACTCGCGATAGACCGCCGCTGTCGACAGCCCACCGTCGCCCGGCAGCACGAGCACGGAGTAGGAGGGCCAGACGGGAGCGAGCGCCTCGACCCGCTCGCCCGCCCCCGTGGCCAGGTAGCGGCCCGGCAGCACCTGGGCGGGAACGTCGGCGCCGAGTCCGGCGGCGATCTCACGCAGCCCCGCGAGATCCACCGCGCCGGCCGCGCGCGCGAGCAGCCTGAGCGCGGCGGCGGCGTCGGCGCTGCCGCCGGCCATGCCCGCCGCGACGGGGATCCGCTTGTTCACGTCGATCAGGACGGGCTCTGAATCCCAGCCCGTCGCCGCCCGGAACGCGGCGAGGGCCGCGGAGACGAGGTTCGGACCCTCGACGCCGGGACAGCGGACCTCGTCGACCTCCGCGCGACTCAGCCGCAGCTCGTCGGCGAGGTCGACGGCCTGCATGACCGACACGAGCTCGTGACGGCCGTCGGCGGCTCGCGTGCCGCCGACGAAGAGGCATGCGTTGATCTTGGCGGGGGCGCGTTCACGCATCCAGCGCCTCGTGCAGCCTGCGGAACTCATCCGGCTCGAGACGCTCGGCGCGCTCGTCGGCCGGGTGGCCCATCGCCACGAGCGCCTCGCGGGCGCGCTCGCGCAGCCCCGGGGGAGCATGGGGAGCGAGTTGGAGCGAGCGCGCGAGCGCCTTGCGGCGGTGGGCGAAGGCCCGCTGGACGAGCCGGCGCAGCGCCGGGTCGGCCGCGGGGCCGTGCCGCTCGAGCAGCACGAGCACCGAGTCGACGTTCGGCACGGGATAAAAGACGCTGCGGGCGACCCGGCGGTGGATCGAGACGTCGCAGGCGAGCTGCGCGAGGACCGACGGGACGCCGTAGGCGGAGGTTGCCGGCTGCGCTCGGAAGCGCTCACCCACCTCCTTCTGCACCATCGCGACCCACCGCGTCACCCGTGGAAGCTCTTCGACGGTGCGCAGGATCGCTCCCGCCGCGATCCCGTACGGGAGGTTCGCCACGACCTTCGTCGGCGCGGGCTGAAGCGCGGTGAGGTCGAGCTGCATCGCGTCGGAGAGGTGGAGGCTTGCCCGGTCGCCGAAGGGCTCGAGCGCGTCGCGCAGCGCCGGCTCCAAGGAGCGGTCGAGCTCGACGACGTGCGTGTGGGCCACGAGCGGCGCGAGGTGCTCGCTCAGGACTCCGAGCCCACCGCCGATCTCCAGCACGACGTCTTGGGATTCGAGCCCGGCCGCGCGGGCGATGACGCCGAGGATGTTCGAGTCGATGAGGAAGTTCTGGCCCAGGTCGCGCTTCGGGCGCACGCCGAACTGCTTCAGGCGCCGCAGGCTGGGCTGGGTCGGCAGCTCCGGGGCGCTCACCAGCCGTAGAGCTCCGCGGCGTTGCGCTCCACGTGCTGCTCGAGCTCTGGGTAGGAGACGCCGCGCACCCCGGCGACGAACTCCGCGGTATGGGCGACGAAGGCCGGGACGTTCGGGTGCTTGCGGACGGCCTGCGGGGTGAGGTACGGCGCGTCGGTCTCGACGAGCAGCCGATCGGCGGGGACGCGGCGGGCGGCGTCGGCCAGCGCGGCGTTCTTCGGGTAGGTCACGTTCCCGGCGAAGGAGAACCACCAGCCCGCTTGCACGCACTCCGCGATCCGGCCCGGCATCGAGAAGCAGTGCAGCAGTACCCGGACACCGCCGGCGTGCTCGCGCAGCGCGGCGATCGTGTCGTCGTCTGCGGCGCGGGAGTGGATCACGAGCGGCTTGCCGAGCTCGCGCGCGAGCGCGATCTGCGCGAGGAACGCCCGCTGCTGGGCCTCGCGGGAGGCGCTGTCGCGGTAGAAGTCCAGACCCGTCTCGCCGACCGCGGCGCAGCGCGGGTGCGCGGCGAGCTCCCGCAAGTCGGCCAGGGCCGCGTCGTCGAAGCCCGCGGCGCTGTTGGGGTGCCGGCCGACGGCCGCCCACACCTCACCGAACGCCTCGGCCGCGGCAAGCGCGGAGCGGTTGGAGCGCTCGTCGGTACCGACGGTCAGCAGCTTCGTGACGCCCGCTCGCCCGGCCTCGGCGACCAGCTCCTCGTTCGACGGTTGGCAGGAGTCCAGATGAGTGTGGGAATCGATCACGCCAGGGCGGGATCGTGCTTGGGAAAGAGCGGCGCGATCTTTCCCACCTGACTCACGGCGCCCGCGCCGAACTCCGCGGCAGCCCAGGAATCGTCGGGAGCGCTCAGCGCCTCCAGCATGGTGGCGGAGGTCACGGGCAGGTAGGCGGCGAGCAGCACGGTGACGGTGCGCAGGGCCTCGACCAGCGTGGCGAGCGCCACGTCGAGCCGGTCCGCCGCGGCTGGATCCTTGGCCAGCCGCCACGGCGCCTGCGCCTCGACGTAGCGGTTGAGCCGCCGCACCCGGACCCAGACGGCCTCGAGCGCCTGGGTCAGCTCCCCGGAGTCGATCCGCGCGGCGACCTCGTCGGCGAGGCCGGCGAAGTCCTCCTGCAGGTCGAGCGCGTCGACGCGCGGCACGGACCCGTCGCGGTACTTGACCACCATCGCGCTCACGCGGCTGGCGAGGTTGCCGAGCTCGTTGGCCAGCTCGGTCTCATAGCGCTGCTCGAAGGCGGTGACGCTCACCTCGCCGTCGCCGCCGAAGCGCACGTCGCGCAGGAGATAGAAGCGCAGCGCGTCGACGCCGAAGGTCTCGATGATCGTGAAGGGGTCGAGCACGTTGCCGAGCGACTTGCCCGACTTCTGCAGTACGCCGTCCGAGGTGGGCATCAGCAGATAGCCGTGCACGAGCACGTGGCACGGCACGGGCAGGCCCGCGGCCATGAGCAGCGCGGGCCAGAAGACGCAGTGGAACTTCAGGATGTCCTTGCCGACGATGTGGACGTCCGCCGGCCAGAAGCGCTCCGTGAGGTCCTTACCGGGCTCGGCGTAGCTCAGCGCCGTGTAGTAGTTCAGCAGCGCGTCGAACCACACGTAGAAGACGTGCTCGGGATCCCACGGCACCGGCACGCCCCACTGCAGCTTCGCGCCGCGCGAGAGCGAGACGTCCTGCAGGCCGCCCTGGATGAAGGCGAGTGCCTCGTTGCGCCGCTCCTTGGGAAGCACGAAGTCGGGGCGCTCGGCGTAGAGCGCCTCGAGGCGCTCCTGGAAGGCCGAGAGCTTAAAGAACCAGTTCTCCTCGCTCTCGCGGGTGAGCACGACGTGGTGGACCGGGCACCTGTCGCCGTCCTCCACCTCGTTGTCGGTCTTGAAGTCCGCGCAGCGCGGGCAGTACCAGCCCTCGTAGCGGCCGAGCTCCACGTAGCCGTTGTCCTTGACGAGCTGGAGCACCCGCTGGACGCCGGCCTTGTGCTCCGGGTCGGTCGTGCGGATGAAGAAGTCGTGAGAGGCGCCGAGCTGCGGCGCGAGCGCCTTGAAGCGCTCGGCGTTCTCGTCGGCCAGCGCCTGGGGCGTCACCCCGAGCTTCTCCGCGGCCAGCGCGACGGGTTCGCCGTGCTCGTCGGTGCCCGTCAGGAAGAAGACGTCCTCGCCGCGCTGGCGGTGGTGACGCGCGATGACGTCGGCCGCGATCGTCGTGTAGGCGTGCCCGAGATGCGGAGCACCGTTGACGTAGTAGATCGGGGTGGTGACCGTGAAGGACATCGGCCTGGAGGCTAGTGGCGGGCTACTTGCGCCCGAG
>Ga0136633_1003057_pt1 | contig 11147 bp, 8 predicted proteins | sample AntDrymeUQ832206_2_FD_105494 | JGI IMG/M metagenome (GOLD analysis project Ga0136633, IMG submission 105494) | Polar desert sand microbial communities from Dry Valleys, Antarctica - metaG UQ83 (22.06) | ecosystem: Environmental > Terrestrial > Soil > Desert | place: Antarctica: Dry Valley...
AGCCGGGCGCAGCACTCCACCTGGTACAGCGTCCCCACCAGGAGCGCGACCTCGGCAGCCTCCGCCAGCTCGCCGGCCGGAATGCCGTCCCTCCACCGGGCGACGCGAGTGGGGCCTCCGGGTTTCGGACGTCCCCCCCCGAAGCCACGCCCACGGCCGCGGGAGGTTCGTCGCCCTCGCCCGTGGAGCAACCGCCGGGGCGATAACCGCCCGTGCGAGCTGCGGGCGGCCCGAGAGTCAGCGGTCCCTGGGCGACAGCCCGTCTTCGACCAGCAACCGGACGTCCCACGGACCCATAGCGAGGGCCCCTCCCCGGTCGATATGCTCATCGTTGAGCGCGTCGCTCACCGCCGCCGGGACCGCCAGAGATAGCTGGTCCCACGACCAGTTGGCGACGAAATGCAGGCGTCGACCGTCCCGAGTCCGTGCCCCGCTGCTCGTGACCGAGGCGCCCATCGATCGCCACGGGTCAGGTTGGAGGCTGATCGACGCGATCCAGTCCGCGAGGGACCGCGAGAGACCGGCGTCGGGCAGTGTCCCGACGTACGTTACCCGGCCCCGGCCGAATCGATTCGTCGTGATGGCGGGCCACCGCCGAAGGTGGGGATGGTCGTACGTCGCGAGGGCCGTGGCGCCCTCGAGAACCAGCCCGTCCGCCCAGCCCGTGGCCGCTCCACCACCGAACGACGCGCCGTCGCCGGCTCCCCGGACGTCGACCGGCGCGGCGAGGTTTGTCGACTCCAGGTAGTGCGCGCCGACGGGTGTCCGGAGGGAGCCCGGCATCACCGTGGCCCGCAGCCGGCCCTCCTCGTCGGCGCACCCCGTGCGGAAGGTCACGACGAGGTGGCCGCCGCGCTCCGCGTAGTCGGCCAGCCGGCGCAGCAAATCGTCGCTCGCGACGTAGAGCGCAGGCACGATCAGCGCGGGCCAGCGCTCGACGAGGGCACCGACCTCGACGTCGAGGTGATCCGTCTGCACGACGGATGCGCCGATCCCACGATCGAACAGCCCCCGGTAGAGGCTCGTGACGATTCTCCGGTACGAGCCGGCATCCGGAGTGCTCGTGCCGGGAACCACGAGCGGCGGCTGAAACTCGAGCAACCAGCGGCTGTCCGGGGAGACGACCAGCCCGACGGGCGCATCGGGTTCCAGGTCTGCCAGCAGATCGCCGACTCGCTCGAACTCGCCTCCCAGCCCGGCCAGCTCCGCGTAACAGCGACCCGGCTCCAGGCTGTGTCCGAGGATCCCGCCCCAATGGGCCTCATTGCCCTGGTGGATCGTGTGCCAGTGCCAATACTCGATCATCCGGGCACCCCGGGCGACGAGCGCCCACGCCGCCTGGCGCCACTGGCCGTCGTACGCCGGGTAGTTCGCCGAGTGCTCGCCGATCGACGACGCGACGGTCTCGGTCACGAGGAACGGCTCCTGCCGGATGCCGCGGGCGAGGTCCGCGTTCCAGAAGAGCGTCCATGTCCCGGATGACCGCAGCCATTCGGGGCGTGCCTCGGGAGCCGGCTCGGTGACTTCCGGCAGCGCCAGGGAGTCCTGCATCGGGTAGTAGATGTTCGCGGCCGTCACGTCGAGGGGCGCCAGCGTTCGAGCGTTGTCGACGGCCGGACGATCCATCGCCAGGCACGTCATGACGAACTGGTCCGGCCGCGCCAGCTCGCGCACGATGGCGGCCTGCCACCCGATGAATTCGGCGGTCAGCCGCGCCTGGTAGCGGCGCCAGGCGAGTGCGTAGGGAGGGTCGGTGTTCCCGTCTGGCGACCCGAGCTCCTCCCAGCGCGCGATCCGGTGCGACCAGTACGCCAGGCCCCACCGATCGTTGAGGGTCGCGACGTCCCCGTACTGCTCCCGCAGGTGATCGACGAATCCGGCGAACACGCCCGGGTTGTGAAGCAGCTCGAGGCCGGGCTCGTTGTCGATCTGCCAGCCGATGACCGCCGGGTGGGCCGCGTAACGGGCGACGATCCGCCGGACGACCCGCTCGACGAGGAACCGGAAGTCGGGGTTGCTGAAGTCCGCGTTCTGACGGCCCCCGTACGGGATCGGCCCACCGGTCGTGCGGTGCGCGGTCGTATCCGGGTATTTCTGGCGGAGCCACGGCGGGACCGCGTACGAGGGGGTGCCGACGATGACGGAGATGCCCCGGTCGTGCGCGCCGGTGAGCACCGGCTCCAGCCAGTCGAGGTCGAAGACGCCGTCGTCCGGCTCCCACGTCGACCAGACGGACTCGCCGACCCGGATCACCGAGAAGTGGGCGGCCCGCATGAGGTCGAGGTCGGCGGCCAGCCGGTCGTACGGCATGTACTCGGGGTAGTAGGCGGCCCCGAACAGGATCCCTGGTGGCACAATCGGCCGCATCGGCCGGCCTTCGCCCGTCATCTCCGTGCGCGGCGTCCGCGCCGACTCAGCGCTGGCCATAGTCGGCCAGGTAGCGCTGTCTCGCCCGGGCGATCTCGTCGCTCGGAAGCTCGATCGGGGTTCCAAGCTGGAGGGCGTGGAAGACGGTCCGCGCCGCGTCCTCGACCATGACCGCGGTCTTGACCGCGGCCTCGACACTCGGCCCGATGGCGAAGACCCCGTGATTGCGCAACAGGATCGCCGGCGAGCTCCCGATCCCGTCCACGACCGCCCGGCCGATCTCCTCCCCACCTACTGGCGCGTAGTCCCCGCACGGGATCTCACCGCCGAACTCGTCGGCGATGGCCGTCAGGCACGGTGGGATCGCCCGGCCGACGGCCGCGAAGGCCGTGGCGAACGTCGAGTGGGTGTGAACGACGCCGTGAACAGCGGGCATCGCGCGGTAGATGGCGAGGTGGGAGAGCGTGTCCGACGACGGCCGCAGCACGCCTTCGACGACAGTCCCGTCTGCGTCGAGCACGACCAGGTCCGCCGGGCTCAGCTCGTCGTACGCGACGCCGCTCGGCTTGATGACGATCCGGCCGCTCTTCGGGTCGCGCCCGCTCGCGTTTCCACTCGTCGACGCCACGAGCCCGTTGCGCGGCAGCTCGAGATTCTGGCGGTGGACCCGGACCCGGAGGTCGCCGAGCATCACGACGCTGTGCTGGTCACGGGGACACCGGACCGCCCGCGGATCGCCTCATCACGAAGCCGCCGCAGCGTCTTCATCACCTCGTTCTCCCCGCGCCCAAAATAGTCGTGGAGGCGGCGGTACTCGCCGTACAGCGCGTCGTACATCGATCGATGGGCCGGGTTGGGGCGGTAGACGACGTCCGAGAGGTGCGCCATCCGGGCCGCCGCATCGACGATCGTGTCATAGCCGCCGGCCGCCTCCCCGGCCGCGACGGACGCGAACATCGCCGATCCCAGGGCCGGCGTCTGCAACGACCCCGTGAGTTTGATCTCGAGACCGGTGACGTCGGCGTAGATCTGCATCATGAGCGCGCTCTTGCTTGGCAATCCGCCGCACGCGACGATCTCGTCGACGGCGATACCGGCCTCGGTGAACGCATCGACGATGATCCTTGTCCCGAAGGCCGTCGCCTCGATCAGGGCCCGATAGAGGGCGGGGGCGGTCGTGGCGAGCGTCGCGCCGACGACGACGCCGCTGAGGTCCACGTCGACGAGGATCGACCGGTTGCCGTTCCACCAGTCGAGGGCGAGCAGGCCGGACTCCCCGGGCTCCAGGATGGCCGCATCGGCCGCGAGGACGTCGTGGGCGGAGAGCCCTCGCGCCTCCGCCGCTTGCCGGTACTCGCCCGGGAGCGCGTGCTCGACGAACCAGGCGAGGCTGTCTCCGACGGCCGCCTGGCCCGCCTCGTACCCGAACAAGCCCGGGATCACCCCGTCCTCGACGACGCCGCACATCCCGTCGACGACGCGCTCGTCTCTCCCGAGGACAACGTGGCACGTGCTCGTGCCGATGACCGCGACCATCCGGCCAGGCCCGGTGACGGTGGCCGCAGGCACCGAGACGTGGGCGTCGACGTTTGCGACGGCCACGGGTGTGCCTGGCGGGAGACCGGTCGCGCGCGCGAAGCGGTCGACGAGCCCACCGGCTCGCGCGCCCGGCGGAAGGATGGCCCGCGACATCTTCTCGTCGACGACGCGGGCGAGGCCCGGATGGAGGGCCCCGAAGAACTCCGCGGCCGGGAACCCGTCCCGCTTCGACCACAACGCCTTGTATCCGGCGGTGCAGGCATTGCGAGTCTCGACCCCGGTGAGCTGCCAGACGATCCAGTCCGCGGCCTCGATCAACCGATCGGCCGCGGCGTAGATCTCCGGGGCCTCGTCGAGGATCTGGAGCGCCTTTGAGAAGAACCACTCCGAGGAGATCCGGCCACCGTAACGCGGCAGCCAGTCTTCCTCGAGCCGGCGTGCGGTCGCGTTGATCAGGTCGGCCTCCGGCTGAGCGGCGTGGTGCTTCCAGAGCTTCGGCCAGGCGTGGGGCCGGCGGCGCAGCTCCGGGACGAAGCAGAGGGGAGTCCCATCGCCAGTTACCGGCAGCATCGTGCAGGACGTGAAGTCGATCCCGATCCCGATGACCGAGCGCGGGTCGACGCCGCCCGCCTCGAGGACCTCACGGATCGTCGTCTCGACGGCGGTGACGTAGTCGGCGGGGTCCTGAAGGGCCCAGTCCGCGTCGAGGCCGACGGTCTCGCCCTCGATCGGAAGACGTTCCGTGATGACGCCGTTGCGGTACACGGCGACAGACGTTGCCACCTCCCGACCGGTCGCGACGTCGACGAGCAGTGCCCGCGCCGACTCGGTCCCGAAGTCGATCCCGATCGCGTGGCGCGGCCTCACCGCCCCACCGACCGGTAGTACGCGTCCGTCCAGCGGAGTTGTTGCCTCAGGAGTGTCGGCTCCGTGCGTTCGTCGATCGCGACAATCTCGACGCCCGCGATCTCGGCGAGATCGGCCATGTGCGCCACCGTGAGCGCTTGGCTCAGAGCCGTGTGATGCGGCCCGCCGGCGAGGATCCACGCCTCGGCCGCCGTCGCCAGGTCGGGTTGTGGTCGCCAGACTGCACGCGCAACCGGCAGCTTCGGCAGTTCCTCGCCCGGCGCGACCAGCTCGATCCGGTTCACGACCATACGGAAGCGATCACCCAGGTCCACGAGGCCCGCGACGATCGCCGGTCCCGGGGCTGCTGTGAACACGAGCCGGACAGGATCGTCCCGGCGACCGATCGAGAGCGGGTGGATCTCTCCCGTGGGCGTGTCCGCGGCGATCGACGGGCACACCTCCAGCATGTGGGCGCCCAGGACAGTCGCCTCCCCGGGCCCGAGATGGTAGGTGTAGTCCTCCATGAACGAGGTGCCACCGTCGAGGCCGGCTCCCATCACCTTCATCAGCCGGACGAGGATCGCGGTCTTCCAGTCGCCCTCCGCGCCAAACCCGTACCCGTCGGCCATGAGTCGCTGGACCGCGATCCCCGGCAGCTGGGCGAGTCCGCCGAGATCCTCGAACGTGTCCGTGAAGGCCATGAAGCCGCCGTCGGCCAGGAACGCCCGCAGCCCGAGCTCGATCCGGGCGGCGTCGCGCAGAGACGCGTGCCGCTCACCGCCGCGGCGGAGGGGCGCGACCAGCCGGTACTCGTCCTCGTACCGGCCGACCAGCGTGTCCACGTCCGAATCGCTCGTCTCCCCGACCGCCCGGACGAGGTCTCCGATCCCGTACGAGTTGACCGACGGGCCGAGTCGAACCTGGGCCTGGAGCTTGTCGCCCTCGGTCACCGCGACGTCGCGCATGTTGTCGCCGAACCGGGCGACCCTGAGGTGCTGTGCCTCGTCCCATCCGGCAGCCGCACGCGCCCACACCCGCATCCGGTCAATGACTCCGGGATCCTGCCAATGGCCGGCGACGACGGTGCGTCGAAGTCCCATCCTGGCCGCCAGGAAGCCGAACTCCCGGTCACCGTGGGCGGACTGGTTCAGGTTCATGAAGTCCATGTCCAGATCCGCCCAGGGCAGCTCCCGGTTGAACTGGGTATGGAGGTGAGCCAGGGGCTTCTGCAGGGCTCCGAGCCCGGCGATCCACATTCGGGCCGGCGAAAACGTGTGCATCCAGGCGACGACACCGATGCACCGGTCGTCGGCGTTCGCCGCGAGGCACAGCGCACGGATCGCCTCGGCGGACGCGAGGACGGCCCTTGGCACGAACGGGGCGGGCATGCACGTCGCCGCCGACAGGGAGGCCGCGATTTCCGTCGAGTGCCGCTCGACCTCGGCGAGCACGGCGTCGCCGTAGAGGTGCTGGCTGCCGGTGACGAACCAGACCTCCTGCCGCGTGGGCTCGGTGGCTGTCATCTCAGCCCTTCACCGCGCCGGTCGTCACGCCTGCGACGAGATAGCGCTGGAGGAAGAGGAAGAGCAGGAGCATCGGGACGACGCTGACGACCGAGCCCGCCATCAGGACGTCATACGCCGTCCGGCCCGGCGGACCCTGCAGCGCGATGAGCATGAGCGGAACGGTACGGACCTCGTCGGAGCGAAGCACGGCGAGCGGCCAGAGGAAGTCGTTCCAGCGCGCCATGAAGAAGATGATCCCGAGGCTCGCCAGGGCAGGGATGCTCGTCGGCAGCACGATCCGGAAGAAGATCGCGAGCTCGGATGCGCCGTCGACGCGCGCGGCGTCCAGCATCTCGTCGGGCAGCGACTGCAGGTACTGGCGCATGAAGTAGATCCCGAACGCGTTGGCGGCCGTCGGAACGATCAGCGGCCAGGGCGTGTCGATCCAATCGAAGACGTTCCGCATGAGGATGAAGAGCGGGATCATGACGACGGCGAACGGGATCGTCATCGTCGCCAGCATGAGGGCGAACAGGAGCCGTCGACCGGGAAACTGGAACTTGGCGAAGGCGTACCCACCGAGCGCGCAGAGCAGCAACGCGGACCCGGTGTAGACCGTCGCGATGAACAGGCTGTTCCAGATCTTCAGCAGAGCGTCGCTCTGCTCGAACAGCCGGACGTAGTTGTCGATGGTCGGCTGCTGCGGCAGGAACGATCGACCCGCGAAGATTTCGCCGAACGGCTTGAACGAGGAGACGAGCATCCAGATGAACGGGAATACCGCGAACGCGCTGACGGCGACCATCGCGGCATAGGCGATCGCCTTGAGCGGCCACTCCGAGCGGCTACGGTGGGCGGCCGGAAGGCTTGTCACCGATCGTCCCCGCGGGTCATGAACGCCAGCTGGACGATCGTTACCCCGACGACGACGGCGAAGTACACGAACGACATCGCGGCAGCGTAGCCATACCGCAGCTCCTCGAACGTGGTCGAAAAGATCTGCATCACGGGAGTTTCGGTCGCCCGGGCCGGGCCGCCGCGGGTGAGGACGAACGGCTCGGCGAACATCGAGAAGGTCCCGATGACCGACAGCGTCACGGCGAACACGATGACCGGCTTGAGCAGCGGGACCGTGATCCGGATCAATGCCTGGAATCTCCCGGCTCCGTCGACTTTGGCCGCCTCGACGAGCTCGCGCGGGATGGTCTGGAGGCCGGCGAGCATGATGACGGTGTTGTACCCGAGCCAGGCCCAGATCATGAGCAGCCCGAGCGATATCCGGGCCCACCACTGGTCGTCCAGCCACGGGATCGGCGACACCCCGAAGAAGGAGAGGGCCGCGTTGACGTAGCCGCTGTCCCGCTCGAGCAGAAGCCGGAACGTATAGCCCGCGGCCACCATCGAGGTGATGTGGGGCAGGAAGATCAGTGCCCGCCACAGCCCCTGGAGCCGGAGGAACCCGGCGTTCAGAACCGACGCCAGGACGATTGCGAGCACCGTCATGAGCGGGACGTAGATGAGGAACAGGATCACTGCGTTCGCCATCGAGCCCCAGAACAGCGGGTCGCGGAACAGCAGCTCGAAGTTCCCGAACCCGACAAACTCGCTCCGCGCCAGCCCGCGAGTGCTGTGGAGCCCGAGCCAGAGCGAGAACCCGACCGGGTAGAGGAAGAAGACGGCGAACAGGACGAAGAATGGCGCGATGAACAGGAGGGGCCAGCGGTGCCGCCAGAGTCGAGCGACCGGCTGGTAGCTCAGACGTGGCGCGGCCGCCCCCTGGGGTGGGGCGGCCGCGGCCGGAGTTCTCGTCGACGGCACCTGGGCCTCAGGGCCGCTGGGTCTGATCCCGGATGAGCTGTGCTGCGGCTGCGAGGGCCTGCTGAGCCGTCTGTTCGCCGAGCGCGAACTTCTGGATCTCGGCCTGGAGCAGCGCGTTCATCTCCTGGTAGTCGGCCGTGTAGATGTTCGCGTTCGGAATCTCTGCCACCGTCTCTGCGAAGAGCTCGCGCGCCTTGTCGCCACCGAAGTACGGATCGGCCTCGCTGAAGAACGGGTCCTCGTAGGTCGGCTCGAGGGACGGGAAGATGTCCTGCTTCTCGTACATCAACAACTGGGACTCGGAGCGGCCGAGGTAGAACTGGACGTAGGCCCAGGCAGCTTCCTTCTGCTCGCTCTGTTCGAAGATCGCCAGCTGCGAGCCTCCGTCATTGCTGGCCTGCACGTCACCCGCCTGCCAGACGGGCAATTTGAACACGCCCCACTTCCCGGCGGCTTCCGGGGCGATGAAGCTCTTGAAGAACGTGCCCATCCAGACGGCCTCGACCTGCGTCGCGACCGTGCCGTCGGCGAAGGCCGCATACCACGGGTCCGTCCACTCCTCGTTGTCGAGGGCCAGGTCCTCCTCCCACATTCGGCCCATGTACTCGAGGACCTCGAGGATCTTCGGGTCCTTGTCCAGGATCACGGCCCCCTGGTCGTCGACGTAACCGAGACCGCGCTGCCAGATCATCTTCTCGAACAGCCGGGCGAAGTTTCGCGCCTTGGAGTGCTGCCACATCGGGACGCCGGCCTCCGCCTTGATGGTCTTGGCGGCTTCGTAGTAGTCCTCCCAGGTCTCGATCGTCGCCGGGTCGACCCCGGCCGTCTCGAAGACGTCACGACGGTAGTACACCGCCACCGGGCCACTGTCCCAGGGCATGGCGTAGTAGCGCCCATCGAGCTGCGCCTGCTCCCACTTGTAGTCGTTCATCAAGGGCACGTAGGGCGAAACCTGGTCCGTGATGTCGGCGAGCGCCTCGAGCTCGACGAACTGCGCGAGATGGGAGTCCTCGATGACCGAGACGTCCGGCGCCCCGGAGCCCGCCGACACCGCGAGCTGGAGGTTGCGGTAGGTGTCCGCCGGCGGCGCGACCACGTACTCGAGAGTGATGTTGGGGTACGCCGCCGCGAAGTCCGCGTCGACTTCCTTGAGCGTGTTGATGGCCGCCTCCCAACCCCAGACCGTGAGCGTCCCGGTCAGGGATGGATCGGGCGAGATCGGTGGGAGGGTCGCCTCCGACGGCCCGCTGGGCGACTGAGTGCCCGGAGCGGCCGAGGACGGGACCGTGGGCCCCGAGGCGCTCGGCGGAGACGTGCCGCCGCAGGCGGTGATGCTGAGCAGGGCAGCCAGCCCGAGCGCGAGGATTCGCCGAGAGCCGGTCATGTTCGCCTCCTCCGGGACACCAGGACGGGTGGCATGCCGGGGATCCGCCGATCGTTGCATTTCCGGGACGACGATCCAAGATCCCCAGAGTGGCGCAATCGTATGCGGGCTATCGTATGCTGTCAATCGAAAACAGTAGACCGCGAGCCGCTATGATCCGGGCAGCCCCGGTCGTGAGCCGGAACTGGCGTGGGAGGAAGCGTTGTCCTCGATCAGGTCGGTGGGCAGACAGGGCGAGGGATCGCCCGGGCGCATTGTCACGATGCGCGACATCGCCAAGGCGGCCGGCGTGTCGCAGAGCACGGTGTCACGCGTCCTGAGTGGAACTGCCTCGGCGGTCTCGATCGGGCCCGAGGCGCGGCAGCGCGTCCTGGCCGTGGCCGACCGGCTGGGCTACCGGCCGAACCCGCTGGCCCGCGGGCTGCGAGGCGCCTCGACGATGCTCCTCGGGGTCATCGTCCGGGAGATCATGGACCCGTTCTTCGCGGCGGCGGTCGAGGCGATCACGAACGAGTCCCGGGCGCGCGGCTACAACCTGGTCCTCGGGCAGGCCCACGGCAAGGCCGACGAGGCGATCGCCCTGCGAAGCGTGCTGGAGACGCGGCACGTCGACGCGATGCTGATCCTCGGCGACATGCGCGACCAGCCGCGACTGATCGACGACCTGCGGGCGAGCTCCGTGCCAGCTGTGGCCCTGTGGCAGGGCACGGCGTTGCCGGGGATCGCCACGGTCAACGTCGACAACGCGACGGGCATCCGGGCAGCCCTTGATCTCGTCACGGATCTCGGTCACGAGCGGATCGGCCTGATCGTTGGGCGCCCCCTCGGCGATATCCAGGCGCGCCGTGCGGCGTATCTCGACTACATGGCCGAGCGCGGGGCGGTTCGCGACTCGTACCTCGTGACGGTCGCCAACGATCCCGCCGGGGGCGTCTCGGCGATGGAGGCGCTACTCCGCCTCGAGGAACCGCCGACCGCCGTCCTGGCGACGACCGATGTCCTGGCGATCGGTGCACTGCACGCTGCGCATCTGGCCGGCCACCGTGTCCCCCAGGACGTGTCCGTGGTGGGCTTCGACGACATCCCGCTCGCGGCGTTCACTGTGCCGGCCCTCACGACGGTCCGGATGCCGATTGCCGAGATGGCTGCGATCGCGGTCCGCATCGCGATCGACGAGGGTGGCGGGATCGCTCCGGACGCGCAACCGCCCGTCCACGTCGTCGCCCCCACGCTCGTGAGCCGCGAATCGGTTGGACCGCCGCGGAGTGCGTCCTGACGCCGGCTCGTACGTGACCGCGCGACGGCCTCGGTCGGCCGGTGGCGTAATCGGGTTGGGAGTAGGTACGCTGCCCACGCCAAAGGCGCGTGCCTGGCCGCGGCAGCGCCTTTCCAGGCGCCTGCGGGCTGCAGCCTTCCCGCCCGGCCGCCCTGACACCGACGACCTGGCCGGCTCGGCGCGGGCCGACGTGAGCCAGATATAGGGAAGATTCCTCATGCGCCGCCCTTGTACGGGCTGATACTTGCCCAATGCTCCACAGGGACGAGCCCATCCTGGGACGCGATGCTCAGCTTCGCCTGCTGACCGACGCGCTCGAGCGGGCTGACCAGGGGGAAGGACGTCTCGTGCTCGTCTCCGGCGACGCCGGCATCGGCAAGAGCCGGCTTGTGGCGGAATTCATGTCCGC
>Ga0136633_1003058_pt1 | contig 11145 bp, 10 predicted proteins | sample AntDrymeUQ832206_2_FD_105494 | JGI IMG/M metagenome (GOLD analysis project Ga0136633, IMG submission 105494) | Polar desert sand microbial communities from Dry Valleys, Antarctica - metaG UQ83 (22.06) | ecosystem: Environmental > Terrestrial > Soil > Desert | place: Antarctica: Dry Valley...
CCCCCCTCGATGGCCCGCTCGGACTTGCGGATCTCGCGCATCGCAACCGGATTCGAGAGGATGTCGAGGGTCTCCTCGAGGGACTCGAGGTCGTCAGGGCTGAGGATCACCGCAGCGGGCCTGCCATGCCGAGTCAGCACGATGCGGTCGTGATGCCGCTCGACGCCGTCGATGATCTCGGACCGTCGCTTCTTGATCTCAGCCAGCGGCAACGTCACATTAGACATGACCACAATTCTAGTCACATCTGCCCGAGTACTTTGTGTCCCCGATCTCGGAGGCAGCCGGCGCGTTCGGCTTGCCACACCCGGCGTCATGGGGCCGCCGCCTCCGGGGTCCTTGGCCGATAGTCAACTGCCGAGCGCGTCGCCTGGCTGAATGAAGATCAGGCCTTGTTCCCACATCAGCCAGACGTTCCAGCACGGCCCGGATGGGTTGTCGAACTGGTCGGTCTGATGCAGCTCCACCGGCGCTGCTGCGCGGCCGTGTTCGAGCCAGTTGATGGCTTCCGTGTGCGTCATGCACGACACGTCCGGAGTCTTCATCGTCAGCTCAAACGCCCGGCGCTGATGGAGCTCCTCCATGAACGCGTCGGGGTCAGCCACGGCGTCGAAGCCGGCATCGACGCAGGACGGAAAGCCGGTGGCGATCACCGGCACCCGCAGCGCGTCCGTCTGGGAACACAGCATCGCGGTCGCGGCGTCGACATACCCGAACGTCCGGGCAGAGTCGTTGCCCGAAGTGCATTCGTCGATGAGGTGCTGAACCGTCATCCGTTCGGCGAGTGGGAACTCCGATGCCAACGTGTCGGCATCTGGCCGGCCATCAGCGAACGTGCACCGAACCCGTTCGGCGTTGAGCTCTGGTCGCCAACCCTCCAGGTGTACCCGCCGCTCGGAAGCGTGGCCGTCATCGAACCGCGCAGCGCGTTCGGGATCGAGCCCAGGCCCGAGAGCGGCGGCGGCAACGATTCCCCCCGCGACCAGCGTCGCGGCCAGCGCGACACCCCCGGCAACACGCCGGCTCGCGAGCCGACGGTGCTGCCCGAGCCTCCCCGATTGGTCGAGTTCGGCGGGCAGCTCCAGTGGCTCGCCGTCCTCGAGGCAGGCCTCGATCCTCTCCCACAGCTGCGACGGCGGCTGGTAGTGGTCGCCGATCTCGCCGAGGCGGTCTTCGATTGAACGAGTAGCACCCATCAGATCTCCTCTCCAAGGACTTCCCGCAGACGCTCCAAGGAGCGGGCCGTCCGCGACTTCACTGTTCCGGGCCGAATGCCCAAGAGCTCGGCTGTCTCTGACACGCTGCAATCGCCGTAGAAGCGCAGCACCAAGACCTCCCGGCTGGACCGAGGAAGCTGATCGAGCGCCGCGAGCAACACGAGCCGATCGGCCACTGGCCCGGCCGGGTCATCGACTGGTGCAGCAAGGCCCAAGCGCGACTGGCGGTCCTGGTTCGACTGCCGAGTCCTTCCCCACTCCGTGACGCCATTGACGACCGCAGATCGTAGATAGGCACCTACATCCCTCACACGGCCGTCCGTCCAGGGCTCATAGGTCCGAACGAACGCATTGGCGACGACGTCCTCCGCCACAACGGGGTCATGGGCAAGCAGCCGCGCCAGTCCGTAGAGCCTTCGTCGATGTTGCTCGAACACGCCGGCGTAGCCCTCAAGCGTCCGGACGGGTGGCAGGCCTCGATCAGGGGCCGACAGCTGAGGCATACCTGTCCGATGCACGAGCGCCCCGATGGGTTCCGACGGGCGACTCCACGCATCAATACTGCCCCGTCGAGGGGCGCCAGCATTGCTCGTCGACGGGCTAGCCCGCGCGAACTGCTGTGCTCGACGCCGAGCACGGCACCACGCGCCTGACCATCCCCGACGTGCAAGTCGGGGAGACGCGCGATCGGTGGGATGGGCGGGGCGGGTCAGCGCCTCGTGGGGGTGCAGAGGCAGGTGCCGGTGCCCATGGCGGCCAGGCGGCCGTCGGCGGCCCACACCCGGCCGAAGCAGCCGATCGTGCCGCGATGGGCGACCGGCGCCTGACCGATGGCGAACAGCCAGGGGCTGTCGGGCACGTGGTGGTGGAGCTGCACGTTCAGATCGAGGCTGGGTGCGATGAACGGGAGGTCGCCGCGGTGGGCGCGCGTCGCGGCGGGCCAGGTGAAGGTGTCGACGAGGATCACGCTGCGGCCAGCATCGACCCACGGGTCGGGAGACGACTCCTCGTGCGCGAAGCGGTACCAGCCGCCGGCTTGGGGCTCGGTGGGCTCGCGGTGCTCCCAGTCATCGATCCAGTCGAGTGGCCGCCCTTCGAAGTTCTCCCAGAAGCGGAACATCGGCGCCTCGTCGGCCCGTCCCGCCGCCACGAGGCGATCCAGCACGGTGGGCGTGGCCTCGGGCGGGGTGTCGATCGGCATCGGCGCGTGGTGGTGCTCCAGACCGTCGGTCTCATCGACGGCCCACGCCTGCGCGGTGATGATGTCGTCGCTGCCTTGGCGAGCGACCACGTGCACGCAGTCGGCCCGCCGGGTACCGCGCACGGTGCGGACCTCCAGCTCCATGGGCTCGAAGCGTCCTGGCCGCAGGAACTGCACGGAGATGCTCGCCGGCCGAGCCCGGCCCGTGTGCGCGCCCACGGCCCGCAGCGCGATGGCGGCCAGGTAGCCGCCGTTGGGACCCCAGATCTCCCAGTCCCGACTGACCTCCGCGGTGTAGTACCCGACCCCGTCGGCCGAGCTACCCACCACCGCCGTGTCACTCCCCAGCGCGCCCATCGGCGGCGAACCTAGCGGCGCCCGGGCGAGGTCGCCCCACGAGTTCTGGCCCGGATCGAGCCGCCTAGAGGCGGCCGATCCCGGGCCAGATCCCGTCGGGCCGCTCGGTTGGTCCTGCGGGTAGCCCTAAGGTCGGCGGCATGGGCATGGAGCGCGCCGGGGTCACCTTTGCCAGCCTCATGAGCTTGGGGCCCGAGACGGCCCTGAGCACGGCCCGACTGGCCGCCGAGGTGGGCTACTCGTCCTACTGGACGGCCGAGACCACCGGCCCCGAGGCCTTCTCGCTGCTGGCCGCGGTGGGAGCGGCGGCGCCGTCGCTCGGGCTCGGCACGGGGGTGCTGGCCCTTCAGCTGCGCACACCGATGGTGGTGGCCATGGCCGGTGCCACCCTGCAGGCTCTCCACCCCGATCGCGACATCGTGCTCGGCGTCGGCATCTCCTCCCCGGTGGTCACCTCGCGCTGGCACGGCGTGCCCTACGGCGACCGACCGCTGGCCCAGACCCGCGAGTACGTCACCCTGCTGCGCCAGTGCCTCACCGGCGAGAAGGTGGACTTCGCCGGCGACTTCTACCAGGTGAAGGGCTTCCGGCTCGGGGTGCGGCTCGGCGAGCGGCGGCCCAAGATCGTGATCGGCGCCCTCAACCCGAAGATGCTGCAGCTGGCCGGCGAGGTGGCCGACGGCGTAGCCCTCAACTATCTGCCTGCCTCGCACGTGGCGTGGTCCGTGGAGCAGGTGCGCAAGGGCGGCGCCGCGGAGATCTACGCCTACGTGCACGCCGGCGTGTGCGAGCGCGAGGAGGGCGTGGAGCTGGCCCGCCGCGACCTGTTCTCCTACGCGGTGGTCGATTCCTACGCGCGGAACTTCGAGCGGGCCGGGTTCGCGGATGAGGTGACCGAGATCCGAGCGCGCCATGCCGAGGGCGACCGGCCGGGAGCGCTGGCAGCCGTGTCCGACCGCATGGTGGACGCCATCGACGTGATGGGCGACGCCGACACGGTGCAGGCCACCATGCAGGCGTATGTGGACGCCGGCGTGGACGTGCCCGTGCTCATGCCACTTCCGTGGGGGGCCGACCGTCGGGAGTCCGCCGACCTGGCCATCCGAGCGGCCATCGGCCAAGCCTGATGGAGCTGCGCGACAAGGTGGTACTGGTCACCGGCGGTGCCAACGGCATCGGCCGGGCGCTGTGCCGGCGCTTCGTGGCCGAAGGGGTGCGCGGGCTGGCCGTGGTCGACAAGGAGGCCAAGGCCGCCTATGAGCTGGCCCTCGAGCTAGGACCCACTGCCATCGGCCTGGCCGCCGACGTGGCCCGTGAGGCCGATGTCGACTCGGCGGTGCGCACCACCGAGGAGCGGTTCGGGCCCATCGACCTGCTGGTGTCCAACGCCGGCATCGCCGCCAGCGGTGGTGTGGACGCTCCGGACGAGGTCTGGCAGCAGCTCTGGGAGGTGAACCTGATGGCCCACGTCTATGGGGCGCGCGCCGTCCTCCCCGGCATGCTCGCCCGTGGCGAGGGCTACCTCCTCAACACGGCGTCGGCGGCGGGCCTCCTCACCAACATCGGGAATGCCCCGTACAGCGTCACCAAGCACGCCGCCGTCGGGCTGGCCGAGTGGCTGGCCGTCACCCACGGTGATCAGGGCATCAAGGTGTCGTGCCTCTGCCCGCAGGGCGTGCGCACCAACATGCTCCTGGGCGGGGCCGACGATCCGGCCGGCGCGGTCGTTCTGGCCCAGGGCGCCATCGAACCGGACGAGGTGGCGGAGGCGGTGGTGCGGGGCCTGGCCGCCGAGACCTTCCTGATCCTCCCCCACCCCGAGGTGCTCACCCACTTCCAGCGCAAGGCCGGCGACTACGACCGCTGGTTGGGCGGCATGCGCAAGCTCCAGCGCCACATCACCGGCAGCCTGCCGTGACCAGGGGCGAGCCCACCCCGGCGGCGTTGGCGGAGAGCGCGCTGCTGGAGGTGGGGCTGCGGCCCGGCGACCGGGTGCGGTTCCGCCGGGCCGACGGCGGGTCGTGGACGGAGGCCAAGGTGGAGCGGCGCGAGCGGGATGGCTCGATCGGGATCCGAGACGAGCGGGGTGCGGCTCGGGCCATCTCCGTCGACCGGCTGCACGTGCGGGCCACCGGGCCGCGTGGCGGCGCCGGCTGGGAGCCGGTGGCCGAGCGGGCCGCGCGCAGCGAGCAGCTGGGCATCTGGTGAGGGCCTCAAGGGGAGACCTGCGGCTGCCGTAGCCCTCACCATGCGCTACTGCGAGCGCCGAGGGAGGTAGAACGATCAGCCATGACACGAACAGGGTTGGTGTTGGGGGCGGGAGGCGTCGTCGGGCAGGCGTACCACGCCGGTGTCCTGGCGGCCCTCGAGCGGGAGCTCAGGTGGGATCCCCGCACCGCGGAGGTCATCGTGGGCTCGTCGGCCGGCTCCGTCACGGGCGCAGCCCTCCGGTTGGGGGTGGCCGCCTCTGACCTCGCCGCTCGCGCCACGGGCGCCCCGCTGTCTCCGGCCGGCGCCGCCTTCTTCGCCGCCATCGAAGGAGCCGACGAGGCGCTGCCGATGCCGTCCCCGAGCGACCTGCTCCGCGGGTGGCGTCTGCCGCCGCCGGCCCTGCTGGCGCGAGCGGCGCGCCGGCCATGGACGCTGCGGGCCGCCTCCACCGCCAGCGCGCTGCTGCCGGCCGGCCGCTATGACCTGCGCCAGCGCACCCAGGTGCTCGACAGCCTCGGGCGTGGCTGGCCGCAGGGCCTGTGGATCTGCGCGGCACGGAGGAACGATGGCCGCCGCGTCGTCTTCGGCCGCCCCGGCTCGCCGACGCCCCGCCTCTCCGACGCCGTGGCCGCCTCCTGCGCCATCCCCAGCTACTTCGCGCCGGTGACCATCGGCGGGCACCAGTACGTCGACGGCGGGGTGCACTCCCCCACCAATGCCGACGTGCTCACCCACGCAGGGCTCGACCTCGTCATCGTGGTCTCGCCGATGTCGGCCGCCCACGGAACCTCCCGGCGGCCCGATGCCGCCATGCGCTGGTCGGCCCACCGTCGCCTCGACGCTGAGATCCGCCGGCTGCGCTCGCAGGGCACGACCGTCGTGCGCTTCGAGCCGAGTGCCAGCACTCTCGCAGTGATGGGCATCAATCCCATGGCCGACGACCGCTCCGCGGCGGTGGTGGAGGCAGCCCGCCACGACGCCGCCGCCCATGCCACCTGCGACCGGTCGATGCGCCGGCTGGCGCCCCTGCTGGTACCCCACCCTCACGCCGCCTGACGCCCACCGTCGGGGCCTGGTCGAGCGGTACGTCCTCGCGGTCGACGTGAGGCAGGTCAAGGGCGCGACGCGGGTCCGCCACGAGTGCGTTCGCGCGTGTGTGGGAGCCTCTGGCGTGGACCGGGCGACGGTACAGATCTACGAGGCGCAGAGCCGCCGCTACTCGGCGCGGCGGCCGCCGCGATCTCTCGATCCGGCGATCGCTCTAGGCGCGCGGCGGGTACCGGGGGTGGCGGCGGACCTCGGCTCCGGGCCGGGCTGGTACACGCGCTCGCTCGGCGCTCCGGCGGTGGCCCTCGACGCCGCCGCCGCCATGTTGCGGAGGACGCGGGAGGCGGCACCCGGCGCCCTCCTCGTACAGGGTGACCTGACGGCCTTGCCGTTCCGATCTGGTTGCCTGGGGCTGGCGTGGGCGCGCAACAGCTACGTGCACCTCCGGTCCGTCGAGGTTCCGCTGGCCCTCGCCGACCTGCACCGTGCGCTCGCCCTCGGTGCACCGGCGGAGCTCACGTTCTTTGGCGGCGATGTCGAAGGGCGAGCAGTCTTCCCCGACGACGACTTCCCCGGTCGCTGGTTCTCCACCTGGACGGCCCGGCGCCTGCGGGACGTGTTGGACGGCGCCGGCTTCGCGCTGGACGAGATCGAAGAGCGCGGTGAGGCGGCCGGCGAGCGCGGGTTCACCGTGCGGGCCCGGCGAGACCGGACCCTGCCGGATGTCGTCGGCCAAGGGATGCGCCTGCTGGTGAGCGGGCTGAACCCGAGCGAGCATGCCGCCGACGCCGGCGTCGGTTACGTCACCCCGGGCAACCGGTTCTGGCCCGCCGCCCTCGCCGCCGGACTGGTGAGCCGCGACCGGGACCCGCAGCACGCCCTGCGCCAGCACGGCATCGGCATGACCGACCTGGTCAAGCGGGCCACGCCCCGGGCGGACGCGCTGACCCGGGATGAGTACCGGAACGGCGTCGCCCGGCTCGATCGGTTGTGCGCCTGGCTGGAGCCGGCGGCGGTCTGCGTCGTCGGCCTGGCCGGCTGGCGGGCGGCTGTCGACCGCCGCGCCCAGCCCGGCTGGCAGGAGCGCACCCTGGGTGACCGCCCGGTTTACGTGATGCCCAGCACCAGCGGCCTCAACGCCGTCACGCCGCTCGCCGCGCTCATCGAGCACCTCCGCACCGCGTCGCATCCACCCTCGACCTGAGGGATTGAACCGGGCGCGTGGGTGGTTGCCGAGCAACCAACCGCGTGCACAGAAGGTCAGCCGATCGGGCGCTGCCGATCCTTGACCAGGCAGTCAAGTACGGTGCCGCGCATGGCCGTTCGCTTGGAACCACAGGACGAGTACATGCACGAGCTCGGCCCCGAGCCGAACTTCAACGAAAGCATGTACTTCAACCTGTACGACCCCGCCCAGGGCGTCGGGGGCTGGTTCCGTTGCGGCAACCGGGCCAACGAGGGCTATGCCGAGATGACGGTGTGCCTGTACCTGCCCGGCGGACGCGTGGGCTTCATGTACAAGCGGGCGGAGATCAGCGACAACGACGCCTTCGACGCCGGCGGCCTCCGGTTCGACGTGCTGGAGCCGTTCCAGCGTTTGGATGTCAACTACACCGGCAAGGTCGTCGTCCTCGACGACCCGCTCCAGATGGCCGACCCCAAGAAGGCCTTCACCGAGAACCCCTACGCCGAGTGCGAGGTGCGAATCGAGTACTCGGGCGTCTCCGACATGTTCGGCGGCGAGCCCGACACGCCGCACGAGAAGCCCGGCGAGGAGTTCGCCAAGGGCCACTACGAGCAGCTCATCGCCGGCCAGGGAACGATCCGGGTGGGCGACGAGGAGTGGGAGGTCGACGGCTTCGGCCTGCGCGACCACTCGTGGGGCCCGCGTTACTGGCAGGCCCCCTGGTACTACCGCTGGCTGACGGCCAACTTCGGGCCCGACTTCGGGTTCATGGGCTCCCGGGTGGCCCGTCGCGACGGCGACGGCACCCGGGGCGGCTTCGTGTGGGAGGACGGGCAGCTCCACCTCTGCCGGGACTTCGAGATCTCCACCGAGTGGCACGGCGAGGACAGCTACCACCAGCGCATCACGGCCACGCTGCGCTCGTCGGACAAGGAGTGGAAGGTCACCGGCAAGGTGCTCGACCTGATACCGCTGCGCAACCGCCGCCCCGATCCCGACGGCAAGATGCTCGTCACCCGCATCTCCGAGGGGATGACCGAGTGGACCATGGACGATGGCCGCAAGGGCTACGGGCTGTCCGAGTACCTCGACCAGATCATCGACGGCAACCCCGTGGGGTTGGCGGAGTAGTCAGGCGCCGGCTACGTGCCCTCCGCCTTGGCCTGGCTCTCGCGCTGGGTCCAGGCGAAGACACCCTTCGACATCGTAGAACGCTCCTCTTTGGCGCGCTGACCGAACACCTCGGCGCGGACCCTGTGCACGCCGACGTCGTCGGGGGCCGCCTGGGCAGCCAGCTCGGCCAGGTGGCCGGCCAGGCGCAGGTCACCGGCCGCCGCCAGCTCCGCGGCCCGCTCGGCCAGGCGGGTGGCACCGCCGGCCAGCGACGCCAGCTCGGCGGCGATGGCGGCGTCCGGGGCCGGCTTGAGCCGGGCCGGGTTCCCGTCGTACCAGCCGCCGTAGAGGCGCCAGAGGTTGCGGACCACAAACTCCGGCTCGTCGTAAACGGGACGGAGGTAGGGCTTGTCGAGGAGGTGGGCCGGCGCCCGGACGGCCTGCACGATGTCGTCGAGACGGGCACCATCGTTCATGAGCGCCAGGGTCTGCTCCACGAGAGACTCGAGCAGCTCAGCGGCGTCGCTCAGCGCCTGCGTGATTCGGTCGTGACCCATGATCGGGAGCCCATGACCCGGGAGCAATACCTCGGCACCGAGACCGGCCATCTTGCGCAGCCCCATCGCCCACTCTCGCGGGTAGCGCTGCACCTTCTGCGGGTTGCCGCAGTTGGGGCTCGCCCAGATGAACAGGTCGCCGGTGCAGAGCACCTTGCGGCCGGGGTTCCAGACCCAGGTGGAGTCGTCGGTCTCACCCTTGTCGTGGTGGAGCTCCCAGCTCTCGTCGCCGACGGTGAGGGTGTGGTGGTCGCGGTAGACCTCGTCGGGCTGTCGGTACTCCGTGGGCCAGTAGGGGCGAGGAAACTGGAACTGCCGCTGGTTGATGATGCCGTTGTACCCAGCGGTCAGGACGTAGCGCTCGAAGCGGGGCGGCACCAGCTCGTGGGCCACCACGTGCGGCGGATCCCAACCGTTGGTGCTCGCCTCCTCGTCGAAGGGCGCCATGCCGAAGACGTGATCGATGTGGCCGTGGGTGTACACCACCGTGCCGAGGCGCTCGGTGTTCCACGCCCGGATGCGCTCGTGGTTGGTGGCGGCGAACACCTGGTTGCCGGTGTCCACCAAGAGCAGCCCGTCGTCGGTGTCGAAGGCACAGACGTTTCCGAAGGCGGCATTGAAGGCGGTGCGGTCGGCCACCTCGGCCAGACCCATGTCCTGGGTGACCGGATGATGGCTCTGCACGTCGGTGGAGGCCGTGCCGCTCCACATCCGCTCGGCGATCTCCAGGAGGTCGCTCATCGCGGAGCGAGGTCCCGGAAGGCCCGGCGGGTGTCGCTGCCGAAGGGCAGCAGCGCGAGTGCGGGGGTGGTGACGCCGTTGTCCACGTAGCGCTGGATGTGCTCCCGGCACTTCTCCGGCGGTCCCCACACGATGAGGTCGTCCACCACCTGGTCGGGGATGGCGGCGAGGGCGGCTTTGCGGTCGCCCTCCTTCCAGAGCCGCCACATGTCGCCGAGCACCTCGCCCCGGCCGAGCCACTCGTGGAAGGCGGCGTACACCGGCACGTTGAGGTAGGCGGCGATGGCGTACCGGCCCATGCCCCGCACGGTGTCGGCGTCGTCGCTGGGGGCCACGAAGATGCGGGCCACCACCTCCTTGGGCGAGCCGTCGCCGGCCGCCTGCACGATGGGTGCCACCGTCTCGACGTCATTGGCGCCGAGCCAGTTGATGATGGCGCCGTCGCCCTCCCGCCCGGCCAACTTCAGCATCCCCTCCCGCAGCGCCGCGATGAGGATCGGCACGGGCTGCTCGGGGCGCACGCCCAGCTTGAAGCTGCGCACGCTGAACGAGTCGGTCTCCATGGTGACCTTCTCGCCGCTGAGCGCCGCCCGCAGGAAGCGCACCATGTCCTTGGTGCGTTGGTAGGGCGACTCGAAGGGGATGCCGTTCCAGCCCTCTACGATCACGTTGGACGACGTGCCGATGCCGAACACAAACCGCCCCGGCGCGGCGTCGGCCAGCGAGGCGACCGACTGGGCCATGCAGGCCGGACCCCGGGTGAAGGCAGGCACGATGGCCGTGCCGAGCCGGAGTGTCGGGGCCCACACCGACGCCAGCGCCAACGGGGTGAAGGCGTCGGCGCCGTTGGCCTCGGCCGACCACACGTCCGTGTAGCCGAGGTCGGCCAGCTCCACGATCCAGTCGCGCTGGGCGTGGAGGGGAAGGCCGTCGAAGGGGATCGTCATGCCGAAGCGCTGGTCCATCCCCGGATCATGGCAGGTAGGTTCCGGCCGTGGAGAAGCTCGTCTACGGCCTCTGGCGTCGCCCCGATCAAGACATCGATCCCCTGCGCACCAGCTTGCTCGACCGGGTCGCTCCCACCCTGCTCGACCTCGGGGTCGACGGGCTGCGGGTGTGCGTGGAGGAGCCGGAGGGCAAGGCCTACCGGGTGGGCGCCAACCCCGACGGCGGCCTGCTCGCCGCGTCGGTGTCGCTGTGGATCGACAGCTACGACAACCGGGGTCCGCACGAGTCAGCCATCGCCACGGCCGATGCCCAGGCCTTCGGCTGGATCGTCGCCGAGAGCGTGGCTCGGGCCTACGGGGAGCACCGCACCTGGCCCGACGGCGAGCAGTCACCGGGGCTGTCCATCACCACGTTCTTCGACAAGGGCGACGGCGTGGACGACGCCACCTTCTACCGGATCTGGCACGGCGAGCACACGCCCCTCAGCTTCGAGATCCACCCCCTCTGGCTCTACGTGCGCAACCAGGTGCTGCGCTCGGTCACGCCGGGCGCGCCGGATGTGCGGGG
>Ga0136633_1003059_pt1 | contig 11144 bp, 10 predicted proteins | sample AntDrymeUQ832206_2_FD_105494 | JGI IMG/M metagenome (GOLD analysis project Ga0136633, IMG submission 105494) | Polar desert sand microbial communities from Dry Valleys, Antarctica - metaG UQ83 (22.06) | ecosystem: Environmental > Terrestrial > Soil > Desert | place: Antarctica: Dry Valley...
GACGAGCATCGCGGTGCCGGCCTAGCGTCCCTCATCCACTCACAGGAGGACGCCATGTCAGGAACACAGCACACCATCAGGTTCCGGCGCACCATGGCCGGCATCGGGTTCATCGGATTCCCCCTCGCCGGGCTGGTCGCGGCCCTGCTCGACTCCGAGGAGGGCACGGAAACTCCGGGAGCCGAGCTCTATGCGATCGCGGCCACGCACGGCGACACGATCTTCGCCTCGGCTCTCGTCTTCATGATCTCCGCCGTCCTGACCGTTCCAGCCGCGGTGGCAGCCATGCATCTGGTCCGCGACCGTGGAACGACGCTGGTCCACATGGGAGCGGTGCTGACGGTCCTTGGCGGCTTCGGTCACTTTGGCCTCGCCATCTGGCAGGTGATGATCACTCGGATCCCGTCTGCATCGAACGAGCCCGCGATGGTCGCGTACCTCGAACGTCAGCAGACCGTCATGACGGCCCTCCTGCTTCCGCTCCTCATCGCAGTGCCCATCGGCGTGCTGTTCCTGATCATCGCCCTGCACCGCGGTGGCGTTGTCGCGCGGTGGTTCCTCAACGCCACCATCGCTCTGTTCGTCTTCGACGTGGCGCTGAACTCCACTGAGCTCGAGGGCAGCAAGCTCGGTATCGGCGTCGTGTGGGCGGGCCTCACCATGCTTCTCGGTCACCTCGGTGTCCGCGTTCTCCGGATGACCGACGCCGAGTGGTCACGTGCAGCAACGATGGTCGACCTGGCCGACCGGGGGTGACCGATCGGGGCGACGAGCTCGGTAACGGCGAGGAGCGACGAGACCGACCGGTGTGGAACCTGTTCCGGTGACCGATCCCCAATCGGTGCACACTAGTGGCATGACGGAGGTCCTTGATCGGCTGTTCTCGGCCGAGAACGAGCGCGACTGGGACGCATTCCGCGCGCTCCTGCACCCACAGGTCGAGTGGACTCTAATTGGTCCCAGACCACTGTCATCCGCGGCCGTGACGCGTACATGCGCCGGATCGAGGACGCATACACATCTGCCCCGGAAGTCCGGTTTGCGGTTCACCGATCGCTGCGCAACGAGGCCGGCCTGATAGTCACCGAGTTGCTCGACAACGAGGGCAACGTCTCCGTTGACGTCTTTGACGTGCGAGGCGGGTTGGTGTTTCGCGAATGGGAGTTCCTGCTCGGAGACTCCGTCCAGTGAAGGATCCCGTGCGGGACGAGCGCCCCTGTCGGCTCGGCCGGCGCGGGGGTCGCCGGACGCGGTTGAACTTGCGGGACGAGTCGGGCGGCGCGGCCCGCCGAGCAGGGTTGCACGGTGCATGGAGTTGTTCTCAAGCACACGACCGTGCTCTGGTGCACGCTCTCGCCGCTTCGCGAGGACGCCGTGCCCTGACGGGCCGGGATCCCGAGACCGAAACCGGGAAAAGTGGACGCAGGTCGTCCGGAACCTTTTGCTAGCGTGCCGCCATGAGCGACACACCCGAGGGCCTCGAGATCGTCCCGCTCACACCCGACACCTGGACGATGTTCGACGCCATGGTCGCCCGCCACAACGGGATCTTCGGCGGCTGCTGGTGCATCTGGTTCCACCCCGACAGCGACGAGCGCGGCCAGGGCGCGGAGGCCAACCGGGCGCTGAAGAAGCGCTACGTCGAGCAGTGCGCGGCCCACGCGGCGCTCGTCGTCGACGGCGGCGAAGCGGTGGCGTGGGCGGAGTACGGCACGCCGGCCGAGCTGCCCACCATCCACCACCGCAAGCAGTACGACGCCGAGGCCGACCTCACCCCCGACCACCGGGTGACCTGCATCTTCGTCGACAAGCGGTACCGTCGGCGCGGGCTAGCCGAAGGCCGCCCCCACCGTCGGGCGCGGGCTCCACGGCGTCGGGTGGGACGTCATCAGCGTCGACCGCGACCACCGGGTCGTGGCGGTCGGAGGTACGCCCCCAAGCCTCGGCCTTCGGGAGCGATGCGTACCCCACCCTGGAGGAAAAGACCGCGGCGTTGCTGCACTCACTGGCGCGTAACCACGCCTTGGTGGACGGGAACAAGCGGCTGGCGCTGGCGGCCACGATCGCGTTCCTCGGAGTCAACGGTCGGCGGCTCACCCTGACGAACGACGAGGCGTACCACCTGGTGATGGAGGTCGCAGCCGGTCAGCTGCACGAGGTCGCCGAGCTTGCGGACACGATCAGGGCCGGTAAGTACTGATCGGTGTGTCACTTCGTCGGCCGAGACGTAGAGCGTCCGTCCGGCCATCGTCGCCGGGACCGGGACGCTCTACGGGAAACCGTTCACCCAGGTGCTGCACCTGTCGCGTCGAGCGGCAGCTACGCCTTACGCGCCGCCCGCTTAGCGGCGGATTCCTCGCGTTGCTCGACGAACCGCGTGGCCTGCTCATCCAACGCCGCGATCGCGGCAGCGAGCTCCTCACGGGCTCGCTCGCCCTCCTCGTCCAGTCCCTCGAGCTCGAAGAGTCGCCACTGCCGCACCAGCGGCATGACGATGTCGTCGTGGTGGATGCGGAGGTCGTAGATGCCGGCCCTGGCCATCTGGACCGCCTTGCGGGCAAAGCCCGGGATCACCGATCCCGGCATCTGGAAGTCGACCACCTCGTCGGCGATCGCGCGCATCGTGGGCCCGGGCGCGAGCTGCAGCGCGGCGTCGACGATGTTGCGGTAGAAGATCATGTGCAGGTTCTCGTCCTTCGACACGCGGGTGAGCAACCGCTCCGCGACCGGGTCGTTCGTGATCTTGCCGGTGTTGCGGTGGGAGACCCGCGTCGCGAGCTCCTGGAACGACACATAGGCGCACACGTGCAGGAGCGGCTTCTCCCCCGTGTCGTAGCCGGCCTCCATGGTCTGCATCCGCGCCCGTTCGAGCTCGTCAGGATCCACGCCTCGGGTGACCAGGAGATAGTCGCGGATGCAGAAGGCATGGCGGCCCTCCTCGGCGGTCCACCGGTTCACCCACTCCCCCCAGGCACTCTCCCGGCCGAACGCGCGCTCGACCTCGCGGTGGTAGCTCGGCAGGTTGTCCTCGGTGAGCAGGTTCACCTCCAGCGCGGTCCGGGCGATCGGTGAGAGCGACGACTGCTCCACCGACCACGGTTCGCCGTCGAGGAGCGAGAAGTTGCGGCCCTCGCTCCACGGGACGTACTCGTGAGGCATCCACTCCTGGGCCACCTCCAGGTGCCGGTTGAGGTTGGCCTCGACAGTCGGTTCCAGTTCCTTCAGGAGGATCGCTGTGTCCATGTCTCAGCCTATCACTTCCGCGGCGTCAGGGATAGCCCTGAGCGTTCCTAGATGACAATGAGCGGGAGAAGCCGACGCAACTGCTCGTTCTCGCCAGGGTCGAGAACCGAGTGCTGGACGCACGCGGGGACGAGTTCCCCGGTCTCGGGGTGCGCCATCGCGTAGGTGCACGCCGACAAGCGTTCCTGGGTTTCCCGGACAGCCGGGTCGGTCGAGACCTGTCCCTCTTGCATCAGCTTCCACGCGGGGGCAACGTCTGCGGCATCCATGAAGTTGTGCACCACGTAGGTCATCGGTGCGACGGCTCTACGACGCCACGAGGACCAGGCGCGACGGACTCCACCGGACCTCTCGACCAGCCGGCGTGCCCAGGCGACCGCGACCGTGGCGTCGCCCGGGTGGCGAGCGAGGACGCGCAGCACCTTCACCGACAACACCAGCGGCGGCGTACCGCCGAAGTTCACACCGCCGAAGTGGGCGAAGGCGCGATCCCTGGCGGCCAGGTCAGCCTCGCTGTCGGGGTCGAACATCGGCACCCAGCGGCCGTCGACACGGATGCCGAAGGCAGAGCGGTTGCAGCGCGGGTCACCGAACTGCAACGCCTGCCAGGCAACGCGTTGGCCGAGCCCCCCTTCGAGCCGCTCCCACACGTCGTCGATGCCGACCGTGCGGTAGTCGCCCCCCGTCCATCGCCGTTCGTCCCCCACGTGAGCGGCCGGCTGGAAGGACAGCATGGAGAACCCCATGGCGCTCACGTCGGCCACGACGTGCTCGACCTGGTCGAGATTCGCCGGGGTGATCGTCATGTTGTGGGCCAGGTAGGACCGGATGCCGTGGTCACGCCGTAGCTCTCGGAACATCTCGACGAACCTGGCGCGGAACGGGTTCAGCTCGATCTCGGACCTCGGGCGCGGAATCCCAGTGCGACCCCGCATCAACGAATCGAAATGGGCTGCGAACGAGAGACGACGGAACCGGGGAGCCCCGTTCGTGTCCAGGGCGAGCGCGCGGAGGTAGGCATCGTCGAAGTCGCCATGGCTCATCGACATCGGTTCCCGACCGTGGCTGCGCATCGCCACCAGGGCCGCGGCATGGTCGTCGGGGTCCAGGAGGGACACCTCGCCGCCAATCAGCTGGGCGTGCGCTCTCGGGCCCCGTGCCTGTTCGAGGAGGCGCATTTGGGCCTCCACCTGTGCCACGGTGTGGGCCCCGTCCACACGGACCTTGTTGGCGTCCTTGGAGTGGTAGCAGGGCGAGCAGGTCAGGTCACACTTCGGGAAGACACCGTGCGTGCCCTCGCAGCCCACCGCGTGACGGCCGAGGATCTGCGACCTGGTCCTGACGCCACGGGGCAGTGCCGCCCACCGCTCAGCGAGCACCCGCGCGGTGATCGGGTGCACGGGCCGAGTGGTCTGCTCCAGGCTCCTCCACCAGGAAACCAACGTCATGGAGCATCATTCTGCTCCGAACCAAGCAGTGCCGTGTCGACATGGAAGCTGGCCCAGGCGAACCAGAACGTGTCGAGGTGCCGGTAGGCCTTGAGCTTCGCTCCCCGCAGCGGTCCGGCAGTGGCTCGTCCGAGGACGCTCCAGGTGCTGCCGGTCTCGCGATCCCGGAAGCCGGAACCGTCTGCCTCGAAGTGCAACTGCTCGCCGTCCACCACGGGGACGAAGACGCCCACGGTCCCGATGTCGGCGCCGCCGGCGACCGTGTCGGCGTCGAGGGCCGAGGCTTGCCCGGGCCGGTGCCAGAGGATCACTGTGCGGTCACCCACCGACACCTCCAGCGGGTCTGTGCCGATCAGCGAGCTGCGTACGACGGCCACGCTGTCCGGTCCGTCGACCAGACCCACCACCCGTTCCTTGACCGGGAGCCGGGCATCGAGGTCATCAGGCAGCCCGAACAGCAGGCCGCCGTTCGGGTCGTCGTACCCGGAGTAGGGGTTGGTTCCGTAGTCGCGGTCGAAACCGGTGTCCTGCGACAACACCTTGGCGGACGGGTGTGCGGCGAGGAAGTCGCTCCAGGCGACGGTGCCCATCGGGATCGCGACGAGCTGGGTGCCGGTGAGCGCTCCGACCGACGCCTCGCCCGTGAGTTGCGGCCACAGGGACTGGGTCTGCCGGTCGTACATGACCAGGTTGTCGGCGTAGAGAAGTCCCGAAGTCCCGAAGTTGAGCGTGCCTTGGGCGTCCACCGTGCGCTCGAAGGCCACCCCGGAGTTGCACAGGGGGCAGTAGGTGACGGCCACGGGTGTACCGCCCACGGCGTCATTGACGATCTCGTGCCAGGTCATCACCCGCAGGGGGTAGGCCCGGGTCTCGCCGCCCACGGTCAGCGACAGCACCGCTTCGTTGTCCTCCAGCCAGTCCACACGATCTGCCCGTTCGAACTCCGGCTGGTCGATGGCGGGAATGCCGTCGGGCGGCGGACCGCCTGACAAGAGGTCACCGAGGTCGATCAGCGGCTCTGGGAACGCAGGATTGTTGGGGTCCTCGAGCGCCGACGGCACGTCCTCGCTACGTGCGGCCGTAGGCGAGGACGTCGACTTCGGCGCCGGATCCGTGACCTCAGCGGAGTCGGCGCCGGAACAGGCTGTCACCAGGCTCAGCAGGGCGACGGCCGCCAGGGACGTCCATCGGTGGGCCATCGTCGCCGCCTTTTGTGGAGCTACTCCGACACCACCCTGCTGGTGGCCTCTTCGCCCCGAGGATCCGCTACTTCAGCGCGCCGCTCCGTAAGCCAGGTCACTGAGCTGGCCGCGCGCTCCCGGCGACACTCAGCGTGTCGACCACGAAGGAGTGCACTGTGCGCTTGAAGATCCTCACCGGACTACTGCTCGCCACCATCGTGGCTGTGAGCGGGTGTGCGGCATCCGACGAGAACGCGGAGAGCGGATCCCCCGCCGCAGGGTCTGCCGTCAGTCTGAAGTTCGTTGGGGAGGACCTGGACGGTGCGTCGTACGACGGCGCCCAGCTCGCCGGCAAGCCGACGGTCCTGTGGTTCTGGGCGCCGTGGTGTCCGACCTGTCGGGCCCAGTCCGGCCGGGTCGCGGCCATCGCCCAGGAGTACGCCGCCGAAGTCAACGTGGTCGGCGTGGGCGGCCTGGCCGACGCGACCGACATCCGGGACTATGCCCGCCAGGTGGACGGTCCGATTCACCTGATCGACGAGGAGGGCGAGATCTGGCGGCACCTCAACGTCACCGCCCAGAGCACGTACGTGATCTTGGACGCGGACGGTGGCGTCGTCAGCGAGGGCTACCTCGACGACGATGCACTCTCCGCCAAGGTGGCGGAGCTCGTGGGCTGACGTGCTGAGCGCAAGCGGGGCGCTCGCCCTGGGGGCGGGCATGCTGGCCGCCCTGAACCCCTGCGGCTTCGCCCTGCTCCCGGCATACCTGACCCTCCTGGTCAACGGTGACCAGCCGAGCCGTGCCGTCGCGGTGACGCGGGCGCTCACGATGACGGCGGCCATGACCGCCGGCTTCACCGCCGTGTTCGCAGTCTTCGGCCTCGTCGTCGCCCCTGTCGCCAGCTCGGCGCAGCGCTATCTGCCGTGGTTCAGCCTGGCGGTCGGGCTCGCCCTCGCCGGTGTGGGACTCTGGCTGCTCGCTGGCCGCAGCATCGCTGTGCCACGGTCTCGGCCTCGCGGACAGGCGCCGATCACCCGATCGTGGGGATCGATGTTCGGCTTCGGAGTCTCCTACGCCCTCGCGAGCCTGACCTGCACGATCGCCCCGTTCCTGGCGGTGGTGGTCTCCGCCTTCCGTGCGGATTCACTCCTCACTGGTGCGGGCCTGTTCCTCCTGTACGCCGCCGGGATGGGCCTGGTGGTCGGGACGGCCGCGCTCGCGGTGGCCGTGGCCCAGCAGGCACTGGTCCGCGGAGCTCGGCGCCTGGGCCGCGCCGTTCCCGCCGCGGGCGGTGTGTTGCTGCTGCTCGTGGGCAGCTATGTCGCGTACTACGGCTGGTGGGAGATTCGCGTCCTTCGCGGGGCGCCCCCCGACGACCCGGTGATCGAAGCCGCAGCCTCGGTGCAGCACTGGTTGGCCAACACGGCCACCTCGATCGGGGCCTGGGGGTTCGCACTGGTCCTGGCCGGGCTGGTCCTGGCGATCAGCCTCCCCCGCATCGGGCGTCGGTCGAGTCGCCACAAAATCGGCTCGAGTCGCCAAAGAATCCGGATTTTCCGGCGACTCAACCGGAATGAGTGGCGACTCAACACGAATATCTGGCGACTCAACGGTGGTGGGGTGGAAGAGGGAGAGGATGCGAGTGATGCCACACCTGACCCTGAGCCCACACCGGGTCCTGAGCAGAGAAGGCGCAGTCCGGAGACACGCCGATGACGGAGGCTGGTGCCCACGAGGAGTTGAACCCTGCGACGTACTGTCTGGTGGGGAGACTTGACGATCTCGACCCCTTCGGCGTTCGGCCCTGGGACCCGGGTCGTCGTGAGGAGCTGGCCGACGTGGAACGCCTCGGACGCGGGACCGGGGACCTCTGGTGCATGTCCGAGGTCGACATCTTCACCGATCTCAACGACCAGGAAATGGCGACCATCGCGGCAGCGGCGCCGATGCGCGAGTTCTCCTCCGGGGAGCTCCTCTACTCCCCACCCCAGCCCATGGAGACGCTGTTCATCCTGAAGCAGGGACGAGTCCGCATCTTCAGGGTCTCCCCCGACGGGCGTGCTCTCACCACGGCGATCCTGACGCCCGGGACCATCTTCGGAGAGATGCTTCTGCTCGGGCAGCAGATGCACGACAACTTCGCCGAGGCGCTCGACAAGGTCACGGTCTGTGTCATGACCAGATCCGACGTCCAGCGCTTCTTGCTCTCGGACGCGAGGATCGCGGCGCGCATCTCCGAGATCCTCGGCAACCGGGTCTCCCAGCTCGAGCGCCGCCTCTCCGACACGGTCTTCAAGAGCGTCCCGCAGCGCGTCGCCACCACGTTGTGCCTGCTCGCCGACCAGGAGCCTCCCCGCCTGCTGGGGCGTGGCATCCAGGTCCAGCTCACCCACGAGCAGGTTGCGGCGTTGGCCGGCACCTCACGAGAAACCACCACGAAGATCCTCAACGAGTACGCCGACCAGGGACTGATCAACCTGGGCCGCGGCAGGGTCACCATCGTCGACCTGCCCCGACTGGCCCAGCAGCGGGGCGAGTGATGTCGACCGCCCTCATGGAAATGAAGGATGAAATTCATGCGCAGTGAGCGAGTCGAGTTCCCCGGATCGCAAGGCAATCCGCTGGCGGGCCTCCTGGACCTTCCCGATGCCGAGCCGCGGGCGTTCGCGCTCTTCGCGCACTGCTTCACGTGCAGCAAGGACGTGAAGGCCGCGTCCCGGATCGCGCAGGCCCTGACGGACTTCGGCATCGCAGTGATGCGCTTCGACTTCACCGGGCTCGGCGGGTCCGACGGCGACTTCGCGAACACCAACTTCACCTCGAACATCGACGACCTGGTGAACGCGGCGAACTATCTGCGCACCGGTCACGCGGCTCCCACGATCCTGATCGGCCACTCGCTGGGTGGTGCGGCCGTGATCGCGGCCGCCGAGCACATCGCTGAGACGCGCGCCGTCGCCACCATCGGGGCCCCCGCCGGCACCGAGCACCTGCTGCACCTGCTCGCTGAGAGTCGCGACGAGATCGAGCAGGTCGGCGAGGCCGAGGTCTGCTTGGCGTCGCGCCCGTTCCGCATCCGCAAGCAGTTCCTCGACGACATCGCCGACCAACCGCAGTCAGTCAGGATCCGCGGGCTGGACGCTGCGCTCCTGGTGATGCACTCCCCCACCGACGAGACGGTGGGCATCGACAATGCGCGCATCATCTTCGACGCGGCCACTCACCCCAAGTCGTTCGTCTCCCTCGACGGCGCCGACCACCTGCTCACCCGACCCGCCGACGCGCGCTTCGCGGCATCGGTGCTGGCGGCCTGGGCCAGCAGGTACCTCGCCGAGGACGCCGGGCCGGACCCCGACGCATCGGAGGCAGTCGAGGGACTGGTGGTCGTGTCCGAGAACGGTCGCGGCCCGTACGGGCAACGCATCACAGCCGGCCGGCACGTTTTGAGCGCGGACGAACCGCGTCCCGTCGGCCACGACACCGGCCCTTCGCCGTACGACCTGTTGCTCGCCGGTCTCGGGGCCTGCACCTCGATGACCCTGCGCATGTACGCCGCGCGCAAGAAGTGGGGTCTCGAGAGCGTCACCGTCTCGTTGAGCCACTCCCGGATCCACGCCCGCGACTGCGCGGACTGCGAGACCCAGACCGGCCAGCTCGACCATGTGGACCACACCATCGCGCTGACCGGCGAGCTCGACGACGCTCAGCGCGCGCGACTTCTCGAAATCGCGGACCGATGCCCCGTGCACCGCACCTTGCACTCCGAGGTCGACGTGCGCACCGTCCTGGCTCCAGCCTGATCACTCACGCTGCGACCTTCGCACCAGGGCCGGCGAGGCCCGCCAGTCGCGTCTCCATGGCCTGAGTTCACTGCCCGAGCTCCGTCAGCAGCGCCAGCGCCCGGGCCTTGAACTCGCGTCCTGCCACTTCGTCGGGCCGCTCCTCCTCCCTGACCAAGAGCGAGGCGATCGGGCCGGCACCAGCGCCATCAGCGACAGCGCCCACCACACACCTTCGCCGTAGCTGGACACCTGTCGATTCTCGAACGCGGCGAATCCCCACCTGCGAGCAGGACCACGACCGCCCCGATGGACACGAACATGATCGGCCGCGGCCGAAACGACCCCAGGAGCGACATCATGACTCAGGGTGCCACGTCTGCCCGGGCCGGGAGGAGCAGGACAAAGCGGGCGCCCTGGTGTCCGGCCTCGACGTGCAGGCTCCCCCCATGGGCGCGGCTGATCTCGCGGGCGATCGCCAGTCCCAGACCGGTACCGCCGCTGGCGCGGGTCCGACTCTCGTCCAGCCGCACGAATCGATCGAACACCCGCTCACGGTCCGTCTCGCGTATGCCGGGCCCGTCGTCCTCGACCTCCACGGCGACGTTCTCGCCGAGGATCCGGAGCGTGAGATCGACGTGCCCGTCCGCGTGCCGTGCGGCGTTGTCGGCCAGGTTGCGCAACGCCCGCGCCAGTTGCACGGGGTCGGCTTGGACGCGCAGTGGCGGAGCCGTGACCGTCACGCTGACTCGTCCGAGATTCCGGAGTCGCTCCGCCTCGTGGCTGAGCAGGTCCTCGAGGTCGACATCGACGATCCGTAGGCTCAGGCCGTGCTCGTCGACGCGAGCCAGCAGCAGCAAGTCCTCGACCAGGTGGTCGAGCCGATCGAGCTCTGCCAACACGTCGCGGCTGATCTCGGAGGTATCGCGGCTGTCGGGGTGCAGCGAGGCGATCTCATGGGCGGCGCGGATGGTGGCCAGTGGGCTGCGCAACTCGTGCGAGGCGTCGCCGACAAATCGGCGCTGCCGGTCACTGCCGGTCTCCAGCCGCTCGAGCATCGCGTTCATCGTGACGGCAAGCCGGGCGATCTCGTCGTCGCCGTCGGGCACGGGCACCCGGGCGTCCAGCTCCGCGGTGCCCTGGACCTGCGCGACCCTGGTGCGGATGGCCTCGACCGGAGCCAGTGCCCGACCCGCGAGCCAGTACGACGTCAGCGCGACGCCCAGCAGAACCACGGGATAGCCGATCAACAACAGGTTGGCCACCACCGCCGTGGACTGCCCCACCAGCTCCAGGCTTTCCGCGACCAGGACCACCACGGGCCCGTCCGGTCCCGAGACTCCCCGGGCGACCACCACGAACGGCTCGCCCTCACCGATCGGCAAGGTGCGTGAACGGACCGTGGTGGTGGCCCCTGGTCCGGGGCGAGCGTCCACCACCGGCTCTTCTCCCTCCACCGAGGGACTGGCGGCGAGCACGTTCCCGGCGGC
>Ga0136633_1003060_pt1 | contig 11139 bp, 8 predicted proteins | sample AntDrymeUQ832206_2_FD_105494 | JGI IMG/M metagenome (GOLD analysis project Ga0136633, IMG submission 105494) | Polar desert sand microbial communities from Dry Valleys, Antarctica - metaG UQ83 (22.06) | ecosystem: Environmental > Terrestrial > Soil > Desert | place: Antarctica: Dry Valley...
CAGGCTGAACCAGGTCTGGTTGGTGAACGACGGGTGGGGGTCGCCGAGGTTCACGTTCTTGGCCATGCCGTAGATGCGGAAGGCGTCGGCCAGAGGAACGACCAGGTAGTCCTGGTTGATGAGGATCTTCATCATGGTGGCGGAGGCGGCCTGGACCTCGGGGAGGGTCTTGGCCGTGTCCGACTTGAGCACCTCGGCCTCGAAGGCCGGCCCGTTCGGCGTCGCCGGCGCGCCGTTGGGGGCGAACTGGATGTTGGAAGCGCCCCGGGTGGCCATGCGCAGCACGGGAAGAAACGCCGGGTTGCCGTCGTTCTGGTTGGGCGGCTCGAGGTCGAGGTCGAAGTCGCCCTTGCCCTGGGCGTAGAGGGACTGCCGCGTGGCCACGTCGGGTGTCTTCTTGATCTCGACGTCGATCCCCACGTCCTTCAGGTTCGATTGGATGACGAGGAGCGCCGATTCCGGCACCTCCTGCTGGCCGAGCAGCTTCAGAGAGAGGCGCTTGCCGTCCTTCGAACGAATGCCGTCGGAGCCGGCCTTCCAGCCGGCGTCCTCAAGCACCTTGCGGCTACGGGCCAGGTCACGGTCGATGGCCGTCACCATGCTGGCCGAGCTGCCCAGCACCGACGCCGGCGCCATGTACCGGCCCGGCGCGGCGTTGCCGTCGAGGACCACGTCGACGTAGGACTTGCGGTCGATGGCGTAGGTGACGGCCTCACGGATCGCAGGCTCCTGGGTGAGGCGGCCGTCGAGCTTGTTGACGTACAGGAGGTGGTTGCGGCCCGCCTTCGACTTCACGACCTTGAAGTTGGGGTCGTTGGTGAGCGACTTGGTGGCGTCGGCCGGAAGGTCGATGGCCAGGTCGGCCTGGCCCGACTTGAGGGCCTCGAGGCGGGTCTGGGGGTCCGGGTAGAAGCGGATGTCCATCTTGCGGACCTTGACCTTCTCGCCCCAGTAGTCGTCGTTGCGCTCGAAGGAGGCGGTCTGCTTGGGGGTGTAGCTGACGTACTTCCACGGGCCGGTGCCGGCGTAAGGGGCGGTGTCGTTGTGGGTGCCGTTCTTCACGATTGCGCCCTCGGGGTGCACGATTTGCTCGGGCAGGCGCAGGTTGGTCTGCTTCGGCGTGAAGTCCACCGTGAAGTCGTCGACCTTTTTCACCGAGTCGGGGCCGAGGGTGTTGAGCACGGTGGTCAGCGTCTTGCCCTCGGGCTGGCGGACGCCCCATGTCCAGACCACGTCGTCGGCGCCGAAGGGCGTGCCGTCGTGGAACTTGACGCCCTTACGGAGGAAGAACCGCCAGGTGATGCCGTCACCCTGGAGCTCCCATCGCTCGGCCAGGCCGGGCTTGAGGGAGTAGTCGGAGCCGAGGTAGATGAGCGGCTCCCACACCTGGACGTTGTAGACGTACATGAACTGGTACGACTTGGCGCCCGGGCCACCCTCGGTCCACTGGTCCTCGTTGGCGGCGACGCGGACGGTGGCGTTGAGGTCGGGCTGGCCCGTGGTGTTCTGGGTCTGTGCGCCGCCGCCGGCGCTGTCACCGGAATCCGAGCCGCCGCCGCAGGCTGCGGCCAGGACACCGAACAACATGACGAGAGCGAGTGCCTTACGACGCATGTGTTTTCCCCCTGATGGCATGCAGTGAGACGGCGTCGGTGCCAGCGCACCGTGTTCCGCCGTCTTCTACCGCGATTGTGGCATGTGGACAGAAAAGTCGCACGCCATCGGCCTACTCTTCTCGGGCGATGACCGCCGTCCTGGACATCAGCGACCTGCAGGTCACCTTCCCTACCGTGGAGGGGCCGGTGTCGGCCGTGCGCGGCGTGGACCTCACGCTCGACCCCGGCCGGGTGCTGGGCGTGGTCGGCGAGTCGGGCTCGGGCAAGACCGTGACCATGCTGGCCACCCTCGGCCTGCTGCCCGCCAGCGCCGAGGTCACCGGGTCGGTCAAGTACAAGGGCCGTGAGCTTCTGGGCGTCGCACCGTCGGAGCTCCGCAAGGTCCGGGGCTCGGGGATCGCCATGATCTTCCAGGACCCGCGCACCTCGCTGAACCCGGTGCACACAATCGGGCACCAGATCGTCGAGGGCATCCGCATCCACCATCCGGAGGTCGGTCGCAAGGACGCCCTGAAGCGCGCGATCGACCTGCTGCGGCTGGTCGGCATCCCCCAGGCCGACCGGCGGGCGAACGACTACCCCCATCAGTTCTCCGGAGGCATGTGCCAGCGGGCCATGATCGCCATGGCCGTGGCCAACGACCCCGACGTGCTGGTGGCCGACGAGCCGACCACCGCCCTCGACGTCACCATTCAGGCCCAGATCCTCGACCTGCTGCGCGACATCCGCAAAGAGAAGGGCGTGGCCATCGTCCTCATCAGCCACGACCTCGGCGTGATTGCCGGTGTGGCCGACGAGGTGGCGGTGATGTACGCCGGGCGGGTGGTCGAGCGGGGAACGGTCGACGACGTATACGAGCAGGCCCGCCATCCGTACACCCGGGGCCTGCTCGCCTCCGTGCCCCGCCTGACCGACGACAACCGCGGGCCGCTGGTCTCCATCGGCGGCGGCGCCCCTTCACTGCTCCACCTGCCCGGCGGTTGCGCCTTCCACCCGCGGTGCTCCCACGAGCGGCCCAACTGCCGGGTCGACGACCCTCGCCTGCGCCGGGTGGGCCCGGTCGATGCCGCCTGCCACTACGCCGAGGAGATGGGCCCCGTGAAGGCAGATTCATGACGGTCGCTACGGACAGCGACGGCGCCGCCGCCCCTGTGGGGGTGGCCGAGCCGATCCTCACCGTCCGCGACCTGGTCAAGCAGTTCCCGATCCGAGGCGGGGGCAAGGTCCAGGCCGTCTCGGGCGTCTCCTTCGACCTGCACGAGGGTGAGACGCTCGGGCTGGTCGGCGAGTCCGGGTGTGGGAAGTCCACCACCGCCCGTTGCGTGCTCCGCCTCATCGAGCCCACGAGCGGCGAGGTCCGGTTCCGCGGCCGGGACGTGCTCGCCCTGGGCCGCAAGGACCTGCGCACGTTGCGGGCCGACCTGCAGATCGTCTTCCAGGACCCCTACGCATCGCTGAACCCCCGGATGCAGGTCTGGTCGATCATCGCCGAGCCTCTGATCGTCCACGGGATGCCGGCCAAGGCGGCCAAGACCCGCGCCGGGGAGCTGCTCGAGCTGGTGCGCCTCCGTCCGGAGCATGCCGGCCGTTACCCGCACGAGTTCTCCAGCGGTCAGCGCCAGCGCATCGGCGTGGCCCGGGCCCTCGCCCTCGAGCCCGACGTGCTGGTGCTCGACGAGCCTGTCTCCGCCCTCGACGTCAGCATCCAGGCCGGCGTGCTCAACCTGCTCGAGGAGCTCCGGCACCGGCTCCACTTGTCGTACCTGTTCATCGCCCACGACCTGTCGGTGGTGCGCCACATCTCCGACCGGGTGGCCGTGATGTACCTGGGCAAGGTCGTGGAGATCGGCACGCGCGACGACATCTACAACCGGCCGGCCATGCCCTACACCCAGGCCCTGCTGTCGGCCGTGCCCGTGCCCGACCCCTCGATCGAACGGAAGCGCAAGCGGATCGTCCTGTCCGGCGACCTGCCCAGCCCCGCCGACCCTCCGTCAGGATGCCGTTTCCGCACCCGGTGCTGGAAAGCCCAGGACATCTGCGCCACGGAGGAGCCGGCGCTGATCGACCGCGGCCAGGGCCACCCCTCCGCCTGCCACTTCGCCGAGGAGCTCCAGGTCGTGCCGTAATATTGGTCGCAAATCGCACCGAGCCCCTGGTGGCCTTCCGGCAGGGGCTTCCGCTGCGCTCCAGCTGGGCCGGCAGGCCGGGCTCGGTGCTCTTGCTCCGGGAGTTCACACCAACTTGAGACCGAGCCCTATGCGGAACTTCGACCCTCGGCGGGTCGGGGCGCTGGAGTGCCGGGCGTGGGTCGCCTACTACCGGCGGGAGTGGTTCGCGCTGCTCGTCGCCTCGGTGGGGCTGGTCCGGGCCGGGTCCCGCATGCGGTGGGACCGGACCCTCCACGGCGCGTGGCTGGTGCTGCGGGCGAATCAGTTGTGGGCGCCGGTCGACAACGACCCCGCCGGCGCCCAGCGGTGCATGGAGCGCTTTTACCGGATCGTTGCCCGAGACTCGGGCGAGTCATTGGACACGGCCGAAGCCGCCCGTCGCGAGATCGCATGGTGGCGGGCCCACCGAACTGTCCAACGTGACGCCGGCGCCCGCACGGAGCTGGTCGAGGCGCTCACGGACCTGTACTCCTACGTCTACGGCGACGACCGGGACGCCGTGCGACCGGCCGCCGCCCTGAGGGCACAGGCGATGGACGTCTCCGACCGGTGGGTCGCCGAGGGGTGCGACCTCGATAGCCCGCTGGTCGAGCAGGAGCGGGCACTGCTGGTGCGGTCGTACGCCGCCCTGCTGTCTGTCGTGCACCGGCGAGCTTCTTAGAGGCCCAGCCTCGTAGCCTGGGCCCATGCCCGTGCACTTCGTCGTCCTCGGGGGTGGCCCGGCCGGGAACCAGGCAGCCAGTTACGCCGCCCGGCACGGGGCGAAGGTGACGCTGGTCGAGCGCGACGTCATCGGCGGGGCCGCCCACCTGTGGGACTGCATCCCATCCAAGGCCATGATCGCCACCGGCGCAGCCATGGCGTTCGTCGAGCGGTCGGAGGGCATGGGCCTGGCCTCCCTCGACCCCGACCTCGACACCGATGCCCTGAAGCGCCGGATCACCGGCATCGAGGACCGCCTCCGCCACTCGACGGAGGACCTCCTGTCGGACCAGGGCGTGCGGGTGATCCGGGGGACGGGCCGGCTCACCGGCTCCCACTCCGTCGCGGTTGACACTCCCGACGGCGCCGAGGAGCTGGAGGCCGACGCCATCCTGGTCGCCACCGGGAGCCGTCCCCGCATCCCCGAGTGGTGCCGGCCCGACGGCAACCGCATCCTGACCACCCGGCAGGCCTATCCGCCGCCGGTCATGCCCGAGCACCTGGTGGTCATCGGCTCCGGTGTCACCGGCGTGGAGTTCGTCCACATGTTCGCGTCGTTCGGGTCCAAGGTCACGTTGGTCGTGAGCCGTCAGCAGGTCCTGCCGAACAAGGACCCCGAGGTGGCCGCCGCTCTCGAGGAGGAGTTCCTGCGCCGGGGGGTGCGGCTGTTCATCGGCGCCCGGGCGGTCGGGATCGACGCCACCGAGGGTGGGATCGCGGTGCGCTGCGACGACGGACGGGTCGCCCAGGGCAGTCACGCCCTGCTGGCCATCGGGTCCGTGCCGAACTCCGAGGGCCTCGGCCTGCAGGAGGCCGGCGTCGAGATGGACGAGAGGGGGTACGTGCCGGTCAACCAGCATTGCCAGTCGAACGTCCCCCACATCTACGCCGCCGGGGACCTGTCGGGGAAGCTGCCCCTGTCATCGGTGGCGGCCATGCAGGGGCGCAAGATCGCCGAGCACGTGATGGGCATGCAGACCCGTGAGCACCGCCACCTCGACTACGACAAGGCCCCCCAGGCCGTCTTCACCGAGCCCGAGATCGCCGAGGTCGGGGTGGCCGAGGCCGAGGCGTTCGCCACCGGCCGGAAGATCAGGGTGACCAAGGTCCCGTTCTCCTCCAACCCCAAGGCCCTGATCAATCACGACTCGCGGGGATTCGTGAAGATCGTCTCCGACCCGGCCACCGGCATCGTGCTCGGCGGGTCGATCGTGGGCGCCCACGCCGCCGAGCTGATCTCGGTTCTCGCCCTTGCCGTGAACTGCAACCTGCGGGTGGCCGACGTGGTCGACTGCCTGCTCGTGCACCCGTCGGTGGCCGAGTCCCTGAGCGAGGCGGCCGAATAAGCCCCCCGCAACTGGGGACGATCGAACACGCCCTGGCGTGTCGGATCGTCCCCAGTTGCATCATTCGAGGACGAACAGCACGTCGCCGGAGCTCACGTTGTCGCCGGCCGACACGTGGACCTCGGTGACGGTGCCGGAGCGCTCGGCGGCGACCTCGTTCTCCATCTTCATGGCCTCGAGCACACACAGCGGCCGGCCGACCTCCACCGCGTCGCCCACCCCCACGAGCACATCGATGATCGTTCCCTGCATCGGCGCTGTTACCCGCCCGCCGGCCGGACCGGCCGCCGCCGACGCCGCACCGCCGCGCGGTCGCTGCGCCGGCGCGGCTGCCGCGCCGGCCGCCTCGGGCAGCCACACCCGCACGTCGTAACGGCGGCCGTCGACCTCCACGGCGACGGTGCGGAGCGTCTCACCGGCGGCCGACTCGGGCGCGCCGGGATGCGTCGACGTCATGTCCGAGAAGTCGAGGACCTCCTCGACCCACCGCGTCGAGTGCCGGTTCTCCACGAAGTCCGGGTGCTCCAGGATGCGAAGGTGGGCGGGGATGTTGGTGGCCACGCCCTCGACGGCCATCTCGCGCAGCACCCGCAGCATGCGCCGCCGGGCTTCGTCCCGCCCGGCGCCCCAGGTGAGGACCTTGGCGATGAGGTTGTCGTAGTGCTGGGTGATCGCGTCGCCCTCGCTGTAGCCCGCGTCGATGCGGACCCCGAACCCACCGGGGCGGGAGAACCGGGTGAGGGTACCGGGTGAGGGCATGAACCGGCCGCCCGCCACGTCCTCGGCGTTGAGCCTGCACTCGATGGCGTGCCCACGGGGGTCGAGGCTGTCCTGGGTGAACGACAGCGGGGCGCCGGACGCGACCCGTAGCTGCTCGGCCACCAGGTCGATGCCGCACGTGAGCTCGGTGAGGGGGTGCTCGACCTGCAGGCGGGTGTTCATCTCCAGGAAGAAGAACTCGCCGTCCTGGGTGAGGAACTCGACAGTGCCGGCGTTGGTGTAGCCGCACGCCAGGGTGACGGCCACGGCCGCGTCGCCCATCGCCGCCCGCAGCTCGCCGGTCATGCCCGGTGCCGGCGTCTCCTCGATGAGCTTCTGATGCCGACGCTGGCTCGAGCAGTCGCGCTCGCCCATCCACACCGCATGGCCGTGGGTGTCGGCGAAGACCTGCATCTCCACGTGACGGGGCCAGGCCAGGTATCGCTCGAGGTAGACCTCGGGACTGCCGAAGTAGGCCTGCCCCTCCCGCCGGGCGGAGTCGAGGGCGGCCGAGGCCTCGTCCGGTTCGGTCACCACCTTCATGCCCCGGCCGCCGCCCCCGTACGACGCCTTGATCGCCACCGGCCAGCCGTGGGACGCACCGAAGGCGAGGATCTCCTCGGCCGAGGTGATCGGACCGTCGGTGCCGGGCACCACCGGCACGCCGGCCTCGATGGCGGCGACACGGGACGACACCTTGTCGCCCATGACCTCCATGGCCTCGGGCGGCGGGCCCACGAACGTCGCCCCCCGCGAGGCCACGGCCCGGGCGAAGGCCGGGTTCTCGCTGAAGAACCCGTAGCCGGGGTGGACGGCGTCGGCCCCGCTGGCCGTCAAGGCATCGAGGATGGCCTCGGTGTTCAGGTAGCTCTCGGTCGCCGTCTCGCCTCCGAGGGCGAACGCCTCGTCGGCCAGGCGCACGTGCAGCGACCGGCGGTCGACCTCGGAGTACACGGCCACACTGGCGATGCCGAGCTCGTGGCAGGCCCGGATCACCCGGACGGCGATCTCGCCCCGGTTGGCGATCAGGACCTTGGCGAACATGAGCCTGCAATCATGGCGCAGGGCCGGAGGCCCGGTATGAATGTGCCTGTGCAGGCTCCCGGTCGATTCTCCGATGTGCGCTGGTTCGCCGAGGTCGACTCGACCAACCGGCTGGCCGCGGATCTGGCCCGGGGCGGAGCGGGCGACGGGCTCGTGGTGGGCGCCGACCACCAGACCGCGGGACGGGGGCGCAGGGGGCGCACCTGGGAGGCGCCGCCGGGATCGTCGCTGCTGGTCTCGGTGGTCCTGCGGCCGGTTCCGGCCCTGGTCACCCTCGCCGCCGGCGTGGCGGCATCCGAGGCGTGCGAGGCCGTCGCCCGGGTGCGGGTCGCGCTCAAGTGGCCGAACGACCTGATGTCCGGCGACCGCAAGGTGGGGGGGATCCTTTCCGAGCTGGTCGGCGGCGCCGCCGTCGTCGGCCTTGGCCTGAACCTCTGTTGGGCGCCGGCAGGGGCGGCGTGCCTCGGCCCGGCCGTGGACCGCGACGCTTTGCTCGCCGCCTGGCTGACCGCGCTCGACCGGCCGGGCGACGTCCTCGTCCGGTACCGCGAGCGCTGTGCGACGCTTGGCCGCCGGGTCCGGGTCGAGCTGCCCGGGGGCCCGATCGAGGGCCTCGCCGAGGACGTCGACGACGAAGGCCGGCTGGTGGTCGGAGGGCACGTGCTCTCTGCCGGCGACGTGATCCACCTGCATGTGTAGCGGCGATCCTTGCGCCAGTTATCGTTCACGTCATGAAACTTCGCTCTCGCAAGCTCGGGCTGCTCCTCGCCGCCGCTGTCGTAGCCACCATGCCGATGGTCGGAAGTGCGGGGGCGCAGGTTTCTGTGGCGTGTGGCCAGACCATCACCATCGACACCACCCTCACCGGCAACGTCGGGCCGTGCCCCAACAACGGGATCATCATCGGGGCCAACAGGATCACCCTCGACCTCGGCGGGTTCCGGATCTTCGGCACGCCCTCCTCGGGCGACGGCGCCGGCGTGCTCCTGCAGGGCCGCCAGAGCGTGACCATCCGCAACGGGACCGTCACGGACTTCGACGGTGGCGTGGTCATCCTCGGCGGCGGGCGGAACACCGTCCGGGCCATCGCCGCCCGCAACAACATCGGCGCCGCCTTCGGCACGACCGGGCCGGCAGCCCTCTACGGCGACGGCATCCTCATCCAGGGTTCGACCAGCAACACCATCCTGGACAACGTGGCCGAGAACAACGGGCCCTTCTCCGGCATCGGCGTCATCCGGGGCGACGGTGACCACCCCGCGGCGCCGCCCGCCGACGCCCCCTTCAACGTGATCCAGAACAACAACGTGCTCAACAACATCGCGTGCCGGCGGGGAAACCCGCCCCAAGGGTTCTGTGACAACGACGGCATCCGCATCGAGCCCAACGTGACTGACACCCAAATCATCGGCAACAACGTCGTCGGCAACGGGCTAGACGGAATCGCCCTGTTCGGAGGGGTGACCCGCAGCTTCGTGAGCAACAACTCCGTGATCGCCAACGGCTTCCGGGGCGCTGTCCGGGGCGACGGCATCCGGGTGTTCGGCTTCGGGAACACCGTCGAGTTGAACACTGCGTACCGGAACAACGCCGCTGGCGTGAGCGTCGCCCGCCGGCCCCCGACGGCGGGGTCCTTCCCCGCAGCCAACCCGAACGGCCGGGGCAACACGCTCCGTCGCAACATCGCGCAGGGCAACGGGGTGTTCGACCTCTGGGACTCCAACCGCAACCCGGACTGCGACCAGAACGTCTGGACGGGCAACCAGGGCAACCTCGTCGCCCCGCCCTGCACCCTGAACCCCTAAGCGGCTACGGATCGTCGTTCCGGGCCACGAGGGCCCGGAACGCGGCGACAGCCGCGCTGGTCAGCGGCCCGGGACAGCGCGGCAACGCGTTTCCGTCGACTGACCGGATCGGCTGGATATCGCGCGTGCTGGAGGTGAGGAAGGCCTCGTCGGCTTCTGCGAGGGCGGCAAGGGGGAGGTCGTCCTCGGCCACCTCCACTACCTCCAGGATGAGCGCGCGGGTCACGCCGGCCAGGCATCCGCTCGACAGGGGAGGGGTCACCAAACGGCCGTCGAGGCCGACGAAGACGTTGGTGCCCGTGCCCTCGCAGAGGCGGCCGGTGAGGTTGGCGAGGATCGCCTCGCCGGCGCCCCGCTCACGGGCGAAGGCCAGGGCCACCACGTTCTCGCCGTAAGACGTCGACTTCACGCCGGCCAGCGGGCTTCGTTCGTTCCGGGGCCAGGGGGCGACGGCCACGTCGGCGGCTGGAGGCCAGGCGGGCAGGGCGCCGGCGGCCACGATGACCGTCGGCTCCACCGCAGTCCGATCCGAGCCCAGCGCGCCCGGCCCGCTGGTGAGCGTCACCCGCAGGCGGCCCTCGGCGAGGTCGTTGGCGCGGATGACCTGGTCCATGGCCTCCCGCACCACGCCCGCATCTGGGCACGGCAGCCGCATGCCCGCCGCCGAGCGGGCGAGCCGCTCCAGGTGCCGGCGGGCGGCGAAGGGCCGCCCGCGTGCGATCCGTAGCGTCTCGAAGACGCCGTCGCCGGTGAGCAGGCCGTGGTCGAACGGCGACACCCGCGCTGCGGCCTCGTCGACCAGCGTGCCGTCGATCCACACAATGTTCACGATGCGCCGGCGGCCACGGCGAGGAGGCGACGGGCCTTGAGCTCGGTCTCCTCCCACTCGCCGGCGGGCGTCGAGTCCCACGTGATGCCGCCGCCGGTGCCGAGATGCAGACGGCCGTCCTCGACCCAGAACGTGCGGATGGCCACGTTCAGCTCACCGTCACCCGAGTCGGTGTCCACCCAGCCGATCGCCCCGCAGTAGAGGCCCCGGGGCACGGGCTCCAGCCGGCGGATGACCTCGAGGGCGGCGAGCTTCGGGGCGCCGGTGACCGACCCTGGCGGGAACGTCGCCTCGAGGAGCTCCGGCCATCCGACGTCCGCCCTGAGTCGGCCCCGGACCGTGCTCACGAGGTGCCTGAGCCCCGGGTGGCGCTCCTCACGACACAGATCCGGGACCTCCACCGAGCCGTATCGGCACACCCGGCCCAGGTCGTTGCGCATGAGGTCGACGATCATCACGTTCTCGGCCCGGTCTTTGGGCAGGAACGCCTCCCCCGGCCCGGCGGTTCCCTTGATCGGACGGGTCTCCACCACGTCGCCGCTGCGACGGAGGAACAGCTCCGGCGACGCCGAGGCCACCTCGACCGCAGCCCTGCCGATGCGCACTGCGGCTGCATGAGGGGCCGGATTGGCCCGGGCCAGCGCCATGGACAGGCCGAGGACGTCGAAGCCCTCTGGGAGCGGCGCGGACAGCCGGCGGCAGAGGTTCACCTGGTAGACGTCGCCGTTGCGCACCGCCTCCCTAATGGCCCGGACCCCCGTGGCGAAGCCGTCCTCGTCGAGGCTGGACGTCCATCCGGCGGCCGGTACCGGCGCAGAGACCACGGGCGACAGGCCGGAGACGAGGCCGCGAAGGTCGAAGCGGGCG
>Ga0136633_1003061_pt1 | contig 11138 bp, 10 predicted proteins | sample AntDrymeUQ832206_2_FD_105494 | JGI IMG/M metagenome (GOLD analysis project Ga0136633, IMG submission 105494) | Polar desert sand microbial communities from Dry Valleys, Antarctica - metaG UQ83 (22.06) | ecosystem: Environmental > Terrestrial > Soil > Desert | place: Antarctica: Dry Valley...
GTCGGCGTCGACCCGCAGTCGCGCAACGCCATCTTCGACAGCATCGAGGCGCTCAAGCAGCAGGGCCGGACACTGCTCTACAGCACGCACTACATGGAGGAGGCGGTGCGGCTGTGTGATCGCGTCGCGATCATCGACGCCGGCCGGCTGCTCGCTCTCGACACGGTGCCGGCGCTGATTGGCACGCACGGCGGGTCGCCGACCCTGCACGTCCGCATCGCCGAGCGCGACGTCGTGATTCAGACCCGCGAACCGCTGGCCGAGCTGAACCGCCTGTCGCTCGAAGCTCCCGTGGACTCGTTCCGCGTCGACGAACCGACGCTGGAACAGGTCTTCCTGACGCTCACCGGGCGCACGCTGCGCGACTGAGGACCTGCCATGTCAGCCATGCTTGCCATCGCCATCAAGGACCTGCGGACCTTCAGCCGCCAGCGCGCCTCGCTCTTTTTCACGTTCATCTGGCCGTTGTGCGTCGCCATTCTGTTTGGCGCCCTGTTCGGCGGCGGCAACCGGTCCACGCCGCGCATTCCGGTGGCGGTCGTCGACGAGGACGGCACACCAGCGTCCCAGGCCTTCGCGGATCGGCTCATCGGGCGTGACAGCTTCGAGGCCGTGCGTGCCAGCCGGACCGAGGCGCTCGAGGCCGTGCGCAAGGGGCAACGGACGGCGGCCGTCATCCTGCGCCCGGGCTTTGGCGAGGCGTCATCGCGCCTCTTCTACGGGACGCCACCGCAGGTCCAGGTCTACACCGATCCGAGCCGGCAGGGCGAGCGGGGCATGCTCGAAGGCCTGCTGCTGCAGCAGGGCGCCGAGCGGTTGCAGTCGCTGTTTGCCAACCCGGCCGGCAGCCGCGAGAGCGTGCAGAAGACGCTCGGCGACCTCCGGACCAATCGGCCGGGTGCCAGTCCAGGCCTGGAGACGTTTCTCGGCCAGCTGGACACGTTCCTCGCCTCGCCTGACGCGGCCACCGTCGCACCGGCCAGTGAGGGCGCTGGCCAGAGCGCGGCGTGGGCGCCGCTCGAGATCACCCAGGAGGACCTCCAGCGCGAGCGGAGTGGACCCCGCAACGGCTACGACGTCACGTTTCCGCAGTCGATGCTGTGGGCCGTGTTCGGCTGCGTGATGGCGTTTGGCACCACGTTCGCGTCCGAGCGTGTGCGCGGTACGCTGGTCCGCCTGCACGTGTCGCCACTGTCGCCGGGCCAGGTGCTTGCCGGCAAGTCGCTCGCCGCGCTCTTTGCGATCTCCATCGTGGAGTTGCTGCTGTTGCTCCTCGGCGTCACGGCCTTCGGCGTGCGACCCTCGTCGTGGGGGCTGCTGCTGGTGGCCATCATCTGCACGGCCGCGGCCTTTGTGGGCATCATCCTGCTGCTGGCCTCGATGGCCCACAGCGAGCAGGGGATCGGCGGCATGGGCCCGGCGGTGATGATGCCGCTGTTCCTGCTGGGTGGGGCGATGGTGCCGTTGATGTTCATGCCGCCGTGGATGATCAGCCTCAGCTACCTGAGTCCGGTGCGGTGGGCGATCGTCGCGCTGGAGGGCGCGATCTGGCGGGAATTCAGCGTCAGCGAGATGGTCCTGCCCTGCGCCATCCTGCTCGCCGTGGGGGCGGTGACTTTTGTCATCGGCGCGCGTCGGCAGCAGGCAGACCGATAATGACCCTGAAGGAGTCACACATGTCCAACATCGACAAGGGCTACGCCCATCCCGAGGCGCTGGTCACCACCGAGTGGGTGGCCGAGCACCTGCACGACTCGAGCGTTCGTCTCGTCGAATCCAACGAGGACCCGCTGGTCTATCCGTCGGGGCACATACCCGGCGCCGTGCAGATTGACTGGACCGCCGACCTGAACGACCCGCTCAAGCGCGACTACATCGCTGCCGCCGACTTCGCTGCGCTGGTCTCGCGCTTCGGGATCACCCCGGAGACGACGGTCGTGCTGTACGGCGACCGCAACAACTGGTGGGCCTGCTACGCCTTCTGGGTCTTCCAGCTCTTCGGCCACACCAACGCCCGCATCCTGGACGGTGGCCGCCTGAAGTGGGAGAAGGACGGGCGGCCGATGACACGCGAGGTTCCGGCGTACGCGGCCTCGTCCTACCCCGTGCCGTCGACACGTGACGATGTCGTGCACCGCGCGTTCCGCGAGCAGGTCCTCGCGCACAGCGAGGTGGGCGGGCAACTGGTCGACGTGCGATCGCCCGACGAGTACACCGGGGCCAAGCTGCACATGCCGGAGTACCCGCAGGAAGGCGCCATGCGTGGTGGCCACATCCCCGGCGCGAAGAGCGTGCCGTGGGCCCGGGCCATCAACCCCGAGGACGGCACCTTCAAGGACGCCGAACAACTCAAGGCCATCTACCTCGGCGAGAAGGGTCTGGATCTCTCGAAGGAGACGATCGCCTACTGCCGCATCGGCGAGCGCAGCAGCCACACGTGGTTCACGCTGAAGTATCTGCTCGGCTTCGAGAAGATCCGCAACTACGACGGCAGCTGGACCGAGTGGGGCAACCTGGTCGGCGTGCCGGTCGCCAAGGGCCCGGAGGCATGACCACCGAGGAGCAGCTCGACGAGTTGCAGGAGACGCTCGATATGTTCGCCGACCCGGCCGACAGGGCAGACCTGCTGATCGGCTTCGCGGACAAGTTCACGGAAGTGCCGGCCGACGTCGCCACGCGTCCCTGGCCGAAGAGCCACCAGGTGCCGCAGTGCGAATCGGACGCGTACGTCTGGGCGATGCTGCAGCCTGACCGCAGGCTGAAGCTGCACTTCGCCGTCGAGAACCCGAGCGGCATCTCGGCCAAGGCCCTGGCGGTGATTCTCGACAAGGTCTACTCGGGTCAGCCGGCCGAGGACGTGCTCGCACTCGATACGGAGATCGTCGAGCGCGTCTTTCGTCAGAACATCTCGATGGGCAAGGGCATGGGTCTCAAGTCGATGGTGCTAGCCGTGCAGGCCCTGACCAGGGACGCCCTGAAGCGGATGCCGGCGTGATGGGTCGACTGGCGGTCGCGGCGGTACTCGCGGCGTCGGTGACCGCCGGCGTGGCGTCCACGTCGCAGTCACCCACCCCGGACACCCGACCCGCGCTTGCCGGCGCCCAGGCGCCCTCCCGGCCAAATCTGCTGGTCATCGTGACTGACGATCAGGCGAGCTGGAGCCTCGGTTCCTACGGCAATCGGGACGCGCGCACGACCGGCATCGATCGGCTGGCCAACGAAGGCGTGCGGTTTGCCAATGTCTTCACGCCGTCGCCTGTGTGCTCGCCAAGTCGCGCGACCTTGCTGTCAGGGCGCTACGGCACCGAAGTAGGCATCACCGATTGGATCAACCCCGCCGAAGCCGACGCCGGGGTTGGCCTCCCTCCTGACACCACCACCTGGGCGGAGGCGCTGCAGCAGGCCGGCTACCGCACCGGCCTGGTCGGCAAGTGGCACCTGGGCTCGCTCCCGCGGTTCCATCCGACGCGCCACGGATACGGGTATTTCTTCGGCTTCCTTGGCGGCGGCACGACCCCCATGAACCCCCGGCTCGAGGACGGCGGCATCGACCGCGAGGTTCCCGGCGCCGAACCCGACGTCATCACCGACGCCGCGCTGGCCTTCCTGCAGCGCGAAGCCGGGCGTCCATTCGCGCTGTCGGTGCATTACCGTGCCCCGCACACGCCGTACGGACCTGTCCCCGAGCAGGACATGGCCCCGTTTCGCGACGCGGCTGTGACGATCCCGGTGTTTCCCGGTCTCGACCAGGCGCAGGTGCGTCAGTGGACCCGCGAGTACTACGCCAGCATCCACTCCGTGGACCGCAACGTCGGTCGCCTGCTCGACTCGCTGCAGCAGGCTGGCCTGGACCGCAACACGGTCGTGATCTTCACCAGCGACCACGGCTACAACATCGGGCACCACGGACTGCACACCAAGGGCAACGGCACCTGGATCGTCGGCGGCGTCAATGGGCCAACGATGCCGAACATGTTCGACACGTCGCTGCGCCCGCCTCTGCTGGTACGTGGCCCGGGTATCGAGGGCGGCGGGCGGGTCGTCAGCGAGATGGTGACCTTCGAAGACGTGTACCCGACGCTGCTGTCCCTCGCGGGCGTGCCGATGCCGCCCTCGGCGCCTCGACACGGCCGGGACCTCAGCCCGCTGTTGCGCGGCGAGGCCGTGCCGCAGTGGCGTGAGGCGGTCTATGGGCAGTACGACATCCACCACTACGCCATCGCGCACCTGCGGATGATCCGCGAGGCGCGTTGGAAGCTGGTGCGCTCGTACGGCACGACCACCAAGGATCAACTGTTCGACCTGGACGCCGATCCGGGCGAGCGACAGAACCTCTGGGGCGCGCCGGCGCACCAGGAGCGGCGCCGCGGGATGGAGCGACGTCTGCGCGCGTGGATGCAGTCGATCGACGACCCGCTGATGGCGCAGCAAGGACTGCTGTTCCAGCCCGCCCCCTGACAATCGCCAGGTACGGCCGCGTAGGTAGGGACCGCGTAGGTAGGGGCCGCGTAGGTAGGGGCCGCTCCCCGAGCGGCCCTGTGTCAGGCGCGTTCGGGGAACGCGCCCTACCTTCCCCCTGTGTCAGGCGGGTTCGGGAAGCGCGCCTGACCTTCCCCCGGTGACAGGCGCGGTCGGGGAACACGGCCTACCTGAGATTTGCCATGAGGAACGCCCACTTGTCGGCGGCCTCATCGATCTGCTTGCTCGTGGGCTTACCGGCGCCGTGGCCGGCCTTGGTCTCGATGCGGATCAACACCGGCTGCGGCCCTGTGTGCGCCGCCTGCAGGGCCGCGGCGAACTTGAAGCTGTGCGCTGGCACCACGCGGTCGTCATGGTCGGCCGTCGTGATCATCGTCGCCGGGTACGCGGTGCCTGGCTTCAGGTTGTGCAGCGGTGAATACCTGTACAGGACGTCGAAGCCTGCCTTGGTCTCCGAGCTGCCGTAATCGGATGTCCAGGCCCAGCCGATGGTGAACTGGTGGAAGCGCAGCATGTCCATCACGCCAACGGCCGGGAGCGCCGCGCCAAAAAGCTCGGGCCTTTGCGTCATCGCCGCGCCGACCAGCAGGCCGCCGTTGCTGCCGCCGCCAATGGCCAGCTTCGGCGTGGACGTGTACTTCTCCGCGATGAGGTACTCCGCCGCAGCGATGAAGTCGTCAAAGACGTTCTGCTTGTTCTCCAGGCGGCCGGCGTCGTGCCACGCCTTGCCGTACTCGCCCCCACCACGCAGGTTGGCCACCGCGTAGATGCCGCCCATCTCCATCCACGCCAGGTTGGCCGGTGAGAATGACGGTGTGAGCGAGACGTCGAAGCCCCCGTAGCCGTAGAGGTACGTCGGATTGGCACCGTTCTTCGCGAGGCCCTTCCTGTGAGTGATGAACAAGGGGATGCGGGTGCCGTCCTTCGACGGGTAGAACACCTGCGCGGTCTCGTACTGCGTCGGGTCGAAGGCGACCGTGGGCTCTTTGAACAGCGTGCTGCGACCAGAGGCCACGTCGAGCGTGAAGATCGCCGTTGGGTACGCAAACGATGAGAACGCGTAAAAGCCCTCGGCCTGGTCTCGGCGACCCGTGAAGGACACCGCGCCAATCGTCGGCAGCGCCACCTCGTGCCTCATGGCACCGTCGAGGCCGTAGACCTGCAACGTGTTCCGTGCGTCGACCTGCCATGTCGCGACGAAATGATCGGCGGCCATCATCACGTCGTCCAGCACGTCCTGCTTCGGCCCCTCGGCAATCAGTGTCTTCCATCCGGTCGACGCCGGCTGGCTCAAGGGGATGGCCACGAGGCGCTTGCGCGGCGCGCCCTGGTTGGTGAGCACGTAGAACGTCGAGCCATCGTTGCCGGCGACGTTGTACATGGCGTCGAAGTCGTCGACAAACGGCTCGACCTTGGCGCCGGGCCGCGTCAGGTCCTTCACGAAGATGCGGTTCTTCGGGTCGGTGCCCTCGCTCTGATAGATCAGCAGATACCTGCCGTCGTCGGTAACGTCGGCGCCGAGGCCCCAATCGGGCTGATCAGGGCGCGCGTAGATGAGCGTGTCGGACGCCTGCGCGGTGCCGATCCTGTGAAAGTACACCTTCTGGTTCTTGTTGACACCCGTCAGCGCCTCGCCGGCCTTCGGCGCGTCGTACCTGCTGTAGAAGAAGCCGGAGCCGTCGTGCAGCCACGCCGCGCTCGAGAACTTCGACCAGCGCACGTCGTCGCTCAGGTCCTTGCTCGTGGCAATCTCCCGGACCTTCCAGCGAAGCCAATCCGAGCCACTCTCGGAGAGCGAATACGCCATGAAGCGGCCATCATCGGAGAAGGTCGTGCCGCTCACCGCCACGGTGCCATCGGCCGACAGCGTGTTGGGATCGAGCAGCAACTCCGGCGTCGCGGTCAGGCTCTTCGTACGGTAGAAGACGGCCTGGTTCTGCAGACCGTCGTTACGGGTGAGGATGTAGTGCGCGCCGCGCTTGCGGGGCAGTCCGTACCGCTCGTAGTTCCACAGGGTGGTCAGGCGCGCCCTGATGGCGTCGCGGCCGCTAATCTTCTCCAGATAGCTGGAGGTCACGGCGTTCTGCGCCTGGACCCAGGCCTTCGTATCGGCGGCGTTGTCGTCCTCGAGCCAGCGGTACGGGTCGGCCACGCTGGTCCCGAAGTAGTCGTCTACCTGCGCCACGGTGCGGGTCGGCGGGTAGGCGGCAGGCGCGGCGGGTGGGGCGGTCTGGGCGTCCGCGGTCGTGGCGGCTGCGACTATCAGCGGTGCGGTCATGGCAAGGGCGAGCAGGCTGCGCATTGAGGAACTCCCAAGCATTCTTGATAGCACACCCGGAGATGTCGACGGCTACCTCAGCTCCGGTGTAGCCTTCAGGCGACGGGCGTCTGCCCGTCCCTCCCCAGGAGTCTCCGCGTGTCCCTCAGATCGTCCCTGTTGTTTCCTGCGCTCGCCATGGTCATGGTCGCTGCGTCGTCTGCCTCTGCGCAGTCCACCCCAGGCAAGCTGAGCATCATCATGTTCGGCGCGCACCCGGACGACTGCGACATCCGGTCGGCGGGCACCGCCGCCAAGTGGGTGGCGGCCGGCCACAAGGTGCGGTTCGTGTCGGTGACCAACGGCGACGCCGGCCACCACGAGATGGGTGGCGGCATCCTGGCAGCGCGGCGTCGCGCCGAAGCCCAGGAAGTGGGCAAGCGCCTCGGCATCGAGTATGTCGTCCTCGACAACCATGACGGCGAACTGGTGCCCTCGCTGGACGTGCGCGAGCAGATCATCGCCCAGATTCGTCAGGTCAACGCCGATCTCGTGCTCGGACCGCGTCCCAACGACTACCACCCGGACCACCGCTACACCGGCGTGCTCCTGCAGGACGCGGCGTTCATGGTGTCGGTGCCCAACATCCTCACGCATGTGCCGGCAACCAAGAAGAACCCGGTCTTCCTGTACTACCAGGACAACTTCCAGAAGCCCAATCCCTTCTCGCCCGACATCGTGGTGGACATCACCGACACGTTCGAGAAGAAGATCGACGCGCTGGACGCGCACGTCTCGCAGTTCTACGAGTGGCTGCCGTGGCACTCGGGGCGCCTCGACCAGGTGCCCAAGGACGTCACGGCCCGCCGCGAGTGGCTGAAGAAGGACCGCGCCGGCAACATCTCACCCGCCGTCCGCACCTCACTCGAGAAGTATTACGGCGCCGCCGCCGCCGCAAAGGTGCAGCACGTCGAGGCCTTCGAGATCTGCGAGTACGGCAGCCGCCCGAACGCGGCCGAGATCAAGCGTCTGTTCCCGTTCCTGCCCTAGAGCCGATTGGGTCGCGCACACACGGGTGAGGGGCGACCTCACCCGTGGATGGTGGCGTCGGCCAGCAGCTTCTTCAACCGGTTGTCCGGGCCGCGGCTGGCGACCAGGCGTGTGCCGTCGCGCAGGATCACGGCGTACTCGCCGTGGAAGAGCGGCTGCAGCTCTCGGATGCGATCGGCGTTGACGATGGTGGAGCGGTGGATGCGGATGAACTGCGACACATCGAGCACCGACTCCATCCCCTTCATCGTCTCGCGCAGCAGGTGGGATTGCGGGCCCATGTGCAGGCGCACGTAGTTGCCTTCGGCTTCGATCCAGTCGATGTCGTCCACCTTCACGAAGAAGACCCGGCCCGATGACCTGACCACGATCCGCTGGCGCTCGCGCTGCTCGGCGGTGAGCGAGGCGACGAGCGAGCGCAGCCGGTCCTTGTCGATCGACCCGTCGACGTCGTCGTGCCTGGCAATGGCTGCGCGCGCGCGCTGCAGGGCCTGCGAGAAGCGCTCGGCGTTGAACGGCTTCAGCACGTAGTCGAGTGCGTGCACTTCGAAGGCCCGCAACGCGTACTGGTCGTAGGCGGTCACAAACACTACGTGCGGCATGATCTCGCCCTCGAGGGCGCGCAGCACGCCGAAGCCGTCCACGCTGGGCATCTGGACGTCGAGGAAGACGAGGTCGGGCCGATCCCGGCGAATGGCGTCAATCGCCTGCTGGCCATCGCCGACCTCGCCGACCACAGCGACGTCGACGTGCATGCCGAGCATCATCCGCACGCGTTCACGCGCGAGCGGCTCGTCGTCCACGATCAAGGTGCGCAGCGTCATGCGGAGACTCCTTCGACTGATGCGGCCAGTTCGGTGGCGTCGCCTATCGGCAGGCGTAGCCGCACGACGGCGCCGCCATCGGGATGGTTGGACAAGGTGAGGACGGCGCCCGGCCCATACAGCTCGCGGAGCCGCTCGCGCGTGTTGCGCAAGCCGAGCCCCCGCATCGGCAGGCCTTCCGGGCCCAGCCGGAACCCGGGACCGTCGTCGCGCACCGCCAGATCGAGCCAGTGACCGCTGCGACGTGCCGTGACCTCGATGCGGCCGCACTCGGGACGCGTGGCCAGGCCGTGCTTGATGGCGTTCTCGGCGATCGGTTGCAGCACCTGATTAGGTACGAAGACCTGGAGCAGGTGTTCCGGCACATCGACGTCCACTCTCAGCCGGTCCTGGAAGCGCGTGCGCTGGATATCCAGGTAGCGGCTCAGGAACTCCACTTCCTGTCCCAGGCGCACCTCCTGGACCCCAATCGAGTCCAGCGACATGCGCAGCAGGTCACTGAGCTGCGTGATCATCTCGTCGGCGCCGGTGGGGTCACGATGGACCAGCGTGGAGATGGCGTTCAGCGTGTTGAACAGGAAATGGGGATGCAGCTGGCCCTTCAGCACCTCGAGCTGGGCCCGGGCCAACCGTGCCTCGAGTTGTGAGGCGCGCAGGGCGCGGTCACGGAAGCGCTTGTAGTTGTGCCAGGCCTGGTGCACGGCGACCAGCACCCAGTAGGACTGGAACGCCAGGTAGAACTGCGACACCAGCAGCCACGAGAAGGGCAGTGGCTCCGGGTCCACAAACGGGATGTGGCTTACCGCCCAGCGGCACCCGGCGTAGGCCACGCAGACGCCGAGCGATCCGAGGACGTGCACACCGAAGGAGCGCCGCCAGTTGCCGGGCTCGAGCGGGAAGCGCCGGGCCACGGTGAAGATCGTCGGCGCGAGCAGAAGAAAGGGCAGCCAGGTGGCAAATCCCGAGTACACGATCTCGGCCAGCGGCAGATCCACGCCGCGCATCCGGTACTGCAGCGCCAGCTGCGGCATGGTCACCAGGCTGAGCACGACAAGGACTGCCGCGAGCAGCAGCCACCCTCGACGCTCGATGGACTCGGTATGGGAAGCGTTCGGCATGCGCAAGGTGTCCACCACCGCAGTTCGCAGGTTGCCCATGGGCGGCGACACCATCCCGTCCGAGGAGAGGACGGCAGGTCCCGATACAGAGGGCAGGGGGGACGTGCGGTTGAGCCGAAACACACCTCGTCCTATCCCGCCGTGTGACGTCGCACAAGGCATCCGGGATGAATGCCTGCTGGTGTGGGACGAGATGGAGGGGGCGAGAGTTCAGGCGCGACAGGGTGCAGAACGCTGGGACGAGCGCGGAGGGCCATCCCGGGCCTGGCGCCGGCATGCCGGCGTCAGTGTGCGGGGCCGTTACCGGTCGAGCTCGTCCAGCGGACCAGGTCGGGCGCTGCCTGCGTGGCCGCTGCCACGGCCTCGGCGAGTTCCGCGAAGCGGTCGTCCTCGATGCGCAGGTTGAGGTCGCCGATCTGCACGTGCAGGCAGCCGTGCTCGCAGCGGTAGACGGAGCATTCCCCCGCTTCTCCGAGCACTTCGTACTGGTCGTCCGAAATTCCGTGGTCAGCCATGGCAATCGGACCCAGGTCCGAAGGGGCAGCGTAGCGTTCCCGTCTCGCGCGGGTCAAGCGGCAGCCGCGCCAGCGCGTCACCGCCGCGCCCACGACCCCGCGCCCGCCAGGCCGGACATGGGCGCCACGCCGCCAGTCACGCCCGAGGCAGGAGAGCAGCGACGGCGCATCGGCGGACTGGACCGGAGTCATGGCTATCGGATCTCCTTGACCGTCGCCGTGGGCGCTGTCAGCGTGCTGGGCAAGGCGCCGTCGCGCTTCGCGAGCGTTTGGATAGGCGTCGGACTGGCGACACCAGTGGCTGGCCGAGTTGTCAGGGTGATCATCTCGACGACGCAGAAGGTCAGGGACAGGCCGAGGATGATGGCAAGCTTCAGGGGAGTGTTTTGCATGACCAGCTCCGGGAGTAAGCGCCGGCGTCAATTCGCCGCACATCCTCATACGCGTCAGGTGGCGGCAGGACGGTTCACGTGACCGGCGGCGAGCCTCGGGGCATCGGGTTGCGGAAGGATGTGACCGAGCTGCTGCAGCGATGGAGCGCGGGCGAGGCAACCGCGCTCGAGGCCTTGATGGCTTCCGTGCATGGCGAACTGCGTCGTCTGGCCGCGTCGTACATGCGGCGCGAGCGGGGTGGGCACACCCTTGAGCCGACCGCCCTGGTGCACGAGGCGTACCTGCGGCTGGTGGATCAGCGCGACGTCCAGTGGTCCAACCGTGGCCACTTCTACGCAGTGGCGGCGCAGGCGATGAGACGGGTGCTGGTCGACTACGCGCGCGCCCACGAGGCCGCCAAGCGTGGCGGACACGCGGAGCGCGTCACGCTCAGCGGCATTGCTGCGGCAGGCCTGGCGGCAGACCCGATCGACGTGTTATGGCTGCACGACGCGCTCGAGCA
>Ga0136633_1003062_pt1 | contig 11137 bp, 11 predicted proteins | sample AntDrymeUQ832206_2_FD_105494 | JGI IMG/M metagenome (GOLD analysis project Ga0136633, IMG submission 105494) | Polar desert sand microbial communities from Dry Valleys, Antarctica - metaG UQ83 (22.06) | ecosystem: Environmental > Terrestrial > Soil > Desert | place: Antarctica: Dry Valley...
CTGATGCAGCCGCTGATCAGCGCCGCGCTGGCCAATTGGCCGCGGCTCCAGGCGGCGTTGCGTGATGCGGGACACAATGACCTGCTCGAGGCCATGCGCACGCCCATCTTAGCGCAGCGGCTTGCGCCCGACGGCATCTCGTTGATAGGCGAACGCGTCCAGGTGCTTGAGAATGATCAGCCTTGGGAAGGACATCTGATCGAGGGCCCGTGGGTGACGTTCCAGCGCGGCCGTTATTGGATGCTGTACGCCGGCAACGATTTCACCAACCCCGCTTACGGCATTGGCGTCGCCGTCGCGGACGATCTCCTTGGACCTTATGTGAAGCAAGCCCGACCGCTGCTGCGCTCATCCAGCGAATGGCTTGCGCCCGGCCATGCGTCAGTTGCACCCGGGATTGATGGGCAGCCGCAATTGTTTTTCCACGCATTCCACCCCGGGACCGGCGGCTATAATGCGTTCCGCGCTTTGTTGAGCGTTGGGCTGGCGTTCACGGAGGACGAGCTTGGCCTGCGCGACGTCGCCGAGTGAACGAAAGGGTGTCAGATCTTTTCGCTGTTTAACGGCAGCCGTTCAGGCGAAATCCCTGTTCCCGGCTTGCTTCACCCATGTCCAAGACTACGTGAAGTAACTGTGCGGCTTGGAATTTGTCGGATCCATCGCTGCTGCTTGGCTTCAGATAAGTCGGCTCCGAAACGCGCTGGTCGTTCCGCTCCAGGACATCATTGTCTACCATGAGATACCCCTCCAAATATAAATAGCGCAAAATCGTCTTTTCTAGGAAACAGAACGCATCAAGTTTGTTTTGGATGCGTGCGTTTGGGATCTTTTTTTGCGCCCGGCACGGATGCGTGTCCTCCGCTCGAGCTTACGAACATAGGACGCGCCAGCGGCGACCAGCCAATTGAAAAAGCATGGATTCACGCCCATATGCCGTTGCGTGACCCTGACGCGCCTCATTGCGATGTTTCTTGCGCTCTCGCTGCTCTTCGGGCCGCTGGCGATGGATCGCGCAATGGGTGCGCCCGCGAGCCATTCCCAGATGGTCGATGACGATCATTGCCAGCCATCCGATGCGGACACGACCGACGAGGCGATGCCGGACCCATGTTGCGCCGCGACTGCAGCGGTCGCCCCCCAGGCGTCGGCTAACGAGATTTTATTCACTCGCATCCCCGCCACCGCTGCCCGGTCGCGTTTTTGCCGCGGAGTTCTGAGCGAAATTTCCACTCCCCCTCCCCGACTATCCTGAAATCGATTCAATTTCCTCGATTTCACGGAGTTTCAAAATGAAGAAGTTTCTAACCGCGATCGCGCTGACGGTCGCCCTTCCCGCAATGGCGCATGCGCAGGCGGTTACTGCCGCGCCCAAGGCCGGTTGCTGCGAGAAGATGAAGGACATGGCCGGATGCAAGGACATGGCCAAGATGGATCATAAAAAGCATGACATGAAGGCCGGGGCCGACCCCCACGCCGGTCATGATATGTCCAAATCGGCTGCCAAAGCGCCACCGGCCGGTGCGCACCAGAACCATCAATAAAGGGAATGCGTGAAGGGCTGGCGTCGCTTAGCGGCGGCGCCGGCCTGTCGCGCGTCTTCGGGCCTCATGGCAAATCAAGGATATCACATGCTCGACAAGCTCGCTCTCCAGCGCCGCGATTTCCTGCGCGCCGCGGCCATCGGCGGTGCCGGGGCCGGCCTCGCCGGGCTAAGTCCCGCGTGGGCGCAACGCCTGTCGCCGGGCATCGTGCGCCCGCTCCCCACCGTCAGCGGCAACGACATCGCGCTGACCATCGGCAAGGTCGCGGTCCGGGTCGATGGCAAGGTCGGCCGCGCGATCGGGATCAATGGCACCGTCCCTGCGCCGCTGATCCGCCTGACGGAGGGGCAGAAGGTGCGTTTTCACGTCACCAACACGCTCGACGAGGACAGCTCGATCCACTGGCACGGCTTGCTCGTGCCGTTCGCAATGGATGGCGTTCCCGGGGTCAGCTTTCCCGGCATCGCGCCGCGTTCGACCTTCGTCTACGACTTCCCGCTCGTTCAGTCGGGCACCTATTGGTATCACAGCCACTCGGGCTATCAGGAAGAAGACGGCATCTACGGCCCGATCGTGATCGATCCCGCCGGGGCCGATCCCGTGGCATTCGACCGCGAGCATATTCTCGTCCTTTCGGACCACAGCCCGATGAGCGGCGCGACGATCTTCCGCAAATTGAAGCAAATGGGCGGGGGCTATTTCAATCATCAACGGCTGACTTTGTCCGGACAGCTTGCCGGGCGCGACCTCACCGCCGCCGAACGGCGCGAATGGGCACAGATGCGGATGGATCCGGCCGACATCGCCGATGTCACCGGCTCGACCTATACTTACACGATCAACGGCCACGGTCCGGCGGATAATTGGACCGGCCTGTTCAAGGCCGGCGAGCGGGTGCGGTTGCGGATCATCAATGCCGCGGCGCAGACCAATTTCAACGTCCGCATTCCTGATTTGCCGATGACCATCGTCGCGTCCGACGGGCAGAACGTCCGCCCCGTGACGGTCGATGAATTCCAGATCGGGGTCGCCGAAACCTACGACGTGATCGTCACCCCGGGCGACCGCGCCTACAGCGTCGTCAGCGAGTCGATCGATCGCTCGGGCCTTGGCCGCGCCACCCTCGCCCCGCGCGAAGGCATGGCCGCGCCGGTCCCCCCACTCCGCCCGCGTCCGCTCCTCACCATGAAGGACATGGGGATGGACATGGGCAGCCACGGCGGAATGGCCGGGATGGACGATTATGGCGGCAAGAATCCCGCCGCGGTGCGCGGAATGGATCCCTCGGCCGAGCAGAATGCTTCGAGCCGCCTTGCCGCAGCGACTGGCTGGAACGCGCCCACCGACCATGGCTCGACCGCCGCTACAGCAACCGCCGTCGCCGGCGCGGCCATGGCCGGGATGGATCATGGATCGATGGCTGGAATGGACCATGGCAAGGCAGCGACCGCTGCTCCGCCGGGATCGATGGCCGGGATGGACCATGGGTCGATGCCCGCGAGCGGGTCCACCGCTGCTGGGCCGATGGACCATGGGTCGATGGATATGCGCGACTTCAGCAAGGCGCCGGGGGCCAAGAAGGGCCCGGGCGTCCAGACGATCTCGCCGATGCCGACCGACCGCACCGGCGAGGCGCCCCAGGGACTCGAAGGGCTCGACCACAAGGTGCTCTTCTATCGCGACCTCGTCGCGCTGGAGCGCAATCCCGACGTGCGCGCGCCGTCGCGATCGATGGACATCCACCTCACCGGCAACATGGAACGCTACATGTGGTCGTTCGACGGGGTAAAATTGAGCGAACCCGCCGAGCCGATCGCGTTCCGCCTTGGCGAGCGCGTGCGCGTGACTCTGGTCAACGACACGATGATGCCGCACCCGATCCATCTCCACGGTCACTTCTTCGAGCTGGTCACCGGGCACGGCGCTTATGGCGCGCGCAAGCATACGGTCAACGTCCCGCCGGGCGGCAAGATGACGTTCGATGTCACTGCCGACGCGGCAGGCGACTGGGCGTTCCACTGCCACAATCTTTATCACATGGCCGCCGGGATGATGCGGGTGGTGACCGTTCGTCCGCTGACTGGAGACACACAAAATGACGCGTCCTAAGCTCGCTTTGCTTGCCGCTTCGGCAAGTCTTCTGTTGGCGCTCCCGGCGCAGGCCCAGCACCAGGGCCACAACATGCCCGGAATGACGATGCCGATGCCCAAGAAGGTCGCGCCGAAGAAAGCCGCTCCGAAGAAGGCCGTTCCCAAGAAGGCCGTTCCCAAGAAGGCAGCCCCGAATAAGGCGGCCCCGAAGAAAGCAACGGCAAAGAAGGCGCCCGCGAACAAGGTCACGGCGAAAAAGTCTTCGCCCGCCAAGGCAAAGCCGGTCGATCCGCACGCCGGTCACGACATGTCCGCCATGCCCGCGGCTGCCACCCCCGCAACCGATCCTCACGCTGGCCACGACATGACGGCAATGCCTGTCCAGCCTGTCGATCCCCACGCCGGCCACGACATGCCCAACATGCCCAATGCCGCGCCCGCGGGGACCGATCTTCCCGCCGGCAACGCCCCGCCTCCCCCGGTGCCTACCGATCACGCCGCCGATTCAGTTTATGGCGCCGGCAACATGCACATGGGGCGCCATCACCTCGATTCGATGCACGGCGGGCAGAAATTCTCGCAGGTGATGCTCAATATCGCCGAATATCAGGTCCGGCGTGGCCGCGACGGGTATGAATGGGATGGCGAGGCCTGGTATGGCGGCGACATCAACCGGCTGTCGATCAAGAGCGAGGGCGAAGGCGAAATCGGCCGCTCGGTCGAGGTGGCCGAAGTCCAGGCGCTCTATAGCCGCGCGGTAGGACCCTACTTCAACCTCCAGGGCGGCGTCCGCTATGACTTTAAGCCCAATCCCTCGCGGGTCTACGCGACGTTCGGCTTCGAGGGACTCGCGCCGCGCTTCTTCGACGTCGAGGGCGCGCTGTTCCTGTCGAACAAGGGCGAATTGCTCGCCCGCGCCGAAGGCTATTACGATCAGCGCATCACCCAGCGGCTGATCCTCCAGCCGCGCGCGGAAGTAAATTTCGCCGCGCAAAGCACGCGCGAACTCGGCATCGGCTCGGGCCTCAGCGACGCCGAGATTGGCCTGCGCCTGCGCTACGACATCCGCCGCGAGTTCGCGCCTTATGTCGGCGTCCAGTATCGCCGCGCCTTCGGCAAGACCCGCGATTATTTGCGCGACGCGGGCGAGGACACGGGCGGCTTCAGCCTGCTCGCGGGGGTCCGCATGTGGTTCTGATCATTACAGGGGGGCTTACCATGAAGATGATTGTCACAATCGCCGCCGTCGCCATGATCGCGCAGCCATTGTCGGCTCATCCACCCGGCGAGCACGGCGCGCCCGGACCCGTGGTGGCCGCGCAAAACTCCGACGAAACCGCGGTTCGCGCAGTCTTGTCGCAATATAAGTCGGCGATCGAGCGGCTTGATGCGACTGGCACCCAACGGCTGTTCACGCCCGACTCGGCGATCTTCGAGACGGGCGGGGTGGAAGGGTCCTACGCATATTATCTCGCCCATCACCTCGGCCCTGAGCTGAAAGCGTTCAAGTCGTTCCGCTTTTCCAACTACAAGGTCGACGTGCGCCTCGAAGGTCCGATCGCGCTCGCGACCGAAAGTTACAATTACCGCATCGAAACCGGCAAAGGCGAAATCGTCGAGCGGCGCGGCGTCGCGACCAGCGTGCTGAAAAAGGTCGGCGCCGAGTGGAAGATCATCTCGATGCACAATAGTGGCCGCAAGCCGAAGGGGAGCTGATATGCGCACCACGTTCCACCGGGCGATCCTGATGCTGTTCGCACTCCTGTTCGTCGCCGCTTCCCCGGCACTCGCACACAAGGACCATAAGAAGAAACCGGCTGCCGCTTTGGTCGTTCCCGCCCCCGCACAGCCGGGCGCTGCGGCAACGGTCCAACCCGGAACGAGCGTCGCGGTGAGCACCAACCCCGCGGTCGCGCACGAGCAGATGGGCGAAATGATGGAGGCGATGGCCGAGGACCGCTCGAAGATGACCGCCGTAGAGCGCTTGCTCAACTGGCTTGGTCGGCTTCACCCGATGATCGTCCATTTCCCGATCGCTTTTTTCCCCGCGGCGCTGTTCACCGCGGTCGTCGGGCGAAAGCGCCCCGCGTTCGGCACGCCGGTGCAGTTCCTGGTTGTCGCGGGCGGGATAATGGCGCCGATCGCGGCGCTGTTCGGCTGGTTCGATGCCGGGTTCGATTGGGCAACCGACGACGCCTTGCTTCAACCCCACCGTTGGCTCGGCACCTTCGTCGGCATCCTCGCCCTTGGGCTGGCCATCTTCGCATGGCGCAAGCCCGCGCAGGACCGTGGTCCAGGAATGATCATCGGACTGTCGATCATCACTGCGGCAATTGTCATCCAGGGCTGGTTCGGCGGCGCGCTGGTCCACGGAATGGACCATATGAACTGGTAAAGATGCGGGATCAGTGCCTCAGGCGCTCGGCGTGCCAGCGGACATGGTCGGCCATGAAGGTCGAGACGAAATAATAGCTGTGGTCATAGCCGGGGTGGCGGCGAAGATCGAGCGCGATACCCGCGTCGCGGCACGCCGCCTCGATCAAATCGGGGCGCAATTGCTCCTCGAGGAACGGGTCGCTCTCGCCGATGTCGATGAGGATTTCGTCGATTCGCGCGCCATCCTCGATCAGCGCGACGCTGTCATGCGCGCGCCATGCCGCCCCATCCTGCCCCAGATAATGACCAAGCGCCTTCTTGCCCCACGGCACCTGACTCGGCGCGACGATCGGCGCGAGGGCGGAGACCGAGCGATACTGTCCAGGATGCTTCAGCGCGAGCGTCAGCGCTCCGTGGCCGCCCATCGAATGACCGCAAATTCCCTGCCGGCCGCGATCCATCGGGAAATGGTCGGCGACGAGGTCGGGCAACTCGTCGATGACGTAGCTCGCCATGCGGTAATTCGCCGACCACGGCGCTTTGGTTCCATCGAGGTAAAAGCCCGCGCCGAGGCCAAAGTCCCACTTCCTCTCAGGATCGTCGGGCACGTCGGGGCCGCGCGGGCTGGTGTCGGGGGCGATGAACATCATCCCCGCTTCGGCGCATGCCGCGCGATATTCGCCTTTGTCGGTGACATTGGCGTGGGTGCAGGTCAGCCCCGACAGATACCACAGCACCGGCAAGGGCTCACCGCGTTCGACCTCGGGGGGCATGAACACCGAGAAGACCATGTCGGTGCCCGTCGCGGCGGAGGCATGGCGATAGACGCCCTGCACTCCGCCGTGCGCCTTCACTTCACTGATCGTCTCGATGCTCAATCGGTCGGTACCCGATGCAGAGCGCATAATTTATTGCCATCGGGGTCGCGCAGATAAGCAAGGTAGAGGCTCATCCCGCCGCCCGAGCGCACCCCGGGAGGATCCTCGATCGCGGTTCCCCCCGCGGCGACCCCGGCTTCCTCCCACTTCTGCGCCTGCTCAGGCCCATCGACCGCGATCCCGACGGTGCAGCCGTTGCCCGGCGTGGCAGGCTGGCCGTCGATCGGCGGCGTGACCATGAAGATGCTGCCATTGTGCATATAGGACAGTCGGCCCTTTTCATCCTGCCGCCCCGGCTTGCCGCCAATTGCGGTGAAGACGGCATCGTAGAAACGCTTCGACCGCTCGATGTCATTGCTTCCGACCATCATGTGACTGAACATATTCGCTCTCCTTAAAAGACGACGACGCTGCGGATCGACTCGCCCTTGTGCATCAGGTCGAACCCCTTGTTGATCTCGTCGAGCGTCAGCACATGGGTGATCATCGGGTCAATCTCGATCTTGCCGTTCATATACCAGTCGACGATCTTGGGGACGTCGGTCCGCCCCTTGGCGCCGCCGAACGCCGTACCGCGCCAGTTGCGCCCGGTGACCAGCTGGAACGGCCGCGTCGCGATTTCCTTGCCCGCTTCGGCGACCCCGATGACGATGCTTGTCCCCCACCCGCGGTGGCAGCATTCAAGCGCCTGGCGCATGACATCGACATTTCCCGTACAATCGAAGCTGTAATCGGCCCCACCATCGAGCATCGCGACGAGGTGCGTGACGACGTCGGCCACGTCCTTCGGGTTGACGAAGTCGGTCATTCCGAAACGCCGGCCCCATTCTTCCTTGGCCGGATTGAGGTCGACCCCGACGATACGGTCGGCCCCCGCCATCCGCGCGCCCTGGATGACGTTGAGGCCGATCCCGCCGAGCCCGAACACCACGACATTGTCGCCCGGCTGGACTTTCGCGGTGTTGACCACCGCGCCGACCCCAGTAGTCACTCCGCAGCCGATGTAACACGCCTTGTCGAACGGCGCGGCGGGATTGATTATCGCCACCGCAATCTCGGGCAATACGGTGAAATTGGAAAAGGTCGAGCAGCCCATATAATGGAACACGGGTTGGCCCTTGAAGCTGAAGCGGCTGGTGCCGTCGGGCATCACCCCCTTGCCCTGCGTCGCGCGGATCGCGGTGCACAAATTGGTCTTGCCGCTGAGGCACGACTTACACTGGCTGCATTCGGGGGTGTAGAGCGGGATGACGTGGTCGCCGACCGCGACGCTGGTCACGCCAACGCCGATTTCGCGCACCACACCCGCGCCTTCATGCCCCAATACACTTGGGAACAGCCCCTCACTGTCGAGCCCGTCGAGCGTGTAGGCGTCGGTATGACAAATCCCCGTCGCCATGATCTCGACCAGCACTTCGCCGGCGCGCGGCCCGTCGAGATCGAGTTCGACGATTTCGAGCGGTCGTTTGGCTTCGAAGGCGACGGCGGCACGGGTCTTCATCAGTCACTCCATCTGGCTCAGTGCGTCGCTTGCCACTTTGCGACCCATCGGCCAAGCTGGCGGCAGCAAAAAGGGGAGCGAAGTTGAACGAATTCGCGGGGCGTCACGCGCTCATCACCGGCGGCGGCAGCGGGATTGGCGCCGCGGCAGCGCGGATGCTCGCCTCATCCGGCGCCAAAGTGTCGCTCCTCGGCCGCCGGGTCGACGCGCTTCAGGGTATCGCCAGCGAGACCGGCGCTTCGCCCTTTGCCTGCGACATCACCGACCGAGCCGCGATGACCGCCGCGTTCGAGGCGGCACGCGACGCCAATGGGCCGTTCGATTTCGTCATCCTCAATGCCGGGATCGGCGACAGCGCACCCTTTGCCCGGACAACCCGCGAAAGCTTCGACGCGATCATCGCGACCAACCTGACGGCGGTGTTCGACGGCGCACAGCTCGCGCTGGCCGATCTCCTCTCGGGCCAAGACAAGCGCCTGATCGTCGTCGCTTCGGTCGCCGGGCTCAAGGGCGGGGCCTATGCCGCGCCTTATGTCGCCTCGAAGCATGGCGTAGTCGGGCTGGTCAGGAGCCTCGCGCTCGAGTTCGCCAAGACCGGGCTGACCGTCAACGCGATTTGCCCGTCGTTCGTCGACACGCCGATGGTCGACGACAGCGCCGCGCGGATCAGCCGCGCCACCCGGCGCAGCGATGACGAATCGCGCGCCTCGCTCGCCGCGCTTAACGCCAATGGCCGCCTCATCACGGCGGAGGAAGTAGCGGCCTCGATCGTCAATCTGTGCCGACCCTTGTCGCGTTCGATCAACGGCGCCTGCGTCACCATCGACGGCGGGACCAGCGCGTGACCCCGGATAAGTTTTCGCCGCACCATTTCCGCTGGAGCTTTGCCGACGGCGTGGCGACGATCACGCTTGATCGCCCCGACAAGAAGAACCCGCTGACCTTCGATTCCTACGCCGAATTGCGCGACACGTTCCGGTCGCTCGTCGTAACCCCGCAGGTGCGCAGCGTGGTCATCGCCGGGGCCGGGGGCAATTTCTCTTCGGGCGGCGACGTCCATGAAATTATCGGCCCGCTGACCAAAATGGCGATGCCCGAATTGCTCGCCTTCACGCGCATGACCGGCGACCTCGTCCGAGCGATGCGCGCCTGCCCGCAACCGATCGTCGCCGCAGTCGACGGGGTGTGCGCGGGGGCAGGCGCGATCCTGGCGATGGCGAGCGACTTGCGCATCGCCAGCCACGACGCGCGCACCGCCTTCCTGTTCACGCGCGTTGGCCTGGCGGGCGCCGACATGGGGGCGTGCGCCATCCTGCCGCGCCTGATCGGCCATGGCCGCGCCGCCGACTTGCTATTCTCGGGCCGAGCGATGAGCGCAGCCGAAGGCCTGGCGTGGGGCTTTTTCAGTCGCGTCGTCGATGCCGAAATGCTCGACCATGAAGCCCAGCAACTCGCCCGGACGATTGCCCACGGCCCCGCCTTCGCCCACGCCATGACCAAGCGCCAGCTCGATATCGAATGGGCGGTAAGCATCGACACCGCGATCGAGATGGAGGCCCAGGCGCAGGCAATCTGCATGGCAACCAACGACTTCGGCCGCGCCTACGACGCCTTCGCGGCGAAGCAGACGCCGGAGTTTCGGGGTGATTGAAACCCGACCCGTCGTCCCAGATGAGCGGGTGAGCAGTGCCCCGCACTGCTCAGTCCTGTCCGCGGGACAGGACGGCCCGATCATGGCTGGGACCCATGTCGGCGCGCACCGGCGCAACTCTCTCAACTCGACAACATGGGCCCCAGCCTGCGCTGGGGCGACGGGACGATGACAGGCCTCGACTGGCCCTTCTACGACCAACGCCACTGCGACCTCGCCGCACGCCTCGACCAATGGTGCCAAGCGCAGGAGTTCACCCACGACCCCAACGTCGACGCCGCCTGCCGTGCGCTCGTCCGCGACCTCGGTGCCGCGGGCTTCCTCGAGCTGTGCGTCGGTGCCTCGACGATCCCCGACGTCCGCAGTCTCGCCATCGCGCGCGAAACCCTTGCCTATCATTCGGGCCTCGCCGACTTCGCCTTCGCAATGCAGGGCCTCGGCTCGGGTGCAATCAGCCTTGCCGGCTCGCCCCAACAGAAAGCCGAATGGCTGCCGAAGGTCGCGGCGGGCAGCGCCATCGCTGCCTTCGCGATGACCGAACCCGAAACCGGAAGCGACGCCGCCAACATCGCGATGACCGCGCGCGCACAAGGTGACGGCTACGTCCTCGACGGCGAAAAGACCTACATTTCCAACGGCGGGATCGCCGACTTCTACACCGTGCTCGCGCGGACCGGCGACGCCGACGGGTCGCGCGGCCTCAGCATGTTCATCGTCCGCGCCGACGACCCCGGCCTCGTCATTGCCGAGCGGATCGAAGTGATCGCCCCCCACCCGCTCGCGCGGCTCGAGTTTGAGGGCGTGCGCGGCGAATCGATCGGGGCATCGGGCGACGGGTTCGGGATTGCGATGCGCGTGCTGACGCTGTTCCGCGTAACCGTCGCCGCCGCCGCGCTGGGTTTTGCCCGGCGCGCGCTCGACGAAGCAATCGCTTTCTCGACGACGCGCAAGCTCGGCCGAACCACCCTCGCCGACAATGCGGTCACTCAGGCCAAGCTCGCCGACATGGCGACCGCGATCGACGCCTCGGCCCTGCTCATCGCCCGCGCCGCGTGGCAGCAGGATACGTCACCCCAAGACAACCGCCGCGCTGCAGCGA
>Ga0136633_1003063_pt1 | contig 11137 bp, 13 predicted proteins | sample AntDrymeUQ832206_2_FD_105494 | JGI IMG/M metagenome (GOLD analysis project Ga0136633, IMG submission 105494) | Polar desert sand microbial communities from Dry Valleys, Antarctica - metaG UQ83 (22.06) | ecosystem: Environmental > Terrestrial > Soil > Desert | place: Antarctica: Dry Valley...
CAACGTCACGCGCAGGTCGCGATTCTGGCGCCGCCGGGGACCTCGAGCCGGAGGTGGCGCAGCTCGCGGGCCGGGTGCCGGATCTCGAGACACGGGCCGTCACCCGCAGCTCCCGCGCCTGGCTGGCGATGGCGCGCGCAGAGGCGCTGCGTGCCGCGGGCACGCGCCAGCAGGCGGCCTGGAGCGAAGTGGCCGAGGCGTGGGACACGGTTCCCGATCCGTGGCTGGCGGCCTACGCCCGCTTCCGCGCCGCCGAGTCCGCGCTCCGCGCAGAAGGGGTCCGGGCAGATGCGGCCACCCAGCTGCGTGCCGCCCACGCGATCGCTGAAACGCTCGGTGCGAAGCCGCTGGCGGGAGAGATCGCGGCGCTCGCGAGCCGCGCACGGATCGACCTCGCGGCGGGGAGGGGCGTGGAGCCAGCGGCCACCGGGCAACCCGTAACCAAGCCGGCCAGGCCGCACGGCCTGTCCGAGCGAGAGATCGAGGTCCTCGTCCTCGTCGCCGCGGGACGCTCCAACGGCGAGATCGCCGAGCGGCTGTTCATCTCCCGCAAGACCGCCTCGGTCCACGTGACCCACATCCTCGACAAGCTGGGGGTCTCGAATCGCGTCGAGGCCGCGATGGTCGCAGCGCGGCTCGGCCTGGCGGATCGCGAGGGCTAGCTCGCGGTGTTGCCGCCGCCGAGCGTCTGCGGCGTCCGGACCTCCTCGGAATAGATCTGGACCGGCACGCGGTCGCCGTCGGGGACGCCGATGATCAGGTCGCGGATGATCCGGCCGCTTTTGAGATTCGCTTCTGCGACCTCGGCGATGCAGCGGTGGAGCTCGCCCGGCTTGTTCACCATCCAGCACACCGTCAGCGATGGATCGTCCTCGCCGATGACCCGGTATGGGTACTTGTAGCGGTCGAGAACCTTCTGCGCCGCCTCCTCCGAGCCGTGATCGACGGCGAACGCGAGCTCGCCACCGAACTCGAGATCGCTGCCTCCCGCGGCCGAGATGTTGACCCCGGCCTCCGCGAGCCGTCCAAGCAGCTTCTCGACGTCGGCTGCCGACGTCTTGGGCGCCGTCCGAATCTGCTGATGCATTGCCTCGTCCCTCCCAGGCGGTCGAAAGGGGGCCATCTTACGCGCCGGCGGGCGAGGAATGAACAGTCCCGGATAGCCGAAACGCCCGGGCGGGGAGGCCTCGGGCTTCGGCGTCGGCGCGGGGTGGTGACGGGCTCGGGGCTACGCGCCCGCCGGGCGGGATCGGTCGGCCAGAGTCGGCAGGCCGCTGAAGAGCCGGGCCACCCGATCGCGGAACGGGACGGCGTCGATGGTTCCGACGCGGCTGGCCCGCGCGGCGTTGGCGAGTCGCTGGCGCTGTGCGTCCTCGAGCGCCTCGTCGATCTTGATCTTCGCGAGCTCGTGGGTCATCCAGGGATGCATCGGGGCTTCGTCCTCTCCGTTCGTGCTGTCCGGCTCCTGCACCGGTTGTCGATGACGAAGCTAGGTCTGCGAGCGGTCTCCTCCATCGGGCAGCGACCCTATTTCTTGAGCCCAGCTACCTCAAAGCCCACGGGCTGGGTCAGTTCCGGCGGCCCGCGAAGATCGCGACGACCTGCTGGACGTCCTCGACGTCGTGCCCGTCCGGACGCTCCTCGAGGTACCGGGCGAGGCAGGCGATCGCCTCGCTGAACCGGCCCATCCGCCCGAGCAGCAGGCCGCGATCGCGCCCGTGGTCCGGGTCGGTCGGCTCGACGACCAGCAGCAGGTCGACGACGCCGAGGGCGGCCGGCCAGTCGCGCCGGGCCAGGTGGACCGAGCGCAGGTTGCGGAGGACGCGGGCGAGGATCTCTCGACGGCCGGCGCGGCGGAGCAGCCCGACGTGGAACAGGACGCTCTCGCCGAGGGCGCGGCGAATGAGCGCCTGGCAGTCGTCCGGTGTCAGCACGCGGCCGCCGCCGGCCGGATCCATCACTGCACCGTTCGGGCCGCCGACGATGAAGTGGCCGGGCAGCCCGATGCCGTGGAGTGCCAGCCCCAGCCGCCACCCGACCTCGAGCTCGACGATGGCCAGGCTGATCGGCAGCCCGATCCGGCGCGCGACGACACGGTCGAGGTCGCTGTTCCGCGGATCGTGGAACTCGGCGGCCGACGGGCCGCGAAAGCCAACCTCGCGGTAGAGCACGTCGTGGAGACGGTCGATGGTGACGGCATCGTCGTCGCCGCGGTCGACACGAAGCCGGACGCGACCGGCGAGCTCGTCGAGGGCTTCGACCGTGGGCGCGGGATCGAGCTCTGGCCGCCGGTCGGCGGCGATGCACAGGGCCGCCCCGGCAAGGTCGATCTCCGTGTCCGGTCGCGCGACCATGCGCGCGAACCGGCCGCGATTGGCGGCACGGAGGGCTGACTCGTCCAGACTCATCGGCGGATCTTAGTGCCACGCCGCGCGGATGCCGAGGGTTGGCGTCGCGGACGCCCGGTGGTAGTCTTCGACTTCCAAGTCCCACTGGTTCAGTCGGAGATCTGCGTGACCGACGTCCGAGACGCTGCGCCTGGCCTTGGCCCCCTGCGTCCCGCCCCGCCCGGACTGCCGGAACCGGACATCCAGCCGCCGACGGTCGCCGAGACCGGCGACCCGTTCAGCGCGCTGCGTGTCATCACGCTTCTCGCCCGGATCGAACGCGGCCGGCCGGTCCGGATCGCCGACATCGTCGACCGCTTGAACGCGACGCATCTCGACTGGATCTTCTCGCCGGCGGTCGTCGCGAACGTCGCACTCCAGCTCCAGGCGAACTGGATGAGCGACTACCGCAACGCATCGGGGATCGTCGTGGACGACGGCCCGTACGGTGCCACCATCGCGATCGAGGACTCGAGCCGGGTCGACCCGTGGATCGTCCGCCAGGCCCTGCGCGAGGCAGCCGCCTGTCGCGACCGGCTCACCCGATTCAGCCGGCGGGATCGGGCGTCGTCGGATGACTGATCTTCGTCTTCGCCGTCGATCACAGTCTCAAGGAGGGTAGTGATGTCCGTTCCCGGATACGCCAAGGAGGTTCTCGTCGACTCCGAGTGGGCGCGTGCGCACCTCGAGGACCCCGACGTCCGCTTCGTCGAGGTCGACGTCGACACGACCTCGTACGAGCAGAGCCACATCCCCGGCGCCGTTGGCTGGAACTGGACGAGCCAGCTCGCCGACGGAATCCGCCGCGACATCGCGACCCGCGAGGAGTTCTCGGAGCTCCTCGACAAGAGCGGCATCGGCCCGCAGACGACGATCGTGCTGTACGGCGACAACAACAACTGGTTCGCTGCGTGGGCGTACTGGCAGCTGAAGCTGTTCGGCCACAAAGACGTGCGGATTCTCAACGGCGGGCGAAAGTTCTGGCTCGATAACGGCCTGCCGCTTTCGACGGACGTACCGAGCCACAAGTCGAGCGGCTACAAGCTGCCGGAGCCCGACTTCGCGCTGCGCGCGTACCGCGACGACATCCTGCCGCGGATCGGCGACTCCGAGCTCGTGCTGGTCGATGTCCGCAGCCCGGCCGAGTTCAACGGCGAGATCATCGCGCCTCCCGGCATGTCCGAGACGGCGCAGCGGGCCGGCCACATCCCTGGCGCAGCCTCGATCCCGTGGGCCCAGACGGTCCGCGAGGACGGCACCTTCAAGAGCCGAGAAGAGCTCGAGACGCTCTACGAGGGCAAGGGGATCACGCCGGACAAGGACGTGATCGCGTACTGCCGGATCGGGGAGCGCTCGTCACATTCCTGGTTCGTTTTGCACGAGCTCCTCGGCTACCAGCGAGTCCGCAACTACGACGGCAGCTGGACCGAGTGGGGGAGCATGGTCGGCGTGCCGATCGAGAAGCCGGTGCCGGTCGCGGCCGGCTGACGCAGTCCGACCATCGACCGAGGGAGAACGGGGCGGTAGCGCCCAGCGCGGCCGATTCGCGATAGTTCGAAGAACGCGCAACAACCTGGACCAGGACCATGGCCGATCGTTGCGTTTGGCCGCAACGATCGGGGATCGAGCTTTCTGGGCGGGCTGCCGCCGCCCGCTACAGGATGCCGGTGTTCGGCAGGGTCCGCGCCGGGTCGATCAGGCCTGGATCGCTGGCCATGAACGTGTCGCGGTCGCGGATGCGGAAGCCGGCGGCGAGGAGCGAGGGCAGAAGCGGCGACGGTCCCGCAACGGACGCCCCGATGAGGTCGCCGCCGTCGGCGCCGCGACGGATCAGGGCAACGAGCGGAGCCACCGGCTCCTCGTTCGGTGCGACCATTGCCCGGTCCATCCAGCGTCCGAACCCATTGAGCCGTCCGCGGCTCAGGCCCACGGCGACCGGCCGGCCAGCTCGCACGACCACGGCGCCGCGCGGCGCGCTGTGCGTCGCCCAGAAGGCCACGTCCGGCGAGCGGTCGACACCCGCCCAGTGGCCCTCGAGTCGCGCGACGTCGTCGAATGCGACGTCCTCCACCATGGTGTCATCCGGGTCCGCCGGCAGGCCGCTGGGATCGCCCGAGATGTACAGGCTCGGCCAGAGTGGCGTCATCCCCGCCCGGACGTAGAGCGGCATGGCGCGTGGATCGTCGGACGCGAAGGTCGTCCGCGGGAACGCGTCGCCGAAGACCGTGGAGAGCAGCCGGCCGCCGATGCCACGTCCGTGGTGCGCGGGCAGAACGAACAGGTCGGCGAGGTGCACGGACCGCCCGGTGAAGACCGTGGCTCCGAACCCGATCATGGCACCGTCGGCCTCCGCGACCGCAAAGTTCCCACGGACGATCAGGTGCCGGAGATACGGATCCTGCGCGCCCGGCGGCTCCGCCGGTTCCCCGGGTGGCGAGCCGTGGTTCGCGCGCAGGACGGCGTCGATCGCCCGGAGGTCGTCCTCCGTGGCCGTCCGGATCGTCGTCGCCGTCGCCGTCACGCGGCAGGGAGTCGCCCGTAGCGTTTCATGATCTCGACAAGCCGGTCGTGGGGCAGCGCGTGGGCCGTGATCCCGTCGCGGCCCACAACTGTCGTTGCGGCGACGAGCGCGTTGATGATCGACTCCTCGGTCGCCTCGATCGTGGCGTCGAAGAGCAGGTCGATCACCTTGTCGCCGGTCGCACGGACGTTGTAGCCCACCTGGCCGTCGCGCTGGCCCGCGCCGTCGGGAAAGCGGTTGCCGGTCGCGAAAGCGATGAACAGGTCGCCGCTCGTGTGCCCGCCGGTGCCACCCGCGCGCGCGATCCCGAGACCGGCACGCTGGGCGAGACGCTCGCATTGGTGCGGGAGGAGGGGCGCATCCGTCGCCACGACCACGATGATCGAGCCCGAGCCCGGAGGTGGCAAGGTCGAGCGCGCCGTCCCGTACGGGCTCGTCAGCTCGTCGATGCCGATCTCGCGCCCGACGGGCACGCCGTCGACCCGTAGCCACGCCCGTTTTCCGTAGCTGGCCTGGACGAGAACGCCGACGGTGAACCCGCCCGAGGCCTCCGGCACCACTCGCGAGGCAGTGCCGATTCCGCCCTTGAACTCGTGGCAGATCGAGCCCGTCCCGCCGCCGACGGCGCCTTCTGCGACGGAGCCGCCGGCCGCCGAGTCGAGCGCCTCGAGAACGTGCTGCGGCGTCACATGGAAGCCGTTGATGTCATTGAGCATCCCGTCCCAGGTCTCGCCGACGACCGGCAGCGACCAGGCTGCCTCGTCGTCCGGGGCCCCGAGAGCGACGAGCGCGTCCCTGACGACGCCGACGCTGTGGGTGTTGGTGATCGCGACCGGAGAGGTGAGGAAGCCCGACTCGCGCACCCACTCGAGGCCCGTGAGCTCGCCGTTGCCGTTGAGCGTGTGACAACCGGCGAAGACGGGCATGCCCGCTGCGTCCCCCGAGCGCGGAGCGACGACGGTCACACCGCTGCGGATCGGTCCGCGACCGACGACGAGCGGCCCGTCGCCGCTCACGAGGGTCGTGTGTCCGACGCGCACGCCGGCGACGTCCGTGATCGCGTTGAGCGGCCCGGGCGTGCCGAGACCGATGACAATGCCGAGATCGCGAGCTCGCACGGGCACCTCCGGGGACGCTGAAGCCGGCTGGGACGGTTGTCCCCGGCCGCCGCACCTCCGGGACGCGCGACTCGGCGCCACGAGCGACCAGCCCTATCATCGCCCGGTGATCCAGTCTCCGCGCCCGCGATCCGCCGTGCGAACCACGGCGAGTGGCCGCGCCCGCGCGCCGAGGGGCCGCGCGGCGAGCGCCCCCGTGCGCCTCGATCACGTGCCGGAGGTGGCCGGCATCCCGCCGATGGAAGCGGCGGAGCGTTTCCGGGAGCTGCCCGGGCTCGTGCTGCTCGAGAGCGCGCGGCCCGGCCGCAACGCCCGCTGGTCGTTCCTTACCGCCGATCCGCTGCTCGTCCTCGAGCGCCCCTCCGACGCGCCCGATCCCTTCGCGGAGGCACGCGCGACGCTCCGTCGGGTCGCGCAGGAAGAGCCCGCTGTCGATGGGGCGCCGCCGTTCCTCGGTGGCCTCGCCGGGTACCTCTCATACGACCTCGGTCGCCGGTTCGAACGGCTGCCGTCGCTGGCCGTGGAGGACCAGCCGCTGCCGCTCCTCCGCCTCGCGCTTCATGACTGGGTCGTCGCCTGGGACCGACGGAACGGGACGTACTGGCTCGGGGGGCGAGCCGTGGACGGCGACACGGGCCGGCTCGAGCGCCGTCTCGCCGACGTGCGTGAGCGGCTGGCACGCGGGAAGCCCGTCGCTCGAGACGCCGAGCCGCCGCCGGACGACCTCCGGTTCACCTCGGGTCTCGACCGGGCGGCATACGAGGCTGGCGTCGAGGCGATCCGCGAGCGAATCGCCGACGGCGACCTCTACCAGGCGAACCTCACCCGGCGCCTCGAGACACCGTTCGCCGGCGACCCGTGGCCGCTCTATCGGCGCCTGCGGACCGGCGACCCGGCTCTCTTCGCCGCCTACATCGATCTGGGCCGGTCCCTCGGCGGCACCACGAGGGCGATCGTCTCGGCCTCGCCGGAGCCGTTCCTCCGCGTCGACCCGCGGGGCAACGTCGCGACCGACCCGATCAAGGGCACCCGACCGCGTGGCCGGACGCGCGACGAAGACCGGGCGCTCGCGTGCGAGCTGCTCGCGAGCGACAAGGATCGGGCGGAGAACGTGATGATCGTCGACGTGCTGCGAAACGATCTCGGGCGCGTGTGCCGGCCGGGCAGCGTCCGCGTCCCGCGGCTCTGCCGCCTCGAACGGACGTCCGCCGTCCAGCACCTCGTGTCGACCGTGACCGGCCGCCTGATCCCGGGCCGGGACGCCTTCGACCTGCTGTCGGCGAGCTTCCCCGGCGGCTCGATCACCGGCGCCCCGAAGATCCGGGCGATGGAGATCCTCGAGGGCCTCGAGCCGGTGCGCCGCGGGCCGTACACCGGAGCGATCGGCTGGCTGGGGCCGGACGGCGCGATGGAGACGAGCATTGCGATCCGGACCCTCGTGGCCGACGGCGCGCGGCTGACGCTCCACGTCGGCGGCGGGATCACCTGGCGCAGCGACCCGGCGGCCGAATGGGACGAGACCGTCGACAAGGCGCGCGGGCCGCTGACCGCGATCCATGGCCGCGAGGTCGCCGGTTGACCGGCCCGCGCCACGCCTGGGTCGACGGGCGGCTCCTGCCAGCAGACGAGCCTCACCTGTCCGCCTTCGACCGGGGCTTCCAGCTCGGCGACGGTGTGTTCGAGACGCTCCGGGCCCGAGGCGGACGCACGGCCGAGCTCGACGCGCACCTCGCCCGGCTCGAGCGGTCCGCAACGGGGCTCGGGATCGCGCTCCCGGACGGAACGGGCGCCGCTCTCACCCATGCCATCGCGGAGCTGCTCGCTGCGGAGGACCTCGACAGTCCCGATGGCGACGCGGCCATCCGGATCACCGTGAGCCGCGGGACGTTCACCAGTCGAGGCCTCCTGCCTCCAAACGAGCAGGTCCACCCGACGATCGTCGTCCAGGCCTGGCCGGTCGTCCCGCCGCCGCCCGGCCACCTCGAGCACGGCCTCCACCTCGTGACCAGCGCCGTGCGGCGCGACCCGTCGAGCCCGCTGGCGCCGCTCAAGACGACGAGCCGGGCCGACTACGTCTTCGCCCGCCTCGAGGCGCGCGCCGCCGGTGCGGACGACGCGCTCTTCCTGACGATCGAGGGCGACCTGTCAGAGGGAACGACGGCGAACCTCTTCATCATCCGGAAGAAGGAGCTCGCGACGCCCTCGCTCGACTGCGCGATTCTGCCGGGCACGACGCGAGACTGGATCCTCGCCTGGGCCGGGCGGGTCGGCCTGACGACGCTCGAAGGGCATCTCCCGCCGTTCGACCTGGCCGCGGCCGACGAGGCGTTCCTGTCGAGCAGCGTCGCCGGGATCCTGCCGGTCACCCGGTTTGCGGGCCGCCCGATCGGGACCGGCCGCCCCGGCCCGTGGACGGTTCGAGCCCGGGAAGATCGGGAGACGTTTATCAGGGGGGAGGATTCGTGACCCGCGACGAACTCATCTCCCGGACCAGGCAGCTCGTCGAGGAAGGGGAGCGGCTGGCCATGAGCCCGTCACTCTCGGCTCTCCAGATCTGGCTCCAGCTGTCGGACGACCTCCTGTCGACCGCCTGGGGGAGCATGGACCGCTACCATCTCGCCTGGCTCATGGTCGGCAAGCCGAAGAGCGCGATCCGGGGCCGCTCGATGTCGGCTGCCGAGGAAGCGGCCTACGTTCGCGAGGTCGCCGCGCAGAAGACGGCGGCGCTTCGGATGAGCCTCGAGGCCGTCGAGCGGCACGGGATGCCGTTCGTCGGCGAGACCGGCGGCGTGGGGCCGGGGCGAGGCGGCCGGCCCACGGAGCCCGGCGAGCCCCGCCCGGTGGACCGGCCGCCGGATCGATCGGGCCTGCCCTCCGAGGCCGGACTGGCGGAACGCCTCGCCGAGGCTCGGCGCCAGGCCGCGGAGCACCGCGACCACGACGTGCCGAGGGCGCCTCGGCCCGAGCGGATGGAGCGCTGACCCTCAGCGCGCGGTGGGCGCGTACTCGGGAGTGCCGGAGATCTCGTGCTCGGGCCGCCCGCTCCGCCGGCCGAGGGAGGCCATGACGAAGCCGGCCGCCGCGCCGCCGAGGACGGCAAGAGCGAGGGTGGCGGCGATCGGAACCCCGCCGTTCGACGGGCTTTCGGTGCCACTCTCGGCCGCTGCGACCTGCCTGGAAAGGGCGTCCTTCTCTCGCTCGAGATTGGAGGCCCGCGACTGCACGACGGTCAGCGCTCGCTCGAGGCTCGCAACGCGGTCTCCGTAGGTGGCGTCGACGTCACTCCGCATGTCCGACTTCGCGCGCTCGATCATCGTCAACGCGATCGTCGGGTCGAGGGGCGGAACGGCACCGTCAGCCGTGAGGACCGTGAGCATCCGGGGTGGCGACTCGGCCAGGAGGTCGGTGATCTCGACCCGCCAGCTCCAGTAGCCCGCCTCGGGGAACGTGACGTTCGCGACGAAGTGGCCATCCGCGCCCTGCGGCGTGGCCCCGACCCGGATGATCTTGCCGGTGGCGACGTTCTCGACGACCAGCGTCGCGCTCACCCACCCCGCGGGGGTCTCCCCGTGCTGGAGGACCGTGAACCCGTACGCGTCGGTCTCACCGGCCCGCGGCTGGTCCCCGCCGTCAGCCGTGTCGGCCGTAATCGTCGCCCAGCCGCCGCCAATGGACGTGCCGGCGGCGAGCAGGAGGGTGGCGAGGGCGGCAATGCCGCCGGTCATGAATCGTCGAGTCATCGTCCAGGCTCCCGTCGACCGGTCAGAGGTCCCGGCTGAGTACCACCCGGTCGTCGCGTTCGCCGTCGTAATCGGGGTACGCCGGCAGCCCGTGGATCGGGCGGGTCCCGTGCCCGTCGTCCACCCTGAATCCCACGGCCCGGTGGAAGGCTACCGCCGCCCGGTTGTCCGGCCAGGAGACGGCCGACACGCGCGTGATCCCGCGTGGCCGGAGGTCGTCGAAGAACTGCTCGTAGAGGGCCCGGCCCACGCCGGTCCGGCGGCGGTTCGGGTTCACCGCCACGAGGTGGACGTAGGCCTCTCCGGCACGGTCCGGGCTCGCGAACCCGACGAGGAAGCCGGCCAGCCGTCCGTCGGACGTCTCGGCAATCCAGGACGTCCCGGTGAAGTGGCGGAACCAGAGGCGGGGCAGGAGGTGGTGGACCCGCTGGCCGCCCCACCACTCGTCGACGACCTCGACGATCGGTGGATGGTCCGCCTCGACCGGGCGGCGGAACCGGATGGGGACGCCCTCGGGGGAGCTCAGCGCGTGCTCCACCACGCGACGAGCGCCGCGATCGCGAACTGGAGCGGGACCAGCGGACCGAACGTCTGGGCGAGGTAGTCGACTAGCCCGAGGGCGCCGCCCTCCGCCCTGGCGTAGAGCCAGATCCCGATCTGGGCCACCAGGACCGACTCGATCGCTGTCGCGACGGCGAGGATCCGGCCGAGCCGGGGCGGGATCTCGGCTCCCCCGCCGAGCCGCAGCCCCTGCGCGACGAACAGGCCGGTCAGCGCGGCGACGACGAGGAGCCCGGCGCTGACCGATGCGACCGCGAACAGGGCGATGGACGCGGCCGACCCGATCGCTCCGGCGCCGGACGCCAGCACGATCCCTCGGATCGAGCCGCGGCCCGCGGGCACTGTCTGGTCCCCGCCGGCCACCGGCTCGGCGTATCGCTCGCCGGGCGGCCGTTCGAGCCGGCGCGACCCATCGTCGGCCGGCCGGCGATCTCCGGGCTCGGGCGGGCTGTCCATCGGGCCATCGTAGCGGTGCTCTGCCGGGAGATGGCGGGCGCCTGTGGGCCACGCTAGACTCGGCGGCGTGAGCCATCCCAGCCTGGGCCTGCCGCCGCGCGACATGGCGAGCGGCTTTCCCGCCGCCACCGATCGGCTCCGCGGCGCCCAGGCGCGGCTCGGCGCCCGGGCCCTCGAGGTCGCGATGGACCGCGACCCCACGATGCGCGAGCGACACGGCGAGCTCGGGCTCCGGAAGCTGCTCCGGGACACCGAGACCCTCGTCGATCGCCTGGCGCTGGCGGTCGGATCCAACGACCCGTCCACCGTGGCCGCCTGGGCCGAGTGGGTCGTCCCGATCTACCGCCGCCGGCG
>Ga0136633_1003064_pt1 | contig 11136 bp, 17 predicted proteins | sample AntDrymeUQ832206_2_FD_105494 | JGI IMG/M metagenome (GOLD analysis project Ga0136633, IMG submission 105494) | Polar desert sand microbial communities from Dry Valleys, Antarctica - metaG UQ83 (22.06) | ecosystem: Environmental > Terrestrial > Soil > Desert | place: Antarctica: Dry Valley...
AGATTCGGGCGGAAATCTGGAAGCCCTAACGGAAACTGAACTCGTCCGGCTGACTGCCAGCGACATCCTCTCCACCACCCCGGGAGTGCAAGAATTTGCCACCACCGCGTGGCGGTTGGTTCCGCCGCCGGACCCGTTGAAAACGCGAGATCTTTCTTTAGGGTCGGTCTGGGTTTGACGGCTTTTTGTCCCACTCTCCCCATAGAGTTGCTCGTACAGATGTTCGAGACAGTGGCTTCTATGGAAACGATGGGTCCCGGCGCCGAGCTGGGGGCGTGGCTCGAAACCGCCGACCGCTCAACCCCCCGAAATAGAGCATGTCGCCTATCCCCTCAGCCCCAAGGTTCGGGTCCATTAGCGATGGGAGCCACGGATCGAGCGCCTTGAGCTCGGCCAACCACTCCAACGGGTCGTAGGCATCGTGGGGCTCTGGCCCGAGTTCCTCGCTCGCCGCGCGAGACCCTCGTTCTTGTCGTTTGAGGACACGTGCTACTTCCTTCAGGTCGCTCTCATAGGTCGGTGTGATCCTGAGCAGGTGTGGCGTCTTCTCAGCTAGGGAGGGGTTCTTCAGGAGTTTCCGAATGAATCCTCCGACCGGCAGATCGCCAGCGTTGAAGGTGTGGCAATGAATATCTACGTCAACGATTTCGCGATCCATTTTGCCCATTTCGTGGTCAGCTCGTCGACCGCCGATCTTCCTGATCCCTCCGCATACATGGGGGGCCCAACTGTGACGGTGATGTGCCCGCGATGGAGGCGATTGTCGACCCCCAGCACGCGGTCGGTTCCCGCGATCGCCATCGGCACCAGCGGCACCTTCGCTCGGGCGGCCAACCAGGCGGCGCCTCCTGCCAAAGGAAGGTCGCCAAATCGCCACCCTCGAGTCCCTTCCGGGAAGACTGCAACCACTCCCCCGTCGGCGAGGTGATGGAGCGCTTGCCGCACCGCCGCCAAAGGAATGACGCCCCTTTTGACTTTGATGGTCTCGAAGGTATTGAGCGCAAAGTCGAGCAGCCGGAACTTACCGAACAGATCCGCCAAAGTCACGAAGCGCACTCGATTGCCGAACGCCGCGCCGATCATCGGAGGGTCGAGGAACGAGAGATGGTTGGCCGCAATCACGAACGGTGGGTCGGGGAATCCGTCGGGGGATTCAACCCGCAGGCGCCAGGCGGCACGACTGATGATCCTGATGACCTTGGGCGCAAGGCGCCACTTGACCCTGCTAAACCATCGCCTTGTACCTTGAGTGTTCGTACCTGAGATTCTGACGCGCTTCCGACGAGGAGTGCAAAGGCTCTCCGGTGGGTAAAACTCGGAGAACATGAACCCTCTTGAGCGGATTAACCAGCGACTCCGGGCGTTGAGCAAAGCTCAGCCGTGGCTGGCCGACAGCCTGGAGCGGTTCGATGGGCTACGGACACCGCCCCCTCGACCATTGGCCGAGGTGCAAGCAGACCTCGATTCGCTGGTGGGTCTTGACACCGTCAAGCAGCAATTGAACTCCCTCGTCGCCTTCCTTCAGATTCAAGGCCGCCGCCAAGCGCACGGACTCACCGAAGTTGCCACCGGCCAACATCTCGTCTTCCTTGGCAACCCGGGAACCGGCAAGACCACAGTCGCTCGCCTGCTCGCCGAGGCGTACGGATCGATCGGACTGCTGCGCCGGGGACATCTCGTTGAGGTTGATCGTGCCGGCCTCGTCGGCCAGTTCATCGGCACAACAGCGATCAAGACCGACCGCGCAGTTCGCCGTTCGCTCGATGGCATGCTTTTCGTCGACGAGGCCTACGCCCTCGCCCCCGTCGAAAACGAGCGCGACTTCGGACCGGAGGCCATCGAAACCCTGCTGAAGAGAATGGAGGATTTTCGGCACCGGTTCGTAGTGGTTGCCGCCGGCTACCCCCGACTGATGGAACGCTTCCTCGCATCCAATCCTGGGCTTCGCTCACGTTTCCAACGGGAGATCATCTTTCCTGACTACACCACCGACGAGCTGATCCGAATCACTCGCCGTTTTGCGGCCGAAAATGAATACGTGCTCGACGACAGCGCCCAGGATGCCCTTGCCGAGGTTTTCAACGGAGCCCGGCGTGACGAGGCCTTCGGGAATGCCCGGTTTGCACGCAATGTTTTTGAGCTGGCCCTCAACTCCCAGGCCCTTCGCCTCGCCCAAGATTCGGGCGGGAACCTCGAGGGGTTAACCGCAACCGAGCTCGTCAGGCTGACTGCGCGTGACATCGTCGCCACCACCCCCGTGGTGGAGGACTCGTCCCGTCCACGGAGCGGGTGGTTCCGGCGCCGAACTGGCTAGCTCTCTTGCCAAAGCGGGTCGCTGGTACATTCGCCGCATGACGGATAACGGCGCGGTGATCGACTGGCTCACCGACCCGGAGCATTCCGACCCATCGATCCGCTGGCAGGCGATGCGCGATTTGCTCGACGCTCCGCACTCGGAGTGGGCAGCGGAGCGAGCCAAGGTTGAGACGGAGGGCTGGGGAGCCCGGCTCCTAGCTCTCGAGGACGAGGACGGGCAATGGGCGGGCGGCGCCCACTTCCCCAGCGATTTCGACTTCGACCGCTGGGAGGTGGAGGGCCAACCGTGGACGTCCACGTCGCACTCTTTGTCGCAGCTCCGCGAGTTCGGCGTTGACCCGTCGTCGGACCGGGTGAGGCGCGCCGTGGAACTTATCGGCGTCAATTCACGCTGGGAGGAAGCCGAGCAGCCGTACTGGGAGGGCGAGGTCGAGCCCTGCATCAATGGCATGACCGTCGCTAACGGCGCCTACTTCGGCGTGGACATGTCCCCGATCGTCGAGCGACTGTTAGGTGAGCGCCTATGCGACGGCGGCTGGAACTGCGAGAGCCTGAACGGCTCGGTTCGCTCGTCCTTCGACACCACGATCAACGTGCTCGACGGGCTCTTGGAGTACGAGCGGTCCGGCGGTGGTACCACTGAATCGCGGGCGGCGCGGCGCTCAGGCGAGGAGTTTCTCCTGGAGCGGTCCCTCTTCCGCCGCCTCAGCACAGGTGAGCCGGCCGACGAGCGCTACCTCTACCTTCTGCATCCGAATCGGTGGCATTACGACGTGCTGCGAGCGCTCGACTATTTCCGCTCCGCCTGCCTCCTGACCCATGCGGCCGCTGATTCACGCCTCGGCGAGGCCATCGAACACGTTCGCTCTCGGCGCTCGGAAAACGGGACTTGGCCGCTCGATTGGAGCCCGACGGGGAGGGTGTGGTTCGAGGTCGACGACGGCCAGGGCGAGCCCTCACGTTGGGTAACCCTCCGGGCGATGCGGGTGCTCAAATGGTGGGAGTCCGTGGGCGTTGACGAACTCGAACCGCCGGCTTCTTCCTTGTAAGGGAAGTTTCCACGCGAGTCCCCGATCAAGGGAACGTCGAACGCTCCAATAGTGACGGGCACTGCACTTCGGGTTGATTTCTGCCAGTCGTCGTGGACGATCCATCGGTTCGCATCGGTGCTAGCACTCATCATGATCGCCGAGTTCGTCGCCGGTGGTCTGGCGAGGGCCGGGGAAACAGGTGCAGGAATTGCACAGCGGATCCTCATTGTCACGTTCGCGACGTGGTTCGTGGTAACCGCTATGCGGCTCCGCTCCAACGCCACAGAGACGGCAGCTTCAAGGGCGTGAGTGATGGCCGCCTAGGGCGCGCAAGGCGCTGCGCGGGGAGTTGATAGTACGAAACGTAGGCGGTGCACACGGTTCGTCTTGCTATGGGTGCGTCGGTAAGCGAGCCGGTGGCCGAAGCAGTGCGCCTCGTGCACCAAAGCGGGCTGCCCAACGAGACTAATGCAATGTTCACCAACGTGAAGGGTGACTGGGAGCAGGTCATAGCGCTCATCAAGGCGTGTGAGATGAAGGTGGCGGAGGCCACTCCCCGGGTGAGCGTGGTGACCAAGATCGACCATCCCCGCGGGGTGGCTGGTGCGCTGCAGAACAAGGTCGAGGCTGTTGAGGAGCGGCGGCTCGGGCGATAGCTCGGCGTGGGGTGTCGACACCAACGCTCCGCGACCTTGGTCTCGCCGATCTGTGCCAGTAGCGACCGACCAGGTCCCCAAACTCCCACGTCGACCACCGCAGAGACTCCTTCCACATCCCGAAGGCGCTGACTCAGGCGTCGTGGAGAGACGCCACAGTGGGAGGCGCGCGGCGAGCGGTTCGCGCCGGTCGGTCCCGATGGTCGCTGGGATGTCGCCAGGGAGGACTTCCTCTCTCGCGCCGTGCGGCCAACGTGAGAGTCGCTCTACCGCGTCTTCTTGCCGGTCGTCCTTCTGGACGAGGTTCCCTTGGCCACCGGCTTCTTGCCGGTCGTCCTTCTGGACGAGGTTCCCTTGGCCACTGGCTTCTTGCCGGCGGGGGCCCTCTTGGCCACTGGCTTCTTGCCGGCGGGGGCCCTCTTGGCCACCGGCTTCTTACCGGCGGGGGCCCTCTTGGCCACCGACATCTTGCCGGCGGAGGCCTTCTTGGCCGCGGCCGTCGCGCCCGAGGTTGTCGGACGAGTCTGCGCGGACGGAGTCGGCCGTCGGCTGGTCACCACGCTTAGGACGCCCGGCCCGGGGATGAGGCTCGTCTCGTTGCCCGTGTTCCATCGGACGGTGATCATGGCGCCTTTGACAGCAGTCACAACACCGGACCGCGGCTTCCCCTTTGATGCCACTGCGATCTGATCGCCAACGTCGGCCATCGCTATCGTCTCTATCTTCCTAACGGGGTGGGCGACACACCGTTCGGTCGTGGCGCCAGCAACCGTAGCCTAACCGGCGCCGTCCACGCCGAAGTCCCCGGGTCTCATACGAGGTGGTTCCGGTCGACCGCGAGCGGTCCGGCCACGATGGGCGATACTGACGCCGTGACCGATCGCAATGTGTTGGGCAGTGAACTCGAGCCCTGTGGCACCGATCCTGTGACGGGTTTCTACCGAGACGGTTGTTGTAGCACCGGGCCCGAAGACCTGGGTAGCCATACGGTGTGCGCAGTGGTGACCTCGGAGTTCCTCGAGCACCAGCGTCGCATCGGCAACGACCTCACCACCGCCATGCCCCAGTACCGGTTCCCCGGACTCGTACCCGGCGACCGCTGGTGCGTGACAGCGGTGAACTGGCTGCGAGCTCACCACGATGGCGCGGCAGCGCCGGTGGTGCTCGCCTCCAGCCACGAACGGGCACTCGACCTGATCCCATTGACTGCCCTCCAGGAGCATGCCGTGGACGTCCCCGCCGATCCCAGCACCCTCGAGGGCTGAGCATCACCCTCCGCAACACCCATTTATCGAACTCGCCAGGCAAGGGTTCGAGATCGACTACGACGTCGTCGACGTCCACAATGATCGGGCCTATGTTTTGGCGGCCTTCCGCGAGGTGCTTCGGCCCAAGGCCGACGGACCAGCCACAGAGGTCGACGGACGCATCGTCCACGTCTGGCAGCGAGAGGCAAACGGCACCTGGAAGGTGACTCGAGTGCTTGCCGGTCGCGTTTCCCCTAACCGCATACGCTCATGGTCGACCCCTGTCCCGGTTGACACCCAACCGGACGTTTAGCGAGGAGTGACGCGACCAGGTTGATGCTCAGATTACGAACGAGCCCATATCCTCGAGCTGGTTGACGTCTCTCCACCCGACGGGCTGTAACCGATGCGTCACTTTCGAGGTGGCGTCTGGCCAAGCATGACTATTGGGGTGCCAGCGGTTTGGCGAAGCTGAGCTCGTGCCCGTCGGGATCGGTCAGGTGAAAGTACCGCTCGCCCCATTCAGCATTGCGTGGCGGTGACTCTGGCTCTAGTCCCAGCTCGACAGCCCTTCGGTAGAGCGCATCGACATCGGACACGTGGAGGATGAGCCGCCCCCACCACGACCAATGCTGCTCGGTCCTTTGAGCCATCAGGTTGAGGTAACCGTGCCCAATGGTGAAACTCGAGAACCTCGCCTCGGGTCCGCCGGAGACCAGCTCGAACCCGAGCGAGGTGTAGAAACCGACCGAACGGACCATGTCGTGAGTTGCCAGGGTCACGGCGCTAATCGATTCGAAGTTCAAATGCCGCTGCGTGGGGCCACTGCTCATGAGGGCGACGCTACCGCTGTGAGCCAAGACAAGCTCAACACCATCTGCCGTCCGCAACTATCGGGCTGGGTTCACCTCACTCGATCCCAGCTGGCGGAGTTGATCGAATGTGAAGATGCCAGTGCGGTGCGAATCAGGCGCGAACTCGAAGTTGACCGCGTAGGCGCCAACCAGCCGCGACGAATGCGGAGGCGGGCCGGTCGTATATCTCGTCGGGGTCGTCGAGCTGTTCGATATGCCCGTCGCGCATGACCGCGATGCGGTCCGACATGGACAGGGCTTCTTCCTGATCGTGAGTCACGTAGATGAATGTGATTCCCACCTGGTTTTGCAGGAGCTTCAGCTCGATCTGCATCTCCTGGCGCAGCTTCCGATCCAGGGCACCCAGAGGCTCGTCGAGCAGAAGCAGGGAAGGCTTGTTCACGAGGGCTCTGGCTAGGGCGACTCGTTGCTGCTGTCCCCCGGAGAGCTCGCGCGGCTTGCGGCGGGCGAAGCGGGTCATTTGCACCATCTCCAAGGCGTCGCCCACTTGAGTGGCGGTGTCCCCCCTATCGACCCCCTTTTGCCGCAGGCCATAAGCGACGTTCTCTGCGACCGTCATGTGGGGAAAGAGGGCGTAATGCTGAAACACCGTGTTCACGTCGCGGCGATAGGGGGGTACTCCTCGTACGTCCAAGCCTGAGATGCGTATCTCTCCTTCGTCAGGCTCCTCAAAGCCGGCCAGCATTCGAAGTGTGGTGGTTTTGCCGCAACCGGACGGTCCGAGGAGGGACAGGAATTCGCCGACTCGTACTTCGAGGTCGATGGCGTCGACGGCGATTACCGATCCGAAACGCTTGGTGACGCTCACCAACTCGACCGAGCCGACCTCTGCCATTCTCTCCCAGGGCGTGCAAGGGCGACGTTAGCGAGGATCATCGGCGACATGGCAGCTCGGGTGACGACGTCCTCATATGAAGTTGCATGCTGAGTCTCAGCCAATTCGGAGGTTGGTCGCATAGGTATGTTCGACAGCCCGCTCGTCGCACCTTCGAATAAGAGGAGATGATTCATTCCCGCGCTGGGCTCCACGGTCGGTACGACACCGACTTCGAGAGCAGAAGGAGGGACGCATGAAACGCTCCCACGTACCCCAGCCTCGGTCCTCAACTGTCAGCGCGGCCATTGGCATCTCCTTGATTGCGATTCTGATTTCGATTCCGTCGGCTGCGTCGGCCGGCTCTAGGCACGCAGAGGGGAGCGAACACCGGACGAACGACGATCGGCTGGGCCGGCATGGACGGTCATCTGATCTGACCGGCATTCTGTTCCCGAACGGGATCCAGACGCTCTATGGAAGTGGCAACAATCTTTTGAACCCCGATTGGGGACAGGCCAATCAGATCTACTCACGGGTGGCAGGGGTCAGCTATGCGAATGGCGTTGCATCGATGGTCGACGGCCCCTCGCCTCGCTTCGTCAGCAATCGGGTTTTCAACGACATCTCTCAAAATCTCTTCTCCGAGAATGAGTTGACGCAATGGGCGTTTGCCTGGGGACAGTTTCTCGACCACAACTTCGGTCTCCGACAAAACGAAGATGACGATCAACCAATCGCGTTCGACCCCACTGATCCGGCGGAACAATTCACCAGTGACCTGGGAGCTATCGCGTTCACGCGATCGGTGGTGGCTCCCGGCAGCGGCGTCAACACTCCAAGGCAACAGGTCAACACCGTTAGCTCCTACATCGACGCCTGGGCGGTCTACGGGGGCACTATCGACCGCCTCCAGTGGCTCCGTGTATAAGGATACCGTCGGCGCCTACCAGTGACATGCTCGTCCTACGTTTTGTGGTCCAAATTCCTAAGTCGTGGAGGTGCGGGGATTTGAACCCCGGGCATCTTCCGTGCGAGGGGAGTCTCGCCTAAGCCCATGACCAGGACAAAAGCCGGATTTTGCAACGGGGACAGGCATTTTCGATGCTGGTCGATAGCGGCCAGTGGTGGTCGTTTCGCATCATTTCGCGTCCAAAACGCGTCCTGCCAAAGACACTCCCGGTACAACCGGAGTACTGGGTTATTGGTAGCCAAGTCGCAAACCTCATGGGACCATTGGTCCGCTGTATTTCTCGGACAGCGTCCAAGGGAGATCTCCACGGACCATCCCAAACCCTGCAACTCGGCTCGGGAGTAAGTGACCCCTCCCCGCGCTGCAACCTCGACCGAGTAGAAGGTCCTGTCGTCCGGAACATCGACCCGAAAGCCGAAGACACATTGGCCCACTCCGATCTCGAATTCCATCGGTTCGATTTCCAAGTAGTGCGATTCACCGAAGAAGGATGAAGCTCCTATGTGACGGCGTTCGACTCTGGCCTCGCGTTGATGGTGTATCCCGGTCGTTCTCAGCCGGAGACGCTCGTCAGGACCCGGAACGGCATCAAGGGCTCGACGCCGCCTTCCAGCTCGAGAAACGCTTTCCACCCTCCTCGCCGGTGTCCGTCACCGCCGTTATTTTGGCCAGCCGGCGCGGATCGAGGCTTTCTCTGGAGGGTCGATGACTGGGATGCAGATGATGGCGCCGACACCCGGTGTCGTACAGCAGATCACGTTCACGGCGGGCTCCATCGATCGCGTGGTCGTCATCCCGGCGGGGTCCCTTCGGACGACACCCTCGTCATCGAACTCTGCCACTGACCTCCTGCGAGAGGTTCCCTAAAGGTTCGTCTCGGATTCAACCTACGGGAACTCGGCGTTGTGAAACCTATTCCGCTCGCCTCTCAGCCGTGATGTGAACAAGCAAGGTGGAGGAATGATCCAGCCGAAGCCCCTGTGGCCAAGATCCCACCTCCTGTTCACCCTTCGAGAGTGAACTCGATTCGACGGTTCTTGGCCCTACCTTCTTCGGTCCCGTTGTCGGCGATGGGCCGGCTTTCTCCAAATCCCTCGGGGGATAGGTTCGCAGCCGGAAGGCCGGCGGCCACCATGTAATCGAGGACCGCCTGTGCTCGTCGCAGGCTGAGGTCCCGGTTGAAGTCTTCTGGCCCTTGGTCATCGGTGTGACCATCAATCCGCACCTCGACCCGGGGCCGGGCGGCAAAGGTACGGGCCAGTATCTCGATCACGCGCTCAAGGACCGTGACCCCTTCCTCGGTGATCTCAGCTGATCCGGTGGCGAAAGTGATGGTCTCGGTTTCGAGCAGAGCTTTTAGTTGGTCTCGGCTCTGCACGACGGGCGAGATCTCGAGTTCTGACGTCACAGTCAAGCCGGCCGTCGATTCGAGAAAACTGGTCGCTTGCTCGAGCGCTTCAGGGGAAAGAGCATCCCCGGTGACGTTGAGGTTGGTGCCCCGCAAACGCAACTCGGCAGCGTCGAACCAGGTCGGCAACTCAGCCACGATTTCGGCGAGAGCCTCGAGGGCCGCGGTCACGTCGGCCGGACCAGCACCCCGCCCAACCTGCAACGAGTCCGTCACGTTTTCCTCACCGAAAGTCGACCGGGCCGCGGCGAGCAAAGCATCTCGCGCTTCCTCGTCAGGCACGGACCCAGAAAGGGTGAGCTTTCCGACCGATAGTGTGACGGACAAGATGGAGGAGTCACGCGGCGGTCTCGTAGTTGAAGTCGAGGGGATGCTGGTCGGAGGCGCGGTGGTCGTCGCGGCAACAGTGGTGGTGGTGACGGAGGGCGCCGTCACGCAGCCTGCCGTCGTCAAAGCCAACCCCAAGGACAGAGACAAACGAACCACGCCGAACCGGCAGCAGTATCGGGATTTCCTCGGCAGCATCGCTATTTCCCCGGTCGGAAACCGGGCCCCCTTGAGCATCACTCTAAGGCATATGTCGGGGGCATAGGCGTCCCCAACCTGCCTTACCTCGGCCGGCTCCCGGTCGCTGCGATTCAACCGTCGGATCTCGAGGCCTGGGTCGCTGAGTTGATGGCTGCCGGGAAAGCGCCGGCCACGATCCGCAAGGCTTGGCAAATAGCCTCAGGGGTATTGCGCGTTGCTGTTCGAGACCGCCTCCTAGCGGCATCTCCGGCCCGAAATGTCCAACTACCAAAAGTCGAGAGTGAGCAGTCTCGGGCTAACGGTCGACGAGGTAATGGAACTGGCTGAGACGATCGACCCTCGCTACCGAGTGCTCATTCTCGTCGGTGCATTCGGTAGTCTACGCATAGGCGAACTGGCAGGTTTGGCAGTTGGCGACTTCGATCCTCTGAGACGTCAAATCGAGAGTCGGCGAACTGCTTCCGACGTGAGTGGCCGCATCGTGGTAGGACCACCCAAGACGCCGAAGAGTCGCCGCAAGGTCGTGTTACCCCGTTTCGTTGTAGACGAACTGAATTCACATCTGCGTGAGCTCGGTGCGAAGACTCCGACTGATCTCATATTCCCTGCGCCAGCGGGTGGAACGATCCGGCGCAACAGCTGGACACGTCGGTTCTGGAAGCCGGCGTTGCAGCGAGCCGGGCTAGAAATGGACCTCGGCACACACTCTCTGCGGCACTCCCAGGTCGCGCTTCTGATCGCTCAAGGCGAGCACCCAAAGGTCATAGCAGACCGCCTTGGACACAGCTCGGTTCGGACGGTGCTGGGCGTCTACGGGCACCTTTACGAGGGTGCCGACGAAGCGGCTGCAGACAGGCTCGGCGAGCAAATCGCGTCCTGTGCGACTGACGGTGGCCGTTTACACAGGGCTCTCGGTCTTCTGTTTTAGTCTCTCGTAGGGGGTTTGGCCACCGAGGCTGCCGTGGGGTCGGTTGTAGTTGTAGAAGTCTTCCCATTCTTGGAGCTTGTCGTTGAAGAGCTGGGTGTCGTCGATGACGACCCCGTCGAGCATCCGGTAGAACTCTTCGGCGTCGATGCGGTGGGATCTCTCCACTTTGCCGTTGAGTCTGGGGGTCCTGGGTTTGATGTAGACGTGTCTGATGCCCCGGTCGAAGACGTGGTAGTGGAACTGGGTGGAATTCGGCGCCGTTGAGTTCCTAACGGTTGTCAAGTCCTCTCTGTTGATTCATGCTGGTGTCGGGACGGGCGTGACCGTGGAGCGCTCAGCGACTCCTTTCGGGGTCCGCTC
>Ga0136633_1003065_pt1 | contig 11135 bp, 9 predicted proteins | sample AntDrymeUQ832206_2_FD_105494 | JGI IMG/M metagenome (GOLD analysis project Ga0136633, IMG submission 105494) | Polar desert sand microbial communities from Dry Valleys, Antarctica - metaG UQ83 (22.06) | ecosystem: Environmental > Terrestrial > Soil > Desert | place: Antarctica: Dry Valley...
CCCGGCTGACGAAGTACAGGCCGACGATCAGCGCGGTGGCGAACCCGCAGGTGGCGGCCACGAACCCCGGCCGGTAGCCGTCTTCGCCAAGGACGCCCCGATCGAGGATCTGCTGGATGAGCACCGGCACGGCCAGCTTGCCGAGGGCGGTGGCCACCGCCAGCACGGCGGTGAGGACGAGACCCTGCTTGAGCTCAGGGGTGACAGCCAGGCCCCGCCGCAAAATGGCCATGGCGCCGGCGTCACGCAACGCCTCCTCCTCGGCCGACTGGTCGGGGTGGCGGCGCTCGTGGTCATGGCTGCCGGGAGGGGCAGCATCGGTGAGCACGTCGACGACGGCGTCGTGCTCCCCGACCTCCCCGAGGTCCTCGTCGACGCTCATGCGGTCTCTTGCTCGTAGGCGCGCACAAGGGCGGCGTAGGCGGGGACCGAGAGGAGCTCGCGGTGCGTGCCCGCCGCGACGATGCGCCCTTCGTCGAGCAGGAGGACCCGGTCGGCCAGGGCGATGGTGGACACGCGGTGGGCCACCACCAGCGTGGTGGCGGCCACGGTGCCGCGCAGGCCGTCGAGGATGGCCCGCTCCACGGTGGCGTCGACGGCGGACGTGGCGTCGTCGAGCAGCAGGAGTCGCGGTCGGCGCAGCAGGGCCCGCGCCAGGGCGATCCGCTGGCGCTGGCCGCCCGAGAGGGTGACCCCCCGTTCGCCGATCACCTCGTCGAGACCGTGGGGCAATCGCTCGACGAACGTTTGGGCACGAGCGATCTCGAGGGCCTCGAGGATGGCGGCATCGTCGACATCGTCGCCCATGGTGAGGTTCTCCCGCACCGTGTCGGCGAAGAGGAACGACTCCTGGAACACCACGGCGGTCGCGCGGTGCAGCGCATCGGGGTCCGCCCGGTCGAGCGGCACGCCGCCCACCCGGATCTGCCCATGGGTGGGGTCGATGAGGTGCACGAGCAGGTTGCACAGCGTCGTTTTGCCTGCGCCAGTCGATCCCACCAGCGCCACGACCTCGCCGGGGGCCAGGCGAGCCGATACGTCAGCGAGCACCACGTTGTCCTCGTCGTAGGCGAAGGCCACACCGTCGAGCACCACCTCGAGCGGACCGTCCGGCAGGGCGACGATCTCGACGGGCTCGACGCGGGTGGCGGCGGCGAGGACGCCCTGCACGCGGTCGTTGGCGACCACGGCCCGCGGGAGCTCCTCGAGGAGGAACCCGACGATGCGGAACGGGAAGGCGAGGATGCCGAACAGGGCCATGGCCTGCACGAGCTCGCCGGTCGACACCGCGCCGCTGGATAGGCGCCAGGCGCCCAGCCAGAGGAGGGCGATCGTGCCGAGGCTGGGCAGGGCGTCGAGGCCGGGCTCGAAGCCCGCCCGCAGTCGCCCGACGATGAGCCGCTCGTGTCGGAGTGCTTGGGCGCGGTCGCGGAGGCGTTCCACCTCCCGTTCCTCGAGGCCCAGCGTCTTCACGACCAGGGCACCCTCGAAGCTCTCATGCGCCACCGCCGACACGTCACCGACGCGTGCCTGGGCCGAGGAGGCCGGGCGCTCCACCTTCTTCGTGTAGGCGTTGTTGAGCAGGGCCAGTCCCGGGAAGAGCGCCACCGCCACGGCCAGCAGCGTCCAGTCAACGAAGGCCAGCTGCACCATCGACACGACGATGATCACCACCACACCGAGCGAGAACGGCAGCGGCTGCATGGCCATCGTCGAGCGCTCGCAGTCGGCGTCGGCGTGGGCCAGCAGCTCGCCGGTGGGGTGGTCGTCGAACCAGCGCAGCGGTACGGCCAGGTAGCGGTCGGTCACCCGCTGAAACCAGAGCATCTGCATCCGGCGCTGCGCCATCTGGCCGAAGTAGCGGCGCAGCACCACCCCCACCATGCGCAGGGCTGAGGCGGTGACGATGGCCACCGCGCCGAGCAGGACCGCGTGCCTGTCGACCCCACCCTCCTCGAAGGCAGGCGTGAGGACATCGTCGGTCACCCGTCCGAGCACGATGGTGCCGCCCACGGCCATGACGGCAAACAGGGCGGCGCCGGCGACGGCGAGGGCAAACGGACGGGGCTGGGCGCGCACGGACAGCCAGAGGAGGCGCACGCCGCGGCGCATGATCCCCTCGTCTTGGTCTGTCATGGGCTATCGGCCTGCCAGAGGGCGAGTGGGGTGCGGTCGCGCCGCCCCTCGAAGGGCAGCGCGACCCAGTCGCCGTCGTCCCCGGCTGACGCGTAGGCGGCGCAGACAACATCGAGCACGCTTCGGCCGAAGGCGGCTCCCAGCTCCGGTGGACGACCGTCGCGCAGGTTGACGGCGAAGGCCTCCATCTGCGGCAGGTAGCCGAGCTCCTCGAGCTGGCGCGGCACGCCCTCGGGCACACCGGGCTGGGGCACGGCAACGCCGTTGCGCTCGAGCAGCAGATGGGGGAGCAGCTCGAGCCGCACGACACCGTGGTACGAGGAGGCCTGGGCGTCCCAGATGGGGTCGGTGCCGCCCCGCCAGCTGGCGATGACCCGAGCGGTCAGGTCGCTGTCGAAGCGGAGCAGCACCTCGGCGTACTCGTCCACGGGATGGTCGTCGGCGCCCTCGAGGGTGGCCCGCACCTCCACCGGGCGGGCGGGCGCCGCCATGAGCAGAGCGATGGCGAGGGGGTGCACCCCGAGGTCGAACAGCACCCCACCACCCCAGCTCTCCGTGAGGAAATCGCCCCAGCTGGGACGGGGCTGCAGGGCCCGCAGCTCCAAGACGTCAAGGGGCCCGATCTGGGCGGTGTGCTCGAGGGCCTGGCGGACGATGGGCGCGTGCACGAGGTTCTCGGCGTAGGCGATCTGACCGCCCGCCTCTGCCGCCGCCACCAGCTGGTCGGCCTCGGCCAGGGTGGTGCACAGCGGCTTCTCCACCAGCACCCCGGCGCCGCCAGCCAGCGCGGCCAGGGCCTGCGTCGCGTGCTGGGCCGGTGGCGTGCAGATCACCACACCGTCGGCCCCGGCCGGCAGTTCGTCGTAGGTGCAGGGCTGCGCCCCAACCCGTGTGGCGGCCTCGGCCGCGCGCGCCGGGTCTCGCGAGGCGACCTTGGTGATGGCCAGGCCTGGCACGTGCCGCACGGCGTAGCCGTGCACAGCCGCGATCCAGCCGGCGCCGGCGAAGGCGAGGTCGATGCTCTCCGGCACGGTCAGGTGTCGCGCAGGGCGGCGACGACGGGCGCCATGGCCTCCATGGTGTCGCCCTGGAACACGATGTACGAGGCGTCCCAGCGCTCGCGGCGCATCTGCAGAGACTCGGCGATCTCCTCCACCGATCCGATGCAGACGTGCGGATAGGTGTCGATCTCCTCGGGCGGCAACCCGAACAGGGGCGCCATCATCTCGGCCGTGCCCTTGCGGTCGTCGGTGATGATGCCGGCGAACTGCAGGAGGTTGATCTCCAGGTCGGCGTAGCCGTCGCCGGCCGCTTCCTTCACCCAGGCCAGCTTCTGGTCCGTCTCGTCGGATGCGCCGTTCTGGGCGGCGGCGGCGTCCACCTGGCCGCTGTGGATCGACGGGTTGATCCCCACGATCTGTGCCTCCCGGGCCGCGATCGACAGCACGCGCTTGGCCCCGCCACCGATGAGGAACGGGGGCGGCGTCTGGGCCGGCTTGGGCAGGCCGTCGTAGCCACTGATCGTGTAGTGCGCACCCTCGTAGGAGAAGGGCCCTGGCGCGAAGCAGCCCTTGATGACGGCGATGCCCTCCTCCATGCGCGACACCCGCACGCCCGGACGTTCCATGGGGATCCCGGACTGGTCGTAGTCGCTCTGCATCCAGCCGGCGCCGATGCCCACCTCGAGCCGTCCCCCCGACAGCACGTCGATGGTGGCCAGCTCCTTGGCCAGCACGACCGGGTGCTTGTAGTCGTTATCGAACACCAACGCCCCCACCTTCAGGTCCGTGGTGGCATCGGCGGCGGCCATCAGCGCTGGCACCGGAGCCAGCTGGTCACCGAAGTGGTCGGGCATGAACAAGGTGGCGTACCCCAGGTCTTCGGCCTGGCGGGCCATGGCGGCCCAGTCCGCCCCCGAGGAAGCGGTGCTGAGCTGGATGCCGAACCGGAAGCGTCGATCGTGGGCCATGGCGGCGCACGTTACTTGCACCTGGGGTACGGTCCCCTTCCCCCGAACACCCCCGTCCTCCCCGGACGGGGGTGCGTGCGCGCGTCCCCCGCACCAAATGACCCACCACCCCGAACTCGCCCTCGAACAGGCCTACCTGGATCAGGCCTATGCCCACCTGGCCGCCATGCGGGCTCGCACCTCGCGGGTGGCCTCGCTCACCGATGCGGCGGCCCAGGCGGTCGACTCGGCCATCGTCCAGGCCCACCTGCGCGCCCGTCTCCGCACCCTCGACACCGATGTGGACGGGCTCAGCTTCGGACGGCTCGACGCCGAGGGTGGCGACATCTGGTACGTCGGGCGCCGCCACGTGGAGGACGAGCGGGGTGACCCGGTGGTGGTCGACTGGCGAGCGCCGGTGTCCACGCCGTTCTATCGGGCCACCGCCGCTGACCCCATGGACCTCCAGCGTCGGCGGCGCTTCCTGATGACGGCCCGCCAGGTGGACGACCTGTTCGACGAGGTGTTCGACGATCCCGACAGCGTCGACGCCGCCCACCACGGAGGTATCCCCGATCCGCTGCTGGCCGAGCTCGAACGTTCTCGCACCGGCGAGATGCGCGACATCGTGGCCACCATCGCCGCCGAGCAGGACGTGGTGATCCGGGCGCCCCTCGAGACCTGTCTGGTCGTGCAGGGCGGACCAGGCACAGGTAAGACAGCCGTGGGCCTGCACCGGGCCGCCTTCTTGCTGTTCGAGCACCGTGGGCAGCTCGACCGGGAGGGCGTGCTCGTGGTCGGCCCGAACCCTCTCTTCCTGCGATACATCGCCCAGGTGCTGCCGTCCCTCGGCGAGGCCGCCACCCGCCAGACCACCGTAGAGCGACTGGTCGGCGGGCGGGTGGCGACCGAGGACGCGCGTGCCGTCGCCCGCCTCAAGGGCGATGCCCGCCTGGCGTTGGTGCTGAAGACAGCGGCCCGCCATCACCTCAAGGTGCCGGCGGAGGATCTCGCCTTCAGCACGGCATGGGGACGCCTGCGCATCTCGGCCGCCGACCTGCGGGCGGCGGTGGAGGAAATCGTGGCGCGCGAGGTGCCCTTCGCGGTGGGCCGCAACGCGTTTCGCACCCGGGTGCGGCGGCTGGCGTGGCTCGGTCACCCCGACTCGCGGTGGACCGACGCCGCTCCCACGGCCGCCTTCGACGCCGAGATGCGCACCAACACGGCCATCAACGCCGCCGTCGCCAAGATTTGGCCGTCACTGTCGGCGCCGGTGCTGGTGAAGCGGGTCCTCACCAATCGGCACGCCCTGGCCGCCGCGGCCGACGGGATCCTCGATGCCGCCGAGCAGACGATGGTGCTGCGGCGGTCGGGAGCCAAGCGGCTCGACGACGAACCGTGGTCGCTTCCGGAGCTGGTCCTCGTTGACGAGGCCGAGGCTCTGCTCAACGGCGTCGGCCGCACCTACGGCCACGCGGTCGTGGACGAGGCTCAGGATCTGTCCGCCATGGAGCTGCGGGCAGTGGCCCGACGATGCCCTTCACGGTCGATGACCGTGCTCGGCGATCTGGCCCAGGCGACCGCCCCCGGGGCCCAGTCAAGCTGGGAGGACGCCGTCATCCACCTCGGTTCGCCGGCCACGGCATCGATCGAGGAGCTCGAGCTCGGCTACCGGGTTCCCCGGCCGATCCTCGACGTGGCCAACCGGTTGCTGCCGTCCGTCGCCCCCGGCGTGCGCCCGGCCCGGTCGGTGCGGTTGGACGGTTCGCCGCCGTCGATCCTCGAGGTGGCTGCGTCGGAGCTGATGGCGCGCACGGCGGCCCTGGTCGCCACGCTGGCAGCCGCTTGGGGCTCGGTGGGGGTGATCGCGCCCGTCCCGCTGGTAGCGCTCCTCGGCGAGGCCCTGCGGGAGGCTGGAGTAGACCACGGCTCCGGTGCCCGCGGCGGATTGGGCGGGATCGTCACGCTGCTGGAGCCGCCGGAGGCGAAGGGCCTGGAGTTCGACGCCGTGGTCGTGGTGGAGCCCGCCGCGGTCTTCGAGGACGAGCGGGGCGGCCGCCTGCTCTACATCGCGCTCACCCGGGCCGTGCAGGAGCTGGCCATCGTGCACGCCACGCCGCTGCCGGTCGCCCTCATGGCCTGACGGGTGCCATGACGCCTGCCGACAGTACGCTCGCAGTCGCCGCCTCCACCCGGCGCCCTCGAACCGTGCGCCTCTTCCTCCGCTTCGCCTCCATCATCGCCGTGGCCGGCGTAGGCCTGGCCGGCGTGGGCGCGGCCCTTGCGCCGGCCGCCCACGAGCTCTCCAGCGCAGGCAGCTCCGATGAGGCGATGATCGACCTGGGTCCGCTCGACCAGCGCTCCTATGTGTACGCAGCCGACGGTTCGCTGTTGACGACGCTGCAGGCCGAGATCGACCGACAGCCCGTGCCCCTCAGCGAGATCCCCGGGCACACGTTGGACGCGGTGCTGGCTGTGGAAGACGCAGGCTTCTACGCCCATGACGGGGTCGACGTGCGGTCGACCCTCCGCGCCTTGGTGCGCAACGTCAACGAGGGCAGCGTGGTGCAGGGCGGGTCCACCATCACCCAGCAGGTCGTGAAGGCCGAGTTCGGTGACCAGCAGACCCTCGGTCGCAAGGCGCGCGAAGCAGTGCTGGCCCGCCGCCTCGAAGAGCTGATGACTAAAGACGAGATCCTCGAGCGCTACCTCAACACCGTCTATCTCGGCAACGGTGCCTACGGGGTGCAGGCGGGCTCGGAGACCTACTTCGGGGTCGGGGTGGGGGACCTGAACGTTGGCCAGTCGGCCTTCTTGGCGGGGATGATCGCCAACCCGGGCCAGTTCGATCCGATTCGCAATCCCGAGGCCTCGCAGCAGCGATGGGAGCTGGCGCTCCAGCGACTCGCCGAGGTCGGCCGTCTCACGCCAGCCGAGGTGACCTCCATCGCCGCCGGAGCACTCCCCACAGTGCTCAACCAGTTCAACCCTGAGGTGCAGGACTACTTCGTGGAGGAGGTGAAGCAGATCCTGTTCGACGATCCCCGCCTGGGGGCTACCCGTGAGGAACGCCAGAACCTGGTGTTCCGGGGGGGTCTGCGGATCCACACCACCCTGGATCCGAGGGCCCAGCTGCTCGCCACGGCCTCGCGGAACGACGTGCTCGCCGAGGTGGCCCCGGAGGGCACGCCGCTCGGGCTGGTGCCGCTGACGCCCGACGGCGACACCGGTGCGCCACGTAACGCCACGGGTGCCGTGGTGTCGATCGAGCCGGGCACCGGCGCCGTGCGGGCCATGGTGGGTGGTGCCGGCTTCGCCACCGAGAAGTACAACGTGACCACCCAGGGCGTCGGCCGCTCGGGCGGCTCCACCTTCAAGATCTTTGTGCTCATGGCCCTCCTGGAGAACGGCTACAGCCCGAACGACAGCGTCAACGGTGGAGGGCCCTGCACCTTCATGAACATCCGGGGCATGGTGCCCGATCCCTACCGGGTCGAGAACTTCAGCAACAGCGGGGGAGGGGCTGGCACCATCCTCTCTCAGACCCTGCGCTCCTCTAACTGCGCCTTCGTTCGGCTCGGACAGATCGTTGGCATCGACAAGGTCATCGACCAAGCGCGAAGGATGGGCATCACTACCGCCCTCGACGACGTCGTGTCGATGCCACTCGGCACCAAAGAGGTGTACCCGATCGACATGGCCGCGGCCGTCGCCTCCATCGCGGCGGATGGGGTGTTCAGCGCGCCGTACTACGTCGATCGGGTGGAACGCTCCGACGGCAGCGTGCTGCTCGACCACCGGCCCGACCCCCGACGCGCCAGCTCTCCACAATCGGCTCGCTTGGCGGCCCAGGTGCTCGAGCAGAACGTGCAGAGTGGCACCGGCACGCGAGCCCGCATCCCTGGGCAACATGCCGCCGGCAAGACGGGGACAGCCCAGAACGCCAGCGACGGCTGGTTCGTCGGTTTCACGCCGTACCTCGCCACCGCCGTGTGGATCGGGTCGACGGCCGACAACGATGAGGTGCGCATCAGGGGCACTGGCATCACCGGCGGGTCCTACCCAGCCGAGATCTGGGGCCGGTACATGCGGGCCTGGCACGAGGATCTCGACGAGCGCAGCTACGTCACCCCCGACCGCGGCACCCGCAGTGCCCAGTTTCTGTCGCTCGACAGCACGAAGGACACCGGTGGCGGTGGACCGCCGGCGACCGAGACGACCCGGACGACCCAACCGACGACAACTACCGAACCCCCGACGACATCGACCCTTCCGCCTGACGAGGCCCCCCAGCCGACCACGTCGACACCGGCGACCGGATGCAACCCGAACAGGCCGAACAAGCCCTGCGACCCGCCGGTGGCGGAGGGATGACGTGCGATGATGCAGGCGCATGAGCCGCTGGGACGACCTTCTCTCCGTCCAGGAGCACGACACCACCGTTGATCAGCTGATGCATCGGCGAGCCCACCTCCCCGCGCAGCTCGAGCTCGAGAAGGTGATGAGCGGCCTCCAGCGGCTCGAAGCCTCCATGGTCGAGGTGGAGGGTCGTCGCCACGATCTCGTGCGCGCCCAGCAGCGCCTTGAGGACGAGATCTCGTCGCTCACCGATAAGGCCACCCAGCACGACAAGATCCTCTACGGCGGTTCCATCGGAAACCCGCGCGAGCTACAGACCCTCCAGGAGGAGATCGCCGCGTTACGGCGGCGGATCTCCCAGCTTGAAGACCAGGAGCTCGAGCTCATGGAGCAGATCGAGCCGCTCGACTCCGAGCTGACCCGCTCCACCGGCACCCGTTCCGAGCTGGACGAGCGGGGGGCGGCGTTGCGAGGGCAGATCGCCGAGGAGGAGGTGGCCATCGAGGCGGAGCTGGAGCGCGTCCGATCCGAGCGGGTCAGCCTCTCCGACACCATCGAGCCTGAGCTCCTCTCCGAGTACGAATCACTGCGCCCGCAGTCGTCTGGCGTCGCCATCGCCCGCCTCGTCGGTGGCTCCTGCGGCGGCTGCCATCTCGCAATGTCAGCCGTGGAGATCGACCGCATCAAGAAGCTCCCACCCGAGGCGCCGGCCCGTTGCGAGGAGTGCGGCCGCCTCCTCGCCCGCTGACCGGACCCACCGTGCTGCTCTGGTTCGTGGGGCCGTCGATCCTCATCGTCTGGTCCGTGTTCCGCAGCCCGGCCGCCGACTACCGCGTGGTGGCGGCGGGCAGCCTGGTGCCGTTGGCGGAGCTCCCGTTCGGCGAGCCGCGCCTGTTCCACAGTCTCATCGGCACCGCCGCCGTCATGGCGGCCGTGATGCTCGGCGCCCGTGGGCAGCGCCTCGTTCAGCGGCGCCTGCTCGGCCTGCCCATCGGGATGCTGCTCCACCTTGTGCTGGACGGGGCCTGGGCCGACACCCGCGCCTTCTGGTGGCCTGCGCTCGGACCCGCCTGGTCGGGGGCCGAGCTGGCCGAGCTGGGCCGTGGAGGGTTCAACATCGTGCTCGAGCTGGCCGGCGCGGTCGCCTGCTGGTGGGGCTATCGACGCTTCCGGCTGGCGGAGCCCGAGCGCCGCAGACTGTTCCTCACGACAGGGCGCGTCGGCCGGGACATCGTGCCGTGAGGCATCGATGCTGATCGTCGTGCGCCACGGCCGCACCGAGGCCAACGCGTCCGGGTTGCTGCTGGGCCGCCGGCTCGATCCCGGCCTCGACGAGCTCGGCCGTCGCCAGGCGATCGCGCTGGCCGCCGCGCTGCCGTCCGCCGCTCGAATCATCAGCAGCCCGCTCCTGCGCACCCAGGAGACGGCGTCTTCCTTCGGTCGGCCGGTCGAGTTGGACGAGCGATGGATCGAGCTCGATTACGGCGAGCTCGATGGCACCCCCTTGCGGGACGTGCCCGCGGCGGTGTGGGCGGCCTGGCGAGCCGACGCTGGCCTGGCTCCGGGGGGCGGTGAGTCGCTCACGGCCCTGGGTGTCCGGGTGCGGGCCGCCTGCGCCGAGCTGGCCGAGGAAGCGGCGCACCGGGATGTCATCGTGGTCACCCATGTGTCTCCCGTGAAGGCGGCCTTGGCGTGGGCGCTCGGCGTCGGCGACGAGGTGGCTTGGCGAGCCTTCGTAGCCCCCGCCTCCATCACCCGCATCGCCACCGCCGGAGAGCGACCGTCGCTGCACGCCTTCAACGCCAGCGCCCACCTAGACGGCCTCACCTGAGTCCGGACGCGCCATCGCGGCCAGTCCTGATCCCATCATCAGGACTGGCCGCGATGGTCGACGGAGCGGTCCTAGCTGGGAGCCAGGGAGTCGTCCGTGGTTGCGAACACGTCCGGCACGGGGTACTCGCCGAGGGCAAAGTGCAGGATCGCGGCATGCTGCCGGGCGATCGGCATGATCGAGCCGACCAAGTCGATGGCCGCCTTGCTCTCGAGAGCGGGCAGCACCTCCAGGTAGGTGGCGGCGGCCTGCAGCTCGAGGCTGAGGGCCAGCTTGGCCAAGCCCTCCACGTCCGTGACCTCGGCGAAGGCCTCGTTCACGGTCGCCTCGATGTCCGGGTCGACCTCAGCCTCGATGCCACCGGCCGCCTCGGCCAGTGCATCGGAGGCTGCCTGGTGGTGCGCCTGAGCGACGGTGGCGAACTCCGCCACGGCCGGGGGCACGTCACCGAGGGCACCGCTGCCGGCGGCGTCGAGCGCCGCCGTGTAGGTCTGAGCCGCGAGGAGCTCGAGCCCTGCGGCGAAGGTGGCGATGGCGGCGTCGCCACCGCCCTCCTCCGCTGCGGTGGTGGTGGTCTCCTCTTTCCCTGCGGTGGTGGTGGGGTCGCCGCCTGAGTTGTCGTCGCTGCCGCAGGCCGCGATGACGGCTCCGGCGGCGATGGCGCCGCCGACGGCGAAGAACTTGCGTCGGTTGGGGGCGGCGGGTCCTACGGGTGTGAGGTTGTCTTGGATGTCCATTTGGTCGGTCATCAGAGTGCGCCTTCCTCGGGCGGGCTGGCCAGTTGGGCTTCCTCGAAGGGCTCGGGGAAGGCCACGGAACCAGCAGCCGCCGGGAGGGCGGCCAGGTCGGTGGGGATGGCGA
>Ga0136633_1003066_pt1 | contig 11133 bp, 9 predicted proteins | sample AntDrymeUQ832206_2_FD_105494 | JGI IMG/M metagenome (GOLD analysis project Ga0136633, IMG submission 105494) | Polar desert sand microbial communities from Dry Valleys, Antarctica - metaG UQ83 (22.06) | ecosystem: Environmental > Terrestrial > Soil > Desert | place: Antarctica: Dry Valley...
CTTCTGCTGCGCGTTGACGTCCTCGACCGCGTCGAGAATCTTGAAGTCGTACCCCTTGTCCTTCGAGAACTTCAGGATCGCCTTGACGTCCTTGGGAAAGCAGCTGCCGCCATAGCCGACGCCCGGAAACAGGAAGGACGGACCGATCCGGTTGTCGGACGCCACGGCGCGCCGCACCTGGTCGACATTGGCGCCGTACAGTTCGCACACCGTGGCGACCTCGTTCATGAACGAGATGCGCGTGGCCAACATGGCATTGGCGGCGTACTTGCACAGCTCGGCGCTGGCGCAGTCCATCACCATCACGGGCGCTCCGGTGCGCGTGAACGGCGCGTAGAGTTCGGTCATCAGCCGGGCACCGCGCTCGTCGTCGGCGCCGATGACGACCCGGTCCGGCTTGAGGAAGTCGTCCACGGCAGCCCCCTGTTTGAGGAACTCCGGGTTGCTGACGACGCTGAACGGATGCGTGGTCTCCTTGCGCATCACCTCGCGGACCCGCTCCGACGTCCCGACCGGCACGGTGCTCTTGTCGACGACGACCTTGTAGCCGTCCATCGCCCGGGCCACGTCGCGCGCCACGCCGAGGACGTGTGTGAGATCGGCGGAGCCGTCCTCGGCCTCGGGCGTCCCGACGGCGATGAAGATGATGGTGGAGGCCTTGACGGCCGCAGGCAGGTCGGTGGTGAACGACAAGCGCTTTTCCGTGGCGTTGCGCTTGACGATCTCTTCGAGACCAGGCTCGTAGATGGGGATCTTGCTCCGCTTGAGGGCCTTGACCTTGTCGACATTGGAGTCGACGCAGACGACGTCGTTGCCGTTCTCGGCAAAACACGCCCCGACCACCAGGCCCACGTAGCCCGTGCCCACCACCGCAATCTTCACGCCTTGCTCCTCCCGGCCTGGAGCGCGCCCGCCGCGCGTGGTCCCGTCCGCTCGCGCCTGCACGGCGGGCGATGGGTGGCCGAACGCCTTACGCTAGCATACGTGCCGTGAGGGTGCTGCTCGACTATCGACCGGCGCTGCGCGCGCGGACCGGCGTCGGCGAGTACGTGCATCGGACGGCGCTCGCGCTGCGGGCCACGGCGCCTCCTGGCCACCAGGTGGCCGTCTTCTCCAGCAGTTGGAAGGACCGTCTGGTCTCCCCTGCGGAAGGGATCGCCTGCCACGATGCACGCGCACCGGTCCGGATCCTCAACTGGGCCTGGCATCGCCTCGGATGGCCACCGATCGAATGGCTGGCCGGACCCGTCGACGTGGCGCACTCCCCCACGCCGCTGCTGCTGCCGGCCTCGCGCGCGGCGCAGGTCGTGACCATTCACGATCTGTTCTTCCTCGATCATCCCGAGGCCACCGCCGCTGAGGTCCGACGCGACTATCCGGCCCTGGTGGCCGCGCACGCCCGCCAGGCCGACCTCGTGGTCACCGTGTCGAACACGGTCGCGGCGCAAGTGGCCGCGCGACTCGATGTGGACCCCGGCCGAATCGTGACGTGCCCCAATGGGGCGCCTGACTGGACGCCGAGGGCTGCCGTGCCGGCCGACGGACCGGTGATCTGCGTGGGCACGCTCGAGCCGCGCAAGAACATCGCCGGCCTGCTCGATGCCTGGACCCTGCTCCTGGCCGACGGCCTGCGGGTGCCGTTGCTGCTGGCCGGTGGCGCACCGCCCTCGGCGGCCCCGCTGCTCGAGCGGCTGACCCGCGCCCCACTGACCGGTGTCGCCCGACACGTCGGGTACCTGCAGGAGCGCGACCGGCGCGCGTTCTACGAGCGCGCTCGCCTGCTCGTGTTGCCCTCCTTCGATGAAGGGTTCGGCCTGCCCGCGGTGGAAGCCATGGCGGCCGGCGTGCCCGTCGTGGTGTCGCGGCGCGGCGCCCTGCCCGAGGTCTGCGGCGATGCGGCGGCCTATGTCGACCCCGACGATCCCCGCGACATCGCCAGCACCGTTGCCGCACTGCTCTGCGCACCGGACCGACTGGAGGACTTGCGCCGCCGCGGTATCGAGCGGGCGCGTCACTTCTCGTGGCAGGCCTCGGCGCAGCGTCTGTGGGAGGCCTATGCGCAGGCCGTGACGCGGCGGAGCGCGCGCTGATGCGTATCGGCATCGACACGCGCGAACTCAGTGGACGGCCGACCGGTGTCGGCCGCTACCTGCGCGAGTTGCTGGCGCGATGGCAGGCGGCGCCGGCCTGTGCGGGTACCGAACTCGTGCTGTTCACGCCGGACACGCGTCTGGGCGCCTCGGTGCCCGCACACGGCCCTGGCGCGCGCGCCACCTGGCAGGTCGTACCTGGGGCAGGGGGCACCGTCTGGGAACAGCGCGATCTGGCCCACGCCGCGCGGACGGCAGGTCTCGATGCCTTCTTTGCACCGGCTTACACAGCGCCGCTGTTCACGTCGGTGCCCCTGGTCGTGGCCATGCACGACGTGTCGTTCGCGGCGCACCCCGAGTGGTACGCGTGGCGCCACGGCGTGCGTCTCCGACGGCTGGCGCGCTGGTCAGCACGACGCGCCCACGCCGTGCTGACGTTGACCCACTTCTCGGCCACCGAGATCGAGCGGTACCTCGGGATCAGCGCCGAGCGCATTCACGTCATCCCGCTGGCCGTGGACTACCACGATGCCGCGCCCGCCGCCGTCGAGCCGGCCCCGATGACGCCCGTCGTGCTGTTTGTCGGCTCGATCTTCGAACGACGTCATCTCCCCCTGCTCATCGAGGGCGTCGCCCTGGCGCGACGTGCGCTGCCCGCCCTCCACCTCGAGATCATCGGGGAGAATCGCACGGCGCCACGCCAGGATCTCGTGGCGCTGGCACGATCGCTCGGCGCCGAGGACGCCGTGCGGATGCGCGACTACCTGCCTGACGCGGCACTCGAGCTTGCCTACGCCGGCGCCGGGGTTTTTGCGTTCCTCTCCGAATACGAAGGCTTTGGCCTCACGCCCCTCGAGGCGATGCGGCACCGCGTGCCGACGGTGGTGTTGGACACGCCGGTCGCGCGAGACGTATATGGCGATGGCGCCCGCTACGTGCCCGCGGGCGACGCGGCGGCCGTGGCCGACGCCCTGGTCGCCCTGCTTACCGACCGTGCCCAGCGGACCCGCCAGATCGCCGCTGGCGATGCCGCGGTCCGCCGGTACCGCTGGGACGACGCGGCAGCCGCGACGTGGGCCGCGATCGCTGCGGCCGCAGGGACGCGCTCGTGAGTGCCGCGGCTCTGTCCATCGTCGTCGTCACCTTCAATGCCCGCCAGGACGTCCTCGCGTGCCTGCACTCGGTACATGCGCACCCGCCGGACCGGCCCTGGCAGCTGGTCGTCGTGGACAACCAGTCGGCCGACGGCACCCCGGAGGCCGTGGCCCGGTGCTGGCCCGCGGTGCCGTTGCTGCGGCTTGACGAGAACGTCGGCTTTGCCGCGGCCAACAACATCGGCATCCGTCAGACGAGCAGCGAGCTGATTCTGCTGCTCAACAGCGACACGCTGGTCGACGCCGGGCAGCTCGAGGCGTTGTGTCGGGCGCTCGAGGGCCAGCCGGGCGCCGCCGTCGCCGGGCCGCGACTGGTCGACGACACCGGCCGGCAGGAAGTCTCGTTCGGGCCGATGATCTCGCCGCTCGGGGAGACCCGCCAGAAGCTGCGCGCCCGCCTGCTGGCAGACGGCCCAGCCGTCGTGCGCCGACGCCTCGCCGCCGCGATGGTGCGGCGCCAGTTCGTGGACTGGGTCAGCGGGGCGTGCCTGCTGGTGCGACGAGGGGCCGCCGAGCAGGTCGGGCTGCTCGACGAGCGCTACTTCATGTACTGCGAGGACGTCGACTTCTGCGCCGCCCTCCGGACTGCCGGCCATCAGGTCCTCTACGTACCGGAGGTGACGGTGACGCACCTGCGAGGCCGATCCCGCGCGACCGTGCCGACGCTGACCACTCGACGGTACCGGGACAGCCAGCTCGCCTTCTATCGCAAGCACCATCCGGGATGGGCATGGCTGCTGCGCTGGTACCTCGCAGCCCGCCACATCACCGGACGCCGGTCGTAGCGGGCGGGCGGGCACGCCCACAAGGCCATCCGAGCAGCGCCGCGCGACCGTCGGTGGCCCGGTGCTAGACTCGCCACCGATGCGCGTGGCGATGGACATCCGGAAGTTGCGGGACTACGGCATCGGCACGTATGTCCGCAACATCGTGTCGCAGATCGCGCAATTGGACCGGGAGAACGAGTACGTCCTGATCAGTCGCCCCGAAGATCTGGAGTTCACGCAAACACTCGGACCCAACATCCGGGGCGTGATCAGCACGGCCGGCAACTACTCGGTGCGCGAGCAGTTCTCCATCCCCTCGATCGTCCGCCGCGAGCGGGTGGATGTCTTCCACGCACCGCACTACGTGCTGCCGCCCCTGCTGTCGTGCCCGTCGGTGGTCACGATCCACGACTGCATCCACCTGATGTTCCCGCAGTACCTGCCGAGCCGTCTCGCCTACACCTACGCGCGGGCCTTCATGTGGGCCGCCACGCATCGATCAGCGCACGTGCTCACCGTGTCTGAAGCGTCCAAGCGCGACATCCTGCGTTTCTACCGCATTCCGCCCGACAAGATCACGGTGGCCTACAACGCCATCGACGAGCGATTCAACCACATGCCGGCCGATGAGGACATCGCACGGGTCAAGGAACGCTTCCAGCTGCACGACCCCTTCGTGCTGTATGTCGGCAACATCCGGCCACACAAGAACGTGGAGCGGTTGATCGAGGCCTTCGCCCTCGTGCGGACCGGCGCGCTGGCCAACACCAAGCTGCTGATCATCGGCGACGAGATCAGCAAGTACCCCACGCTGCGCCGCGCGGTGCACACCGGCAAACTGCACAAGCACGTGCGCTTCCTCGGCTATGTCGGCCGAGACACGCTGGCGGCCCTGTACCGGCTGGCGACGGTGTTCGCGTTCCCGTCGCTGTACGAGGGTTTCGGCCTGCCGCCACTCGAGGCGATGGCCAGCGGCACGCCGGTGGTCACCTCCAACGTGTCGTCGCTGCCCGAGGTGGTGGGCGATGCCGCGATCCTGGTGGACCCGCGCGAGCCGACGGCGATCGCGCACGGGCTGCGGCGCGCCCTGCTCGACCCGGTCCTGCGTTCGCAGATGCGCGCGCGCGGGCTGGAGCGGGCCCAGCACTACTCGTGGGCCCGCACCACGCAGACCATCCTGCGCATCTACCGCGAAACCGCGGGCGGCCGATGAGCGAGGGCGAACCGTCCGATGTCGCCGGCGCGGCTCGGCTGCCCCTGACCGGCGCGGGTCCGCGACTCTCGCAGGCGCTGCCAGCCGGTCTGGCGGGCACCCGTGTGGCCCTGGTCCACGACTGGCTCACCGGGATGCGCGGCGGCGAACGCGTGCTGGAGGTCCTGTGCGAGACGTTCCCGGACGCATCGCTGCACACGCTGCTGCACGTGCCGGGCACGGTGTCGGCGGCAATCGAGCGCCACCAGCCCGAGACCTCGTTCCTGCAACGGGTGCCGCGCATCTCGCGCATCTACCGCCACCTGCTGCCGCTGTACCCGATGGCCATCGAGCACCTGGACGTCGGCGATGCCCAACTCGTCATCTCGACGAGCCACTGCGCGGCCAAGTCGATTCGGACTCGACCAGGCACTCGGCACCTCTGCTATTGCTTCACGCCGGTGCGGTACGCCTGGGACCAGTTCGATGCCTATTTCGGGCCGGAGCGGGTGGGCCGGCTCCGCTCAGCCGTGATGCGTACCCTGCTCGACCGGTTCGCCCGGTGGGACCAGCGCACGAGCGACCGACCGGACCGCTATGTGGCGATCTCTCAATATGTTGCGCGGAGGATCCAGCGATACTATAATCGGCGATCGTCCGTGATTTTTCCGCCAGCGGACACGCACTACTTCACACCCGGTGCCGCCGCCCGCGAGCCCTTTGCGCTGGTGGTGTCAGCCCTGGTGCCGTACAAGCGGGTCGATGTGGCCGTGGCCGCGTGTCGGGCCGCGGGGGTGCCGCTGAAGGTCGTGGGTCAGGGCCCTGAGGCGCAGGCGCTGGCCCGACTGGGTGGTCCCGACGTGACATTCCTGGGAACGTTGCCTGACGCCGACGTGCGCGAGATGTACCGTCGGGCGTCCATGGTCCTGTTGCCAGGCGAGGAAGATTTCGGACTGGTGCCAGTGGAAGCGCAGGCCTGCGGCACCCCGGTGGTCGCCCTCGGGCGCGGCGGGGCCACCGAGACCGTCGTCGACGGCACCACGGGTGTATTGACCGGCGAGGGCGTGGACGCCTTTGCCGCGGGGATCCGACGGGTGCGGCAACAACCCCCGTCGCCGGCCGCCTGCCGAGCGCAGGCGGAGCGGTTTTCCACCGAGCGATTCGTGCAGCAATTCACTGACGCCGTACAGGACATGCACCAGGCTGCCCCAGGGGCGGTGCGATGGTAAGACGGCACAACCGTCTCTTCGTGGCCCTGCACGTCGCCGCCGACGCCACCGCCGGCGTGGCCGCCTTCCTGCTCGCCTACTGGGTTCGCTTCCATTCCGGCCTGATCGCCGTCACCAAGGGCTACCCGCCCTTTGAACAGTACCTGTGGCTGGCCCCGTTGGTCGGCGTGCTCGTGCCGATGGCCTTCCACCTGCACGGGATCTACCGGCTGCGCCGCGGCCGGTCACGCATCGACGACTTCTTCGGTGTCCTGGTCGGCAGCGTCCTGGCCGTGGTGCTCGGCGTGGTCACCACCCTCTACGTCCAGACCTACTACGTCCCGGACCAGTTGAAGGACCGCGGGGTGTTCGAGGTCAGCCAGCTGGTCTGGGGCCTGTTCCTGTTCGGCAACGTCGGGCTCACGTTCGTGACGCGCGTGGTAGTCCGCGACTGGATGGAGCGCCGGTGGCGAGCCGGCATCGGTCTCAAGCGCGTGCTCGTGGCCGGCTCGGGAGACCTCGGGCGACTCGTCGTGGACCGCATCCTCGAGCATCGTGAGCTCGGCCTGAAGGTGATCGGCTTTGTCGACGATCGGGCCGAAGGCGGCGCCCATCTCGGGTATCGCGGCCTGCCGTTGCTCGGCACGCTGGACGAGACCCCCGAGATCCTGCAGCGCGAGAAGATCGACCATCTCTACATCGCCCTGCCGCTCGAGGAACACGTCAAGATGCTCGGGCTGGTGGAGAACGCCAACCGCGAGATCGTCGACATCCGCGTCGTCCCCGACCTGCTGCAGATCATCTCGCTGCGGGCTCGACTCGAGGACCTCGACGGCCTGCCGATCATCAACATCCACGACGTGCCCTTGCGCGGGCTCAACGCCGTGCTCAAGCGCACGATGGACGTCGTGCTGGCTGGCGGCAGCCTGGCGGTGCTGGCCATTCCGATGGGCGTGCTGACGGCGCTTATCCGCCTCACCTCGCCAGGCCCGGCGCTGTTCCGCCAGGAGCGCATGGGGCTGGACGGCAAGGCCTTCCACGTGTGGAAGTTCCGGTCGATGTACGACGGCGCCGAGCGCAACTCCGGCCCGGTGTGGGCCGTCGAAGACGACCCGCGCTGCACGCCCGTCGGGCAGTTCCTCCGCCGGAGCAATCTCGACGAGCTGCCGCAGCTGTGGAACGTCCTGCGCGGCGACATGTCGCTGGTCGGTCCTCGGCCCGAACGACCCTTCTTCGTCGACCAGTTCAAACAGCGGATCCCGCAATACATGCTGCGCCACAAGGTCCGCGCGGGCCTCACCGGGTGGGCCCAGGTCAACGGCTGGCGCGGCAACACCTCCATCGAGAAGCGCATCGAGTACGACCTGTACTACATCGAGAACTGGTCACTCATGCTCGACCTGAAGATCATGTGGCTGACCGTGGTCAAGGGCTTCTTCCACAAGCACGCGTACTGAAAGCCCGTATCAATGCCTCGTGTGGTCATCACCGGCGCCGCCGGCTTCATCGGCTCGCACCTGGCCGAGACTCTGCTCGACCGCGGTGACACCGTGGTCGGCATCGACAATCTCCTGACGGGTGATACGGCCAACATCGCTCACCTGATCAATCGCGACTTCAGCTTCATCAAGCACGACGTCACCAACTACATCTACATCGACGGACCGGTCGACGCCGTCCTGCACTGGGCAAGCCCGGCCAGCCCGATCGACTACCTGGAACTGCCCATCCCGACGCTGAAGGTCGGCGCGCTCGGCACGCACAAGGCGCTCGGCCTGGCCAAGGAAAAGAAGGCACGGTTTGTCATCGCCTCGACCTCCGAGGTCTACGGCGACCCCCTCGAACACCCGCAGAAGGAGACCTACTGGGGCAACGTCAACCCGGTCGGGCCCCGCGGCGTGTACGACGAAGCCAAGCGCTTTGCCGAGGCCATGACGATGGCCTATCACCGCTATCACGGGGTGGATGCCAAGATCGTGCGGATCTTCAACACCTACGGACCGCGGATGCGTATCAACGACGGCCGCTCCGTGCCGGCCTTCATGAGCCAGGCGCTGCGCAACGAGGACGTGACGATCTTTGGTGACGGCTCGCAGACGCGCAGCTTCTGTTACGTCACCGACCTGGTGGACGGCATCATCCGCCTGATGGATTCGGACAGCAACGAACCGGTGAACATCGGCAACCCGCACGAGCTGACGATCAAGCAGATTGCCGAGACGATCATCAGGATGACCGGGTCGACCAGCCAGCTGGTCTACCGGCCGCTGCCCGAGGACGACCCGAAGGTCCGGCGACCCGACATCACCAAGGCCCGCACCCTGCTCGGGTGGGAACCCAAGGTGTCGCTCGAAGACGGCCTGACCAGGACGATCGAGTACTTCCGCACGAAGGTGCTGGTCTAGGCGGGTCTGGTCTTGGGCCGCTGCGCCGTCAGCAGGTAGTGCAACGCACTGACGACGGTGATCGCCAGCGAGGCGGCGAAGAACACGCGCGGAATCGGCGAGGGCAGCACCAGCCAGTTGAACAGGAGGGTGACGACACCGGTCGACGCGAAGGTGGCGGTGGCCAGCTTGCCCCAGATCGACGGGTAGAACGTGCGCGGACCGAGCGCGAGATTCACGATGGACACCGTGAGGACGATGCCGATGTCACGGCTGAACACGACCACCGTCAGCCACAGCGGGATGCGGTGCGTGAGGTGCGGCAGCGGCAGTGTCAGCACGATGAACATCGTCAGCAGCAGCAGCTTGTCCGCCACCGGGTCGAGCCAGGCGCCAAGCGTGGTCGGGTGTCCCGACCGGCGTGCGAAGTAGCCGTCGAAGACGTCGGTGGTCGCGGCCACGGTGAACACCGCGAGTGCGCCGCCGATCTGGCCGTAGACCAGAAGAATCGCGAAAACAGGAATCAGCAGCATCCGCAGCAGCGTCAGCTGATTGGCGAATGTCAGCACCGGTGTGGCTCCTGCATGGGGCTACGGGCGGCGGCCGCTGCCCTGCCCCCCGCCGCCCTCGCTGCTGGCCGCATCGGCAAGACGAGTCAGGCGTTGAATGGCGTCGACGGCGTCGGCGCCGGTCATCGGCCGGCCGAGCCCGAACGTCCGGCCTTCGAGCGTCTGCATGACGCCGCTGGCGACCGCGCGCGACACCGGGACGTGGAGAGTGTGCCCGGGCCGGACATCGGCAAACACCAGCCGCGCGTCGTTCCACGACCGCGCGGCGCCAGGCGCCCGCGCCGCCAGCAGGTTGAGCACACGCGTGACGACCGCCGCGAATTCGCCGCGGCTCATCCCGGCGTTGGGCTGAAAGGTGTGGTTGGGGTACACCTCCATGGCGCCGGCCCGCGCCGCCAGCAGGATCGACGACTGTGCCCAGTGCCGACGGCTGTCGGTGATCAGCACGGTCCCCCGCGCCGCTCCCTGCAGCAGCGTCGGCACCCGATACGCGAGCAATGCCGCAATCTCACCGCGGGTGACACGCGGCGTCGCGCCGATCGCCTTGAACTCGGCGGGCAGGGCCGCTTCCTTCAGCCCCGTCTCGATCGAAGTGATGCGCTCGCCGACGTCCGGCAGACTGGGATCGATCTCGAGCGCCCGCCGGTAGTCGCGCAGCGCCGACTCCGGTTCCCCCGCCGCCTCCCCGAGCTCACCGCGCATGGCGTAGGCCCTGGCGTCCTGAGGGTCGAGGTCCACTGCCCGGTTCAGCAGGACACGGGCCCGCTCACCGTGGCCAAGGCGCCGCTCGACGTCGGCCAGGTCGCGGTGCAGGAACCCGCTGTCCGGCGACGCCTTCACCGCACGACCGTAGTGATCGCGCGCCTCGTCGAGGCGGCTGCCGGCCAGCGCCGCCTGCGCCGCGGCCACGTCGCTCTGCACGGCGCGAAAGCGCAGGACCTCCACCCGCCGGAGCGCGACCGGCTGGTCTGGCGACACGGCCAGGGCCGACTGGTAGGTCTCGAAGGCTTCCCCCTCCCGGCCGAGTTCGACAAGCGCTTCGCCACGGCCGACCAGCGCGGGCACATAGCCGGCGTCGCCGGCGAGTGCGCGATCGAACCACAGCAGCGCGTCGGCGTGCTGCTCCTGCGAGAGCCGCGCAAAGCCGAGGGCCGCTTGCGACGGGTACGCGCGTGGGGCCGCCTTGAGGAGATCACGCAGGGTCCGCTCGGCGCCCTTCGGATCGCCCGACTGCAGTTGCAGCCAGGCCCGCTCGTGCTGCCGAGCGACCGGCGCCTGCCGGGCAAGGTCCGGCGTCAGGGTCGGCTGCGGGTAGTCGGGATACCGCTCGGCACCCGGGACGACGACCGGGGGAGGCAGGGGGCGGCTGCTGCAGCCGCCAGCGCCTGCCAGTGCGATGGACGCCGCCAGTGTCCAGCGGCGCAGGCGGCGCGTCACAGCGCGAGTCCTTCCTGCAGACGTTGCATCAGGCGCCGCGGGACCTCGGCCTCGATGCTGACGCGATCCCCGTCGGCGTCGTGGCTGAGCACGCGTGCCACCCGGTAGAGCCGCTCGATGGCCTCGCGGTCCTCGGACCGGGCCTGGTCGAACGACAGCGTCACGCGGCGCGTGTCCAGACCGAGCGCCCGCGCGACCTCGGTGGTCAGCTCGTCGATGCCATCGCCCTGCAGCGCCGAGATCTGCAGCGATCCTTCGTAGGCCTGGCGCAGGTGCTCACGCGCACCCGGGTCGAGGCGGTCGGCCTTGTTGAACACCAGCAGCATCGGCAC
>Ga0136633_1003067_pt1 | contig 11127 bp, 8 predicted proteins | sample AntDrymeUQ832206_2_FD_105494 | JGI IMG/M metagenome (GOLD analysis project Ga0136633, IMG submission 105494) | Polar desert sand microbial communities from Dry Valleys, Antarctica - metaG UQ83 (22.06) | ecosystem: Environmental > Terrestrial > Soil > Desert | place: Antarctica: Dry Valley...
GGGTGGGTGGCTTTCGCAACCTCCATCTTCCCAAGTCAGAGGGCATTTGTCGCGCTTATCGTGGGATTAATTCAGGTCGTTATTCGGTGGATTCGGGCTAAGCAAGGCTCCGGGCAGGCAAAGGAGTCGTCTGCCACGAAGAAGGAAACCTCCTCCAAAGAAAGGACCTTCACGATTTCTGCTGGGAGTGTGACGGTTCGCCGCGTCGGCTTTGACACCCTTAGCGTTGTCCGTGCGACGGCCAACACCGGTTGGAGAAGGCATGTCGATGACAACTTTGACGACAGCGTTGGAGTCGAGTTTCAAAGGAGAGGACAGAACGTCGATTTCATCGCCTCCCTTGAAAATGGGCGACTGAAGGCCGAATCGTGCGCGAACATCCCGCGACTGAGTGCACGTCCCTCAATAGGCGAGGCGGGGATGGTGGCGCTTCAGAGGATCGCGGACGAGGAGCTCCACGTCTCGATTGTAAAATCGTCTCAGGGATGGCAACCGCGCATCACCGACAACAACTCCGAGGATATTGAGGTTCTCTTTGTCTCCGGCAAAGGAAGAATCGAGTTCGACGCTCAGTTGGACGACGGCCGGCTCGAGGGCAGTATCTGCAAGGCGCTCACCTAGCCCAACTCCACCGATTCAACCCATGATCCAGCCCGCTCGAAGCACATCTGAGCGTTCTGCGTCCATGCCTGACCAGGGCCAGCCCTCAGCGCCGCAGTGATGCCGTGGAATCAGGTTCGGTGCTGCTACACAGCCGTGAAGAGCGCAGCTTGAAGGAACCCTTGGCCGTGGTCTGGAAATTGGGCTCCTCTGCCGCTACGCGATCAAGGGAGGCGGGATCGCGCGCGGCAGCGCGAGCGCAGCCTGGAAGCGCTCGGACCACGGGAAGCTCGGCGGCAGGTGCAGCGAGAGCTTGTGCCCCGATCGAGTCAGGCGTCCGAGGGAACAGAGATAGCGGCGCCTGACGGTTAGTCCTAGGCAAAGTTTCGCCGGGGCTGTGAGTCGGTTCGCCATTTATCTCGCCGGCAAGGAGGGCTACGAGCGGTCGGTGCTGCCGACCGGAAGCTTCTCCGGGACGCCGAAGAGGCACTTGACTGCTCATGTGGGTGCATCTCAATGATCCCGGCACGAGGCATCTCGGTCGGCCATGAACGAGGCTGAGGATTACACAGCGAGAGTCTCGCGCCGCCGCACTAGGCTTCGCAGTCTTCAGGATCCTCGACGTGGCAGACGTCGCGGCCCGGTCCTCCATCGCCATTGTCGTCCCCCAGTCCTCCGTGGATGATGTCGTTTCCACGTTCACCGTCGAGGTTGTCGTCGTGACCTTTCTCACCGTAGATCCTGTCGTGGCCCCGGTTGCCTTCGATGTCGTCATCTCCGCCGCCCCCACAAACCAGGTCCCGGCCCTGAAGAGCATCCACTTCGTCGCTGTCTCCCTTGGCGTGGATCACATCGTTGCCGGGCGTGCCGAGGAGATTGTCCTCTCCGTTGGTGCCGACAATGGTGGCGCTCTTTCCCTTGCAGGTCTTCCGGCCGGTCTGGGCATCCGCTAGTCCGATCCCAAGCACCAGGATCAGTGCCAGGGCAGCGAAAGATGCGAACGCGCCGGTGACGGTCGAGGATGCTCGAAGGTTCATGACTTACTCCTTTTCCCGGCTCACTCACGGGCCGCTTCCTCTGCCTCTCCAGGGGTGACCCTTCCACCCAAAAAATACCTTGGATGTGGGTTTCGTGCCAGAGGGTCAGGCGCGGCCACCTTCGGGTTTCCTGGGATCCTTGTGATAGGGAATGGCGTAACGCCGGAATGAAGAAAGGCCCGGTCACCAGGGCCTTCGTGGTTGCAGGGGTAGGATTTGAACCTACGACCTCCGGGTTATGAGCCCGGCGAGCTTCCAGACTGCTCCACCCTGCCTTGCCATGCTATCAGCCTCGGACCTCACGCCGGAGCCACTGTGGCGATCTTTCCGCGTCTGAGCTCGGTGAGCGAGTCAGATCGGGGAAAGATGGGGTCAGGACGAGGCCTCGGCCCTCTCGAGCAGCTGCCCGAGTTCCTCGATCAGCGCCCCGTAGCGCTCGAAATCCCCCGCCGCCAGGGCCTCCTGAGCCTCCTGGTACACCCTCCCGGCCTCCGCCACGATCTGCCTCAGCTCGGCCGAGCCCTGCCCGCCTCCCCCGCCGGAATCGGGAGGGCCCCCCAGCGAAGGCTGGTCCAGCCCGAACAACTGGGTCAGGGCCTCAGGGAAGCTTTCACCCATGACGACCCGTTCCCCGGACACCAGGATCACCCTCTTGAGCTCCGGTATGCCCCCGCTGGAGGCGGTGACGAAGAGCGGCTGGACGTAGAGGATCGATTCCTCAATCGGAAGGATGACGAGCGAGCCGAAACCGACCCGTGACCCCTGCTGCCCTAACAGCGTCAACGCCCGGGAGATTTCCACGTCCTGCTTGATGCGGTTATCGACGAGCACGGGCCCGTCCACCGAGCGCTGGCTCGGAAAGCGCAAGGTCACGAGCTCGCCGTAATGCTCGGGGTCGGAGCGAGCCGCCATTAGAGCGATCATGTTTCTCTTCGAGCGGGGCGTAAAGGGGCGAGTGAGGACGAACTCCTGTTCGGTTTCGCCCGGAAGCTGAATCAGCAGATAGGTCGGCGGAACCGGGCCCGTCTCGCCCGTCGAGACGACCTCGTCTGAGATATCAGTCCGGTCCGGCACCTCCCACGCGTCCTCCTTGGCGTAGAAGTTCTGCGCCTCGATAACGTGATAGTTGCGATAGACCTGCGACTGAACGTTGAAAAGATCCTCCGGAAAGCGGAAGTGTGCCCGAAGATCATCCGACGGCGGCTCGGCGGTGAACAGGGCCGGAAACGCGTTACGCCAGGCACGAATGAGAGGGTCCCCCTCGTCCACGATATGGAAGTCCATGGTCCCGTCGTAGGCGTCGATAACCACCTTCACGGAGTTGCGAATGTAGTTCGCCTCACCGCTCAGAGTGGCGGACGCTCCGGCAGAAACTATGTCGCTCAATGGCTGGCGCTGTGAGTACGGATAGAACGGAGTGGAGGTGTAAGCATCGATGATCCACACCAGCCTCCCATCCACCACGGCTGGGTAGGGATCGTTGTCCAGAGAAAGAAACGGAGCCGCCCGCTCGACTCGATCCCGCACGTTGCGGTACAGAAGGATTTGAGATTCAGGAGTAATCAAGCTCGACAACACGAAGTTGGGGTCGCTTTCGCGCAGGGCGAAGGCAACGCGCGTCAGCATGTTGCCGGTCGGCACCCCGCCGAGACCCTCGTACTGCGAACGCTGGACCCCGTCATCCACCGGGAAATCGATCTCCTCCTGCTGGGTGTTGACGATCGAATACTCGTCGGAGCCGAAGGTTTCGCCGTAGTAGAGCCTCGGCTGCTGGAGATCGAACGATTCCTGAGCCTCCGGGGCAACGGTGCCGGGAACATCTCGCACCAAGAAGGTCGGTTGCCCGGAAGGGGTGGCCGAGTTGGCCAGACTGGCAACCACCCCGAAGCCGTGCGTGAACTGGAGATGCTCATTCGACCACGTCGGATCCTGCAGGTTGTCGAGGGCCAGCTCCCGCGCGGAGAGCAGCACTTGGCGCAACTGCCCATCGACCTCGTAGCGATCGATGTCCACGTCCTCGAACTGGTAGTAGGTGCGAATGGCCTGCAACTGTGAGTAGACCTGCTGGAGCACGATCGGGTCCCACAGCCGGATGTTCTGCAGGAGGCTCTGATTCTTCTGGGCGGCATCCGCCGGTAGATTCTCGGCCGCCGGGAAATCCTCCACGGCGACCTCGGCCAGCCCGAACGCCTGCCTGGTCGCACGGATGTTGCGATCGATATAGGGCTGTTCTCGCTGAAGCTCCTGCGGCTCGACCGAGAAGCGCTGCACCACGAACGGCCACGCTCCACCGGCTACAATAGAGAAGAAGATCCAGATCGCCACCGCGGCCAAGGGCAGCGACAGCCTGCGGAAGCGGATGTTGACCAGAAAAAGCCCGGCGGAGATGACCGAGATAATGGCGAGCAGGCTCAACGCGGGCAGGTGTGCGTGTACGTCCGTATAGCTTGCACCCGTGACTGTTCCTCGCTCGGAAAAGTTCAGCGAGTAGCGGCCCAACCAGTACTGAGCCGCCTTCACCAGCGCCAGAAAGCCGAGAAGCACCGAGATGTGCGCCAGAGCGCCTGACTCCACACCGGAGAGCCCTCCTTCGGGCCGGATGGCACCCAACAAGTAGTAGGCGGCAACGCTCACGACCAGCGTGACCATGAGCGCGAACCACAGCCACGACAGTGCAAAGTTGAAAAACGGCAACTCGAACACGTAGTAGCCCACATCTAGCCGGAACTGTGGGTCGGTTGTACCGAATTCCGTGCGATTGGTCCACAGCAGGAAGGTGCGCCAACCACTGCTGGCGCTGAGGCCGGCGAGGAATCCGATGCCCACTGCCACCGCTAAGCGTATCCATTTGGCGTAAGGCATGAGCTGATCTCTGTACCGCTCCATCGGGTCGATGCGGGTGACGTTCTCGAGTCGGGCGAACGCATAGGCAGGACGCGACTTGAGAGCGAGGATCAGATTGACGTAGATCAAACCCGCCACGATCACCGCCACTATCAGACCCAGCAGAAACTGCGCCCTGAGGCTCGTCCACAACACCGACTGGAACCCCACCTCGTTGAACCACAGGACATCGGTGTAGAAGCGGGCCGATCCTGTTCCGAACAGCAGAATAGCGATGATGAGGCCGACAAAGATGACCCGGCGCCGCCTGCGGCGCGGCTGCTGTGCAGCCTGAACGTTCGCCCTCATGGGGATGGCTCGAGATAGTCGACGGCGTCCTGGAAGCTTGAGACTGCCACCACCTCGATACTATCGGCAGAGCTGCGGGCGGCTTCTGCGTTGGCCAAAGGAGACAAGAAGACCTCGGCCCCCTTTTGCTCTGCGCCCGCAACCTTCTGTTCGACGCCACCTATGGGTCCGACCTCGCCGTCGCACGAAATGGTGCCGGTTCCCGCGACTGCCCGCCCCGAGCTGAGGTCCGCAGGTGTGAGACGATCGTAAAGCGCCAGCGACAGCATCAGCCCGGCGGAGGGGCCGGCGATGCGGCCGGTGTCGAAGGTGACACGGACGGTGGGCTCGAAGCGATAGTTGATGTCCTCCATCATGATCCCAAGATAGGGCGTCGCTAGGTTGCTGGGGGCGGCGGCCGTTACCAGACTCAATCGCCTCTTTCGCCCTGCGCGCTCCACGGTCACACTCACAGTCTCCCCGATCTGACTTGCAACGACGGCCGCCCCCACGTCACAGGTGGTCGTCGTGCGACTCGCCCCTACAGCAACGATGACGTCCCCTTGTTCCATGACGCCGTCTGCGGGCGCTCCCTCTTGCACCGAGACCACTCTGACCCCATCGCCCTGAGGCCGTCCCAAGCCCGCGGCGCCGATCGCAACGGTACGCGCATATTCCTTGGAGGACTCCATCTCGCGCTTCTGCGCTTCTTGGAGCTGGTCCAATGAGGAGCCTCCCGTCACCTGGCTTTCGAGTACAACGACTTTGTCTTTGTCCACAGCCGCGAGAAGCATTTCGACCAGAGTGACGTCAGTGTCGACGCTTACGGTGGTCAAGAACAAGCTTCCCTTGGAAGAGTAGGTCCTCGCGCGAGATACGTCTACCAGCTCGGACACATCTCTAACGGGCCCGGGGAGGTACTCGAAAAGGAAAGGAATGGGCACGAGAAAGCTCCCCAACCCAACTCCGCCCACAACCACGCCCACCACGGCCGCATGCCACAGCTTGCGCAGGCTCACGCGCGGGCGTGCAGGCACATCAGTGTTCGTCGTCACCGGCAGAGCCTATGGCGGGAACGAGCTAAGTGCTCCTAGCCCCGGCGACTCGAGTCCAAGAAGATCGAACGCGCCTGGTCGAAGCTTTCGAGGCACTTGCCGGCGCCGAGAACTACCGATTCGAGAGGCTGTTCGGTCACGTGAACCGGCACCTCGGTCTCTTGGGAGATCAGCTTGTCGAGGCCCGACAGCATCCCTCCGCCGCCGGTGAGCGTGATGCCGTTGAGCAAGACGTCCTGGACCAAGTCGGGAGGGGAGGCACCGAGGCATTCGAGAGTGGCCGTCACCACCGTCCTGACCTGCTCGGCCACTGCTTCGCGGATCTCCTCCGAGGTAATCACTACGTTCTTGGGCAGGCCGGAAGCGAGGTCCCGCCCCCGCAGCTCGGCCTTCTCCTCGTTCTGCAGCGGCCACGCCGAGCCGACGGCGATCTTGATTCGCTCGGCCGTACGCTCCCCCACCGCGATTGCGTACTCCCGCCGCAGGTAGGTGGTAATGGCCGCGTCGAGGTCGAATCCACCCACTCTCACCGGCGTGTTCGTGACCATGCCCCCGAGCGAGATCAGGGCCACCTCACTGGTCCCTCCACCCACGTCGACGACGAGGTTTCCGAGCGGCTCGTGAACGGGCAGACCGGCCCCAATGGCGGCGGCCATCGGCTCCTCGATGAGATAACAAGAGCGAGCCCCGGCCGACAGGGTGGCCTCTTCCACGGCGCGCCGCTCGACCTCGGTGAGTGCGCTGGGCACGCACACGAGTACTCTCGGGCGCGCCAGACGGGTCACGCCAGACCGCTGAAGAATCAGCCGGATCAGCTTCTCGGTGACGTCGAAGTCGGAAATAGCTCCCGAGCGCAGCGGCCGGACTGCCACGATGTAACCGGGAGTCCGGCCGATCATTTGCCACGCCTCCTGGCCCATGGCGAGCACGGCCCCCGTTTCCTTGTTGAGCGCCAAAACCGTCGGTTCGGCGAACAGGATGCCGCGCCCCCGCTGGTAGACGAGGGTGTTGGCGGTGCCTAGATCTATTGCGACGTCGCGTCCCATCAGCTAAACCGAAAACCTCCGCATAGATTGGCCGCTCGGGGACTCGGGGTGACGGCCGCGACCATCAATGACACGTCAGGTAGGTCACGGCGATCCCCCTCGCTCGCGCGGCGCCCGGCCCGGGGGCCTGGGAGCCCACGTTATCAAAGCCCCGGAGGTCTGGGTGCAAGGCCCGCTCGGACGTCGCGGACGCCCACGGCCGCCGGGCGAGGGCCAGGAGGCGCAAAACCGAGGGCTCCCGTAGCATGTGATCATGACGCAAGAACCGTTCGGAGACATCCCTCTGTTCCGAGAGATCCAGAAGCTGCTGGCCGCGGGAGGGGGTCCAGTCAATTTCGAGATCGCCAGGCAGGTGGCGCTGGCAGCGGCCACGCAGGGCACGAACGATCCCACCATGAAACCGGAGATCGAGCGATCGTTCGCCGCGGCCGTTCACTCCGCGGAGGCACTCGTGTCGGGATATTGCCGCCTGCCCTTCGACGAGCCCGTCCTCACCACCACCATGGGCCGGGCAGCGTGGGTCACAAGCACCTTGGAGGCCTGGAAATGGCTGCTCGAGCATCTGGGACGGCGTCTCACCGGCCAGATGAAACGCATGGGGCCGGAAGGGTCGGGTACCGGCGAGCAGATGGGCGCAGCGATGGATCAGATCGCGCCCCTCATGATGGGACTGCAGACCGGGACGTTGGTCGGACAACTCGCTTCGGAGGTCCTCTCTCGCTACGAGTGGCCGATCCCCAGGCAAGACGATGGCCGCCTTTTCTTGGTGGTCCCCAACGTCGAAGCGGTGGCGGCCGACTATGACTTCAAGCTCGAGCCCTTCCAGATCTGGCTGGCCGTGAGAGACGTGGCCCGCCACCTCATCTTCGCCTCCAACTCGTGGACGGACCGCTATCTTCGCAGCCTGCTATTGGAGGTAATCGATGCCCTCGAGATAGACCTCTCGGGCTTCGAGAGGACCCTTATGGAGCTTCAGTCAGGAGGTCCCGAAGCGCTGGCCGGTGTCGCCGAATCGAACGTGCAACTGCCAATCGTTTCAACCGAGCGGCACACCCGGGCGCTCGGGCGCCTACATGCTTTCCAGGCATTGCTCGAAGGCTACGCAGGGCACGTCGCCGCGGCAATCATGCCTGAAGTCGTGAGCGAGTCCTCACGCATCGAGGAAGGCATGGTCCGCCATGCTCGCTCACCTTCGGTGGCCGAGACGATGTTGGAGAACATCCTCGGTCTTTCCGTGGACCGCGATCTGGAACAGTCGGGTGCAAATTTCTGCGCCGCGGTCGTTGGTCTTCACGGCATCAATGAGCTCAATCGTGCGTGGGAGGCTCCCGACAACCTTCCCACGAGCGCGGAGATCCGGGACCCGTTCGCGTGGATCGAAAAGGTGCTGGCCTCTGAGTAGAGGAGCTCCGAGGCCGCCCCCCCCCCGCCAACTTTTGAGCCTCCAACCACCTCCTGTGTGGTCAGGGACGCAGAGTTCACATTTCGCGAGGCGGGAAGCGGACGAAGGGCTCCGTGGCATTGAAGCTCCTGAGCACATCGGCACCCAGAGCTTCGATCAACCGCTCGGTCTGACTCTTCTGTGCCAGCAGCGCCCGCCACTTCAAGTCGAGGATGTCTGAAGGGATGACGTACTCGAAGCTGAGCTCGCCTCGAGACGTGATCGGAGGCGTATCCGGCTCGAAGAAGATATCGAGCCCGGCGGACAGTGGAAGCACCTCTGCAGCCCACTCCGGAGTGTTCGTGGCGCAGTACAGATCTGCTCTCGCCGAGGAGCGCTGGAGAGCCGTCTTGGCCCATGCATGCACGGCCTTGTGGTCGGGGTGTCCGGTCATCCCCTCCGGCCCAAACGTGAGCACCGAGTCGGGCCGGACCTCATCCAAGAGTGCAGCAACTATGGCGACACCCTCCTCCAGAGGCACCTGTTCACAGCCGCCATCGGCGAACCCCAACCAGCGATGCTCGCTCACGCCGAGCACGCCAAGGGCTTCGATGAGCTCCTCCTCCCTCACCTCGGCCAGGGTTTCAGACGGCCATCTCTGTTCGTCCAATGACCCGCCTTCGCCTTTGGTAGCGGTGACGCACACGACTTTGCTCCCCGCGCGGATTGCGGCGGCCATCAGGCCGCCGGATAGATAGGTCTCGTCGTCTGGATGGGCCCACACGCCCAAGATCGTCCCTAAGGCAGCAGGATCGCTGATAGTCACGTCGTATCAGAGCATAGCAAGCTAAACCGGGATGACTTCCGCCTCCACGTGTTCGGCGTCGATCCACAGAAGCGCCATCGACGGCCACGGCGCCCGGCGGACCCAAGTGGGACTCCCGGGATTCAGCAGCAGCAGACCGTCCTCGTCTTCGTTGCAGGGGAGATGGGAGTGTCCGTAAACCACCACTCGGGCCGCGGGAAAGCGCTCCCGCAGGCGCTTGCGCCGAGCGCGGGCGACCCCCGAATCGTGCACCATGCCGATCGCTGCACCCCCGAGCTGCAGCTCAGTTTCCGTCTGCGCACCCCAGTGCTTCACGTCGTACCCGTCGCAGTTGCCGAGCACCACCGTGACGGGCGCAAACGACACCAGCTCGTCGAGCAGGACCGGATCGCAGACATCTCCCGCATGGAGGATGTGGTCGGCGGATTCGATGTAGGGCCACGCCCCCGAGGGCAGGGGGCGCGTGCGTCCCAGTGTGTGAGTGTCGGCCAGCACCACGACCATCATGCCGGGCAGCTCTCTGTGCGCAACGTTTTCCCGGTACGGAACGCTAAGCGCTTGCCTCTTCCAGTTGAACGGTCCGCTGCGAGGCGCTCTCGCCGCAGGCGGGGCACTGTGGGTCGCGACGAACCCTTACCTCGCCAAAGTGAGTGGACTGCGCGTCGAAGGTCAATAGCCGCCCCACCAGCGGCTCTCCATATCCAACTATGAGCTTCAAGGCTTCGTTTGCCTGAATGGTTCCGATGATGCCCGGGAGCACGCCCAGGACGCCTGCTTCCCCTCAGGTGGGGGCGAGCTCGGCCGGAGGGGCCTCGGGATAAAGGCACCTGTAGCAGGGGCCCTCATAGGGGATGAATGTGGAGGCCATGCCTTCGAAGCGAAAGATGGACCCGTGAACGACCGGCTTTCTCAAAGCCACGGCGGCGTCGTTCACCGCGTAACGGGTGTCGAAGTTGTCGCAGCCGTCGACCACGATGTCGTAGGAGGAGATGAGGTCTTTGGCGTTCGACTCATCGATTCGGAAGGCGTGCACGACCACGTTCACGTCCGGGTTGAGCCGGTTGATCGACTCCTTCGCGGATTCCGCCTTGCTCGTGCCAACTTTCTTCGTGTCGTGTATTACCTGGCGCTGAAGGTTCGAGGTCTCCACCACATCAGAGTCGACTATGCCGATCGTCCCCACGCCGGCGGCCGCCAGATAGAGCAGGGACGGAGAGCCGAGACCGCCGGCGCCGATGCACAGCACCTTGGCATCGAGCAGCTTGCTCTGACCGCGTTCGGAAACTTCAGGAAGAATCAGGTGACGGGAATAGCGGTCCCGCTGTGCCGCGTCGAGCACGCGCGGGATATCGAAGTCGTAACCGAGCTCACGCCACCGATTGAACCCCCCGGACATCGAGGCGACGCGCTCGTATCCGAGATCCTCGAGGGTGCGGGCGGCGAACGCACTCCGCACCCCGCTGGCGCAATAAATGACCACCTCGGAGGACTTGTCCGGCAGCACGTCTTCGACGCGGCTCTCGAAGTGAGCGCGAGAGAGATGATGGGCGCCGGGCACGATGCCCTGCTCGACCTCGTCGGGCTCGCGCACATCGAGCAGATTGATCTCCTCGCCCCGCTCTCGGAGGGCGGCGACCTCCTCGGGCGTCGTCTCCGACACCTCGGATTTCACCTGCTTGAGCAGGTCTCTAAAGTTACCCATATATACACCTTACAAGTGTTGTAATCTCAGCGCAAATCAGGCCACGCTGCGTTCAGTTTGCCCCTGCGAGGGCGCAGGCACTCCTTGCCGGCCGCCCTTCGGAGACCGGGCCCCCCGAGGTTTGGTACGAAACGGACGCTAGAGGCGCGTTTTGCACTAAAGTAGCTTAGTTCCAGATGGCGCCTACGGCGCCACCCCGGACGTATGAAAATGGGGTGTCGCCTGGCCAACGTCGGAGCTCAATGGTGCTTACGAGCCCGTGCTTAGTTTGACGTGGGAGCCTCCAGGCACCTTGGACTGCTGCCTCGA
>Ga0136633_1003068_pt1 | contig 11126 bp, 9 predicted proteins | sample AntDrymeUQ832206_2_FD_105494 | JGI IMG/M metagenome (GOLD analysis project Ga0136633, IMG submission 105494) | Polar desert sand microbial communities from Dry Valleys, Antarctica - metaG UQ83 (22.06) | ecosystem: Environmental > Terrestrial > Soil > Desert | place: Antarctica: Dry Valley...
CCCGATGCTAAGATGGATCCCGCATCGAACGATAAGCGGGTGGACGATGGACTTAACTCATATTCTCATGGCCGCAGTGGTCGCCCTGGCATTGACCGCGTGCGACAGGAAAGAGCAGGTTCCGGTTCCGAAGACGGCGCCGCCGCCGCAGAGCGCGGTGGACGCGGCCAAGGATGCAGCGGCCCGGGCAGTGGCAGCCGCCAAGGATGCCGCAGTCAAGGGCGGCGTGGTGGCCCGTGAAGCCGCGGGCAAGGCAGCCGATGTCACCCTGGACGCAACGTCGCGCGCGGTGGAATCCGCCAGGGAGGCCACCGACACGGCCTTGCAGGCCGGCAGGAAAGCCGCTGGGGCCGCTTCGTCCAACGCCGGCGTATTGGTCGACAAGGCCAAGGAAGTAGGCGGCAAGGCGGTTGAAGCCACGCGTGAAGTCGCAGCCGATGTCGCGGACGCAACCAGGGAATCGGCAGCCCAGGCCAAGGAGGCAGCCACCCGCGCAGTCGAGGCGGCCAGAGCCGCCACCGGCAAGTCGTCGCCCTGACGGCTCTCCCCGGGTCAGGCCCGCTGCCAATCCAGCCCGAGATCCTGGTCCGCCACCGGAACGGAGTCCGGGGCGCACCCCAGCACGTCGGCAAGCGCCAGTCGCGCCAGCTCAGCCCGATTGTTCTGCCGACTCAGGTGAGCCGCGACTACCGTCTTGAGCCGTGTGCGGTCCAAAGACGCCAGAATGGCTGCCGCCGCCTGATTTTCCAGGTGACCGAAGTCGCCCCCGATGCGTCGCTTGAGCGACGGGGGATAGTTACCCTGCGCGAGCAAGCTCCGGTCGTGGTTGGCCTCCAGGATCAACGCGCTCAGTCCTGCCAGAGCATTGACGACATGCGGGGTCGATCGCCCGATATCGGTGAGCACCCCCAGTCTTGAGCCGTGGTCCTCGAAGACGAACTGCACCGGTTCGCGCGCGTCGTGAGGCACCGGAAAAGGCGTGACGCCGAGGCCGTGGATTTCGATAGGCTGGTCTGGAGTGATCAGCCGGCAAGCCTGCTCCTGGAAACTCGGAACACGCCGGGCGCCCTCCCTCGTGCCGTAGGTCAGGTAGACCGGCACGCCGGCCGCAGCAGCCAGGCGGAATACACCGCCGACATGGTCCGAGTGCTCGTGGGTAACCAGGATGGCTCGCAAGCCGCCTATTTCAAGTCCGAGTCGCGCGAGCCGACGCACCACCTCCTTAAGCGCGAAGCCGCAGTCGATGAGCAGGAAGCCCGCAGGCGCCGGTATGGCCGCGCAGGTCGTTCCCGGTTCGTCCCCTCGGGACGCGCCGAGCAACTCGACCACCAGCGCATTGCCCTCGCTGCCGCTGCCAAGGCTTGCGAAACGCACGTCGCTACTTCATCTCTTCATGAAGCAGCGCAATGATGCGATTGGCCACGCGCTGGTTCTCCGGCGACGAGGGCGCCGCTCCGCTCTCGTCGCGAACGGCCACCGTGACATCCGATGCCCCGCGCTCGACGGCGATCTGGTAGCGCTGGCCCATAAGGTCCTTTCGCTCGCCGGAGAAGAAGCGCGACAGCGTACCCTGCCGCGGATCCCTCCGATCCAGGTCCACGTAGCGAACGAAGTAGGTTCCTTTGGAGCGGTCGCGGTCCTCCACCGTGAACCCGACCCGATCCAGCACCAGGCCGACTTCGCGCCAGGCGCGATCGAAGCCCTCGTTCACCGTCAGCTTCGAGACCTCGCCTTCAGTCACGATGCGGGTGTGCGCCGTCGCTGCCGCGCCGGCGCCGCTGGTAGCTGCCGAGGCATCGGCGGCGCTCGCGACCTGGATCGACTCCCGCGGCGAGCCGAACTGGGTCAGCATCCGCCTGAGATACTCGATTTCAAGTTCAGGATTGCTCGGCCTGGGCTGCCACACCGACTGATCCTTCTGGACCCCGGTCAACACCTCTTCCATGCCGCGGTGGTTGACGAAGATTTCAGTGGATCCGTCGGGGAGCCGGTCCAGGCGCGTCCGATAGCGATCCCGCTCCCCGGTCGCGTAACTGCTGCCCAGCGCCTTGCTGAGTACGCCGCGGATTCCACCGGTCTCCACCTTCTGGCGCCGCTCGGCCCACTCGGTCTCCATGATGCCCGTCTGCGGCGAATCGACGGCCAGGCTGAAGCCCTGCGATGCCCAGAAGTCCTTCAGTTGCGGCCAGACCTTCTCGACCGGCTGATTGACCACGACCCAGCGGAATTCTCCGTCCCGTTCGATGCGGGCACCTTCGCGCGTCGGCAATACGTTGGAGGCGCGCGGAAGCGAATCGCCCGCGGCCGCACGCTCGCGTTTGAAGTCCGATAAGGTCTGACCCGGAGCGCCACGTCCGGGCAGCGAATAGCGCTCGCTCCCCTGAGGCGTGACCAGGTCCGGCGGCACATCCAGCGCCGGCCCCTGCGCAGCGCCACGGTACTCGATATTGGCCGGATCCAGCGCCGAGCGGATTGAACTGCAGGCGCTGAGCAACGCGGCTGCCAGCAGGAGACCGGCAAGCCGGCAACGACGATCGAACATCAGGTAAGTACTCCAGAAGCCTTCAGGGCGGCGGCCACCGTGGCCTGGTGCGCCTCGGAAAGCGGTGTCAAGGGCAGGCGTATGCCGCCTTTGATGCGGCCCATGCGGGCCATGGCCCATTTGAGCGGAATCGGGTTCGCTTCCATGTACAGCTTGCCGTGCAGGGGCAGCAACTGCCGGTTGATCGCGAGCGCGGTCTTGAAATCGCCTGCCAGCGCCGCCCGGCACATGTCGGCCATGGGCTTCGGTGCGATATTCGCCGTCACCGAGATCACACCGTGCGCGCCCATAGCCATCAGCGCCAACGCGCTGTCGTCGTTGCCGCTGTAGAGCGCAAACCGCTCAGGCAGGCGCGCGGCCAGTTCCGAGCCACGGTACATATCGCCGGTGGCGTCCTTCAGGCCGATAATGCCCGGGATCTGCGCGAGCCGCAGGACGGTATCCCCGGAGATGTCGGCCACGGTCCGGGAGGGTACGTTGTACAGGATCACCGGCAATCCGGCCTCTTCGGCCACCGCCTTGAAATGCCGGAACATGCCTTCCTGGGTCGGCTTGTTGTAGTACGGCACCACCTGCAGGGTCGCCTGCGCGCCGACCTTCCTGGCATGCTGCGTCAGCTCGATCGCCTCGCGGGTGGAATTGGCGCCGGTGCCGGCAATGACGGGCACCCTGCCCCGGGCATGTTCCACAGCGACGCGGATCAGCTGCTGGTGTTCGTCAACGCTCACGGTCGGCGATTCGCCGGTGGTCCCCACCGCGACGATGGCGGCGGTGCCGGCATCCACATGCCAATCGATCAGCGAGCGATAAGTGTCCAGATCGAGCGTGCCGTCTTCGTGCATCGGTGTCACGATCGCGACCAGGCTGCCCTTGATCATCATTGAAGCGTCCTCATGCGGGTGTGCGCACGCAGTAGCGCAAGGTGGCCTTGAACTGCGTGGTCGGAATTTTAGCTCAGCGCGCCGATCGGGCCGACGAGCGGCAGCGATTCGGGATCATAGGGCGGCTTGACCGCTACGATGCGCTGTACCAATGCTGGCTTCGGTGTCGCCAGGTAGCCCTGCTCGAAAGCCACGACTTGCAGCGTCCCGCGCCGGGCCAGGAGGAACAACTCGTCCGGACGCAGCAGGTAGGCAGGGCTCGACGGTTTACCATAGGCCGCATTGCCGACAGCGAAGGTCTCGTAAATGAGACGGCCGCCTGGCCGCAGCAAGCCGGCCAGCAGGTCGAGTCGGGGGCGAAACAGGAAATTTGTGACGACGATGACCTCGAACCGCTCGGCAGAAAAGCTCCACCGTCCGGATTCCAGGTCTTCCAGCCGGGCCTCGATGTTCGTACTCTGGTCCTTTTCGGGAGAGGACGGGTTGCGATCCACCGCCAACACCTTGAATCCCCTGGCGTCAGCCAGGTGGGCATGGCGCCCCCCACCGCTGCCGAAGTCCAGCAGGCGTTCGCCGGCCTCGGGTTTGCCGATCCAGCGGGCGACCCAGTCCGACTGTTGCTCCAATGCAACATGCGCCGGGAGCGCCTGCTGCGGTATTTCGATGCTCATCTGATTCCGTGACCTTAAAAGACGTTAACGAATTCTATGCAAAGCTGGTCGCGAGTCGCGGCCGGCTGAAGATATTCGCCTTGCCGATCGTGGCGGCGACTGCGTTCAGCGTCGCCGGGCTGATGTTCCCGGATCAGCTCACTCGTTATTTCTGGTACGCGCTACCGATTGCCCTGGTGGCGATTTCCGTCTTCGGCTACGGCTTGATGCAGGTCTCGGAGGACTTGCGCGAGCAGCGTGCGATCAACAAGCGCCTGAGCGAATTGCAGGCGCAGTACGGCGTGGCCGAGGGCCTGGCCGTGATGGGCTCCTGGGTCTACGACCTGCTGGAGGACCGGTTCTACTGGAGTGAAGGCTCCTACCGCGTTTTTGGCATCGAGAAGGAGCACGGCCCCCCGTCGCCCCGCGCCTTTCACATCTGCATCCATCCGGAAGATCAGCAGCGCTGGCAGGACGCGCATCGCCGCGGCGTCAAGCGCGGGCGCGAGATTCGCATCGAGTATCGCTACATCAAACGCGGCAAGGACCATATCTGGATCCGGTCCGTCGCCCGGCCGGAGGCCGACGAACACGGCAACGTGGTCCGCCTCGCGGGCATCGCGCAGGACATCACCGCGATGCGCACCATGGCGCAGCAGCTTGCCGCCAGCGAGGCGAAGTTTCGCGATCTCACCCAGCTGAGTTCGGACTGGGTGTGGGAGACCGATGCCGATGACAAGGTTTCGTTTATTTCCGAGAGTGTCGTGGCCGCTCTGGGAGCCTGGGCCAAGGGCAACATCGGGCGGCATTTCTGGGAGGCAAACCTGATCGGTCTGCCCCGCGCCAACTGGGACGGATTCAAGGCCGACCTTGCCTCAGACCGGCAGTTCGAGAACTTCCAGTACAGCCTGCTCGACCCCGACGGGCACCTCTACTCCATCTCCATCTCCGGGCGCCCCAGCTTCAATTCCAGCGGCGCCATCGTCGGCTACCGCGGCGTCGGACGCAACGTGACACGCGAAACCCAGCAGCAGCTGCTGCTGCAACTCGAGAGCGAGATGGCCACGGTGATGCGCGAGCAGAATGAGCCGGAGCGCGTGATCGCCGCCATCATCATTGCCGTATCGCGGATGATGAGCTGGTCGGGCGGCGCCCACCTGGCACAAATCCCCGGCACGACCTCCCTGACGGTGCGTGAGCGATGGGGCCTGCCCGAGATCACCCGGATGCTCGGTGAACTCCCCAAGCAGATCCCGATCGGGCCGGACTCGGTCGAAGCGAAAGCATGGAAAGGCCAGGCGATCTGGATGCGCGACGTGACACTGCACCCCACGTTTGCCGAGCGCTACCAGTCGCAGGCCACCGGCATGCAGGCGGCCTTCCTCGCGCCGATTTCGGATGAACAGAAGAACGTGCTGTCGGCGCTGCTGTTCTTTTCGCCGGTGGGCTTTCGTGCCGACGGGTTCCTGTCCCAGGTGGCGGATATCCTCTCGCGTACCCTGTCGCTGTACCTGCAGCGCAAGGCCGCTGAGAAACGTCTGGTCCACGCATCCCTGCACGACCCGCTGACCGGTCTGCCCAACCGCGTCTACCTGACCGAACAGTTGCAGCAGCGACTCGCAGCGAAGGAACCGGCCAGCGTGCTCTATGTCGACCTGGACCGGTACAAGGTCATCAACGACACCCTGGGCCACCAGGTCGGCGACCAGGTCCTCATCGAAGTCGCCCGGCGCTTCAAGGAAGCGATCGGTCCGAACGACGTCGCCGGGCGGATCGGCGGCGACGAGTTCATCCTGCTGCTCGATCACGAAGACAACCGCGAACGGGTGGAGTCGCTGGCCCGCAGGGTGCTGGCCGCGATCGAGCGACCTTTCATCCTCCAGAACCGGGCCCATTTCCTGTCCGCGAGCATCGGCGTCGCGCTTTCGCCCGAGAACGGCACCGACGCGACCTTGCTGATCAAGTGCGCCGACAGTGCCATGTACCAGGTCAAATCCGAGGGGCGCAACGACGTGCGGTTCTACGCACGCGATCTGACGGACGACCGCGACGACCAACTGCAACTGGCCAGCGAGTTGCCGCTGGCCTTGCAGCGCGGCGAAGTCGATCTTTACTACCAGCCGGTGCTGGCAGTCAGTGACAAACGCATCGTCGGCATGGAGGGCCTCATCCGCTGGCGGCATCCGAAACGCGGTTTCCTGCTCCCGGAGTCGTTCCTGCCGACCGCGGAACAGAACAACCTGATGCGCGAGGTCGGCTTGTGGGCTATCAGGCGAGCACTGGACGACCGGATCGAACTGGGGATCGACGACAAGGACGAAATGTCGGTGTCAGTGAACGTCTCGCCCCGCCAGCTGGGAGAGGACGGTTTCCTCGCCCAGTTGACCAGCCTGCTGACAGAACGCAACTTCCCGCCGCGGCTGCTGCGTCTCGAACTGACCGAGAACGCGCTGATCGACAACTCCAACAAGACCGTCGCGCTGCTCGGCGATCTTCGGCGGCTGGGGATCACGGTCATCATCGACAACTTCGGCACCGGCTATGCGTCGTTGTCATACCTGCGCAACCTGCCGGTTGGCGGGCTGAAGATCGATCACACCTTCGTGCGCGATCTCCAGGCGGATCGCGGCAACGCGGCCATCGTGCAGGCGATCATGACACTGGCGGGAAAGCTCGGCCTGCAGGTGGTGGCCGAAGGCGTCGAAACCGGCGCGGAGATGCGGGCGCTGCGCTCATTCGATTGCGACCACATCCAGGGCTCGTTCATCTGCGAACCGCTGCCGCTGGCGCAACTCAAGGACTTCCTGCTGACGGTTCCGAAGCTGCGGCAGATGCACCAGGTACGCGACGTCCGGACCGTTGGTGGAGCATCGACGCCGCAGGATGCCTGAACCCTTCCCATACTCCGCCTAGACAACGAGCCGATCGAGCGCTGGTGCAAGCTCTTCCCGGTCGACATCGGCCAGGGGCTGCAGGTGACCCTCATGCAGGGGCCACGCCCCGGCGCCGAGCTTTTGGAACGAGGCAATGACTTCCCCTGCGTCCCGGGGTGACTCGAAGCCCCGGCTCTGCAGCAGAACCCGCCCTTGCGCGCCGACAAGCTTGAAATAGAATTTTCCGTCGCGCTCGCGATACTGCTTGAACACCGGCGGCTTGAGTTCCTCACGCACGGCGTCATCGGGCGCGACTTCCGCCGGCCTCTTGCCGCCAATGCCACCCAGACCGCGAAGGCCCACGGCCTGGCGAAGCGAAAGCATCAGCGGCGCTGCCAGTTGCCGCGCCTTGCCGGCTCCAACGCGCAGCGCTTCCTCGATGCGGACCGGATCGCCGATCAAGCCCTCATAGCGGGTGCGCATAGGCGCCAGCTCGTGATCGAGACGTTCGAACAGCCGGCTCTTCGCATCTGCCCAGCTGATGCCCTCTGCGAACGCCTGGCGAAATGCAGCGGTTTCAGACGGTGTCGCGAAAGCCTGGTAGATCTGGAATAGCGCCGATCCCTCGGTGGACTTGGCTTCTCCCGGCACGCGCGAGTCGGTGACGATGGCTGCGATCTGCTTCTGCAGCTGCAGGCGCGTGCCGAAGAGCGGGATTGTGTTGTCGTAGCTCTTGCTCATCTTGCGCCCATCGAGTCCGGGCAGCGTTGCAACGTCGTCGTCAATCACCGCTTCAGGCAGGACAAAATGGTCACCGTACTGATGGTTGAAGCGCAGGGCGATATCGCGCGTGATCTCGAGGTGCTGGACCTGATCGCGTCCGACCGGCACGCGATGGGCGTTGAACATCAGGATGTCCGCCGCCATCAGCACCGGATACATGAACAGGCCGGCCGTCACGTCCGCGTCCTGGTCCAGTCCCGCCTGATCGTTCCTGTCGATCGCGGCCTTGTACGCATGAGCGCGGTTGAGCATCCCCTTGCCGGTGACGCAGGTCAGCAGCCAGGTAAGCTCAGGGATCTCGACGATGTCGGATTGCCGATAGAACACCACCCGCTCGGGATCCAGGCCTGCCGCCAGCCAGCTGGCGGCGATCTCCAGGGTCGAGCGCTGGATCCTCTCCGGCTCCGGACACTTGATCAGGCCGTGCAGGTCAGCCAGGAAATAGAAGCTCTGGACGCCCGCATCGAGGCTGGCGTTCACGGAGGGCCGGATCGCCCCGACATAGTTGCCGAGATGCGGCGTGCCGGTAGTGGTGATCCCGGTCAGAACTCTGGAAATGCTCAAGGGCGCGTGCCAAAAGAGAGAGGAGGACCCGATTGTAGCGACGCGCCGCAGCGGCGACGCGCCACGCGTTCTCCGCCCCGCTGGCCGGCGTCAGGCCAGGCCGCCTGCTGCCGTCATCTTGTCGATCGACCCCGATCCCACGCGGATCACCATCGGATCCGCGCCAGTCATGTCGATCACCGTCGTCGGCTCATGCCGTCCGGCGCCGCCATCAATCAGCAGGTCGATCTGGCGGGTCAGGCGCTCCTCGATATCGTCCGGATCGGTCAGCGGATTTTCCTCCCCCGGCAGGATCAGCGTGCTGCACAGGACCGGTTCGCCGAGCGCCTCGAGCAGTGCCTGCACAATTGCGGAGTCCGGAACCCTCAGCCCCACCGTTTTGCGCGACGGATGAAGAAGGCGCCGCGGAACTTCCTTCGTGGCGGGAAGGATGAAGGTATAGGCCCCCGGCGTCCACTCCTTCAGAAAGCGATACTGGCGGTTGTCAACCTGGGCATACTGGGACAGTTCGGAGAGGTCCCGGCACATCAAGGTCAACAAGTGCTTGGCGTCGATCAAACGGATCTGACGCATCCGATCGAGCGCCGCCTTGTCTCCGACGTGACAGGCCAGCACATAACAGGCGTCGGTCTGAAGCGCGACCAGCGCTCCATCCCTCATGCGGTCGGCCGCCTGCTGCATCAAACGGCGCTGGGGCGTGGTCGGATGAACGGAAAATCGCTGCATCGCGCAACCCGCTCAGGCGTCGGCCAGAGTCGGTTCCATCTTCATGACTTCCGGCCAGTCAGCCCAGATCGGCACGAGCGCGTCCCGCAGAGGCGGCAGCGTGCCCAGGTCGAAATTGCTTTCGACCGGATCGTGAAAGTCCGATCCGCGCGATGCGGGCAGGGCGAACTCGCGACTCCACCGTCCGAAACGGCTGCGGTCGGCCGTGCTGTGGCTGCCCGACAGCACCTCGATCCCCGCGCCGCCCAGGTCACGGAATTCATTGACCAATGCCCACAGCCCGGTCTCGTCGAGCCGGTAGCGCGCCGGATGGGCCAGCACCGCGACGCCGCCCGCGCCGCGAATCCAGCCGATCGCCTCGGCCAGTCGCGCCCAGCGGTGTGGCACGAAGCCCGGCTTGCCCTCTACCAGGAATGAACTGAACACCTGCCTGATGTCGGCGCAGGCCCCGATGTCCACCAGGAAGCGGGCGAAGTGGCTCCGTGAGATGAGCTTGGGGTTGCCGACGTGCTTGAGCGCCCCCTCATAAGCACCCGGGATACCAGCGCGGGCGAGTCCGGCGGCCATCTCATGCGCCCGCGAATCGCGCCCTGCCCTCACAGTCGCCAGACCCTCGATTAGCGCGGTATTGCGGGGGTCGATTCGCAGGCCCACGATGTGGATCGTTTCACCGGCCCAACTGACGGAAATCTCGACGCCGGGGATGAAACACAAACCGAGACCGGCCGCTTCGTCAGCCGCGTCGGCGAGACCGCTGACTTCATCATGGTCCGTCAGTGCCATCGCCTGGACGCCGTTTCGCCAGGCGCGGCGAACCACTTCCCGCGGCGCCAGCGTGCCGTCGGATACCGTCGAATGGCAATGCAGGTCCACGTTCAGGTGCTACGGATCCCGGTGGGAGTTGAGCGGCAGGATGCCGGTGCCCTCCCCTGCGGTGGTTGTCGGCGGATTACCGGGAACATTCTTGATCATGACGTGAAAAATTCCTCGATCAGTCCGGCCAGCAAAGTCGGCTGATCATGATGCAACATGTGGCCGGCATCGGCCAACTCTACTTCCTTCAAACGGGCGATGGCCGTCAAGCGACGACGATACTCATCGGTCTGCGTGAACTGATGAAAGGTATCGCGTCCCGGCGAGGTCACCCAGAGCACCGGAGCCGTGATGGCACGCCAGCAGGCCACGGCTTCCTCGACACGGTAGAGCACCGGGTTGACCCGTCTGTGGGCCGGGTCGGCCAGCAGGTCATAACGTGCCGCAGTTGCGCCACCGCCCACATCTTCTGCCGGCCGCGACCATTGACCGGCCAGATAGCGAGCCTTGTCCGGCGGCAGTCGCGGATTGGTCCTGATCAGGCGCGCGGCCACCTCCTCCAGCGACGCAAACCACCTCAACCCGACTGGCGCCTGCAGTTCGTCCAGCCAGCGGCGGTAGCGCTCGACCGCCTTGCCCGGATCCACCGGCGGCATGCCGAATCCCTCCAGGTTCACCAGGCCGGCGACCCGTGCCGGGCGAATGCCTGCATATAGCATTGCGACATTGCCGCCCATGCTGTGGGCGACCAGCCTAACCGGATCCTTGGGCGAGAGGGCAGTGAGTAAGGCATCGAGGTCGCCCAGGTAGTCCGCGAACGCATAACTGTCGACTGCATGAGCACTGCAGGGACTTCCTTCCGACAAACCGAATCCGCGCCAGTCCGGCGCCACCACGCGCCAGCGCCCCTGCAAGGCGTCGACGACGAACTGGAAGGAAGCCGACACATCCATCCAGCCATGCAGCAGCACCAGCAAGGGCGGTTCGCGGCCAGTCTCGCCGGCTTCCGCGGGCTGCGTCCCTGTGCGCCAGGTCCGGAGGTGATAGCGCAAACCCCTGATCGCCAGATGCTGCGGTTCGGCCTCGACCCGCGGCTGATAAATGCACGGTGCGGCAGTGCCGGAGCCCGGGGATTCGCAGGCGGCAGCCGAATCGTTCGAATGGGGATGGGCCAGGGGGCCGGATGGCGTTTGCACTGCATCAAAGTATAAAGCCAGCCGATCGCGGCGCGGGACATCCGGCGACATCGGAGGCACGGGCGCTACACTGACGGTTGAAAACGGTGTCATTGGCG
>Ga0136633_1003069_pt1 | contig 11122 bp, 13 predicted proteins | sample AntDrymeUQ832206_2_FD_105494 | JGI IMG/M metagenome (GOLD analysis project Ga0136633, IMG submission 105494) | Polar desert sand microbial communities from Dry Valleys, Antarctica - metaG UQ83 (22.06) | ecosystem: Environmental > Terrestrial > Soil > Desert | place: Antarctica: Dry Valley...
GCGGCCTCGAACGCGAACTGCGGGTAGGTGTCCTCGGGGAACGGCAGCGCCACGGGCTCAACAACCCCGAACCGAGCGGCGGCCTCCTCGACGCGGGCGCGCACCAGCGGATCGGCTTCGCTCAGCCAGGCCAGCCCGACGCGCAGGTCGCCAAGCGAGGGCTCGGACGCGGCGGCGAACCCCGGAGCGAGCGCTTGCATCATCCGCTCGCAGCCATCGACGTCGCGCGCCATCGGGCCCGCATGGTCGAAGCTCGGTGCCAGCGGCCAGCAACCCTCGAGCGAGACGAGCCCGTGCGTCGGCTTGAAGCCGGTGATCCCGCAGCACGCGGCGGGGATCCGGATCGAGCCGCCCGAGTCGGTGCCCAGCGCAGCATCCGCCGAGCCGGTCACCAGCGCCGCGGCGTTGCCGCCGCTCGACCCGCCGGGTGTGCGTCCGGGAGCGGCCGGGTTGGGCACCCAACCGAAGTGGTCGTTCTCGCTGGTGATCCCCCAGGCGAACTCGTGCAGGTTGGCCTTGCCGACGCTGACGTAGCCCGCTACCTCGAGCGCGGTGACGGCCGCCGCCGACTCTTCGGGAATGTGGTCGGCGAAGATCGGCGAGCCGTAGGTCGTCCGCACGCCCGCGGTGTCGAACAGGTCCTTGACCGCCAGCCGGATGCCGTCTGCGGCCGGCTCGGTCTCGGTGATCCACACGCTCATCCCTGCACTCTTTACGCTGGAGGCATGTGCCGCAACATCAAGACCCTGCACAACTTCGAACCGCCTGCGTCCCGGGACGAGGTCGGCGCCGCCGCGCTGCAGTACGTGCGCAAGATCAGTGGGGCGACCAAGCCGTCGAAAGCCAACGAGGAGGCGTTTGGCCTGGCCGTCGATGCGGTGACCGCCGCGTCGCTGACGCTGCTCGACGAGCTGGTCACCACCGCGCCGCCGCGCGACCGGGAGGTCGAGGCGGCCAAGGCCCGCGCCCGCGCTCAGAAGCGATACGCGACGGCCTAGATGGCGCACGTCGTCTGCTCGGAGCTCGCCTATGCGCATCCGGGCGGCGACCTGTTGTTCTCCGACGTGTCGTTTCGCATCTCGCCCGGCGACCACGTGGCGCTGGTCGGCGCCAACGGCGTCGGCAAGAGCACGCTGCTGCGGGTGCTCACCGGCGAGCTTCCACCCGAGGAGGGCGAGACGTCGGTCGGGGGGCGGCTCGCCTTCATGCCCCAGGACGTCGGCTCGTCGGGCGACGACCGGACCGTTCGCGAGCTGCTGCTGAGCCTCGCGCCGAGCGCATTGCGATCGGCCGGCGAACGGATGCTCGCCGCTGAACGTGCCCTCGCCGAAGGCGACGATAACGCCGGCATGGCGCTGGGCACGGCGATCGGCGACTGGTCCGAGCTGGGCGGCTACGAGCTCGAGGGCCAGTGGGACGCCGCCTGCCGCCGCATCGTTCGCTCGGGCTTCGGGGATCTCGCCGATCGCCCCGCCGTGACGCTGTCGGGCGGCGAGCGCAAGCGGCTCGTGCTCGACGTGCTGTTCGCCTCCGACGCCGACGTCCTGCTGCTCGACGAGCCCGACAACTTCCTCGACGTGCCGGCCAAGCGCGCGCTCGAGGCCCAGGTCGCCGCGTCGCGCAAGACCGTGCTGCTCATCTCGCACGACCGGGAAGTGCTTGCGGGCGCCGCGAAGTCGGTGCTGACCCTCGAAGGCAGCGGCTGCTGGATGCATCCGGGCTCCTACACGACTTACCCGGAAGCGCGCGAGCGCCGGCAGAAGTCGCTGGGCGACGCCGTCAAACGCTGGAAGGACGAGGAGCGCCGGCTGCGCGAGCTGGTGCGGACGTTCAAGGAGCGGGCGCGCTACAGCTCGGACTGGGCCAAGAAGGCCGACGCCATGGAGTCGCGCTGGAAGCGCTTTGCCGCGCCTGGTCCTCCCCCTGCTCCCATCTCCGACCAGGTGATCAAGGTCCGCATGCTCGGCGCGGGCTCGGCGCGGCTGGCGCTGGTCATGAGCGACGTCAGCATCGACGGGCTCGTCTACCCCTTCTCCGAGGAGATCCACTTCGGCGAGCGCGTCGGGTTGATCGGCCCCAACGGCGGCGGGAAGACCCACCTCATGCGCGCCTTCGCCGGCGAGCAGGGACTGCACGACGGCGAGATCCGCATCGGCAACCGCGTCTCGACCGGCTTCTTCACCCAGCTCAACCACCGCGGCGACTTCGCCGGCCGGACATCGCTCGATGTGGTCCGTGAGCGGGCGCCGGCCGTCGAGAAGGCGATGGGCGCGCTCGCGCGATACGGCCTCGCGGACGCCGCTCAGCGTTCATACGACGTGCTCAGCGGCGGGCAAAAAGCGCGCCTGGAGATCCTCTGCCTCGAGCTGGAGGGCCACAACCTGCTGCTGCTCGACGAGCCGACCGACAACCTCGACATCGACTCGTCCGAGGCGCTCGAGTCCGCGCTCGACGGATTCGAGGGAACGGTGGTCGCGGTCTCGCATGACCGCGCGTTCCTGTCGCGTCTGGACCGCTACCTGATGCTGCTGCACGATGGCACCGTGCTCGCCCTGCCCGACTACGAGAGCGCCCTCGCCGCACTGCTCGAGCCCGAGGCCGCCGAGGACGTCAGGTTGGCGAAGATCCTCACCTAGCGGCCGCTGCGGTGGCGAACGTCTCGATGTGAGGTCTATAGGCCTCACATCGGGACGTTCGCGGGGGCTAGCGCCCCAGCGTCCGCACGAGCTCACGCGCGTAGCGCACGACATCGCCGAGCAGGATCCGGACGTCGGAGAGCTGCGTGCGAAGACCCTGGTCGCCGTACTCGATCGGCAGGAGCGAGTCCTGCAACTCGGACAGCCGCTCGTCGGCCAGGCGCACCGCCTCGACCGCGGCGTCGATCGGCGGCCGCGGGCCGTGTGTGGCCGCCGGCGCGGTTCGCGGCAGGAACGTCGCGCCCGGCAAGCCGTGGCGTGCGGCGAACTCGGCGTGGGTGCGCTGCGCCAGGCCATAAGCAGACTGGACGGGCCGGAACAGCTCGGCCTCCAGCCGGTCGGCGTTCTGCTCGTCGAGCAGCTCGTAGGCCTCGCCGAGCGAGGCGATGGCGAACGCGAGCTCGTCGATCGCCTCGGCGATCGCGTCGAGGATGTCCTGCCTGGCGTCGGCGTCGGCCATGGGCTCCACGTTACGGCAGAGCGGCTAGCGTCCCGGCCCGTGTTGCGCTACGCCCGCCGTGAGCCGTCCGCGATCCTGCTCGCCGCCCAGCTCGGCGGGGTCCTCGTTTACCCGTTCATGGAGGGCAGCGACGTCGGCCAGGCGCTGTTCAGCGTCTTCGGCATCGCGATCCTGGGGCTCGTTGTCCTGGCGGTGCAGCACTCGCCGGGACTGACCTGGGTCGGGATCCTCCTGGGCCTCCCCGCGACCGTGCTGCTGCTGATCCAGGCGATCACCGGCGACGACGCCCTGCTGCCCTACTCCTCGGCCTTCGAGGCGGTCCTCTACTTCTACGCCGCGTATGCGCTGATCCGCTACATGCTCGCCGACCACGAGATCACGCGGGACGAGCTGTTCGCGGTCGGCGCGACGTTCACCCTCGTCGCATGGGGCTTCGCGTACGCCTTCACCGTCTGTCAGGCGATCGACCCGGGGAGCTTCACCGCAGCGCTCAACGCGCAGGACCCGCGCACCTGGATGGAGCTGCTGTTCCTGAGCTTCACGACGTTGTCGAGCACCGGACTCAGCGACGTGGTCCCGGTCAGGCCGTTCGCCCGCTCGCTGGTGATGATCGAGCAGCTCGCCGGGCTCGCCTACGTGGCCATGGTCGTCTCGCGGCTGGTCGGGCTGCTGGTCCTGAGCCGCCGCGACGAGCCGCGCTAGATCTCAGGCGGCGAGCGGTACGCCCGTCGTCCCGGTCCGGCCCAGGAAGCGCATGATGGCGCCCACGGTCTCGGCCGGCGCGCGCCGCTGTAGGCCGAGCTACATCCGCAGGAACGACGCGCCGTTGACGTCGAGCACCGTGCCCGTGGCCATCTCCGCTCCCGGCGAGGCCAGGAACATGACGGCGGCGGCGACGTCCTCCGGTGTTGCGATTCGGCCCAGCGGGCTCTCGGCTCGGCGTCGGTCGCCCTGCTCGCCGGCGAGGTACTCGGCGGCCATCTCGGTCTCGGTGAAGCCGGGCGCGACCGCCGTGACGTAGATCCCGTGCGGGCCCAGCGCCTGAGCCAGGGACTGCCCGAAGGCGATGAGGCCGGCCTTGGCGGCCCCGTAGGCGGGGTGGTCCGGCTCGCCACGGAACGCCCCGCGCGACGAGACGTTGACGATGTGTCCGCCACCGTTGGCGGCCATGTGCCGCACGGCGCACCACGTCACGTTCGCCGCACCGACGAGGTTGACGTCGAGGGTGGTACTCCATCCCCGCTGCCACTCCTCGTACGTCGTGGCGGTGATCGGGTGCGGCTCGAACACTCCGGCGTTGTTGACCAGGACGTCGAGTCCGCCCAGGCCGTCAATCGCCGCGCCGACCATGCCGTGGGTGGCCTCCGGGTCGGCGAGGTCGGCGCCCACCGCGACGTGCCCCTCCCCTTGCAGGCTCGCGACGACGCCGTTCGCCGCGTCCGCGCGCTGGGCGTAGTGGACGGCGACGCGATCCCCGGCGGCGGCGAACGCGCGCGCAATCGCGGCGCCGATGCCGCGCGACGCGCCCGTAATCAGGACGGCTCGTTCACTCATGGGGCAAGCCTACGGCGAGCCCGTGGGCGGTCGAGGCCCCCTCGAACCCTGCGGCGTATCAGGCCGGGCGGCCCGGTCGATCTTTGTCTCGCTAGGCGAGACAAACCTCGATCGCGTCCGCCCCGCTAGCGTTTTGCGCTGTGAGCGACCAACCAGTTCTCGGGGGCGTGGTGCATTCGCTACCGGCAGACCTGCGCGAGGCATTGATCGCCAACACCACGGCACTCGACGCCTGGAAGGACATCACACCCTTGGCGCGCAACGAGTTCATCTGCTGGGTCGAGGACGCCAAACAGCAGACGACCCGGGAACGCCGCATTCGCCGGACACAGGAGGAGCTGGAGGATGGCAAGCGCCGGCCCTGCTGCTGGCCGGGATGCAAGCACCGCGAGCGCACCGGCATCCGCTCGACACTCGGTGGTCCGTGAGCCAGATCGAGTTCGACGAGAACATGGCGAAGGCCCTGGAGGTGATCTACGGCACCCGGGATGTGCTGTTTCGCCGTCACCTCGTGCAAGAGGCGATCGCGGCGGCGCCCGGGGAGCGCGTGCTCGACGTCGGCTGCGGCCCCGGCTTCTACCTGGCCGAGCTGCTTGAGCGGGTGGGCCCGGAGGGCCACGTCGCCGGCGTGGACACCAGCGCCCCGATGCTCGCCATCGCGGCCGGGCGAGTCGCCGCGCACGACAACGTGGAGGTCCGCGAGGCGCCCGCCACTGCCCTGCCCTTCGAGGACGACGCGTTCGACGGAGCCGTCTGCGTCCAGGTCCTCGAGTACGTCGAGGATGTCGCGCTGGCTCTCGGCGAGCTGCGGCGCGTGCTCAGGCCCGGCGGCCGACTCGTCGTCTGGGACGTCGATTGGGCAACGGTCTCGATGTACTCGGCAGATCCGGCCCGGATGCAGCAGGTGCTCGAGGCCTGGGACAACCATCTCGTTCATCGGTCGCTGCCGCAGTCCCTGGCTCGCAGCCTGCGCGAGGCCGGCTTCGAGGACGTCGCGCTCACCGGCCACGCGTTCGCCTCCGCGGAGCTCACGCCCGATGCCTACGGCGGCTCGCTGGTCACGGTCGTCGCGACCTACCTGGCCGGTCTCGACGACTTCCCCCGCGAGGTGGGCGAGGCGTGGGCCAACGAGCAGTGGGCGCTCGGCGCCGCGGGCGACTTCTACTTCGCGTGCGTGCAGTGCTGTGCGACGGGCATCGCCGGCGCCCGGTAGTCCTCCGCGGCGTCAGGGTCCAGCCGGACGGAGTTCAGCGCCCGGTGACGACCTTGGTGGTCTCAGAAGCCATCAGTCGAGATCGAATGCGGCGTGGAGCGCCTCGGACAGATCCTGCTCCTGGTCGTCCAGGAGCAGACCGATGCGAGGCCCGAGCGCGTCCGTTGGAATCGTCGTCACGTGATCGCACGCGACCACGGACGGCGTGTCGAGCCCATTGGCGGGACCCACGGGCACCTCGGTCGAAAGCCCTCGGATCGTGCTCGTGATCGGCGCGACAGTGACCGTGCTCATGTGTGGTCGCACGATCTCGCGAGTCAGCACGAGGACGGGTCGGGGCTTGTCGATTGCGGCAACGTGGATCGGTCGCATCAGAGATCGCGGTCCAGGCCGAGCGCATGCTCAGCAAGGCCGGCGAGCTCAGGATCCGGACCAAGCTCAGCGAGGATCGCGGCATCGCGTTCTGCGATCACCCGTCGTCGCTCCCGCTCGAGCGCCCGGCTGACGACCGCCGCTCGACTGCGCTCCCGGCCGCTCCCGACGACGCCGTCCACGAAATCGACGAGCTCATCCGATAAGCGCACCGCGATCTGCTTGCTCATCCCAATATGGTACCGATATGGGATTGGCGTAGCAAGCTTCGTCGGACCGGAACCTGTCCGTGCTGAGGCAGCCGCGCCGCTCCCGGGGTGGGTGTACGTTGCGACGATGGAGATCGCCCGCGTGAGGGGGCTCGAGATCGCCTACGAGCGTGTCGGCAGGGGGCCGCCGCTGATCTTCGTGCACGGCGCCGCCGAGGACGGTCGCGTGTGGCGGCCGCAAGTCGCCGCCCTGGCCGACGAGTTTACGGTCGTCGCCTGGGACGAGCCGGGCGCGGGCCGCTCCTCGGATGTGCCCGCGGATTTCGGCCTGGCGGATTACGCGAACTGCCTCGCGGCGCTGATCGAGGCGCTCGCGCTCGGCCCGGCGCACGTCGCCGGCGTCTCATGGGGCGGCACCGTCGCTCAGGAGCTCTATCGCCACCATCCCGGGCTCGTCGCGACCCTGATACTCGTCGACACCTACGCGGGGTGGAAAGGGTCGCTGCCCGAGGAAGAGGTGCGCGCCCGGGTCGCGGGAGCGCGTCAGATGCTCGCAGCGCCCGCCGAGGAATTCGATCCCACCCTCCCCGGGCTTTTCGCCGGCGACCCGCCGGCCGAGTTCGTCCCGCTGCTCGAGGAGGTCGCAGCCGTGGTCCGACCCGCCAGCCTCATGACACAGCTGCTGCTGATGGCCGACGCCGACCAGCGCGACCTACTGCCGCGCATCGCCGTGCCGACGCTGCTGATCTGGGGCGAGCTCGACGCGCGTTCGCCACTCAGCGTCGCACGCCAGTTCGAGCAGGCGATCCCCGACACGCAGCTCGTCGTGATCCCCCGCTGTGGTCATGTCAGCCACCTCGAGCAGCCCGAACAGTTCAACGAGGCCGTACGCGAGTTCTGTCACGCCCACCCGCGGCGCTGGGCGGGAAGGACCGCTGGCTCATGAACCCAACACACCGGCCTGTTGGCGGACCGGATCTCCGTCAGGAAGAGCTGCGGGGGACTCGCGGAGTTCGTCGATCCGAGGGTCGGACCACGCAATGCTCCAAAATCCTGTCAAATATGGAGACGCCGGGAATTGAACCCGGGTCCGCGGTCGCGTTGCGTTGGCGTCTACGAGCGTATCCCGCGCTCTGATCTCATCCTCGACTCGCCACGCGGGCAGGGTTGGCGAGGACCAGCCTCTCTGAAAAAGTCCCCCCTTTGGCGGAGGCGTTCCGCTGGGGGCAAGCCGGCATTTGACCCCGACACCACCGCGGCCGGCAGGCGTTGGGCGGGGACCCTCTTACCTAGCTAGTGGCTAGGCGAGGGCGAACTCGTGAGAGTCCGCACTTATGGTTTTCCCGGGTGTTTTACGTGGCCTCCCGGGACCACGACTCGCAACCAACACAACGGAATCGACCACGTCGAAGCCTGTCGTCCCCGTGGTGTTGCGCCCTGCAGTCTAGCTCTAGATGCGCCTCACGACACGCCCGGCGGTGTCGCCCTTGAAGTGCGCGCCGTCCTTGAAGAACAGGTCCCAGTTCGGTTTCTGGTCTGACCCCGTGATGACCAGGTAGTCCACCCGCGTGGGCGACACGCCTCGACGGCGTGCGGCAGCGCGGACAAAGCGTTGCGGCGCTCCCGTCGCGATACCCCCGTAGGCGATCGTGCCGAGGTGGCCGAAGCCAGGGCCCGACAATGAGTTCTTGCGGATCTGCAAGTCGGGTTGAACCTGCACTCCGCGCAGGCGACCGCCGTCGGTGAGGAACTGCACGTCGATGCGATCGGCCGCCAGCCGCAGGTATCGGATCCCGCCCAGTCCGCTTGCGCGCAGCCGGGCGAGCGCGCGCTCGAAGCGAGGTTGCAGGATCAGCGAACCGGGCTCGAGGCCCGCGGCCGGACGCGATGGCTCCTCACCGGACGGGGCGACCGGCTCGCCCGGAATCAGCGCCGGAAAGTCGATGTCGACAGAGTCGACGATGTCGCCGACCTTGCTCAAGGCGCTGACAATTATCCCCACGGTCACGACAAAGACGGACAGCCGCACCACCCGAACGAGGAGACGGGCCGTCAGGAATCCGCCGCCGCTCGACGCGGTAAGCGGCAGTGGCGGCGGCACCGGCGCAGTCGCTTCCATCACGGGCTCGGCAACTTCCGTTTCGACGGACTCGGCAACGATCTTGGTCTCGACGGGAACGGGCGACGCTGCGCTTTGACTTCGCCAGCCGCTCTCGGCGAGCGGGTCCTCCCCCACCTTGCGCCCGAAGGCGTCGTAATCCCCCACGGCCCGATCCCACCGCACCGGCGAGACCGCGTCAACCCGAGGAGGTCTAAGAGTCGGTGTCGGGCTTCGGCTCGGGCTCGGGCTCGGCGTCCGCGGCGGGCTCGAAGCCCGGGATGACGATCTTCGCGCCGACGCGACCGCCGAACGCGTGCTTCTGCATATCCTCGCGGCTCGCGCGGCCCGTGTCGTCGCGCCGGCCGCCGCGGTCGTCGCGGCCGCCGCGGAACCCGCCGCCGCCTCCGCCGAAGCCACCTCCACCTCCGCCACCGCCGCCACCGCCACCGCCACCGCCGCGCGGGCCACCACGGCCACGCCCTCGATCGGGCCGGTCGTCGGGAACGCGGGACTTGATCTCGCGAACGGGTGTTGCGGCGAGCCGGACCCAGGCCGCGAAGACGGGATCGCCGGGCTTGAGGCCCTGGGACGCCTCGGAGCACACCGCCGCCCACTTCAGCGGCTTGCCGGCCTCGTCGCGCTTGGGCTGAAGCGCCTCGCGGATCGCGTCCGGCCCGCCGACGCGCTCGATCGCGGCGGCGAGGCGCGCTTGGTCACGACCCGTCGACAGGTCGGGCGGGCCAGTTTGTCCGGTGTCCTCCTCGGTGGCCGGCACATCGGCCGCCGGCGCACCGGCTGACGGTTCGGTAGAGGCGGACTCTTCGGCTGCGGGCTCCTCGGCGACCGGCTCCGTTGCCACGGGCTCATCGGCGACCGGCTCCACAGCCGCGGGCTCGTCGGCCGCCGAGGCGTCGGTCGCGGGCGCGTCCGCGGACGTGTCGGGCTTCGGAGCGGGCGCTTCGGCCACCGGTGTGGGCTCGTCGGGCGCCGCGGTCTCGACGACGACGGGCTCCTCGACCGACGCCGCCGGCGCCTCGGCCGCGGGGGCAGGGCGCGGGCCGGGCTTGGGGCCGCCGCGCAGCTCGTTGAGGCGAGCGAAGAAGACCTTGCGGTGCCGCTCGGCGGCGGACGGGCGACGGCGCCGGCGCGGCTTGGCCTGCGGGCCACCGGACGAAGGGCCACGCGGCCCTGCTCCCTGCGATGACGGCGGCGAGGCGGGCGCCCCGGAGGCGGCATCCGCGGGCGCCGACGCCACAGTCACCGGGACATCCTGCGCTGCCGTCTCCGGCGCGGGCGGATCGACCGCGTCCGCGGGCGGCGAAGCCTCCGTGACCGGGGCTTCAACGGCCACCGGGTCCGCGGTGGGCGCTGGCGTCTGCGCTGTTGTAGGAGGCTCGGCGGGAACGGGGGCGGGGACGGGGTCGGGGTCGGGCGAGTTCTCAGCCGGCGCTTCAGGCGGCGCCTCCGCCTCGGGCGCCGGATCGCGTGGCGCCGGCTCGGGCTCGCCGGCAGTCGGAGACGCCTCGACCGTGGGCGCAGCGGCTTCGGTGGGGGCAGGGTCAGCGGGAGCAGGCTCCTCTGGCGGCGCGGTCGGCTCGGCGTGCTCCGCCGACGAGGGATCGACCTCCGGCGCAGCAGCCTCTGCTTCTGACGGGGTCTCGGCCTGCGGCGCAGCCGCCGCCTCAGGCGCAGGCGCCGCCTCGCTCCCCTCGGGGGTCTCGGCCTCCGGCGCCGGGTCGGGCGGCGCCGGCGCGTCGACCGGAGACGGCGAATCCTCCGCCTCGGCAGGGCGCGGCGCGTCGTCGGACGGCGGAGGTGCGGGTGACTCGCTCACGTGACGATCAACGGTACTCCCCGCCGCCCAATGCGGGCGTTGCGGTTCAGCGGTCGAAGGCGATACCCGGGCCCTGGCCCGGGTCGTCGGCGCCCTCGGCGGGATCGCGGACGACTTCGGTGACGTCAACCTGGTCGGGCTCGCCGTAGACCGCGTTCGAGCGCGGGGGGTCCTGATCGCTCGGAGCGGCCGCGGTGTCGCCCGGATCGTGGTCCTCGAGCGTCTGCGCCACGTCGTCGGCGACGTCCTCGTCGACCGCGGTCCCCGGCTCGTCGGGATCGAAGGCGTCGGCCGTCCGGTCGGCGTCCGGCGCGTTCTCGATGTTCTCGACGAGTTGGCCCTCGGCGACCTCGAAGCCCTCGGAGACCCCGCCGCCGGCCTCGATCACCGCTTCGAAGGCCGGATCGCCGGCGCGATCGTCCAGGTCAGACGTGGGGTTGGGTGTCAGCGGCGCGGGCTCGCCGGTGTCGGACGTCAGCTCGGGCTCGACAGTGCGGTAGGCCTCGTCGTCGTCGCCGTAGGGGCGGTCAAGGGATTCCATGGTCGTGGCCTACCCCGCCCGGGCCGCCTCCTCACCTGGCACGCGCGCCCTCCGTTGCGGGATACGCTGCCCGCATGTCCAGCGCCAGCCTCGAAGACGTCACCTGGAACCTCGAGCACCTCGTCGACGACGAGGGCCCGGA
>Ga0136633_1003070_pt1 | contig 11122 bp, 9 predicted proteins | sample AntDrymeUQ832206_2_FD_105494 | JGI IMG/M metagenome (GOLD analysis project Ga0136633, IMG submission 105494) | Polar desert sand microbial communities from Dry Valleys, Antarctica - metaG UQ83 (22.06) | ecosystem: Environmental > Terrestrial > Soil > Desert | place: Antarctica: Dry Valley...
CTGATCGTGTGTGACGTAGACCAGGGTCAGCTTCAAATCATGGTGGATCTGCTTGAGCTTGCGGCGCAGCTGCCATTTGAGGTGCGGGTCGATGACGGTGAGCGGCTCGTCGAAGAGCACCGCCGCCACGTCTTCGCGCACCAGGCCCCGGCCGAGCGATATCTTCTGCTTGGCGTCCGCGGTCAGTCCGTTCGCCCGCCGGTCGAGTTCGCCGGAGAGCTCCAGCATCTCCGCAATCTTGCCCACCCGCTCGCGGATGGCATCGGCCGAGACGCCGCGGTTCCTGAGCGGAAAGGCGAGGTTTTCCGCGACCGTCATCGTGTCGTAGACCACCGGAAACTGGAACACCTGCGCGATGTTGCGCTGCTGCGGTGACAGGTCCGTGACGTCGCGCCCGTCGAAGAGCACCCTGCCCTTGCTCGGGCGCACCAGCCCGGAGATGATGTTGAGCAGCGTCGTCTTGCCGCAGCCCGACGGCCCCAGCAGCGCATAGGCGCCGCCGTCCTTCCACTCCAGTTCGAGTGGCTGCAATGCGTAGTCGGTCGGCGCATGCGGCCGGCGCACATAGGAGTGAGAGAGCGCCTTCAGCTCAATGCGCGCCATCGCCGCCTCCCTGGCTTTCCTTTTGGACTGCAGCAGCCGTCGCCGCGGCGTGATGCTCGCGCGACTGGACCACTTCCGGCGCGAGCAGCAGGCGGCCGGCGTGATCGAACACGTAGATCGAGCCCGGGTCCATGTGCAGCCGCAGGTTCTGGCCGATTTCAAACCCCTGGACACCGACCATCTGGACGACCAGCGCGCCGAGCCGGGAGCTCACGTGAACGAAGCTGTCAGAGCCGGAAATCTCCGCCAGCTCCACCCGGGACTCGAAATGAACGTCGCCGGGACGCTGCTGTACCTTCAAGTCCCCGGCGCGGATGCCGACGGTGACCTCGGGCTGTTCCGCGGTGAGCGGCGCGTGCAGCGCGATCCGGGGGCCGTGCTCGATTTCCAGCACGTTGTGCTGCAGGCGGCCCTTGACCAGGTTGATCGGCGGGTCGCTGAAGGCGCGTGCCACGGCGAGCGTGGCCGGGCGCATGAAGACGTCGATGGTGCGGCCGTACTGAAGCAGGCGGCCCTTGTCGATCACGGCGGTGTGACCGCCGAGCAGCAGGGCCTCCGACGGCTCGGTGGTGGCGTACACCACCGCCGACGAACCGCTGGCGAAGAGCTGGGTCAATTCCTCGCGCAGTTCTTCACGCAACTTGTAGTCCAGGTTGACCAGAGGTTCGTCGAGCAGGATCAGGGGCGCGTCCTTGGCCAGGGCGCGCGCGAGCGCGACGCGCTGCTGCTGCCCGCCCGAGAGCTGGGCCGGCAGCCGGTCCAGCAGATGGTCGATGTGCAGGCGCTTGGCGAGCGACTCCACCGTCTGCCCGATATCACTGGCCTGCATCAGCTTGAGCGGCGAGGCGATGTTGTCGAACACCGTCATCGACGGATAGTTGATGAACTGCTGATAAACCATTGCCACCTTGCGTTTGCGCACCGGCACGTTGGTCACGTCATGGCCGTCCACCAGCACTTTTCCCTGGGACGGCGCGTCGAGCCCGGCCATCAGGCGCATCAGCGTGGTCTTGCCGGCCAGCGTGGGACCGAGCAGCACCGTGATCCCGGCCGGCGCCACATCCAGGCTCATCGGATAGAGATGATCGTCGCGTCCGACCCGCAATGCGACGTCGTCGAGCCGCAGTTTCATGCTGTCGCCTTCTCCGCGTGTGCGGCGAGCCAGTCGGCCACCGCCTGCCGCTGGGTCTCGTCGAAATGCAGCCCCAGCTTGGAACGCCGCCACAGCACGTCGTCCGCGGTCCGCGCCCATTCGTGATCGCACAGGTAGGTCAGCTCGGCCGCGTACAGGCCCGGAGCGACCTCCTCGCCAAGGTCAAGCACCGAGGCCGCCGTGCCGATCACGCGGGCGAACAGCGTGCCGTAGCTGCGGGCGTAGCGCTTCACCAGCGCGTCCGGCAGCCAGGCATGGGCCTGGTGGATGTGCTGGCACAACTGCTCGAAGCCGAGGTCGGCGGCCGGCCGATCGCCCAGCAGCCGGCGGAAGTCGCCGCCCGGCAGGGGCGCATGGATGGTCCAGGGACCTTCCATGCGCTGCACGCGAGGGGACAGCACCGGATGCAGCAGGTCCACCGCTTCCTCCGCCAGCTTGCGGTACGTGGTTATCTTGCCGCCCCATACCGTCAAGCAGGGCGGGCCGTCGTTGGTCACCAGTTCCAGAGAATAGTCCCGCGTGATCGCCGACGGGTCACCCGATTCGTCGTCCATCAGCGGGCGCACGCCGGAATAGCTCCAGACCACATCCTGCGGGCGGATCGGCTGGCGGAAATAGCGGTTGATGAGCCCGCACAGGTACTCGATCTCGGCGTCCGAAATGCTGGCCTTGCCGGGCGTGTTGTCCTGTTCGACGTCGGTGGTGCCGACCAGGGTGAAGTCGGTTTCATAGGGGATCGCGAAGACGATGCGCTTGTCGGGGCTCTGCAGGATGTAGGCCATGTCGTGATCGAACATCCGTGGCACGACGATGTGACTGCCCTTGATCAGGCGCAGGGACCGGGTTCCTTTGCGCTCGGTCCTGTCCTGCAGGAAGCTCGCGGCCCACTGGCCGGTGGCGTTGACGAGGGCGCGCGCATGCACCTCACACGTCGCACCGTCCGCCTCCCTCAGGGTCGCCATCCAGCCGCCGGCTTCCGCAGGGGCGGCCACGGCGCGAACACAGGTGGTTCGCGGCAGGATGGTCGCGCCCTTCTCGGCGGCGCCGACCGCGTTCAGGACCACCAGCCGGGCGTCGTCCACCCAGCCGTCCGAGTAGACGAAGGCCTTGGTGAATTCCGGCTTCAGGGCGCCGCCCGCCGCATGGCGGCGCAGGTCGATGCCCTCGGATCCGGCGAGCAGTTCACGCCTGGCCAGATGGTCATAGAAGAACAGGCCGAGCCGCATCATCCAGGCGGGTCGCATCGACGGATCGTGCGGCAGCACGAAGCGCAGCGGCCACATGATGTGCGGCGCGTTGCCCAGCAGCACCTCGCGCTCCAGCAGCGACTTGCGCACCAGGCTGAACTCGTAATGCTCCAGGTATCGCAGGCCGCCGTGGATCAGCTTGGTCGACGAGGACGAGGTGTGGGAGGCGAGATCGTCCTGCTCGCACAGCACCACCGACAGGCCGCGACCGGCGGCATCGCGCGCGATGCCGGCGCCATTGACGCCCCCGCCGACGATGAGCAGGTCGCAATCAAGCGGTGTTGGCGAGGATGTGGTTTCCCTCATCGGGTCTCTTACCGTCCGTGTCCATTTATTTTCGAATCGGAGCCCATTAGAGTGCACAAGAGAACTCAATGCAACATTGCAGAGCACAATATTGTTCGTTTGTTTTCGATTATTCTTCGAAATCATGATTACGAACCCCCGCCAACAGCACCTGATGGACGAGGTCAAGAACCGGCGGTCGGTCACGGTGGAGGAACTGTCGCAACTGCTGGACGTCACCACGCAGACGATCCGCCGTGACGTCGCCGCGCTGGCGCGGGCCGGCCTGGTGGCGCGGTTCCATGGCGGCGTCGGCCTGCCCTCCTCGACCGTGGAGAACATCGCCTACGGCCAGCGGCAGAGCCTGAACCCGGAGGGCAAGCGTCGCATCGCGCACGCGGTCGCGGCCCGAGTACCGAACGGCTGCTCGCTGTTCCTCAATATCGGCACCACCACCGAGGCCGTGGCACATGCCCTGCTCCGCCACGAGGACCTGCGCGTGGTCACCAACAATCTGAACGTCGCGGCCATCCTGTCGGACAACCCCAACTGCGAGGTGATCGTCTGCGGCGGCCAGGTGCGCTCCCGGGATCGCGGCATCATCGGCGAAGCCGCCGTTGACTTCATCACGCAGTTCCGGGTCGACATCGGGCTGATCGGCATTTCCAGCGTCGAGAGCGACGGAACCCTGCGCGACTTCGACTTCCGCGAGGTCAAGGTGGCCCAGGCCATCATCGCGCAGTCGCGTGAAGTCTGGCTGGTGGCGGACCATTCGAAATTCCAGCGTCGCGCCATGGTGCAGTTGGCGCACCTGTCGCAAGTCGATGTACTGTTCACCGACCAGCCCCTCACCGCGCAACTGCAGGCCTGTCTGGAAGACTCGGGTGGGCAGTGCGTGGTGGCCTGAGGAGAATGACAATGAAATACCTGCTGGCCCTGGACCAGGGCACTTCCAGTTCACGCAGCATTGTGTTCGATCTGCACGGAAACATCGTTGCCATGGCGCAGCAGGAATTCCGGCAGATCTATCCGCAGCCGGGGTGGGTGGAACACGACCCCGAGGAGATCTGGTCCTCGCAACTGGCGACCGCGCGCAAGGTGCTGGCCGACAACCGCATCGACCTGGCGGACATCGCGGGCCTGGGCATCACCAACCAGCGCGAAACCACCCTGGTGTGGAATCGGCGCACCGGCAAGCCGATACACAACGCCATCGTCTGGCAGGACCGGCGCGCCGAGCCGATCTGCGCCGCGCTGCGGGAAATGGGCGCGGAGGCGGAGGTACGCCAGCGCACCGGCCTGATCGTCGACGCCTATTTCTCCGGCACCAAGATCCAGTGGATCCTCGACCATGTACCGCAGGCGCGGGCCCAGGCGGCACGGGGCGAACTCGCCTTCGGCACGGTCGATAGCTGGCTGATCTGGAAACTCACGGGCGGCAGGCTGCACGTGACCGACGTCACCAATGCCTCGCGCACCATGCTCTACAACATCCGCACCGGGGAGTGGGATGAGCACCTGATGAAGCTGATCGACGTTCCGCGCGAGATGCTGCCGCAGGTCTTCCCGTCCAGCCACATCTATGGCGAGACCGACCCCGAGCATCTCGGCGGCAGTCTCAGGATCGGCGGCATCGCGGGTGACCAGCAGGCGGCCCTGTTCGGCCAGGCCTGCTTCAAGTCCGGCATGGCCAAGAACACCTACGGCACCGGCTGCTTCATGCTGATGCACACCGGCAATGACATGCAGCTTTCCAGCAACGGGCTGGTCAGCACGGCGGCCGCGCAGTCGACGCCGGCGCTGGAGTACGCCCTGGAAGGCAGCGTCTTCATCGCCGGCGCGGTCGTTCAATGGCTGCGCGACGGTCTCAGCGCCTTCAAGGCCTCGCCGGAAGTGGAAGCGCTCGCGGCCAGCGTGCCTGACTCGGGCGGTGTGATCCTGGTGCCCGCGTTCACCGGCCTCGGCGCGCCGTACTGGCGCGCCAACGTCAAGGGAGCGATGTTCGGGCTCACCCGCGGCGTGACGATGGCGCACATCGCGCGGGCCTCGCTGGAATCGATCGCCTTCCAGAGCGCCGCGCTGCTGGTGGCGATGAAGCGCGACGCCGCGGTGCCGATCACTGAACTGCGGGTCGACGGCGGCGCCTGCGCCAACAACATGCTGATGCAATTCCAGGCCGATCTGCTGGGCGTGCCGGTCGTGCGTCCGCGGACCACCGAAACCACCGCCCTCGGGGCCGCCTACCTGGCCGGCCTCTCCTGCGGTATCTACGACAGCACCGCCGACGTCGCCAGCAACTGGCAGGCGGAAAGGACGTTCGAGCCGTCGATGTCCGCCGACGAAGCGGCGGCGCGGATGGCGCAGTGGTCCCGGGCGGTGCAAGCGCTGCCGGCGGAAGACGGCGAGGACGACGCCTGAGCGGCTGAGTGATGCAGGGCAACGGCAGGTCTCGCCCATCGCGGGCTCAGCGCTTGCCTGCGCCCCTGTACGTTCCCGCCTATCATCCTGACTGCGGGAATTCACGAACATCGGGAAACGTCGCCATGCGCTGGCAAGATGGCCGGGAAAGTGACAACGTCGAGGACCGCCGCGGAGCAGGCGGCGGCTTCCGCATCGGCGGCATCGGCGGCGGGGGAATCGGCCTTGGCACGGTTGCGATCGCGCTGGTGGTGGGCTGGTTCCTGGGGATCAACCCGCTGACACTGCTCGGCATGCTGAGCGGCGACGGCACCGTCATCGAGCAATCCGCGCCGCGCCAGCAAGCGCCGGCTCCCCGGTCCGGCGCGGCACAGTCTTCCGGCCAGACCGACGCCGGCGCCCGCTTCGTCTCGGTCGTGCTGGCCAGCACCGAGGACGTGTGGAGCCGGATATTCCAGCAGTCCGGCAATCGCTATCCGCCACCGAAACTGGTGCTCTTCAGCGGCAGCACGCCGACTGCCTGCGGCTACGGCCAGGCGGCCGCCGGGCCCTTCTACTGCCCCGGCGATCAGAAGGTCTACATCGACCTGTCGTTCTACCGGACCATGCGCGACCGCCTCGGGGCCCCCGGCGACACGGCCCAGGCCTACGTGATCGCGCACGAGGTCGGCCATCACATCCAGAACCTGACGGGAACGATGCGCAAGCTGGACACGGCACGCCAGCAGTTGAGCGAACGGCAGTTCAACGCACTGTCGGTTCGGGTGGAACTGCAGGCGGACTGCTATGCGGGCATTTGGGCCCACCATTCCGAGCAGGGCCGCAACTGGTTCGAGCAAGGCGACATCGAGGAGGCGCTCAACGCGGCCGCGGCGGTGGGCGACGACAACATCCAGCGCCGGACCCAGGGAACGGTGGTGCCCGAGGGCTTCACCCACGGCAGTTCCGCGCAACGCATGAAATGGTTCAAGACCGGAATGCAGAGTGGCTCGGTCGACCAGTGTGACACCTTCACGGCCAAGAATCTCTGAAGCAGGGTGCTCTGAAGCAGGGTGACCAGCGGACCCTGATGCTGCTGGCGGTCTGCGCGTTCGCCAGCGCGGCGTCGATGCGTCTGTGCGATCCGCTGCTGCCGGTCCTCGCGCAGGAATTCGACACGACCCTGAGCGCGGCGGCGGCCACCACCACCGGCTTCGCCCTCGCCTACGGTTCGACTCAACTGTTCTTCGGTCCGCTCGGCGACCGGGTCGGCCGCCTGCGGGTGATCGTCGTGGCCATCGCCATCGCCGCGGCAAGCAGTGTCGCCTGTGCGATCGCACCCTCGCTATCGCTGCTGATCACCGGCCGGGTGGCCACCGGCGCGTTCGCCGCCGCCGCCATTCCGCTGTCGCTCGGCTGGATCGGCGACAACGTCCGCTTCGAAGACCGGCAGCCGATCCTGGCGCGCTACCTCATCGGGCAGATGCTGGGCATGACCACCGGCCAGGTCGGCGGCGGCGTGCTCGCCGACCTGGTCGGCTGGCGGTTTGCCTTCTGGGTGATCGCACTGCTGTTCGCCGGCGCCGCCGTCATGCTCTACCGTTCGATGCGTCAGCCGGCCGCGGCGGCCGACGCCCCTTCGTCCTCAGTCGCAGCGACGCAGCCGCCGGCCGGCTTCATCCGGCAGAGCCTGGGACTGGCGACCGACCGCTGGGCGCTGATCGTCATCGGCACGGTCACCCTGGAAGGCATCCTGCTGTTCGGCGCGGTCGCACTGGTGCCGAGCTACCTGCAGCGCGTCTTTGAGACCTCGCCTTCGGTGGCCGGGACGGTGAGCGCGCTGTTCGGGCTGGGCGGGATGTTCTATGCGATGAATGCGCGCCGGCTGATCACGCGGCTGGGACCGGCCGGCCTGTCCCGATCCGGCGGCTTCCTGTTTGCCGCCGCCATGCTGGTGCTGATCCTGCAACCCGCATGGCAACCGGCGATCTTTGCGACCTTGCTGGCCGGTCTCGGCTACTACATGCTGCACAACACCCTGCAGACCCAGGCCACCCAGTTGTCCCCGGCGGCGCGCGGGGCGGCGATCGCCTGGTTCGCCACCGGCCTGTGGCTCGGCCAGGGGGTCGGCGTGTCGATGGCCGCTGCGGTCGCGCAGCGGCACGGCTTCCTGCTGGTGTTCGGTGCCAGCGCGCTGGGACTGGTGGCATTGGGACTCGGCTTCGGCCAGGCACTCGCGGCGCGCGCACGCGAACAGGCGCGCCAGCGGCAAGCGCCGGCCTGATCGACCCCCTGCCCTATTCGCGTTACTCTCCTGCAGCGGCCGCGCCTGCGTGACCGCCTTCCCTGCCCACCCGCCGGAGTCCGCGCCGATGAAACCGATGTCCGTCCTTCCCGCCCTGTTCGCCGGTCTTGCCGTCGCCGCTCTGCTGGCCGCACCCGCCGGCCCGGTCCATGCCCAGGCGAAGAAATCCGCCAGGATCGCGGTGGCGCTGTTCGGCCCGCACGAGTCCCTGCATCAGGTGGTGGACGGGTTCAAGCAGGAACTCGCGGCCCGCGGAATCACCGCGACCTACGATGAAGGCAACGTCAATTTCGACCGCTCGCTGGTGCCCCAGTTCCTCAACCGGCTGGCCGCCTCGAATCCGGACCTGATGCTGACGGTGACCACGCCGATGACCCAGTCGGCGCGACAGATCCTTGCCAGCCGCAGTTTCCCGATCGTATTCGCCCCGGTGACCGACCCGGTGGCAGCGAAGCTCGTGCCATCCTGGGACAAGGGCGATGCGCTCATGACGGGGGCGTCCAACCTGCCCGACCTGGCCGCCACCCTCGAGTTCATCAAGGCGTTGGTGCCCGGCACCAAGCGTGTCGGCATCCTGTTCAACCCCGGCGACGACAGCGACGTCACCTTCGTCTCCCGGCTCGAGGCGATAGCGCCGAAACACGCGGTGGAACTGGTCAAGGTCGGCGTCGACAACGCGAACGACATCCCGGTACGGATCCAGTCGCTGCAGGGTCGCGCCGACGCTTTGTTCATTCCCGCCTCGTCGCTGCTGCAACCGGCCGGGGCGGCGATCGCGTCGGGCGCCAGCCGGATCAAGCTGCCGGTCTTCAACAGCAACACCGCTCAGGTCAGGAGCCACCAGATGCTGGCCGCCTACTCGGTGGACTGGAAGAAGGTCGGGATCAATGCCGGCGCGGTCGCCGCCGAGATCCTGAACGGCAAGCCGCCCAGCGAAATTCCGGTGCGTCTGCCCCGGCCCGAGGACCACGAGGTGGTCATCAGCGGCCAGCGCCTCAAGGACCTCGGCTTGACGCTGCCCGCGTCGCTCAAGGATTGCAACTGCGTGGTCGACTGACGAGCAGTGATTGAACTGCGCGGCCTGCGGGTCGTCTACCACGCCCGCACGCCCGACGAACGGGTCGCCCTGGACGACGTCGACCTGACGCTGCCCGACGGCAGCTTCACCGTCGTGGTCGGCACCAATGGCGCCGGCAAGAGCACGCTGCTCAATGCGATCGCTGGTTCGGCCAGGTCCGCTGCCGGCCGGGTGCTGGTGGATGCCATCGACGTCACCGACTGGCCGGTGCACCGTCGCGCCGGCCTTGCCGCCCGGGTCTTCCAGGATCCGATGGTCGGCACCGCCGCGGCCTTGACGATCGAGGAGAACCTGGCGCTCGCGCACCGACGCGGCCGCAGGCGCGGCTTGCGCCTGGCGATCGACGCGGCACGGCGCAGCCGCTACCGGGAATTGCTCGCGCCGTTCGGCCTGGGCCTAGAGGACCGCCTGCGTTCGCCGGCGGGCCTGCTGTCCGGCGGGCAGCGGCAGGTGCTGGCGCTGGTGATGGCGACGCTGTCACGTCCGGCCGTGCTGCTGCTGGACGAGCACACGGCCGCACTGGATCCGCGGATCGCCGGGCTGGTGATGGCGGCGACTGCCGAGGTCGTTGCCGCAGAACACCTGACCACGCTGATGATCACCCACAACATGCAGCAGGCGCTCGATCATGGCGACCGCCTGCTGATGATGGATGCCGGCCGCATCAGGCTGGACCTGGATGCAGCGGCGCGCCGCGACCTCACGGTGGCCGACCTGGTGAAGCGCTTCGGCACGCAAGCCGACCATCTCCTGCTGCAGGCGGGCTGAGCGCGATCCATGATGTCGTTCCTGCAGATCTGGTTCAACCTGATGCCGATCACGCTGGTGCAGGGCCTGCTCTACGCCCTGGTCGCCGTGGGCGTGATGATCCCGTTCCGGGTGCTCAACCTGCCCGACCTCTCCAGCGAGGGCGTGCTGCCGCTGGGCGGGTGCGTCGCCGCGGCGCTGCTGGTGGCGGGCCTGCATCCGCTCGCCGCCACTGCCGCGGCGGTCGCCTGCGGCTTCGCAGCCGGTGCGCTGACGGCGACCATCCACCTCAAGTTCAAGGTCCATTCGCTGCTCGCCGGCATCCTCACCATCACGATGCTCTGGAGCGTGAACCTGCGCGTGCTCGGCAAGCCGAATACGTCGGTGTTCGGACTGCCGAGCCTGTACGACTGGGTCCATCCGGCGATCATCGCCTCGCTGCCGCTGCAGATGGCCTTCTTCGCTGCCGTCCTGCTGGGCCTGCTCGCGCTGCTCTACTGGGGGCTGCACACCGAGGTCGGCCTCGGATTGCGCGGGGTCGGCGCCAACAGCCAGCTGGCGCCGGCGCTGGGGATCAACGTGGTCACCTATACCTTCGCGGGACTCGGATTGGCCAACGGCTTCACCGCGCTGGCCGGTGCCCTGCTGGTCCAGAACCAGGGCTACGCGGATGTCGGCATGGGCTTCGGGATGCTGGTCAACGGGCTGGCATCGGTCATCATCGGCGAAGCGCTGACCGGCCGGCGGACCCTGCTCGCCCAGCTCGGCGCGCCGGTGATCGGCGCCATCGTGTACTACCAGCTGAGCTCGCTCGCCCTGGCCCTCGGCCTGGCGCCGTCGGACCTCAAGATGGCCACCGCGTTGTTCGTGCTGGTCACCATCGGTTGGCCGCTGTTGATGAGGCGCGCAAAATGAACACACCCGTGCTGAACACATCCGTGCAGACGCCGGGCGCCTCGCGTCCGCTGCGGATCGGCGTCATCGGCTACGGCTACATCGGCCGGCACGTCGTCGACAGCATCCGCCTGCAGCATGGCCCGCACCTGTCGCTGGCGTTCGTGCACGCGCGCGACCCTGCCCGCCTGCAGGACCTGCCGCCCGACCTGGTGGCGCCGTCGCTCGCGGACGTCCGCCGCTTCGCGCCGGACCTGATCGTGGAATGCGCCCATCCGGACATCACCCGGCGGCACGCTGCGGACTTCCTCTCGTTCGCCGACTACCTGCCGCTGTCGGTCAACGCGCTGGCCGATCCGGCGACCGAAGCCGCCCTCGACCAGGCCTGCGCCGCCTCCGGACGGCGGCTGTTC
>Ga0136633_1003072_pt1 | contig 11119 bp, 12 predicted proteins | sample AntDrymeUQ832206_2_FD_105494 | JGI IMG/M metagenome (GOLD analysis project Ga0136633, IMG submission 105494) | Polar desert sand microbial communities from Dry Valleys, Antarctica - metaG UQ83 (22.06) | ecosystem: Environmental > Terrestrial > Soil > Desert | place: Antarctica: Dry Valley...
CGGATCTACGGGCGCCAGGTGCAGCTCCAGGTCGACGTCGACCCCGAGGTCCTCGGCGGCATCGAGGTGCGCGTCGGCGACGAGGTCATCGACGGCACGGTGCAGCGCAACCTCAACAACGCCCGCCGCAGCCTCGCGGGCCAGTAGTCCCCCTTCTTCCGCCCCACCAGTTGACTCAGAGAGCAGGGAACCGCAGATGACGGAGCTCAGCATCCGCCCGGAGGACGTCCGGTCCGCGATCGAGCAGTACGTCACGTCGTACAGCGCCGAGACCACCCGCGAGGAGGTCGGCACCGTCGTCGAGGTCGGCGACGGCATCGCCCGCGTCGAGGGCCTGTACTCCACGATGGCCAACGAGCTGCTCGAGTTCGAGGGCGGGGTGCTGGGCCTGGCCCTGAACCTCGACACCCGCGAGGTCGGCGTCGTCATCCTCGGCGACCCGGCCGGCATCGAGGAGGGCCAGGCGGTGCGGCGCACCGGCGAGGTGCTCTCCGTGCCCGTCGGCGACGGCTTCCTCGGCCGCGTCGTGGACCCGCTCGGCCAGCCGCTGGACGGCAAGGGCGAGATCGTCGCCGAGGGCCGCCGCATCCTCGAGCTGCAGGCGCCCACGGTCGTCCAGCGCCAGCCGGTGCACGAGCCGCTGCAGACCGGCATCAAGGCCGTCGACGCCATGACGGCCATCGGCCGCGGCCAGCGCCAGCTGATCATCGGCGACCGCCAGACCGGCAAGACCGCGGTGGCGATCGACGCGATCATCAACCAGCGCGAGAACTGGGCGTCCGGCGACCCGAAGAAGCAGGTCAAGTGCATCTACGTCGCCATCGGCCAGAAGGGCTCCACGGTCGCCGAGACCGTCGGCCGCCTCGAGGAGGCCGGCGCGATGGAGTACACGACCGTCGTCGCCGCCCCCGCCAGCCAGCCCGCCGGGTTCAAGTACCTCGCGCCCTACACCGGCTCGAGCATCGGCCAGCACTGGATGTACAACGGCCAGCACGTCCTGATCGTCTTCGACGACCTGTCCAAGCAGGCCGACGCCTACCGCGCCATCTCGCTGCTGCTGCGCCGCCCGCCGGGCCGCGAGGCCTACCCGGGTGACGTCTTCTACCTGCACTCCCGCCTGCTCGAGCGCTGCGCGAAGCTCTCCGACGAGCTCGGTGCCGGCTCGATGACCGGCCTGCCGATCGTCGAGACGAAGGGCAACGACGTCTCGGCGTTCATCCCGACCAACGTCATCTCGATCACGGACGGTCAGATCTTCCTCGAGACCGACCTGTTCAACTCCGGTGTCCGCCCGGCCATCAACGTCGGCATCTCGGTGTCGCGCGTCGGCGGGTCGGCGCAGATCAAGGCGATGAAGTCGGTCTCCGGTCGGCTCCGCCTGGACCTGGCGCAGTTCCGCGAGCTGGAGGCGTTCGCGGCGTTCGGGTCCGACCTGGACAAGGCCTCCAAGGCCCAGCTCGAGCGCGGCGCCGTGCTCGTCGAGCTGCTCAAGCAGCCGCAGTACTCACCGTTCCCGGTGGAGCGCCAGGTCGTCTCGATCTGGGCCGGCACCAACGGTCACCTCGACGAGGTCCCGGTCGCCGACATCCGCCGGTTCGAGGCGGAGTTCCTCGACTTCGTCGGGCGCTCGCACAGCGGGATCTTCGACGCCATCACCCAGACCGGCAAGCTCGACGACGACACCACCGGTCAGATGGAGGTCGCCGTGACGGAGTTCAAGAAGCAGTTCACGACCGGCGAGGGCAAGAGCCTGGTCAACGAGGCGCCGGCCGAGGCGATGGACTCCGAGGACCGCGGCCAGGAGACCATCAAGAAGTACAAGAAGGCCTGACCCATGGGTGCCCAGCTCCGCGTCTACCGCCGCCGCATCCGGTCGGTCAAGTCGACGAAGAAGATCACGCGTGCGATGGAGCTCATCGCCGCCTCCCGCATCGTCAAGGCCCAGCAGCGGGTCAACGCGGCCAAGCCGTACTCCCGTCAGATCACCCAGGTCATCTCGGCGCTGGCGTCGCAGACAGCCACGATCGACCACCCGCTGCTGCAGGAGCAGACCGACGAGAAGCGCGTGGCCGTCCTGGTGGTCACCAGCGACCGCGGGCTGGCCGGCGGCTACAACGCCAACGCCATCAAGACCGCCGCGCAGCTCGAGGAGCTGCTGCGCAGCGAGGGCAAGGAGCCGGTCGCGTTCCTGGTCGGGCGCAAGGCGGTGAGCTACTACAAGTTCCGCAACCGCCACATCGAGCAGAGCTGGACCGGCTTCTCCGAGCAGCCGACCTACGAGGACGCCCGCGAGGTCGCCGACGCGCTGATCGACGCCTTCCTGCGGACCGAGGAGGAGGGCGGCGTCGGCGAGATCCACGTCGTGCACACCGAGTACGTCTCGGCGCTCACCCAGAAGGCCGTCGCCAACCGGGTGCTGCCGCTGGTCGTCGAGGAGTCCGACGAGGCGCCGCCGGAGGGATTCGTCCTGCCGCTGTACGAGTTCGAGCCCGACCCCGCCGTACTGCTGGACACGCTCCTGCCGCGCTACGTGCAGACCCGCGTCTACGCCGCGCTGCTGGAGTCTGCTGCGTCGGAGTCGGCCTCGCGCCGGCGGGCCATGAAGGCCGCGACCGACAACGCCGACGAGCTCATCAAGTCGCTCACGCGGGCGGCCAACTCGGCCCGCCAGGCCGAGATCACTCAGGAGATCAGCGAGATCGTCGGCGGCGCGACCGCCCTCGAGGACGCCTGACCCTGCCGCCAGCACGACTGCCGATCGCCGAAGAACCGAGGAGACCCCCGCAATGACCGTCACCGCCGACCACCCCACCGCCGCTCCCCAGGCCGGCGGCACCGGCCGGGTCGCCCGCGTCATCGGCCCCGTCGTCGACGTCGAGTTCCCGCCGGACGCGATGCCCGCGATCTACAACGCCCTGGAGGTCGAGCGCACGCTCGGCGAGCAGGCCTCGATCCTCACCCTCGAGGTCGCCCAGCACATCGGCGACAACCTGATCCGCGCCATCGCGATGCAGCCCACCGACGGTCTGGTCCGCGGTGCGGCGGCCAAGGACACCGGCAGCCCGATCATGGTGCCGGTCGGCGACGCGACCAAGGGTCACGTCTTCAACGCCCTCGGCAAGCCGATGGACGTCGAGAGCGTCGACGCCGACACCTACTGGCCGATCCACCGGCCGTCGCCGGCGTTCGACCAGCTGGAGAGCAAGACCGAGATCTTCCCGACCGGCATCAAGGTGATCGACCTGCTGGCGCCGTACGTCGCCGGTGGCAAGATCGGCCTGTTCGGCGGCGCCGGGGTCGGCAAGACCGTGCTCATCCAGGAGATGATCTACCGCGTCGCCAAGGAGTTCTCCGGCGTCTCGGTGTTCGCCGGCGTCGGCGAGCGCACCCGCGAGGGCAACGACCTGTTCGGGGAGATGACCGAGTCCGGTGTCATCAACGACACCGCGCTGGTCTTCGGCCAGATGGACGAGCCGCCGGGCGTGCGCCTGCGCGTCGCGCTGTCCGCGCTGACGATGGCGGAGTACTTCCGCGACGTGCAGAAGCAGGACGTGCTGCTGTTCATCGACAACATCTTCCGCTTCACCCAGGCCGGTTCCGAGGTCTCGACGCTGCTCGGCCGCATGCCGAGCGCCGTCGGCTACCAGCCGACGCTGGCCGACGAGATGGGCGTGCTGCAGGAGCGCATCACCTCCACCCGCGGCCACTCGATCACGTCGCTGCAGGCGATCTACGTGCCCGCCGACGACATCACCGACCCGGCGCCGCACACGACCTTCACCCACCTCGACGCCACGACCGTGCTCTCCCGCGCCATCTCCGAGCTCGGCATCTACCCGGCCGTCGACCCGCTGGACTCGACCAGCCGCATCCTGGACCCGCGTTTCGTCGGCGAGGAGCACTACGCCGTCGCCCGCGAGGTGCAGCGCATCCTGCAGCGCTACAAGGACCTGCAGGACATCATCGCCATCCTCGGGATCGACGAGCTCGCCGAGGAGGACAAGGTCCTGGTCAACCGGGCCCGCCGCATCCAGCGATTCCTGTCGCAGCCGTTCTTCGTCGCCGAGGCCTTCACCGGCCAGCCCGGCAAGTTCGTGCCGCTCGAGGAGACCATCGCCTCGTTCAAGAAGCTCACCGAGGGCGAGTACGACCACATCCCTGAGCAGGCGTTCTTCCTGTGCGGCGGCATCGAGGACGTCGAGGAGAAGGCCAAGGCCCTCGGCAGCTAGTCCCACCCCCGGTTCGTGATCCACCCCCGAAGGAGTTGAAGTGGCGGAGCTGCACGTCGAGCTGGTGTCGGTCGAGCGCGAGGTCTGGAGCGGCGAGGCCACCCAGGTGACCGCGCGCACCACCGAGGGCGACATCGGCGTGCTGCCCGGCCACGCCCCGCTGCTCGGCCAGCTGGCCGACGGCGGCATCGTGACGATCTACCAGGCCGGCGGCGAGACGGTCCTGGCGGCGGTCCACGGCGGCTTCCTGTCCGTGACCGAGCAGGGCGTCACCGTCCTGGCTGAGGTCGCCGAGCTCGCCGCGGACATCGACACCTCCCGCGCGAAGGCCGCCCTCGACAAGTCCCGCGGCGAGTCCGACGTCGCCGCGCAGCGCCGGGCCGAGAGCCGGTTGCGGGCCGCCGGGCAGCCGGCCTAGACCGCAGCCCGCCGCCGCCCGGACCACGCCCCGCCGCCGCGCCCCGAGATGACGCTCTCGAAGGTCCTGCTGCTTCTGCTGGCGGTGCTGGTGCTCGTCGTCGTCGCCGGCCTGGCCCGTCGGGTCGGGCTGCAGCGCGCCGGCGGCACGGTCGAGCTGTCGCTGCGGCTCAAGCGACCCGGGCACGGCCGCGGCTGGGTCAACGGCGTGGGCCGGTTCGTCGGCGACGAGCTGCGCTGGTACCGCGTCTTCAGCCTGTCGCCCCGCCCTAGGCGGCGCTACTCCCGGCGCGACCTCGAGGTGCTCCGCCGCCGCGACCCGTCCGGGGCGGAGCACCGCGCGCTGCTCGAGGGCGCGGTGGTCATGGAGTGCACCTCCGGCGGACGCCCGGTCGAGCTGGCGATGTCCCGCTCGACGGCCACCGGCTTCCTGGCCTGGCTCGAGGCCACGCCCCCGGGGGCGACCCTCCCGCGCTGAGCGCGCGGCCGGCGGCTCAGGGGTGGGGCACCCATCCCTGGGCCAGCCGGTCGACCAGCCGGTCGATGGTGCGCGGTCGGTTGGCCGGTAGCACCCGACCGACCCGGAAGATCACGGCGTAGCGGTTGGTGCGGTCGAGAGCAGTGAAGGCCGCCCATGCCGCAGGGATCCGCGCCAACGCCTCCTGCAGATCGGCGGGGACCTCGGCGGCCGCCGATCCGGCGTAGGCCCGCTCCCATCGGCCGTCGGCGCGGGCCGCCTGGACGGCAGCCAGCCCGGCCGGACGCAACCGGCCCTGCTGCTCGAGCCGTTCGACGGTGCGCACGTTGACCAGCGACCAGATGCTGCGGGGTCCGCGGCGGGTGAACCGCTGGAGGTAGGCGGCCTCGTCCAGGCGGGCGCTCTGGCTGTCGATCCATCCGTGGCACAGGCCCACCTCGACCGCCTGCGCCCAGGTCAGCGTCGTACGGGTGTAGCCCTTCTTGCCGATCTGCAGCATCACGCCCGGGCAGCTGTCGCCGTGCTCGTCCAGCCAGGCGTCCCACCCGTCCGCATCCGGCACCAGCAGGTGCGGCAGGTCGGTGGCGCCCATGCCCCGGTCAGCTCCCGGCGCGGCCGGCGCCCCGCACCCACAGCACGTCGCCGTCGGGGTTCGCGACGCGGGACAGGATGAACAGCAGGTCCGAGAGCCGGTTGAGGTAGAGCGCCGGCTCCTGGTTCGTGGAGTCGGGCTGCGCCTCGAGCAGCGCCCAGGTGCGCCGCTCGGCGCGCCGGACCACGGTGAGGGCGACCTGCAGCAGCGCCGAGCCGGGCGTGCCGCCCGGCAGGATGAAGCTGTCGAGCTTGCGCAGGTCGGCGTTCCACCGGTCGCAGGCCTGCTCGAGCCGCTCGGTGTAGTCCGGGGTGACCCGGATCGCCTCCCACTCCGGGTTCGGCACGACGGGGGTGCACAGGTCCGCGCCGACGTCGAACAGGTCGTTCTGCACCTGCTTCACCAGCGCAGCGACCTCCGCGTCGAGGCCCCCGAGCGCCAGGGCGACGCCGAGCGCGGCGTTGGCCTCGTTGGTGTCGGCGTAGGCCTCCACACGCGGGTCGGTCTTGCGGACCCGGCTCATGTCGCCGAGCGCGGTGGTCCCGTCGTCGCCGGTCTTGGTGTAGATGCGGGTGAGGTGGACGGCCATGAGCCGCACCTTAGGCGAGGGCGCGGCTCACGGCCGTGCCGGGGGAGTGCGGTCAGCTGCCGCCGGGCCCCACGTCGACCGGCTCGGCGTAGTACTCGACCCCGTCGCCCTCGGTGTACAGGCGGATCATCCCCTCGCGGTCGCCCTGCTCGAGCACCCACAGGCCGACGCCGGGGAAGCCGATCCCGTCCGGCCGGTTGCCGGAGGGCTGGTCGAGCACGATGCCGCCGGCCTGTGGCGACGCGAGCGCGACGAGCAGCACGCTGCCGTCGTCGAGGTCGGTCAGGACGATCGACTGGATCACCTGCTGGCCGGGCTCGACGCGCTGTTCGGTCTGCTCGGCCTCCCGGTCGCCGCGCTGCCAGGTGGTCGTCACGACCGGCTCCTCGCCCGCCTTGGTGTGCAGCAGGACCAGCAGGCTCACGCCGGCGTCGGAGTCGGCGGCGTAGAGCGGGCGCTGGCTCCAGGTCCCGTCGTCGCGCGTCGGGTCGGTGGCGACGAAGAGCCGCTCGTCGTCGACGGCGAGGTTCGCCGCCCCCAGCTCGGCCGGACCGCGATAGGCCCAGGGGGCGTCGGCGTCGAAGGCGTACGCCGCGCCGTCCACCTCGGTGCCGGGCCCCTCGCCCCCGGGCGTGACGGTCTCGGGCAGGTCGGGTGCGGGGAGGATGACCTGCCCGTCCGGCAGGTCGACCCGGTAGCTGTCGGTCGCCGGGTCGCCCTCGAGCGCCCGGGTGCTGACGCCCGGCGCCAGCTCGGCCATGTCGACGAACTCGCTCGCGTCGTCGAAGTCGTAGAACGCCGCCGAGCTCTCCGGCGACGCGACCACGAGCAGCCGGGCGACCTCGTCGCCGGGCAGCGCCGCGGCCAGGGAGACCGCCTGCTGGGTCAGTGCCTGGTCCCACAGGAACTCCGGGCCGCTCTCGCTCGACTGCGCGACGCCCCAGCGGAAGGACCCGTCGACCTCGGCGAGGAAGACGACCTCGAGCTGCTGCGACGGCTCGTCGACCTGCGCGAACAGGGGGGTCACCAGGACCTCGGCGCCCTGCACGCGGGTGGCGTACTCGCGCTGGATCGTGGCGCGGGTGCCCTCGTCGACCGGCTCGCCGCGGAGCTCCCACGGGTCGTTCGGGTCGAGGGCGTAGGACACCGGTGCCGGCACGAGCGTCGGCTCGGCACTGGCGACCGACGGCGGCCGCGGCCCGGTCGTCGAGGTGGCGCTCTGCAGCGCCGGCACGGCGACCGCGATCGCGGCGACGGCCAGCGCGGAGCCGGCCACGGCCGCACCGATCCGGTTGCGCTGGATCCGCTTCGCGCGCCGCTCGATGCCGGCCAGCGGGTCGGGGGCGGGGGCGAGGGACTGCGCCCGCCCGTGCAGGGCGGCCCGCAGCTCGTCGTCGATGGGGGTCATGCTGAGGCTCCGGTGGGAAGGGCCGTGCGGGGGTCGTCCCGCAGGCCGGAGGTGTCGCGCAGCTTGGCCAGCGCGCGAGAGGTGGCGGACTTGACGGTGCCGACGGAGACGCCCATCACCTGGGCGGTCTCGGCTTCGGACAGGTCCTCGTAGTAGCGCAGGACGACCATCGCCCGCTGCCGCGTGGGCAGACCGGCCAGCGCCGTCCAGAGCGCGTCGTGCAGGTCGGAGTCGGCGGTCGCGTCGCGCCCCCCGGACCGCTCCGGCAGGACGTCGGTGGGGTGCTCGTCGACCTTGCGCCGCCGCCACCACGAGGTCTGGGTGTTGACCATCACCCGGCGGACGTAGCCGTCGACGGCCTCCCGCTCCCGGATCCGGTCCCAGGCCAAGTAGGTCTTGGCCAGTGCCGTCTGCAGCAGGTCCTCAGCGTCGGCGCGGTTGCCCGAGAGCATGTACGCGGTGCGCATGAGGGCCGGCGAGCGCGCGGCGACGTAGGAGCGGAAGTCCTCCCGCGCCTGCTCGTCCACGTCGTCCTCCTGTCGTCTGAGGTGGTACGCCGGGGAAGACGCAGGGCAGCGTCCCCGGGTTGCCTCCCTAGACTGGCCGGATGGAGCGCTTCCTCGTCGCCGGTGGCGCACGACTCGCGGGTGAGGTCACCGTCACCGGCGCGAAGAACAGCGTGCTCAAGCTCATGGCGGCCGCGCTGCTGGCCGAGGGGCGTACGACGCTGACCTCGGTGCCGGACATCCTCGACGTGACGATCATGGCCGAGGTGCTGCGCCGGCTGGGCTGCACCGTGGAGCGCTCGGACGGCACCGTGGTCATCGACGTCCCCGCCACCCCGGCGCATGAGGCCGACTACGACCTGGTCCGCCGGATCCGGGCCTCGATCGCCGTGCTCGGCCCGCTGGTCGCCCGCTGCGGCATGGCGAAGGTGGCGCTGCCGGGGGGCGACGCCATCGGCTCGCGCGGGCTCGACATGCACGTCGCCGGGCTGGTCAAGCTCGGCGCGACCGTCAAGAGCGAGCACGGCTACCTCATTGCCAGCGCCCCTCGGCTGCAGGGCGCGCAGGTGTGGCTGGACTTCCCGAGCGTCGGCGCGACCGAGAACCTGCTCATGGCCGCCGCCCTGGCGCAGGGCACCACCGTCATCGACAACGCCGCGCGCGAGCCCGAGATCGTCGACCTGTGCCAGATGCTCACCGCGATGGGCGCGCGGATCAGCGGCGTGGGGACCTCGACGCTGGAGGTCGAGGGCGTGGAGTCGCTGTCCCCGGTGGAGCACGAGACCGTCGCCGACCGGATCGTGGCCGGCACCTGGGCGGTCGCGGCGACGATGACCCGTGGCGACGTCTTCGTGCGCGGCGGCCGGGTCGAGCACCTCGAGATGCCACTGGAGAAGCTGGTGCAGGCCGGCGCGGTCATCACCCCTGGCGAGGGCGGCTTCCGGGTCGTCATGGAGTCGCGTCCGAAGGCGGTGGACGTCGTGACGCTGCCCTACCCCGGCTTCGCCACCGACTTCCAGCCGCTGTTCCTCGGCCTGAACACCGTCGCCGAGGGCACGGCCATGATCACCGAGAACGTCTTCGAGTCGCGCTGGATGTTCGTCAACGAGCTGGTCCGCCTCGGCGCCGACGTGCGCACCGACGGCCACCACGCCGTGGTGCGCGGCCGGGCCCAGCTGTCCGGCGCGCCGGTGACGGCCCACGACATCCGCGCGGGCGCCGGGCTGGTGCTCGCCGGGCTGGTCGCGGACGGCGTCACAGAGGTGTCCGACGTGCAGCACATCGACCGCGGCTACGAGGGATTCGTCGAGAAGTTGGTGGCGCTCGGCGCCGACGTGCGCCGCGAGCAGGTGCCGGACGAGCCCTGGCTCTAGTTGCTCACCAGGTCGCGGGCGCGCAGCGCGTCGGCCCGGAAGACCAGCACGTCGGCGCCCTCGTCGTCGGCCGACACCGTGCAGCGGATGCCGCCCTCGCGCAGCACGGCGCGCAGCATCTCGGCGTCGGCGCGGGTGCGGACCGTCGCGATCGGCACCAGCAGGCCGTAGTCGCCGCCGCGGGGCGCGGACAGGGCCGCCAGCCGGCGGGCGGTGCGCTCGTCGCGCGTCTTGGTGGAGAAGACCCAGCGGCAGATGAGGATGAGCACGACCAGGGCGCCGAACGCCACGAGCGGTCCTACGAGGAACGAGTAGCTGTTCATGACCACGAAGACGGCTCCTGGGCGCTGGCGGTTGCGTCGAGTCTGCCCGACCCCGCTGCGGCGCGCCTCCTGGACGTCGGGCGGATCCGGGGGAACGTGGGAGGCAACCAGGCGCCCGGGCCCCGCGTCTAGGAGTGCAGGACCGCCTGGACGACGGCCGGGCGGCCGGGGGGAGGCACACGTGCACACCACGGCTGGCACGCCGTTCGCGCTGCTGGAGCGGGCTCCCGGGCGGCTGCTCCACCTCCGGGGACGGCTCGACGTCGCCGCGGCCACCGACGCCCGGCTCGCGCTCGCCGCCGCCGTCGACGCCGGTCAGGGCGACCTCGTGCTCGACCTCGCCAGCCTGGAGGCGGTCGACGCGACCGGCCTCGGCGTGCTCGTCGGCGCCCACCGGCGGGCCTTCCGCCAGGGCCGCACCCTGGTCCTGCACGACGCGACCGCGCCGGTCGCGCGCGTGCTGCGGCTGACCCGGCTCGACCGGGTCCTGCGCCAGACGCGCAGCACCGCCGTCGCCTGACCTCCAGACGCGCGCGCCCGCTGCCGAGGACCTCCGTGTGACGGGGCCGGGGTACTTCGCGCCGGTCGTGCTGCCCGGCGCCGCTCCTGTCGCGCCGCCGCCCACTCCGCCCTCGCGCCGCCGCTCGTCGGTGCCCGTGGTCGTGCTGCTGCTGGTCGTGCTCGGCGCGGTCGTGGCATCGGTCGTGAGCGCCACCTCCAAGGTGCAGGCCGTCGTGGCGCTGGGCGACGTCAACCCGGTCGAGGAGCCTGCGCCCGCGGCGGCCGGCTGGTCGGCCGGCTACGTCGACGAGGACGGCAACCCCGGTCGGTGGGACCCGTGCCAGCCGATCCCCTTCGTGGTGCAGGCCGGCTGGATCCCCGACGCGGGGCGCGCCGACCTGGCCGAGGCGCTGCGGCGGCTGAGCGAGGCGAGCGGCCTGCGCTTCGTCGACGAGGGCGACACCGACGAGCTGCCCTCGCGGGACCGACCCGCCTACCAGCCCGAGCGCTACGGCGAGCGGTGGGCGCCGCTGCTCATCGGCTGGGTGCCGGCGGAGGCGACCGACGTGGGGCTGGGCGGGGGAGTGCAGGGCGTGAGCGCGGCCGTCGCGGTGCCCAGCACCGGCGGGCCATCGCTCGTGAGCGGCCAGGTCGTGCTCGACGCGAGCAACCGGCTGGCGTCCGGCTTCGGCGCCGGCACCAC
>Ga0136633_1003073_pt1 | contig 11117 bp, 12 predicted proteins | sample AntDrymeUQ832206_2_FD_105494 | JGI IMG/M metagenome (GOLD analysis project Ga0136633, IMG submission 105494) | Polar desert sand microbial communities from Dry Valleys, Antarctica - metaG UQ83 (22.06) | ecosystem: Environmental > Terrestrial > Soil > Desert | place: Antarctica: Dry Valley...
ACCAGCTCTGGGATGACGCGTGCGAGTGCGTTGATGACCTCGCCGGAGCGGGCGCGGGTGGCGCTGGTGCCGACGTCGGTGGCGTACGCCGGGAGGTGCTCCTGCCATCCAGCGGGGAGTCGGCCCGCGATTCGGCGCTCGAGCTCGGCGGACAGCTCGGGGTGCTCCTGGCGGTACGTCTCCATGACCTGCTTCCAGGTGGCGTGGGCGCGGACCCGGCCGACGACAGCGTCGCGCTAGTAGGTGGAGGCGCTGTCGGGGATCTCGAACGGGGGGTGGTGCCACCCGAGCCGGTCGCGGGTCGCCTCGATCACGTCCGCGCCGAGCGGAGCGCCGTGGGCTGCGGCATCGTCCTGCTTCGTGGTCCCGTAGCCGATGTGGCTGCCGACGACGACCAGCGTTGGTCGATCGTGCTCAGCCCGGGCCGCGTCGACGGCGTCGTCGAGGCCGGCGAGGTCGTTGACATCCTCAACGCGCAGGACCTGCCAGCCGTAAGCATCGAACCGCTGGGCGACGTGCTCGTAGAACGCCAGATCGGTGGAACCCTCGATGGAGATGTGGTTGTCGTCGTAGAAGACGGTCAACCGGTCGAGACCGAGGGTGCCGGCCAGCGAGGCGGCTTCGCTGGACACCCCCTCCATGAGGTCGCCGTCACCGGCGATCACCCAGGTCCGGTGGTCGACCACGTCGTGACCCGGGCGGTTGAACCGGGCCGCCAGCACGCGTTCGGCGATGGCCAGGCCGACCGCCATGCCGATGCCCTGCCCGAGGGGGCCGGTGGTGACCTCGACGCCGGGGGTGTGGCCTCGCTCGGGATGCCCGGGGGTTCGTGAGCCGAGACGGCGGAACGACCGGAGGTCGTCGAGGCTGACGTCGTAGCCGGAGAGGTGCAGGGCGGAGTACTGCAGCAGGCTGGCGTGGCCGGCGGACAGCACGAAACGGTCACGGTCGAACCAGTCCGGCGTCGCTGGGTCGTGGCGGATCCAGCGGGTGTAGAGGCGGGTGATCAGCGGCGCCAGGGCCATCGCCATGCCGGGGTGCCCGGATCCGGCTCGTTCGACGGCATCGGCGGCCAGGAACCGCACCGCGTCGATGGCGTCGCGCTCGGCGCCCGGGGCCATCGGCCCGTGATCGCCGTGGGCGCGAGCGACGACGTCGTCGCGCCACGTGGTCGTGGTCTGGGTGCTCATGGCTGCTCCGATGTGCTTCTGATGTGGATTTCCGGTGGTCGGGGTCGCTTGCGTCCCGCGGGGATCAGACGACTCCCGGCAGGTGACTGCGGTCGTTCCAGCGGTCGAGGACGCGGACCTCGCGCTTCCAACCCAGCGCGCTCAGGCTGCCGGTCCCGAGGTCGAGGTGGCGGCCGTGGACGATCTCGAGCCCGAGCCAGCGGATCGTGAGCGCCTTCAGGCTGTGGCCGTGCCCGAAGACCAGGACGTCTCCGCCGTGCGCGCAGGTGTCCAGCAGCGCCGTCACCACGCGGTCGACCCGGTCCGACACGTCTGCCGGGGTCTCTCCACCGGGAGCGCCGTCGCGCCACAGCTCCCAGGCCGGATCCTCGGTGCGGATGTCGGCGGTGGTACGGCCCTCGTACGCGCCGTAGTCCCACTCGACGAGGTCGTCGCAGATCTCGGCCTGGTCGGTGAAGCCGGCGATCTGGCAGGTCTGCATGGCGCGTCGGAGCGGACTGGTGAGCACGCGGTCGAACCGGGTGCCGTCCAGGCGGCGGCGCAGGTGTTCGGTGAGGACGCGTCCCTGGTCGGTGAGGGCGAGATCGGTCGTGCCGGTGTGCTGGCCGCTCAGGCTCCACTCCGTCTGGGCGTGACGGACGAGCACGACGCGTTGGCTCGGGTGCTCGGCGCCCTCATCCACGGCACGGCCCTGTCCGGGCGCGGTGCCAGGCGGCGGCACCGACCAGTCCGGCATCGTCGCCGAGCTCGGCGACGAGCACATCGATCGGCTCCGCGAGGTTCTGGGGCCCGTGGCGGTCGAGTGCCTCCCGCAGGGGTGCGAGGAGCAGGTCGCCGTTGCGGCCGACACCACCTCCGAGCACGATGGCCGAGGGGGCGAAGAGGAACGCCAGGTTCGCGATGCCGGCGGAGAGCACCTGGACGAGCTCGTCCCAGACGCGGCGCGCATCGGGATCACCGTCGTGGACCAGCTCGACGACACGTGCGCCGTCAGCCGGTAGTCCGGCGAGCTCGGCTCGACGGCCCAGTGCGGTCCCGGAAGCGAGGTTCTCGAAGCTCGCTGGCTCTCCTCGTCGACTGGCGGCGAGATCGAGCACCGTGTGGCCGACCTCGGCCAGCGAACGAGAACCTGCGACCAGCCGTCGGTCGAGCAGGACGCCGGCGCCGATGCCCGTTGAGACGGTGAGGTAGGCGATGTCGGCGTGTCCCTGACCGGCGCCGAAGTACGCCTCGCCGACTGCTGCGAGGTCGGCGTCGTTGGCGAGGGCGACCGGGACGCCGAGGCGTTCGGTGAGCGAGCGCTCCACGAGGGCGTCGGGCCAGTCGGGCGGCAGGTTCGGTGCGTGCTCCAGGCGGCCCCGCCGGTGGTCGACCCGTCCGGGTACACCGATGACCGCGTGCTCGACCGGTTGGTCCGCCAGCACGTCGCCCACCAGGTCCATCAGGGCATCGGGGCAGGCGGCGGCGCGCGGGGTCGGCTCGGACCGTCGGAGGAGCAGGTCGCCGTCGGGGTCGACGACGGCGGCTCGCATCTGGGTGCCGCCGAGGTCCACGGCCAACGTGGCGGAGCGATCAGTCATGGGTGCGCACCTCAGGGCAGTGCCACCCACCGTCGGCGGCGATCAGGTCGTCGGCTGCGTCTGGACCCCAGGAACCGGGCCGGTAGGCGACGGCGGGTGACGTCTGCTCGAGGGCAGGGGCGACGATGCGCCAGGCCTCCTCGACGCCGTCGGCCCGAGCGAAGAGCCGCTGGTCGCCGTCGAAGGCGCTGTCGAGCAGCCGGGCGTAGGCCTCGTCCCGGGGCCCGTCGTAGTCGTAGGTCAGGTCGACCGGGCGGCTGTGCAGCTCCTCTCCGGGGTGCTTGATCTGCACGGAGACCGAGACCCGCTCGCCGGGCTTCAGGCGGAACAGGAGGTGGTTGGGGTGGGGGAGGTCGGTGTCGGAGCGAGCGAAGAACAGCCGGGGCGGCCGCTTGAACTCGACGAGGACCTCGGTGGCGGTGGTGGCGAGGCGTTTGCCGGCGCGGATGTAGAAGGGGACGCCGGCCCACCGCCAGGAGTCGATCTCGGCCCGGAGCGCAACGAAGGTCTCTACGTCAGAGTCCGGATCGACGCCGTCCTCGTCGCGATAGCCGTCGTACTGGCCTCGCACGATGGCGTCGGGGTCCAAGGGTGGCATGGCCGACAGCACCTTGACCTTCTCGTTGCGCAGCGCCTTGGCGCTGGCGTCGACCGGCGCGTCCATCGCCACCAGGGCGAGGACCTGGAGGAGGTGGTTCTGGACCACGTCGCGGACCGCCCCCACCTCCTCGTAGAACGAGCCCCGGCCCTCGACCCCGAAGTCCTCGGCGAGCGTGATCTGCACGCTGTCGACGTAGTGACGGTTCCACGCCGGTTCGAGCAGCAGGTTGGCGAAGCGGAAGACGAGCAGGTCGAGCACCTGCTCCTTGCCGAGGAAGTGGTCGATGCGGAACACGGCCTCCTCCGGGAAGCGGTCGAGCACGCACCGGTTGAGCGCACGTGCCGAGGCCAGGTCCCGGCCGAAGGGCTTCTCGAGCACCACCCGGCCGTGCTCGTTGAGGCCCGCATCGGCGAGCCCTCCGATCACGGTCTCGAACAGGGACGGGGGGATCGCCAGGTACAGCAACGGGCGCTCGCTCGAGCCCAGCGCGTCGACCAACCGACCGTAGGTGTCGGCCTCCCGGTAGTCGCCGGCCACGTACGTCAATGCCCCGACCAGCCGGTCCCACGCGGCCGCGTCCACACCGTCACCGAACTCCTCGACCGAGGCGCGCGCGTACTCCGCGAGTTCGTCGGTCGACCAGTCCGAGACCGCGACTCCCACCACCTTCTCCGGGAGCGCGCCGGCCTGAGCCAGCTCGTGCAGCGCCGGGTACAGCATCTTCCTGGCGAGGTCGCCGGTGGCGCCGAAGAGGACGAGGGCGTCGCTGCGGTCGCTCATGACGACTGCACGGCGTGGCCGCCGAACTGGTTGCGCAAGGTGGCGATGGCCTTCATGGCGGGGGAGTCGTCCTGCCGGGAGGCGAACCGGGCGAAGAGCGCCGCGCTGATGGCCGGCGCAGGAACGGCGTTGGCGATCGCCTCCTCCACGGTCCAGCGGCCCTCACCCGAGTCGTCGGCGTAGCCCCGCACGGAGGTGAGTCCCGGATCCTTGGCCACACCCTCCGCGAGCAGGTCGAGCAGCCAGGACCGCACCACGCTGCCGTGGCGCCAGACCTCGAGCGACGCCGTGACGTCGATGTCGAGGTTCACCGCGGTCAGCAGCTCGTAGCCCTCGGCGTAGGACTCCATCAGCGCGTACTCGATGCCGTTGTGGACCATCTTCACGTAGTGCCCGGTGCCAACCGGGCCGACGTGGGCGAAGCCGTCTTCGATGACCAGTGCCTCGAAGATCGGGGCGAGGTGATCGATGTCGGTGGCCGAACCGCCGGCCATGATGCAGTAGCCCTCGTCGAGCCCCCAGACGCCGCCGGACACCCCGGCGTCGACGAAGCCGATCCCGTGCTCTGCGAGCAGTGCTGCGTGTCGCTGGGAGTCCCGGAAGTTGGAGTTGCCGCCGTCGACGACCAGGTCGCCGTCTGAGAGCAAACCGCTGAGCTCCTCGACCGTCGCGTTGGTCGGCTCCCCGGCCGGGACCATGACCCACGCCACCCGGCGCGGCTGGCCGTCGAGGGCGCGGACCGCCTCCTCCAAGGACGCGACGTCCGCTTTGTCGGGGTCGCGGTCGTAGCCGACGACCTCGTGGCCCGATCGGCCCAGCCGCTCGGACATGTTCGACCCCATCTTGCCGAGCCCGATGATCGAGATCCTCACGGTCGTACCTTTCGTCGCTCGTCTTCTGATCGCAGCTTGCCGACCTTCGTTCGGATGCACGCGAGCAAGCGTTCGAACGCATCAGCGAAGGAAGTGTCTCCTTCTGCTTGCAGCTCTTCGCCGAGTGCGTCGAGATCAATGCCTTCCGCCACGGCCCGAGGTACCCAGCCCTGGGCCTCGGCGCCGTCCGTCGGCATGGTGCCCACCACCTCACCGGCTCGGGCGAATGCGAGCATCGTCGCTTCCGGCATCGTGTTCACGGTTCCGGCCTTCGCGAGGGCGCTCACGTAGAACGTCTCGGACAGTTCCGGGTCCTTGGTGGAGGTGCTGGCCCACAACAGACGTTGGGGTCGGACGCCGGAGAACGACAGACGTCTCCAGTGAGCCAGCTGCGCGCTGGCCACGCCGAGACGGTTGTGCAGCTCCGACGGCAGCCGTTGGTTGGCCTTCGCATCGATCCGGGAGATGAAGTACGAGGCCACCGACGCGACGTCCAGGTCGTCACCTGCGTCGACGCGGCGCTCGAGGCCGCGAAGGTACGCATCGGCGACTGCACGCCACTGCTCGAGGGAGAACAGCAGCGTGACATTGACGTTGACCCCGAAGACGGTCAGCTCCTCGATGGCGCCGATGCCCTCCCGTGTGCCTGGCACCTTGATCATCGCGTTGGGTCGATCCAGCCGGGTGAACAGCTCCGCACCGAGCTGGACCGATCCTTCGGTGTCGTGCGACAGCCGAGGCGGGAGCTCCAGCGAGACGAACCCGTCACTACCACCACTGGCCTCGTAGATGTCCCGCAGCACGTCGGCAGCATCCTGGATGTCTCGGATGGCCACCTCCCAGAACAGCGCTTCGGGGTCGTCCGTGCCGTGCTCGACGGCGAGCCGCAGGGCGTCGTCGTAGTCCCTGCTGCCCGAGATGGCCTGTTCGAAGATGCTGGGGTTCGACGTCACCCCGCTCACGGCGTACCGGTCCACGTACTCCCGCAGGCGTCCGCTGTCCAGCAGCGCCCGATGGATGTTGTCGTACCAGACGCTCTGTCCGAGGTCCTGAAGTCGATGCAGTGGCGTGCTCATGTGGCTCTCCCGGTGGCGGTGTGGATGGGCGGTCTCCGACATGTGGCGCCGGCATGCGGGTGGAGCGGGAACCCAGAGCAGGCCGGTTGCATTCCGGTATGGCCGCCAGTGGCGCGTTCTGCTCATGGGTCGATCGAGTCGTCGCATAGCGTCGAGTCTCATGGCCTCGACCCGTGCGACGGACCGTTGGCGGGCCCGGTCAGGATCGGCGGTGGTGCTCGTCGCCGTGCTCGCCCTCGGCGCATGTGGGACCGATGGGACCGAGACCAACGCGCCGACGACCGACGTCGAGACCACGATCGGCGCCGACGATGACGTCGCGGACGAGCAGGAGGAGCTCTTCCCTGACGTCCTCGAGGTGGAGGTCACCCCGGTCGACGACGGCCGCTACGAGGTGGCGGTCACGCTGTCGTCGCCCTACGACACGCCGGAACGCTACGCCGATGCGTGGCGGGTGCTCGACGAGGAGGGCAACGAGCTCGGCCGCCGCGAGCTGGCCCACGATCACGCGGCCGAGCAGCCCTTCACCCGACAGACGACGGTGGAGATCCCCGACGAAGTCGACGAGATCACCGTCGAGGGGCGGGATCAGGTCAGCGGCTACGGCGGCGCCACGGTGACCGTCACCGTTCCCCGCGACGGCTGAGGTCCAACGCAGCTCGTGAGCGCTGCGGGCGCCGCAGCCGGTGGCGAGCACCGGATGGTGGATCGGGAATGCCGAGCCCGAGGTGCGGGTTCCGCTTCCGATACCTATCCCAGGCGAGGAGTCCCCGTGCACACGGTCACTGTGCCCCTGTCCTGTTCGAGCGCGCCCGCGTCGAACGTCGCCGTCCACGGTCCGGGGCGGTTCGCCGCACACCCGGCCACCGGCATCGCAGTGGGGTCGGTCAGGGCATGACGAAGGGATCCCGTCGTACCGCGGCCGAGGAGAAGAAGCGCCAGCGTCGCTTCGAACGGCAACGACAAGAGACTGCCGCCAAACGCCGCACCCAGCTGCGCCGACGAGTCCGCAACGTCACGGTGGGCACGGTCCTCGTTGCGCTCATCGGCGTCGGCGGATTCTTCCTGCTCCGTCCCGGCCCGGAGATGGAGGGTGTCATCAAGCCCCCGGATCGGGGTCGTGACCACGTGTCGAACGCGACCTACGACACGCCGACACCGACGAGCGGCCCGCACAACCCGTCATCCCCGCCGTGTGGCTTCGCGAGCCAGGGTCTTCCGCTCGACCTCGCCGTGCACGCCCTCGAGCACGGCGCCGTCGTCGTGTGGCATCGGCCCGACATCGACGCCGAGGTCCAGGCACGGGCGCTCGAGCAGCTCCAGGAGTGGGATTCCCACTGGATCCTCAGCCCGAACCCCGGTATCGAGGAACCGTTCGTGGCCACGGCGTGGAACCGGCTGATGGCCTTCGACGAGCCGGGCGAGGGCCTGGCCGAGTTCGTCGACACCTACCGGCGCCGCGGGCCTGAGCGGGTGAACTGCCCGGCCTGATGGCCACCATGGTCGGCGCTCGCGCTGCTGGCTGTCGGCATGGTCCTGGCGATGACCACGTGGTTCTCCGCGTTTGCGGTGCTGCTCCAGCGCCGCGAGTAGTGGGACCCGTCGTCGACGGCGGGTCGTGGCTGACCATCGCCGTGCAGCTCGGCTTCGTGGTCGGGGCCGTGGCCTCGAACGCGTTCCGGTATGGCCGTCAGTGACGCGTCCTGCTCATCGCGGGGAGCCGGGTGTCACGTCGGGGTAGTCCGGCGTCCACCAGCACGTGTCGATGCGGGTCTGGATGGTGTCGTCGTCGATTTCTGCCCCGGTGCCTTCGGCACGCGCCGCACGAGCCACGGCGAGCGCGATCCGACGGCTGGCCGGGATGGCCTGGTCGAGGGGCGGCAGGATCCCGTTCCTGTGGTCCGATCGCCGACCCGGGGTGACGTCGGCGACGGCCGCAGCGGCGGCGCGCAGCATTGCGTCGGTGACCGCGGTGGCCTCGCTGACGAGCGCGCCGAGTCCGAGTCCGGGGAACACGTAGACGTTGTTGGCCTGGGAGATCGTGTGCCTGACGCCGCGGTGCACGACGGGACCGGACGGGCTTCCCGTGGCGACCAGCGCCCGCCCATCGGTCCAGGCGAGTAGCTGCTCGGCGGACGCCTCCGCCCGGCTGGTCGGATTCGACAGCGGTAGCACGATCGGGTGCTCGACATCGTCCGCCAACCGCCGGATCATCGCCTCACCGAACAACCCCGGTTGGCCGGACACGCCGATCAACACGTGTGGTGCGACCGCGCCGACCGTGGTCTCGAGGCTCGTGGAGCCACCTGAGTCGGCCCACTCCGCGACGGCATCCCATGGTTGCGCGAACGGGACCTGGAACGCGACGAGATCGGACCGACGGTCGTGCAGCAAACCTGCGGCGTCGACCAGGAACAGCCCGGGCACGATCGACGCCGGCGTCGACCAGCATCCTCGCGATGCCAGAGCCCGCCGAGCCGGCTCCCACGATCACGACGCGGGCGTGGTCGAGTCCGGTGTTGGTGGCGTCGAGGGTGGCGTGCACGGTGGCGAGGGCCACCGCCGCTGTTCCCTGGATGTCGTCGTTGAAGCTCAGGATCCGGCTGCGATGCGCGTGGAGGAGGCTCGTGGCGTGGTGCTGGGCGAAGTCCTCCCACTGGAGGAGCACGCGGGGCCAGCGGGCCTTCACCGCATCGACGAAGTCGGCGACGAACCGGTCGTAGTCGTCGCCGGTCACGCGGTCATGGCGCCATCCCAGGTACAGCGGATCGTCCCGGATCAACGGGTTGTTGGTGCCGACGTCGAGCAGCACGGGCAGCGTACGGCTCGGATCGATGCCGCCGACGGCCGTGTAGAGAGACAGTTTCCCGATGGGGATCGCCATGCCACCGAGGCCCTGGTCGCCGAGGCCGAGGATCCGCTCACCGTCGGTCAGGACGATCACGTCGATGTCTGCCGGCGCAGCCGCCAGGGCGGTGGCCATCCGGTCTCGTTCCGGATACGTGATGAACAGGCCGTGTGGCCGCCGGTAGATGCGGCTGAACTCCTGGCACGCGTCGCCCACCGTCGGCGTGTAGACCACTGGCAGCAGATCGACCAGGTTGTCCCGGAGGAATCGGTAGAAGAGCACCTCGTTGCTGTCCTGCAACGCCCGGAGGTAGATGTGGCGCTCGAGGTCGTCGTGCAGCCGGTCGTAGCTGACCCGCACCCGGCGGAGCTGCTCGTCGATGTGCTCGACCCGTGCCGGGAGCAATCCGTCGAGACCGAGTGCGGCGCGCTCTTCAGCGGTGAACGCGGTTCCCTTGTTGATCGTCGCCTCGCCGAGGACGAGGCGGCCCCGCAGGTCGGTCTCCACGCGTCGCATGTGTCGTCCGTTCATCGCTCATCGACCGCGGCCACGATCTCTCCGGCAACAGGGGCCGTCCGCTGCCGGTGGACCAGGTACACGAGGATGCCGACAGTGGCGACGAGCGCAGCGGTGAAGACCGAGGCGGATTCGACGGCGTCGATGGCGGTCTCTCCGGCCACGTAGCCCACGAGGACGGTTCCGGTGCCCCACACGATCGCGCCGGCCAGGTTGTAGACGAGGAACGGTCGGTAGGGCATGCGAACGGCACCCGCAGCAAAGGGGACGAGAGCTCGGAAGAAGCCGACGAACCGGGCGACGAAGATCGTGCGTCGACCATGCTCGTCCATGTACGCCCGCACCCGACGCATCCGAGCGCACGACCAGACCTTGCCCAGCAGGCCGTGGTCGCGACCGTGTCCGAGGCGCTTTCCGAGGCCGTAGCCGATGGTGTCGCCGAGCGCCGCGCCGACCACCACCAGGACGATGACAGGAGCGAGGTCGAGCTCGCCTCGCGCCGCTAGGGCTCCGGCTCCGAGCACGGCGGCCTCCCCCGGCACCGCGAGGCCGAGAAATGCGCTCGATTCGCCCACTGCGAGGGCGAAGAGCACGACGTAGACCCAGAGCAACGACACAGGAGATCAGGCCCTTTCGGGACGCCGGAAGCGATCGAGGAAACGGGGACGGGGATCGTCGTGCTCGGTCGGTTCCACGGTGACCCGGGGATCGAACGCCACGTGGCCGCGGATGCGGCGGGCGAGCGGGCTCGGGCGCGGGTAGTACCAGCCGGCGTTGTGGTGGACGGTGCCGTCGACGACCACGTCGTGGTAGCTGGCCAGTCCCTTCCAGGGGCAGACGGTTCTGGACGAGCTCGCCTGGAGGTGATCCCGGTTGAGGGACTCGGGCGGGAAGTAGTGGTTCCCTTCCACGACGACGGTCTGATCGGCCTCGGCGAGGACGGTTCCGTTCAAGATGGCACGGGGCATGGTGGGTTCCTTCCTGGAGCGAGTGGACGGTCCCGGAGGCGAGTTCCCCTCCGGGACCGTGCCCATGGCAACCCGGGTCGGCGCCGTCCTCGTCCCGGACTGTCTCCGAAAGCGCAATCTCGCTGCGGGGCCCACGAACCCCGGGCCCGGTCCAGGCCGGCGGACACCCGGACCGAGCCCTTCCTGGGGAGCTGGACCGGCGGGATGCTGCACCCGCCGGTTGTGCTGCCCTGTGGTGGTCTGCCCCCGAGGAACCCGAGTCGTGCCTTGGCGCATTCCCGTCGCTCTGCGAAGGTGGGAAGAACTCGACTCGTTCGAGGGTTGCCCAGTGCCCGCTCGTACTCGGAGGTCAGATGGAACGCTTGGAGAACAGCCGCTGGGGGTTCGAATCGAACTGCTTCGTGTGTGAAGCGGCGAACCCTGCCGGACTCGGCCTCGAGTTCTACGTCGACACCGACGACGACGCGGTCGTTGCCGAGTTCTCGCTCGACCAGCGGTTCTCCGGTGCGCCGTCGTACGTGCACGGCGGCTTGGTGCTCGCCGTGCTGGACGAGGCGATGACGTGGGCAACGATCGCCCTCGCTGGCAGTTTCGCAGTGACCAAGGAGACGACGACCAGGTTCAAGGCACCGGTCCACATCGACGGCGCGTACCGAGTCCGCGCCGAGATCGAACAGGACGATGGC
>Ga0136633_1003074_pt1 | contig 11115 bp, 12 predicted proteins | sample AntDrymeUQ832206_2_FD_105494 | JGI IMG/M metagenome (GOLD analysis project Ga0136633, IMG submission 105494) | Polar desert sand microbial communities from Dry Valleys, Antarctica - metaG UQ83 (22.06) | ecosystem: Environmental > Terrestrial > Soil > Desert | place: Antarctica: Dry Valley...
AAGGCCTCGCGGCCACCCACGGCATTGCGTTCGACCTGGTGCGCGTGGACGTGGCCGGCGAGGCGGCGCGCCGGCATTGGTCGCTCGAGCGCACAGGCCATGCGCTGCGGCATGCCGCCTTCCGACTCGTGGCGCGGCGGCGCGGCGCCACGCGGATCGCCGTGGGCCACACCCTGGACGATCAGGCCGAGACCGTGCTCCTGCGATTCCTGCGCGGAGCAGGCACGCGCGGCCTGGCCGGCATGTGGCCGAGTCATGGACTGCTGATTCGTCCGCTCCTGGAGGTCCGACGGGCCGACGTGGAAGACTACGCCGCCAATCGCGGGCTCATCTGGCGAGAGGACACGAGCAACACCGACCTCGGCATCCCACGCAACCAGGTGCGCCACCAGGTGCTGCCCGCGCTCATGGGTGTGGCGGGAGCGTCCCTGCCCGAACGGCTGGCCCGGCAGGCCCAGGGGTGGAGAGACGATGAGCAGTGGTTGGCCGCCTGCGTGGCTGTCGAGCTTCCATCGGTGGTGATGCCGCATGCCGAAGGGGGCTGGTTGCTCGACCTGCCTCGGCTCGAGGCCGTGCCGCCGATGCTGCGGGGGCGCGTCCGGTTGGCCGCGCTCGAGCAGATGTTGCCTCGGGGCCGGGTGACCCGGACGCTGGTGGAGCAACTGGCGCGTCTCGAGCGGGTGCGGGCCGGCGGCATCGGTCAACTCGGCCCGTTGCGGGTCTGGAGAGTCGGCGCCCAGCTTCGCCTGGCCGCCGCCGGGGACCAGCGGCACGCCTCGCCGGTGCCGTCCTGCGAGTTGCGGGTGCCAGGAACTGTCGAGGTAGGTGAGTCAGATTTACGTATTGATGCGTCGGTGCGTCGACGGAACGACTGGGAGGCCGACGCTCCGCTCGCCTGTGGCCCCGCCCTCCACGCGGCACTCGATGCCGACCAGGCTGGCGCGGTGTTGTTGGTGCGCAGCCGTCGGCCGGGCGACCGGATGCGGCCGATTGGGGCGCAAGGCAGTCAGAAGATTCAGGACCTGATGGTGAATCGAAAAATCGCGCGGCTCGACCGCGACCGTGTTCCCGTCATCACCCACGCCGATGGGCGGATAGCGTGGGTGGTCGGCCTCGCTGTCGGCGAGGAATTTGCAGTCCAGACCCATACGACCAGCGTGCTACTCTTGCAAGCTACGCGGTCAGGAGGAAAGGCTTGAACTCGACGCTCAGGAGCCTGCTCTTCTGGATGGTGCTCGTCATCGTTGGGGTTTTGATCTGGAATTTTTCAGCTAATTTCCAGGCCCGCGAAGAAGTCATCCCATTCAGTAATTTCGTTCAGCAGCTCGACACGAACAAGATCGACAAGGTCACGATCACCGGTCAGGAAATCGTCGCCACCTACAAGGATGGCGAGCGGGCGCGTACCTACGCCCCGAGCCAGTACGAAGGCCTCGGCAACAAGCTGGTGGCCAACAAGGTCGAGGTGACGGCCAAGGAGCCGACGGGCAGCCCGTGGGGGCTGTTCCTCTACACCTGGGCGCCAATCCTGCTGATGATTGGGTTCTGGATCTTCTTCATGCGGCAGATGCAGAGCGGGGGCAACAAGGCCCTGTCGTTCGGCAAGAGCCGCGCGAAGCTGTCCTCGGGTTCGCAGAAGAAGGTGACGTTCAAGGACGTCGCCGGCGTCGACGAGGCCAAGGAAGAGCTCCAGGAGATCATCGACTTCCTGAAGGAGCCCCAGAAGTTCCAGAAGCTCGGCGGTCGGATCCCCAAGGGCGTGTTGCTCATCGGCCAGCCGGGTACCGGCAAGACCCTGCTCGCCAGGGCTGTGGCTGGCGAAGCCAACGTGCCGTTCTTCTCCATCAGCGGCTCGGACTTCGTGGAGATGTTTGTCGGCGTTGGCGCCAGCCGCGTGCGTGACCTGTTCGAACAGGGCAAGAAGAACTCGCCCTGCATCGTGTTCATCGATGAGATCGACGCGGTCGGTCGGCATCGTGGCGCCGGTCTCGGCGGCGGGCACGACGAGCGCGAGCAGACCCTGAATCAGCTGCTCGTCGAGATGGACGGTTTCGAGAGCAACGAGGGCGTGATCCTCGTGGCCGCGACCAATCGTCCGGACGTGCTCGATCCCGCCCTGCTGCGCCCGGGTCGCTTCGACCGGCGCGTCGTGGTGGACCTGCCCGACGTGCGTGGCCGCGAGCAAATCCTCGCGGTCCACACCAAGAAGATCCCGATGGGCGACGACGTGAAGCTGAACGTCATCGCTCGGGGCACGCCACGCTTTGCCGGTGCTGATCTGGCAAACCTGGTCAACGAATCGGCCCTCATCGCTGCCCGCCAGAACCGCAAGGTGGTCACGATGGACGACTTCGAGATGGCCAAGGACAAGGTCATCATGGGCGTGGAGCGCAAGTCGCGAATCATCAGCGACGACGAAAAGCTCCACACCGCCTACCACGAGGCCGGACACGCACTGGTCGCCGCATTGCTGCCCAACGCGGTACCGCTGCACAAGGTGACGATCATCCCGCGCGGCATGGCCCTTGGCGTCACGTCCTTCCTGCCCGAAGGCGAGCAGCTGGACTTCTCCAAGGAAGAGGCCGAGTCGCAGATCGCGGTGGCGATGGCAGGCCGCATCGCCGACGAGATCTTCTGCCACACCAAGACCGCGGGCGCCCGCAATGACATCGAGCAGGCGACCAACCTCGCACGCCGGATGGTCTGCGAGTGGGGGATGAGCGTGCTCGGGCCGCTCAGCTTCGGCAAGAAGGAAGAGCAGATCTTCCTCGGCCGGGAAATCGGTCAGCACCGCGATTACTCGGAGTCCACGGCCATGCGCATCGACAACGAGGTGCAGGCGATCGTGCATGCCGGCTACGACGTGGCTCGCAGCATCATCGAGCAGCACAAGGACGCGATGCAGCGCATCACCGACGCCCTGCTGATTCGGGAAGTGCTCGATGCCGACCAGGTCCGCGCGATCATTGCCGGACGTTCCCTGGACGCGCCCGCCCCGGTCGTCACCCCGGGCGCGCCGCCGGTAGAAGTCGTCAGCGAGGAGCGCCGCCCACGCCCGTCCATGGTTCCGGCGATGCCCATCCAGAACAAGCCCCTCGGGCAAGAGTGAGGGCAGGGGCAGCGCGAGCTGCCCTGACCAGGTACGCACGGGGCGCCAGGGATCTGGCGCCCTTCGTGTTTCTCATCGGTCCCTCATGACGCCTCATAGGCGGCCCCGCCAACACCTCTGATGACTCCGCCTCCCCGTCGCCGCCACACGTGGTCTCTCAGCCACGGGCGCACCCTCGCCCTCGGCGAGCGCACGCTCGTCATGGGCATCCTCAACGTCACCCCTGACAGCTTCTCGGACGGCGGCCAGCACCCTGATCCGGCCCACGCCGTGGCTGCGGCACTGGCCATGGTCGAGGCAGGCGCCGACCTGATCGACATCGGTGGCGAGTCCACCCGCCCCGGGGCGGCCCCGGTCGACGTGGCTGGCGAGCGGGCCCGCGTCATCCCGGTCATCGCCGCGCTGGCCCGACAGGTCTCGGTGCCCATCTCCATCGACACCACCAAGGCGCTCGTGGCCAGGGCCGCGGTCGAGGCGGGCGCCTCGATCGTCAACGACATCAGCGGGCTTCGACGAGACGCCGCGCTGGCAGCCGTTGCCGCCGACACCGGCGCGGGACTGATCCTGATGCACATGCGCGGCACGCCGTCAGACATGTATCACCACGCCACGTACGGCGACGTCGTCGCCGATCTGGCAGCAGAGCTGGCCTGGAGCGTCGACACCGCGCTGGCCGCAGGCGTGCCGCGGGAGGCGCTGGTCATCGATCCCGGCATCGGGTTCGCCAAGCATGCGGCGCAGAGCTGGGAGGTGGTGGCCCATCTCGACCACCCGGCGTTGCGGCAGCTCGACCTGCCGCTGATGGTCGGCGCCTCACGCAAATCGTTCCTGCAGGCGGCCATCGGCGAGCGCCCGGCGCAGGACCGGGACCCGGCCAGCCTGGCTGTGGTGACCGTTGCGGCCCTGGCGGGTGCGCACATCGTGCGCGTCCACGATGTGGCCGCCAGTGTGCAGGCCGTCCGCGTGGCAGATATGATCAGCGCCGCAGCACTGCGCCGGGCCTGAGCGCCGGACCAGCTGCGACACCGCCATGGACGCCGTCACCTCGTGGATCAGCCGCTCGACCGTCACTGGCTGGGACGTCCTTGACGTCCTGGTGGTGGCGCTGATCATCTACGAGTCCCTCAAGCTGATCCGTGGGACGCGCGCCATGCAGATGGCGTTCGGATCGGCCCTGCTGGTCGGACTGTATTTCTTCTCCCTCGCGGCGCCACTCCAGACGGTCAACTGGCTGATTCGCAACATGATCGGCTACGTCGTCTTTGCCGCGATCGTGTTGTTCCAGAACGACATCCGGCGGGCGCTCGCGCACTTTGGCCGGACCCCGTTCGTGCGGGCCTTCTCGCGGGCCGAGAATGACGACGAGACCATCGAGGAGGTGGTGACGGCGGCCGTCCAGCTGGCTGACAAGAAGACCGGCGCCCTCATCGTGATCGAGCGACAGATCGGCCTCCGCAACTACATCGAGAGCGGGATTCCACTGGACGCCATGGTGACCCACGACCTGCTCGTCACGGTCTTCCAGACCAGCGGGCCCCTGCACGACGGCGCGGTCATCATCCAGGAGAACAAGCTGGCCGCGGCCTCGTGCTTTCTGCCGCTGACGGTGAGCCCGGTGGTCGGCACCGACCTCGGCACCCGTCATCGGGCGGCCATCGGCTTGACCGAGGAGAACGACGCCGTCGCCGTGGTGGTGTCGGAAGAGACCGGACGCATCTCGATCGCCAGCGAAGGGCAGATGTTCCGGGGCTTCACGGCCGAGACCTTGCGCGCGCGGCTCACCCAGCTGGTCCTCCAGCGCAAGTCGGCCCGACGGATGCGGCCGCAGGCCTGACCATGGCGTTGCGACTCTTCTCCAACCTCCCGTTGAAAATCATCTCGCTGGTCGTGGCGTCTGTGCTGTGGCTGGCCATCTCCGGCCAAAGCACGGTGGAGCGCAACATCCGCGTGCCGCTCGAGTACCGCAACGTACCCCCGGGCATGGAGATCGTCGGCGACCCACCCGGCTCGGCCGACGTGCGGCTGCGTGGCTCGTCGGGCAATCTCGCGCGAGTGGTCCAGGGCGACGTGGTGGCCGCGTTGGATCTCACCAATGCCCGGCCTGGCACGCGCCTCTTCAACCTGCGGGCCGACGAAGTCCGGGTGCCGTTCGGCGTCGCGGTGGTCCAGGTCACCCCGCCGACCGTCTCCCTCGACTTCGAGTACGCCGGCCAGAAGGTTGTGCCCGTGTCCCCCGTCGTCGAGGGCGATCCCGAACCCGGGTTCGTCGTCGGCCGGATCACCACCGCGCCGGCCACCGTGCAGGTCCTCGGCCCGATCGGCCGCCTGGAGGCGCTGCGCGAGGCCACGACCGAGCCCGTGCGGGTGGATGGGGCGCGCGCGTCGGTGACCGACCGGGTGACCGTCGGGGTGGAGGACTCGTCGGTGCGCCTGCGTGAACCGCAGGTGGCGGTGGTCACCGTGGAGATCGTCCCCGCGCCTGTGCAGCAGACCTTGCAGGGCGTCGACGTGCGCACCACGAACCTGGGTCGCGGCTTGCAGGCACGGGTAACGCCGGCCAGCGTGTCCGTCCTCGTGCGCGGCACGCGGGAGCGGGTGGCAGGTCTGGTGGCGGCCGACATGCTTGCCGATGTGGATCTGATAGACCTGGCGCGTGGCCAGCATTCGCTCCCGGTTCGCGTCCCGAACCGGGAAGGCGTGGCCGTCGAACGGATCGAACCGGCAACGGTCACGGTCACCATCAGGTGAGATCACCAAATTCAAAATTCAGAAATTAGAATTCGGAATTCAAGTTTGTAGCCCGTAGCTCCTATGAAACTGTTCGGTACCGATGGTGTACGCGGTGTGGCTGGTGAGCCGCCGCTCGACGAGACCACGATCCTCCGCCTTGGCGCCGCGCTCGTCCGGGTGCTGCCGCATCAGGGGCCGTCGCGGTTGCTGAGCGGACGCGACACCCGCGAGTCTGGCGTCTGGATCGAGCGCATCCTTACGCGTGGCGTGCGCGCGATGGGCGGCGATCTGCTGTCGGCGGGCGTGGTGCCGACGCCCGCGGTGGCGGTGACCACCCGTGCCGAGGACTTCGACGCCGGCATCGTCATCTCCGCGTCCCACAATCCGTATCAGGACAACGGCATCAAGGTGTTTTCGGGGCACGGCCAGAAGTTCGACGAGTCGCTCGAGCGCCAGGTGGAGGCGCTCGTGGCCGATCCGCATTTCGTCGTCTCGGCCGACGCCTCGCCCGACATCGAGCCGCACGAGGTGGTCGAGTCCTACATGCGGCACTGCACGGCCGCCCTGCCCTTTGCCGGCCACGTCACCGGCCTCCGCATCGGGCTGGACTGTGCCAACGGTGCCACGACGACGGTGGCGCCGCGGCTGTTCGAAGCGCTGGGGCTGGACGCCCACGTGATCGGCAATGACGCCGACGGCCGCAACATCAACCTGCAGTGCGGCTCCACGCACCTCGAGACGCTGCAGACGCTGGTCCGCGACAAGCAGCTGGCGATGGGCATCGCCTTTGACGGCGATGGCGACCGCTGCCTGATGGTCGACGACCAGGGCGCGATTGTCGACGGCGACGCGATCATGCTGATCCTGGCGCTGCATCTCAAACGCTCCGGCGGACTGCCGCGCGATACGGTCGTGGCCACGGTGATGAGCAACCTGGGGCTCGAGCGGGCGCTCGGCGCGCAGGGCATTCGCCTGCTGCGCACGGCCGTCGGCGACAAGCACGTGATGGAAGAAATCCGCGACCACGGCTACGCACTCGGTGGCGAGCAGTCCGGGCACGTCATCGTGGCCGAGCACCTGTTCACCGGTGACGGCATCGTCACCGCGCTCAGCGTCCTGCGGGTGATGGCCGAGACGGGCCGTTCGCTGCGCGACCTCGCCTCCGCGCTGGTGACCTACCCGCAGGTCCTGGTCAACGTCCGGGTGGGCCGCCGGGTGCCCGTCGCCGAGGTGCCGGCGATCGCCGCCGTCATCGACAGCGTCGAGCGTCGGCTGGGCCAGGAGGGTCGGCTCCTGGTGCGCTACTCGGGCACCGAGCCACTGCTCCGGATCATGCTCGAGGGCCGCGACCAGGCCGAGATCGACGCCTGGGCGCATGAGATTGCCGCGGCCGCCAAGGGCGCGCTGGGCGCGGGTTAGGGGGCGAACATGGCCAAGCTTTCGGTCAACGTCAACAAGATCGCCACGCTGCGCAACAGCCGCGGCGGCCCCATTCCGTCGGTCGTCGATGCCGCCCGCGTCTGCATCGAGGCCGGGGCGCCCGGCATCACCGTCCACCCGCGCTCCGACGCACGACACATCACGTTCGACGATGTGCACGCGTTGAAGCACCTGCTCGACCCCTGGACGGCGGTGGAGTTCAACATCGAGGGCGACCCGCGGCCGGACCTCCTCAACCTCGTGGAGACGGTGCGGCCCCATCAATGCACGCTGGTGCCGGTGCGTGCCGGCGAGATCACCAGCGAGGCTGGCTGGCCCCCAGACACCGACGAGCGCGAGCTTCGCGATGTCATTGCCCGGCTGCGCGGCCACGGCATCCGCGTGTCGCTGTTTGTCGATGCCACCGAGCAGGCCGTGCACCTGGCGCATCGGGTAGGCGCCGATCGGGTGGAGCTCTTCACCGAGCCCTATGCGCGCGCCTTCGCGACCTCGACCGCGTCGCTGTCCGAGACCCTGCGGCCCTTTGTCCTGGCAGCTACCTCTGCCGTGAGTCTTGGCCTGGGCGTCAACGCGGGGCACGATCTGGACCTCGAGAATCTGCCTGATTTCGTGCAGGCGATGCCCCGCCTCGACGAGGTGTCCATCGGCCATGCCCTGATCAACTACGCGCTGTATGTCGGGCTGCGGCAAGCCACGCTGGAGTATCGCGAGGCCGCCGGGGATATCATCTAAAGGTTGAAACCAGAATCGATCATCGTCGGAATCGCGGGCGCGTTGTTCGGCCTGCTGTGCGGGTGGATGTTGGGCGCCCAGCAGGTTGCGCCCGTTCAGGCGCCGACCGCGCAGGTGGCGCCAGCGACCGCCGGCCCTGCCACTGCGGCGGGCGGGGGTACCAGCCAGGGCAGCACGGCCCGGCCGATCGACCTGGCGCAGGCGCAGGCGCTCGAGAAGGTCGCCGCCGCCAAGCCTGCTGACGCAGCGGTCCGCGCGCAGCTGGCCAACCTCTACTTCGATGCCGAGAACTACGTGGAAGCGGCGAAGTGGTACGAGGCGTCGCTGAAGATCGCGCCGACAAACGCCGACGTGAGCACCGATCTCGCCGTCAGCTACTACTACACCAACCAGGTCGACCAGGCGCTGGCGCAGTTCGCACAATCGCTCGAGATCGATCCCAAGCACTCCAAGACCTGGCTGAACCTCGGTATCGTGCGGGCGTTCGGCAAGCAGGACCTTGCTGGGGCCGGTGCCGCCTGGAGTCAGGTGGTCGCTCTCGCCCCGGCCGACTCGCCAGAGGCCCGTGCAGCGCGCCAGGCGCTGGATGGCCTGAAGGCCGCGCATCCGGAACTCGCCCCCGGCGGTGCCTCGACCGAGGCGCCTGCCTCGCCCCCCGCGCCCAAGCAGGGGGCCTGAGCAGGTGATTGGCTGGCTCCTGCGTCTGCTGCTGATCTTCATGGTGCTGCGCGCGTTGATGTTGATCGTCGGCGGTATCGTCAGGGGCCTGATCGGGGCTGCGCAGGTGCCTGGCCAGGACGGCAGCGGGGCCCGGCCCGGCGGGGTCGCGCGCTCGCAGGGCACCCTGGTCCAGGATCCGGTCTGTGGCACCTACGTGCTGCAGGACCGCGCGCTGGCGGCCACGACTGCGGAAGGGACGGTGTTCTTCTGTTCAGAGCGCTGCCGATCCGCCTATGATGCCCGGGCAGCCCGCCCCCGCTGAGCGGCGCGGCCGCTGCCCCGGATTGCCTGAGCGCCGACCATGACCCCCCGCGAAGAACAGCTGCGCGCCGAGATCTGCGAAGTCGGCCGGCGTGTGTACGCCCGCGGGTACGTCGCGTCCAATGACGGCAACATCAGCGTGCGTCTCGACGACCACCACCTGCTTGCGACCCCCAAGAGCGTGTCCAAGGGGTTCATGACCCCCGACATGATGGTGGTCACCGACATGCAGGGGAGCAAGGTGTCGGGTCACCGTGACCCATCCACCGAACTCAAGATGCACCTGGCCGTCTACGAGATGCGGCCCGACGTGCGTGCCGTGGTGCATGCCCACCCGCCGCTGTCCACCGGCTTTGCCGTCGCCGGGGTGCCCCTCAACAAGTCCTCGCTCGCCGAGATGATCTTCTCGCTTGGCAGCGTGCCCATCGCCGAGTACGCCACGCCGTCCACCCAGGAACTGCCCGACGCGGTGAAGAGGTACATCACCGCGCACGACGGGCTGCTGCTGGCCAACCACGGCGCGCTGACGGCTGGCCAGGACCTGATGAACGCGTACTTCAAGATGGAGACGATGGAGCACTTCGCGCAGATCACGCTGGTGGCGCGTCAGCTCGGCGGCGAGAACCTGATTTCGCGCCAGGAAGTGCAGCGGTTGCAGGGTCTGCGCGACTTCTACGGCATCAAGTCGCCGGCGCCCATCTGCACCGACCCGGCGCTGGCCGGCAGCGAGGGGGGGACGTGCCAGTTCGTCGACGCCCCGGCCTCCGACGGCCCGCGCATCGTGGCGCCGGCGGCAGGCCTGTCAGGTGCCGGCGAGGGCGGTGAAATTCGGCTAACATACCGCGAGCTTGCGGCGCTCATTGCCGACGCGGTCCGCCAGGTGACGCGCGACGCCTGATTGCGCGCACCGATGACCCGTGGCCGCCGGACCCCGGCGGCTCGTTCGCGACACGATGTTCAGTCCCGCGCGGGCAGTCCGCGCAAGCCGCCGCAAGGCGCCAGGTGACACGTTTATGGGTGAAGCACTCGGGATGATTGAAACCAAGGGCCTGGTCGCGATGATCGAGGCCGCAGACGCGATGGTGAAGGCCGCCAAGGTCACCCTCGTCGGCTGGGAAAAGATTGGCGCAGGCTACGTCACGGCCATCGTGCGTGGCGACGTCGCTGCCGTGAAGGCCGCCACCGATGCCGGCGCCGCTGCCGCGCGGCGCGTCGGCGAACTCGTGTCGGTGCACGTCATCCCGCGTCCGCACAGCAACCTCGAGGACGTCCTGCCCATCGGCAAGGCCTCGAGCAAGTGATCCTGGGCAGGGTCGTCGGCACCGTCGTGGCGACCCGCAAGGACGAACGACTGCTGAGCGCCAAGCTGCTCGTCGTGCGTCCCATCTCCCCCGATGGCCAGCTCGAGGGCACGGCGCTTGTGGCCATCGACACGGTCGATGCTGGCACCGGCGAAACGGTCCTGGTCGTGTCCGGCAGTTCTGCGCGCATGGCCGATGGCCTCGGGCAGGCACCTGTGGACGCGGCCATCGTGGGCATCGTCGACACCGTGTCGATGTCCTGAGCGGAGTTCCCCATGCACCTGGCTCGTGTCGTCGGCACCGTCGTCTGCACCCACAAGGACGCGCGGTTGACGGGCGTCGCGCTGCTGGTGATCCAGCCGCTCGGGCGTGACGGCAGCGACGTCGGCCGTACCCTGGTGGCCACCGACGCCGCCGGGGCGGGTGTCGGGGAGCGCGTCTTCTTCGTGCGCGGCCGCGAGGCGGCCTTCCCATTCCATCCCACCGACGTCCCGACCGATGCCAGCATCATCGGTATCGTGGACGTCGTGGACGTGGTCGCCTGACGTGCAGGTCGGGACCGTCGTCGGGACCGTCGTGTCCACCCAGAAGCACGCCAAGCTGCTCGGCGCCAAGCTGTTGCTGGTGCAGCCGGAAACGCCGGATGGCACGGCAAAGGGCACGGTGGTGCTGGCCATCGACAGCGTGGGCGCCGGAGTCGGCGAGCGCGTGCTGTTGGTGATCGAAGGCAAAGCGGCCGGTGATGCTCTCGGCCGCAAGGGTGCGCCGGTCGATGCCGCCATCATCGGCATCGTGGATGCCCTCGAGAAAACCGAGGAGGTG
>Ga0136633_1003075_pt1 | contig 11113 bp, 11 predicted proteins | sample AntDrymeUQ832206_2_FD_105494 | JGI IMG/M metagenome (GOLD analysis project Ga0136633, IMG submission 105494) | Polar desert sand microbial communities from Dry Valleys, Antarctica - metaG UQ83 (22.06) | ecosystem: Environmental > Terrestrial > Soil > Desert | place: Antarctica: Dry Valley...
AGGCGCTGCGCTGGGAGCTCGACCCCGGCCCGCACCCGCACGAGGCGCACTTCCTCGCGCTCGACTCCACCCGGGCGCGCGAGCAGCTCGGCTGGCGGCCGCGCTGGGAGCTCGCGCGCACGCTGGAGTCGATCGTCGCCTGGCACCTGGCCGAGCGCGCGGGGGAGGACATGCGCGCGGTGACGCTGGGGCAGATCGAGGAGTTCAGCGCCGCATGAGGGCATCGCTCCGACTCGCGCACGACGCCGACCTCGACCGGGTCGCCCGCGTGATCGACCTGGCGGGGGCGACCGTGCGGTCTACTTCGTGATATGCGCGGAGTAGACCGCACGGACGGCGCTCCGGGGCCCGGGACCGGCTGATGGAGCCGCCCGTCGATCTCGTCGTCAACTGCTTCGAGCGGACCTACCGCAGCGTGCTCGGCCCGGGATTCTTCGCGCGCCTGCAAGCCGATCACGTGCGGCCGTTTGCGCGGCGCGCGGCGCTGGTCAACAACGTCGCCGACCGCGCCGACGCCGAGGAGCGGGCGCGGGAGCGGATCGCGGCGGGGGAGCTCGACGCCGTCTTCTTCGTGGCCGACCACCTCGACGAGGCGCTCGCGCGCACCGGCCTCACGCGGGCCGACCTCGAGCCCGTGGCCTACTTCCTGGACTTCGCGCTGGTCGCCGCGTGCCTGCCCGGGCCCGAGCTGATGCTCGTCAACGACGCCGACGTGAGGCTGCACGCGCCGTCGGACTGGATCACGCCGGCGCTGGAGCTGATGGCGCGCGACCCGCGGGTGATGATCGCCAACCCCGACTGGGAGGACCCGACGCTCGCGGAGTTCACCCTGGAGCGCGACGGGGACTTCGCGCTCGGCTACGGCTTCTCCGACCAGCTCTACCTCGCGCGGCGCTCGGAGCTCTCGCGGCCGATCTACGGGCAGCGCTGCCTGGCCCGCCTGCGCTACCCGCTGAGCCAGCTTGCGTGTATCTACGAGGCCCGCATCGACGCGCACCTGCGCCACCACAGCCGCCTGCGCGCGACGCACACCGGTGCGCGCTACCTGCACCCCGTCGAGATGGGGACCTCGTGGCCCGGCCAGACGCGGCGCGAGCGCCTACGCGGGCTGCGCCACCGCGCGACGCTCGAGCTCCTGCGGCGCACGCCGGCGGCGCTGCGCGCCGCGCACCTGCGGCAGCTATAGGGTCTGCGCGGTGCGCCGCGCGCTCTCCGCCCTGGTCCCGCAGGCCGCCAAGGACGCGCTGGACCGCAGGATCACCGCGCGGCACGTCGCGGCCGTCGCGGGGCCGACCGGCGCCTACGTCGCCGCGCACGGCACGCACGTGGTTCACGGCCCCTTCGCCGGGATGGACTACACCCCGGCGGTCCGCTGGGGCACGGGCGACCTCGTCTCCAAGCTGACCGGAACCTACGAGCTCGAGCTGCGCCCGGCGTTCGAGCGGTGGGTCGCCCAGGCGCCGGGGGTCGTCATCGACGTCGGCAGCGCGGAGGGCTACTACGCCGTGGGCCTGGCCCGGGCGCTGCCGCGCGCGAAGGTCTACGCGTTCGACATCGACGCCGTCGCCCGCGAGCGCTGCACGGCGCTGGCTGCCGCCAACGGCGTGGCCGACCGCGTCGAGGTGCTCGGGGAGTGCACCCCGGACGAGCTCGGCGAGATGCCCGCGACCGGCGTCGCGCTGCTGGCCGATTGTGAGGGCTACGAGCGCGTGCTGCTGGACCCCCGCCGCGCGCCGAAGCTCGTGGGCTGGGACATCGTCGTCGAGCTGCACGAGTTCGCCGACGCGGCGATCGCCGACGATCTCGTCGCGCGCTTCGAGGCCACCCACGCGATTGAGATCTGCGGGCAGCGCCCGCGCACCGGCGACGAGGCGCCGGAGCTCGTGATGCTGTCGGCCGCCGAACGTCGCATCGTTCTCGACGAGCACCGGCCCGCGCGGATGCGCTGGGCGGTCATGCGCCCGCGGCCGGCCAGCTGACGCGGCGAGCGGACGGCGGGTCAGGAGCCGTCGCTGCGCACGTAGTGCGCGTCGTCGGCGGAGAGCTCGCCGGCGAAGCGGTAGCGCGAGCCGAGCAGCGCATCGAAGGCGGGGCGCTGGCGCGGCAGGTCGAGCATCTCGATGACGAGGTGGTCGACGCGGATGCGGTCGAGCTCCAGGCCGCGCAGCGCGTCGAGCTCGTGGCCCTCGATGTCGAGGACCAGGAGGTCGAGGTGGCCGATCTTCGCCGCGTCGAGGATCTGCGTCAGCGTGCGCGCGCGAACCTCGACGGAGTAGCCCGCGCGGCCGGCGTTGGCCAGCCCGCCGGCGGCGTGGCCTTCGTCGGTGCCGAGCTGTGACATCAGGTCGCCGAAGGCCATCGCGACGGTGTCGTGCGTGTGCTCGGGGCCAACGAGCGCTGCGTGCACGACCTGCGAGCGCGGCCGGCGGGCGGCGGCCTTGGCGTGCAGCTCGGGAATCGCTTCGACGAGCACGCCGCTCCAGCCGCGGTGGCGCTCGAGGAAGTAGGTGTTCGACTGCGTGTAGCCGTCGTGGGCGCCGGCCTCGAGGAAGGTCCCGCCTTCGCGGCCGAGCAGCGCTTCGAGCTTTGCGTCGATCCCGTGCAGCGCGGGGCGCGAGTAGCGCTCGGACCCGAGCGCCTCGAACAGCCCGCGGCGCCGCCACGGCCCGTCGGCGTTGTAGAAGGCGCGGCGTGCGGACGTCAGGAAGCTCATCGCGGCGCGCGGCGATCCACACCGAAGGGGCTGGCGCGCAGCGCGCCGGACAGCGGATCGGCCACGGGGACAGCGTCGTCCTCGCTCCAGCGGCCGAGCAGATAGATGTCGTGGGGGTGGCGCGCCTCCACGGCGAGCAGCTCGAGCCCGGCCTCACGCAGCAGCGCCGCCAGCGACGCGGTCACGAAGACGTGGTGGTGCAGCAGGCGCGTTGTCGCGTTCTCGCGGCGGCGCTGCGCCCAGGCCTCGGGATCGGCCGCTTCGGCGTCACGCCTGCGGTCGTGCTGGCGCAGCGTCTCGTCGAGGTGCGTGAGGTCGTCCTCGGCGACCTCCTCGTCGCGGTCGGCGCGCAGGTGCTCGAGCGTGGTGACCGGCCGCCGGTGGTCGAAGGTGCCGGCCATGTGCGGAGCGACCATCAGCAGGTGGCCACCGGGCCGCGTCACCCGTCGCCAGGCCGCCAGCGCCCGCAGCGGGTTGGCGAGGTGCTCGATGACGTGGGAGCTCAGGACGACGTCGTAACGGGCGTCGGACAGCGCGGTCAGGTCGATGTCGTCGACGATCCGCAACGCGCCTGCGGGGGTGCCGTCCGGCGCGTAGGGCGCGTGCTCGTCCAGCTTGTGCCACGCGGTCGTCGCCGACCACTGCAGCCCGTCGACTCCCGCGAGCACGGGGTAGACCGGCAGCAGGCCGCCCGCACCGAACACGGCGCTCGGCCCGCCGACCTCCAGGCCGCGGGCGCCGCGCAGCGGGGCGACGAACGCCTCGCCGAGCGGGCGCGAGTAGTGGCCGGCGACGCGCCAGCGGGTCTCACGGAGCTTGGCCGCCACGCCCATCGCGGCGGCACTCTACGCTGCTGGGCGATGACCCCCTGCTGGTGCTGCGGCGGCGCCGGCGCCCCGTCCTCCCGGCTCGCGCCGCTGCCCTTCCTGGCGTGCGCGCGCTGCGGCTTCGCCTTTCGCGACGACCGGGCCGACGCCGAGGTCCACGCCGTCTACGAGGAAGGCGACTACGAGGAGGTCCGCGGGGATGCGTACCTGCGATCGGTCGCCGACCGCCGCCGTGACGCCCGCGTCCGGCTGGCCTTCCTGCGGCCCTACGCCCGTGAGGGTCGCCTGCTCGACGTCGGCGCCGCCGGCGGAGCGTTCGTCGCCGAGGCCGCGCGGGCCGGATTTGCCGCCGAGGGGATCGAGCCGACGCCGGCCTTCGCGGCGCTCGCCCGCGAGCAGCTGGGCGTGGCGGTCCGGACCGGCACCGTGCAGTCGGTCGCGCTGGAGCAAGGCGCGTACGACGTCTGCACCCTGTGGCACGTCCTCGAGCACATCCCCCGGCCGCTCGGCGATCTCGAGCGCCTGCGCACTGCGCTCAAGCCCGCCGGCGTCCTGGCGCTCGAGGTTCCCAACGCGGGTGGGATCCTCGCCCACCGCCAGGGCACGAGCTGGCGTTCGTTGGAGCCCGAGGTCCACATCGGGCAGTACACGCCTGACGCGGTGCGCGCGCTCCTGGACGCCGCCGGCTTCGTGGTGCTGCACGTCGGGACGGTGACGATCTCTGAGTACCTGACCCCAGCGGCGCGCATCCGCCCGCGGCAGCTCGTCCACCGCGTGCGCACGAGTGCGTGGCTGCGCTCACCGCGCGTAAGGCACCCATGGGGTCACGAGCTGCTACGCGCCGTCGCCGTCGCGCCCACCAGCGCCGCGACGACCTCCGCGGCGTAGCGCTCCCAGGAGAAGCGCCGCGCGCGCTCGCGCCCGGCGGCGGCCAGCGCGCCGGCGCGCTCCCGGTCGGTGAGGCCCGTCTCGAGGGCGTCGCGGATGGACTCCACGCTCGTGGGGTCGACGAGCAGGGCCGCGTTCCCGGCCACCTCGGGCAGCGAGGAGAGGTTGCTGGTGAGCACGGGCGCGCCCGCCGTCATCGCCTCGAGCACCGGCAGCCCGAAGCCCTCGTAGAGCGACGGGTAGGCGAACAGCGCGGCCCGGCGGTAGAGCGCGGGGAGGTCGTCGTCGCCGACGCGGCCGAGCGTGCGGACGAGGTGTCGGTAGCGGGCGATCGATGCCGTGGTCTGCTCGCTGTCCCAGCCGAGCTCGCCGACGAGCACGAGCGAGTGGGCGTCGCGGACTTCCGGCCCGAGCGCGGCGAACGCCTCGATCAGGCGGGGAAGGTTCTTGCGCGGCTCGAGCGTCCCCACCCCGAGCACGTAGCGCTCGCCGGTCAGGCCGTGGCGGGCGAGCACCTCGACGTCGGGCGCGCCGCTCGTGGCGAAGCGCGCGCCGGCCGCGAGCTCGGTGACGCAGAGCTTGCCGGCGGCGCGCGGGTAGAGGCGCACGAGGTCTGCGCCCGTGGCGTGCGAGATCGGGGCGAGCGTGCGGGCGCGGCGCACGGCGAGCGGGAGCGTCGCGCGCTCGATCAGCGCCGCGCGGCGCTGCGGGAGGAACTCCGGGTGGTGGGAGACCATGTCGCAGACCACGACGACCGACGGCACCCGCAGCCCCCAGGCCGTCAGGTAGGAGTTCGTCGACAGGTAGGCGTCGCAGCTGCGGTTGGCGCGCAGCGCGGTGGCCGCGTGCCAGACCGGGTCCGGGCGCGGCGAGAGCGCCCAGGTGAAGCGGGAGTCCAGCGCGGCGCCGTTCCAGCGCTCGCGGGCGAACAGGCGGAAGCTGTGCGGCGTCTCGCTCGCGGCGAGCGCGCGGAGCAGCTCGCGGACCATCGTCCCGCGGCCGCCGCCGACCTCGGCCGCGGCGCGCGCGTCGATCCCGAACGTGCTCACGCGCGGCCCTTCACGGTGCTCAGCACCAGGTCGCGGGCCATGAACGCGGCGCGGACCTGCGGGCGGTAGCCCGGGTAGTGGCGGATGTGCGGGCGCCGGGCCGGCGCGTCGGGGATCGCGTTCCAGCGCGGGTCGAGCAGCTGGAGGTGCTGCGTCCGCAGCGTGGTCGGCGGGCCGGGCCGCACGACGGGCTCGAGCTCGTAGCCGAGCAGCCGGCAGATCGCGGCGTTCTCCCACCAGCGGTGCTCGATGAGGTCCTCCTGGGCCCAGACGTCGTCGAGGAAGCGCGCGCAGGTCGCCCCGGTGCGCAGCGCCATGACGCCGGAGTTCGGGAAGCGCCCGCCGCCGGCGGCGTGCTCGACGAGCGCCAGGAAGCGCGCGGGGTCAAGCTCGCCTGCGAGATCGGTGCGCTGGTCGACGATCACGGTGTCGGCGTCGAGCCAGAGCAGCAGCTCGTAGCTCTCCTGCAGACGCTGCAGCAGCCGGACCTTCGACCACGGCAGCGGGCGCGAGGTGTCGACCCCCTCGGTGTGCAGGTGCAGGTCGTAGCCGTGGCGCGCGGCGTAGGGGCGAAACGAGCGGGCCGCGAGCGCGAGCAGGCGCTGCTGCGGCCCGGCGCCGAGCGAGACGATCGCCTTGCGCATCACCCCCCCCACTTCTTCAGGAAGTGCCGGCGGTTGCGCCGGTGGATCGACCACAGCAGCTCCCTGCGGCCGTCGAAGGCGATCCGCCGCCAGGCCGGCGCCTTGGCCGAGACCCCCCACTCGTGGGCGACCTCGACGCCGGCGACCGCGTAGTTCTCCAGGCCCTGCGCGCGCACGGCGGTGCAGAAATCCACTTCCTCCCAGGAGGCGGGGGCGTAGAACTCGTCGAAGCCGCCGACGGCGTCGAAGGTCTCGCGGCGCACGGCGAAGCAGAAGCCGGAGATCACCTCGCAGGCCACGAGCGCTCCCGGCGCGAGCTCCGCGGTCGAGACCCACTCGCGGTGCTCGCCGCGCGGGATGTCCCAGCGCGTCCCGACCGGCCCCACCACGCCCGCGCGCGGGTTCTCGCGCAGCGCGCCCGCCAGAGTGGCGAAGGCGCTTGCCCCGGGCCCGCAGTCGTCGTTGGCGAACACGAGCACGTCGCCCGTGGCGGCCGACGCGGCGGCGTTCCAGCCCGGCGCCACGCCGCGGTTGACGCCCAGCGTCACGGTGCGCGCGCCTGCCGGGACGCCGGCGGCGTCCGCGTCGATCCCGTTGAGCGCGACGCAGAGCTCCCCGGCCTCCCCGGCGAAGGCGGCGGGCAGCGCGGCGCCGAGCGAAGCGAGGTTCGGGGCCGGGTGGGCGCGGTAGGTGGCGACGCAGACGGAGATCATTTCGCGGGCGACGGGTGGGTGCCGCGGCGCCGCACCCGCGTGCGGGCCGCGTCGGCGATCTCCGGCGGGATCGCCTTGAGCGCGGCGAGCGTCGCTGCGTAGACGACGACGGCGGCGGCCACGGCGGGGACCGGGTGCAGCGCCAGCGCCGCGAGGCCCGCGGCCAGGCCGAGGGCGTAGGCGAGCGCGAAGCGCGGCAGGATCGCCAGCGGCGGGCGTAGGTCGCGCCGGCGGAGCGTGAGCACGACGGCGTAGGCGGTCGCGAGCGAGAGCTCGAGCACCATCGTCACGATGCCCGCGCCGTCCGCGCCGTAGGCCGGGACGAGCAGCCCCGACAGCCCCAGGCTGAGGACGAGCGCTGCCGCGTTGCAGACGATCAGCTCGCGGTACAGCCCGAGGGCGAGCAGGATGAAGCCCAGCGAGGAGACGAGGAAGGTCGCGACGATCCCGACCCCCAGCAGGCGCAGCACCGCCACCGCGGGGTCACCCTCGCCGCTCGTCCCGACGACGATGTCGATGCCAAACTGGGCGCCGACGATGAGGATCAGGCTGAACAGCCCGCCGACGATCAGCGCCCCCTCGAAGACGCGGCCCGAGACGTACTTCAACCGGATCTGGTCGTTGGCGGCCGCGTGCGCGAGCACGGGCAGGACGCTGGCGGCCAGCAGCCACGGCACGCCGTTGGCGAGGTCGACGATGCGGAAGGCGACGGAGTAGTAGCCCGTCTCGACGGCCGTCGAAAGGACGCTCATCGTGACCAGTGCGACCTGGAAGTAGACGGCGCCGAGCGCGGTCGCGGCCGCGTAGACGGCGGTCTCGCGCAGCAGCCCGCTCCAGGCGGCCCGGTCGGCGCTCGGTCGCAGCGGCACGTCGCGGCGGATCAGCCGGACCGTCAGCGCGAAGGCGATCCCCTGGACGACGGCGGCGACGCAGAAGAACGGCGTCAAGCCGGCGCCCGCGAAGACGAGCGCGATCAGCAGCACGGTCGTCGCCAGCGAGCGGACGAGGTCGATGCCCGCGATCGAGCCGAGCCGCAGCCCGGCCTGCAGCGGCGTGGTGTAGGCGCCCTGGGTGGCCGAGATCAGGTAGCTGAGCCCGCCGAGCGCGAGGCCGCCGATCACGACGCCGGGGTAGCCCGCGGCCAGACCGAAGAGCACCGCGCCGGCGCCGCCGATCAGGCTCAGCACGATTCGCAGCCCGACGAGGTTGCTGACCAGGGAGCGCTGCCCGGCGCGGTCGGCGACCGCGTAGGCGCGCACGGCCACGTTGTTCAGCCCGCCCTCGGTGAGGCCCGTGATGATGTAGATGACGCTGGTGACCGTCAGGTAGCGCCCGAAGTCCGCGAGGCCGAGGTGCTGGACGACCAGCGGCGCCGAGACGATCCCGGCGAGCGTCCCGAGCCCGTGCCCGAGCGTGCGCAGCCCGCCGCCGCGGATGACTCGCGCGCCCGCGTCGCCGGCCGCGAGCGGATCGCCGTCGGGGCCCGGGGAGGCGGTGGCGTTGGTGGTGCTCATCCGGCCCGGAGGCCCATGGCGGCGAGCAGGCGCCGGGCCGCCGCCTCGGTGGTGTGGCCGCGCACCCACGCCAGCGCACCGGCCTGCAGCCGCGTGTAGCTCTCCGCGTCGACGCGCGCGACCTGCGCCAGCAGGTCGTCGGCCGAGGCGTAGTCGAGGCAGTTGACGCCGGCGACGAGCCCGAACGGCGAGCAGCGCGGCGGCTTGCGCTGCAGGTCACGGAAGCAGGGCACGGCGCCCGCGGCGGCGATCTCGTAGTGGCGCAGCGCGTCCCAGCCCTCGCGTTTGGTCGTCACGCCGAAGCGCGCGGCGCGCAGGTCGGCGACGTAGGCGGCCTCGTCGGCGAACGCGTAGCTCGTCTGCCCGCCGACGCGCGGCGCGACCTCCGCGTCGACGACGTGAACGCCGAAGTCCTTCGTCTTGAGCGGGGGGGTCGAGACGATGCCCGCGGCGGGGACCGAGAAGGAGATCGGCTCGAGCCAGCGGGCGGCGCGCGCGTTCAGCGGCGGCGGCAGCGTGAGGTAGGAGCGAAACCAGCCGGTCCACGGCGTGGTCTCGCGTTTGAAGTACGTCGCCCGGGTGTGGGCGCGGGGCACGAACCACCACGCTCGCCGGCGCCACCACACGCCGGCGAACGGGTAGGGCTCGGCCCGGTCGGAGCCGTCGAGCACGGCGAGGCGCACGCCCGCGTCGTGCAGCGGCGGGCCCCACTCGCCGAACAGACCCCACGTCCGCCAGATGTCGCCGAAGACCACGAGGTCGAACTCGCCGCCGAGCGCACGCTCGAGCAGGTGGTCGCGGTCGACCGGGAGGTCCGGCAGGCGGCCGTAGAGCGTGAAGGCGCCCCCACGGACGCGCCCCAGGACAGCGGGGGTCGCGGTGTCGTAGAGGTACTCGGCCTTCGGGAAGTCGACGACGTCTGCGCCGAGCAGGCCGCGCAGCCCGTGGAGGATCCCGTCGCAGACGTAGTCCTCGTAGTTCGGGGTCACGACCAGGACGCGCGGCACTCAGCGCTCCCCGCAGGGGACGACATGGTCGTCGGCGGCGCGCACGGTGACCGGGCGCCCGTCGTCCAGGCGACCGGCCGGCGTCACCCGGATCCGCAGCTCCGAGACGTCCTCGCGCCGTAGCGGCACGGAGAGCGCCTTGGTGGTGCGACCGTTGATCACGCCGCGGACCGGTCTGGCCCCGCCGGTGATCGTGAAGCGCTGCGCCGCGCCCGGCACCTCCGGGGCGGCCTCGAGGTTGGCCGTCCAGCACGCCGGGCCCTTCCCGGCCGCGGGGGGGAAGACGCGGCGGCGGATCGCGCGGTCCGGGACTCCCCAGCCGCCGGCCGCCAGCACCCCGATGGTGACGAAGCTCAGCTGCGGCCGCTCGGTCCGGGGCTGCTCGACGGCCATGGCGGGATCGCCGGTGGCGATGCGGCGGGTGTTCAGCCCCCGCGGCTGGAAGCCCACGGGCTGCACGTACAGCCGCGGCTGGCGGCCTTCCAGGACGGTGACCGCCCCCGTCCGCGGGTCGGACCGCATGACGACGCGCGGCAGCGGACGCGGCGCGCAGCAGGCGAACGCGGTCGGCCCGTCGAGGTCGACGGAGGATCGCAGCGAGCGGTTGAAGTACGAGAGGTCGAAGAAGCGCTCGATCTGCGTGACGAGCTCGGCCTGGTCGGGGAAGGCGATGACGCCGACCGTGCGGCCGGCGGCTACCCGGTCGACGAAGCTCAGGTCCTCGAAGATCAGCTCCGGTCGGCCGACCTGGGCGGTGAACTTCTGGGCCGCGTAGGCGCCGGCGACCGCCGTGTAGCCCACGACGCCGAGCGCGACCGACGCGGTCGCGGCGGCTCGCAGCCGTCCGGCGCCCAGGCGGGACAGGGCGACGGCGGCGGCCACCGCGAGGACGCCGGCGGCGACGAGCACGAGGGTCAGCGCGTGCGAGGCGCCGAACGGCAGCGCCAGCTCGGTCCGGGTGACGACCACCCGCTTGAAGAACTGCGAGCCCGGCGCGATGAAGTAGGAGAACGGCTCGTCGGTCGGGTAGATGCCCACCCGGGCGATCGCGCGCCCCAGCAGCACCGCGGTCACCGCGGTCCCGAGCAGCCACGCCTCGCGCGCGAACAGGACCCGGGCGAAGGCGAGCACCAGGACGGGGAGCATCACCGCCAGGTAGCGGTCCTCCACCACCGCCGCCGTGTAGAAGACGTAGAGGACGACCGCGAGCCAGCCGATCCCGAGGACCGCGAAGACGCCGGCCTCCCGGGAGCCCGGGCGCCAGACCGTCCGCAGCAGCCAGGGCACCCCGAGCAGCACGGGTAGCAACCCCGTCGCCAGGGCGGCGCGCGAGAGGAATACGCGGGTCTGCAGCCAGACCCGCTCGAGCTGGAGGTCCTGGCCGGTTATCTGCGAGCCGTAGCCGCCGAGCAGCCGCGCCTGGCCGTACACGACGACGGCAAGGAGGCCCAGGGCGGCCACCGCGGTGAGGATCGGCCAGGTCCGCGCGAAGCGCAGCGGGAAGGCCTTCGCCCAGGCCCCGGCGCGCTCACCCTCGGGCCGCCCGTACCACTGGGCGGCGATGAGCGCCGGGCCCAGCGCCAGGACGAGGGGGGCGTGGCCGACGCGCGCGAGGATCGTCGCGGCGGTCGCCGCGAGCACCGCGAGTTCCCACCGGCGGCTCGGGCGCACCGCGACGCGCCACGCCACGACGAGCAGCGTCGACGCGGTGGCCAGGCCGAGCGTCGTGTTGAGGAACGTGATGCCGAAGATCGCCCA